>X127_Alpine_Marmot__coassemble_435_pt1 | contig 8633 bp, 4 predicted proteins | sample X127_Alpine_Marmot__metabat2_high_PE_013 | metagenome-assembled genome bin X127_Alpine_Marmot | reverse complement strand
CTCAAATAAGCTCGAAAGAAAATTTAAACAGCTTCTAAAAGACCGGTTTTAGGGCGGGTCCCGGGCCTCATCCCGATTCCGCCGGCTGTGCGCCCCCTGGATTCTGCGTACGTCACCCTGAGGAGGGCTGTTAAGCCCGACGTGAGGGTCTCATTTCCGATGTCAATCTCCGGACCTGTGCCGGCGTTTCCTCTTGACGGCGGAAAGCAGACCCTTACGCTCCATTTCGTTCCGCTCTGGGTGGCGCCGGGGGCAATTCAAAATTCAAGAACGGGACAGCCCAATGGCTGTCCCGTTCTAATTCAATGTTATCTTTGGGCTTCTGCCCCCCCCTCGCGGGGGCTACTCGGCCAGGGGCGTGAGGGGGTCGGCAACAGCGGCCGTGTCGGCGGCGGGGCCGAAGTCGTAGAGTTCCTCGTCGTAGTAGCCCAATGAGCGGTAGTAGTCGTTCAGGTCGCGGCCGACCTCATTCCGGCGGGCGTAGGCGGCCAGCTTATAGAGCATGTCGAGCGACTCCAACTTGTCGATGAGCGTATTCTCGACTAACGTCCCCTGGACCCCTTCGAAGCCCAAGTAGTAGTCGATATACTCCATCAGGGTCTGGGCATATTCGCGCAGCAGGGCGTCGCCCTTTTCGTCCTCGCCCAAGGCGTAGTAGGCCTCGATGAAGGGGTAGGTGTTGGCGTCGGTGAAGCGGATTTGCGAGGTGGGCAGCCGCTTCAGGCCCTCGTCCAACAGCTTCAGGGCCCTCTCCGTGTCGCCCTCGAGGATGCAGGCCTTGGCTACGCGGGCGAAGGCTTCGCGGGTGCGCGAGGCGGCGAGGTTGTACTGGACGAAGTTGTCGGCGTAGACCTTCGGGTCGGAGAGGTTGCCGAAGCGGAAGGTGTCGAGCAGCAGCGGTGCGGCATAGTCGGGGTCGATGCGTCCGATTTCCCACGACGACTCATAGGGGGTCAGGATGGGCACCAACCGGTAGCCGTAGCCGTCGAACTGGAGGTAGTCCATCAGCGAGGGGCTCGAGGTGCCGTCCTCATAGTGCTTCTTGGCGCTCAACTCCTGCAGGATGAAGGGCTGGGTGAGGTAGATGGGGCGTTTCCAGTCGAAGTTGGCCAGCAGGTCGAGCAGCATCATCTCGCTGCGGAGGATGGTGCGTTTGTTGATGGCGAAGTAGAGGGTGTCGACCATCAGGTCGGCATCCTCGGGCTTCACGATGCCCGCCTTCAGGGCATTCTCCTTGTTCACCGGCAGGGCGAAGAGCTGGGCAGGCAGGAAGTCGTTCTTCGAGCCGTCGGCCAGGGTGATTTGCGTGCGCGGGTCGTCGTTGGCGATGAAGGCTATGGCCTCCTTCAGCTCCACGGGCCGGTCGATGATGGGGTCGACGAAGAGGAAGTCGTTGGCGTGGGTGTACTTGCTGCGCGGCAGCGAGAAGGGCACGCCCGGGGCCTCGTTGGCGCGGGTCTTCATCTCGTCGATGTACCACTCGCCGCCCAGGTAGCTGGTGTTCATGATGCGCACGTCGGTCCGCACGCTGTCCACCTCCTGGTTGAGCCACAGGGGGAAGGTGTCGTTGTCGCCGTAGTTCAGGATGATGGAGTTGGGCAGGGTGGCGTGGAGGTAGTTCCAGCCGATGTCGCGGGCCATGGTGCGGCCCGAGCGGTCGTGGTCGTCCCAGTTCTCGGCGCAGAGGATGCCCGGCACGGCGAGCGAGAGCAGCGTGGCTGCGGCGGCCGCCGTGCGGGTGTCGCGCTTGGAGAGCAGGACGATGGCGTCGCGCAGGGCCATGACGCCCAGACCAATCCAGATGCAGAAGGCGTAGAACGAGCCGGCGTAGACGTAGTCGCGCTCGCGGGGCTCGGAGGGCGAGGTGTTGAAGTAGACCACCAGGGCCACGCCCATCATGATAAAGAGCCACATGACCACCGTGAAGTTGCGCTGGTCGCGGTTCAGCTGGTAGATGAGGCCGACGAGGCCCAGCAGGAAGGGCAGGAAGTAGTAGGCGTTGCGGCCGCGGTTTTCGGCGATTTCGTGCGGCAGGACCTCCTCGTCCTGCGGCCCGAGGTAGAGGGCGTCGAGGGCGTCGAAGCCCGAGCGCCAGTTGCCGTCCAGGATGGTCTCGTGCAGGGCCTGGATGTCGCTCTGGCGCCCCACGAAGTTCCACAGGAAGTAGCGCCAGTACATGTAGTTGAGCTGATAGGAGAAGAAGAAGTTCAGGTTCTCCCTGAAGGTGGGCTCCGTGATGGTGCGCACCTGGCCGCCGTCGTTGTAGCGGACGGTCTTTCCGAAGTCGAGCACCGTGCGGTACTGCGGGCGGCCCTGGTCGTCGCGCAGCACCTCGCCCTTCTCGTCGCGCGCCACCTCTTCGCGGGTGCGGTGGGCGGCCCAGCTCTTGTACTCCCGCTCGCCGTAGCGGCTGTCCCACATGCGGGGGAAGAGGTGCATGAACTGCGGGTCGTGGAGCGTGGAGGTCATCACCTCGGCGGGGGCGTACCGGCCCTCGTCATTCAGGTAGTAGACCGTCTTGGTGGCGTAGTCGGTGGCGGGGGCCGAGTAGTAGGCGCCGTAGAGCAGGGGCCGCTGGCCGTACTGGTCGCGGTTCAGCAGGCTCAACAGGGCGTGGGGGTTGCTCGGGTTGTTGCTGTTCATAGGCGGATTGGCCGCGGCGCGGATGGTCACCGAGGCGTAGGAGGAGTAGCCGACCAAAATCATCGCGGTCGACAGCAGCAGGGTGTTGGCCAGCACCATGCCCCGCCTGTGGGTGAACCATACGCCCCAGGCCAGGGCCCCGAAGAGGGCGAGGCAGAAGAGGACCATGCCCACGTTGACGGGCAGCCCCAGCGTGTTGACGCAGAAGAGGTCGGCCATGGCGCCGGCGTAGACCGTGTAGGGGATGATGATGCCGTTGATGAAGAACAGGATGGCGCCCGAGACGAGGGCGGCGAGGAAGATGCCCTTGAGGGTTGCCTGTGCCGTGCGGCGGAAGTAGTAGATGAAGACTAAGGCCGGGATGGTCAGCAGGTTGAGGATGTGGATGCCGATGGAGAGGCCCATCAGGTAGGCGATGAGGATAATCCAGCGCATCGAGTGGGGTTCGTCGGCCTGCTCCTCCCACTTGAGCATGAGCCACACCACCAGGGCCGTGAACATGGACGAGAGGGCGTAGACCTCGCCCTCGACGGCCGAGAACCAGAAGGTGTCGGTGAAGGTGTAGGCCATGGCGCCCACGAAGCCGGCACCCAATACGGTCCGGGCCTCATTGTCGCTTAAGGAGCGCTCGCCGCGGGTGTAGAGCCGGCGCCCCAAGTGGGTGACGGTCCAGAAGAGGAAGAGGATGCAGAAGGCCGAGGCGATGCAGTTCATGGCGTTGACCATGTGGGGCACGTAGTGGGTCGAGGGGGCCAGCAGGGTGGCCAGACGGGCCAGCAGCATGAAGAGCGGCGCCCCGGGAGGGTGCCCGACCTCCAGCTTGTAGGAGGTGGCGATGAACTCGGAGCAGTCCCAGAGGCTGGACGAGGGCTCCATGGTGAGCAGATAGACCGCGGCCGAGAGGGCGAAGACCGTCCAGCCGATGCGGTTGTTCCATTTGTTGAAATTCATATTCTCTGTCGTCAGATTGATTAAACGGTGTTACGACCGCAAAAGTAGTAAAATAACGGGGAAAATCAATTCCCTGTTTCGCTCGAGGGGCCGATTTTGCGAAAAAGAGCCCCGAAATTTGCGCGGATGCGGGAAAAATCGTAATATTGACACCCCAAATCCGTCCATATTTTTTGTGCCTATGTTTCGAATGCTCCTTTCGGGCCTCGCCGCCCTGCTGCTCTTCGCCTCCGGCTGCTCGGAGGATGCGGACCCTGCGCCCGCGCCGTCGCCCGAGCCCCCCGCCCGGCTCCCCGAGCCCACTTTCGACCCCGACTACGAGTCGTCGGACTACAGCGCCGACGGCGAGGTCGTCGTGCTCCAGCGCGCCAAGGAGGGCCGCGGCATCGACTTGGTGCTGATGGGCGACGCCTACACCGACCGCATGGTGGCCAACGGCGTCTATATGCGCATGATGAAGCAGATGGCCGAGGCCTTCTTCAGCGAGGAGCCCTACCGCACCTTCCGCCGGCTCTTCAACGTCTATGCGGTGAAGGTCGTCTCGCCCCATGAGGTTGTCGCCGAGGGGAAGCGGACGGCCCTGGGCGTAACCTTCGGCGAGGGCACAGTCATCGACGGCGACCACGAGACGGTGGCCGCCTATGCCCAGCGGGTGCCGGAGCTCCAGGGCAATGTCGAGCGGCTGAACGAGCTGGTCGTGCTGGTGCTGGTGAACCAAATCCGCTGGGCCGGCACCTGCTATCCGTGGGGTCCCTTCTCGCTTGCCGACGGCGAGACGCTGCTGGAGGGCGACTACGGACGCGGCTTCTCCATCACCTACAGCACCTACCTCGACGCCGAGGACCTGGTCTACACGGTGGTCCACGAGGCCTCGGGCCACGGCTTCGCCAAGCTGGCCGACGAATATTACTATGAGGACGATACGCGCATTCCCGACGACGTGCGCGAGACGCAGCTCGCCTACCAGTACTACGGCTACTGGCGCAACCTCGACTACACGGGCGACCTGGCCCGCTGCGCCTGGTCCCGCTACCTGGCCGATGAGCGCTATGCCGGCGCCGATTTGGGCTATTACGAAGGGGGCGACTACTACGCCCGCGGGGTGTGGCGCTCCTCCATGCAGAGCCTGATGCTCTACACCGAGGGCGGCTTCAACCCCATCAGCCGCGAGACGATTTACCGCCGCATCCACAAGCTGGCCTACGGCGATGAGTGGCAGTTCGACTACGAGACCTTCGTGCAGTACGACGCCGTGAACCGCTCCCGGAAGCTGCATGCCCTGCGCCGCCCGCAGCCCCCGCACGGGCCCCTCGCCCCGCCCCGCTGGCTCGACCGCACCCGTCCGCTCCTCGCCGAGTAGGATTTCCGCCCCGCAAGGCGGATTTTTCCCGATAATTTTCGTAAATTTGCAAAAATTTTAGCTGTCTTATGAAAAGTGCAAAATTGCTTCTCTACAATACGCTCACCCGCCGCAAGGAGGAGTTCGAGCCCCTTACCCCCGGCCGCGTGGGCATGTACGTCTGCGGCCCCACGGTCTACGGAGACCCCCATTTGGGCCATGCCCGGCCGGCCGTGACCTTCGACCTGCTGTTCCGCTACCTGCGCTCGCTCGGGTACAAGGTGCGCTACGTGCGCAACATTACCGACGTGGGCCACTTGGAGCACGACGCCGACGAGGGCGAGGACAAAATCGCCAAGAAGGCCCGGCTCGAGCAGCTCGAACCCATGGAGGTCGCCCACTACTACACGGAGCGCTACCACCGCGCCATGGACGAGCTGAACGTCCTCACGCCCTCCATCGAGCCCCACGCCTCGGGCCACATCATCGAGCAAATCGAGTTTGTGAAGCGCATCCTCGAGGCGGGCTTCGCCTACGAGTCGAACGGCTCCATCTACTTCGACGTGGAGGCCTACAACCGCAAGTATGCCTACGGCCGGCTGTCGGGCCGCAACCTGGACGACATTATGACCAACACCCGCGAGCTGGACGGCCAGGGCGACAAGCGCCATTCGTTCGACTTCGCCCTCTGGAAGAAGGCCTCGCCCGAGCATATCATGCGCTGGCCCTCGCCCTGGAGCGACGGCTTCCCCGGCTGGCACATGGAGTGCTCGGCCATGAGCACCAAGTACCTCGGCGAGCGCTTCGACATCCACGGCGGCGGCATGGACCTCATGTTCCCCCACCACGAGTGCGAAATCGCCCAGTCGACCGCGGCCCTCGGCCACGACTCGGCCAAATACTGGGTTCACAACAACATGATTACCATCAACGGCCAGAAGATGGGCAAGTCCCTGGGCAACTTCATCACCCTGGAGGAGCTCTTCACCGGCAGCCACCGTCTGCTGGCCCAGGCCTACTCGCCCATGACCATCCGCTTCTTCGTCCTCCAGGCCCACTACCGCTCGACCCTCGACTTCTCGAACGAGGCGCTGCAGGCGGCCGAGAAGGGGCTCGACAGGTTGATGAAGGGCGTCGAGACCCTCTCGAAAATCAAGCCCGCCGCCCAGTCGACCGTCGACCCCGCCGAGCTGGAGAGCCGCTGCGCCGCCGCCATGGCCGACGACCTGAACTCGCCGATGGTGATTTCCGCCCTCTTCGACTGGGTGCGCATCATCAACCAGCTCGCCGACGGCCAGCAGACCCTGACGGCCGACGGCCTCGAGGCGCTGAAAGCGACGGTGCGCCGCTACGTCTTCGACGTCCTCGGACTGAAGGACGAGAAGGCCGCCGGTGCGCAGGGAACGGGGGGCCGCGACCTTGTGACGCCGCTGGTCGAGATGCTGCTCGATATGCGCATGAAGGCCAAGGCCGACAAGGACTGGGCGACCTCGGACCGAATCCGCGACGGGCTGACCGCTGTCGGCATCCGCGTCAAGGACCGCAAGGACGGCTGCGACTGGGAGCTGGAGTAACCTTCCCGCGACGGAACAGGCGGTGCGGGGCCGAGGCTCCGCCCGCCTTTCGAATCGACGACTATTCAGGGAAATGCATTATGACAGAGGTAAAATCGGCCGCCTTGGCATTGGGCACGGAGCGCATCCGCAAGCTGCTCGTGCAGTATGCCGTGCCGGCCATTATCGCCATGACGGCCTCGTCGCTCTACAACATGGTCGACAGCATCTTCATCGGCCAGGGCGTGGGGCCGTTGGCCATCTCGGGCCTGGCGCTCACCTTTCCGCTCATGAACCTGGGCGCCGCCTTCGGGGCTATGGTGGGCGTGGGGGCCTCGACGCTGATTTCCATGCGGCTGGGCCAGCGCGACTACGACACGGCCCGGCAGGTGCTGGGCAACGTGGTGGTGCTGAACACCCTCATCGGCCTGGCCTTCGGCGCGGTGACGCTCGCCTTCCTCGACCCGGTGCTCTACTTCTTCGGGGCCAGCGCGGCGACGGTGGGCTACGCCCGCGAGTACATGTCCGTCATCCTGCTGGGCAACGTCTTCTCCCACATGTACTTCGGCCTGAATGCCGTGCTGCGCGCCGCGGGCCATCCGCGCAAGGCCATGTACGCCACCATCAACACGGTGCTCATCAATACGGCGCTCGACCCGCTCTTCATCTACGGCTTCGGCTGGGGCATCCGCGGCGCCGCCATCGCCACGGTGCTCGCCCAGCTCATCTCGCTCGCCTGGCAGTTCCGCATCCTCTCCGACCGGCGCGAGCTGCTCCACTTCCGCCGCGGCATCTACCGGCTGCGCCGCCGCATCGTGCGCGATATTCTCGCTATCGGCATGTCCCCCTTTCTGATGAACATGGCGGCCTGCTTCATCGTGATACTGATTAACAAGGGCCTGAAACAGTACGGCGGTGACCTGATGATTGGCGCCTATGGCATCGTCAACCGGCTGGGGTTCTTCTTCGTGATGATTGTCATGGGCGTCAACCAGGGCATGCAGCCCATTGCCGGCTACAACTTCGGCGCCCGCCAGTACGACCGGGTGCTGCGGGTGCTGAAGCTGACCATCATCGGCGCCACGGGCATCACCACGGCGGGCTTCCTCATCGGCGAGCTGGCGCCGCGCCTGGCCGTGTCGCTCTTCACCACCGACGGGGAGCTGATAGGCCTGGCCGCTGCGGGCATGCGCATCGTCTTCGTCTTCTTCCCCCTAATCGGCTTCCAGATGGTCGCCACCAACTTCTTCCAGAGCGTCGGCATGGCCGGCAAGGCCATCTTCCTCTCGCTCTCGCGCCAGCTGCTCTTCCTGCTGCCGGGGCTGCTCCTGCTGCCGGGGCTTTTCGAGCATGCAACCCCGTGGGACGGCAGCTGGGGCGTGTGGTGCGCCATGCCGCTCTCCGACCTGCTGTCGGTCTTCGTGTCGGCCGTGCTGCTGACCCTCCAGCTGCGTAAATTCCGGACGATGGCTGCCGCTGCGTCCCCAAACCATCCTGCGATATGAAAACCTACTACGTTATCAACATCGGCCGCCAGTTGGGCAGCGGAGGCCAGCGCGTGGGCGAGCTGCTGGCCGAGCGGTTGGGCATCCGCCTCTACGACAAGGAGCTCATCAACTTAGCCGCCCGCGAGAGCGGCCTGTGCAACGAAGTGTTCGAGACGGCCGACGAGAAACGCTCGCACACCTTCCTGTCTACGCTCATCGGCTATCTGCGCGGACCCTGGGCGAGCGATGCCGGACGGGTGGACAGCGTGCTCTCGGGCGACGCCCTGTTCCAGATACAGAGCGACGTGATACGCCAGGTCGCGGCCCGCGAGTCGGCCCTCTTCGTGGGGCGGTGCGCCGACTACATCCTGCGCGACCACCCGCGCATGCTCAATGTCTTCATCACGGGCGACGAGCAGGACCGCATCCGCCGCATCCGCGAGCGGCACGGCTGCACGGAGGAGGAGGCCCGGCGCCGGATGGTTAGGGGCGACGGGCAGCGCGCCCGCTATTACAACTTCTACAGCCCCCACACCTGGGGCGACGCCTCCACCTACCACCTCTGCGTCAACTCCTCGGCCTTGGGCCTCGAGGGCACGGCCGACCTGATTTACCGCGTCGCCGTGCAGAAGCTCGGCCTGGACCCCGCCCCGGAGCGGT
>X127_Alpine_Marmot__coassemble_428_pt1 | contig 8718 bp, 8 predicted proteins | sample X127_Alpine_Marmot__metabat2_high_PE_013 | metagenome-assembled genome bin X127_Alpine_Marmot | reverse complement strand
TCCGAGAAAATAGAAGTTCATACATACGCCCATATAGTTTACCGGACAGTAATAAAAGGAAAACGAAAAAAATGCCGGACCCCCGGCATTTTTTGTTGGCGACAGAGAAGGGGCGGAGGCTGCGGGCCGTGAGCTGCTCCTAATTCTTCAGCAGAATCCGCGCCTGCTCCAGGGCTGCGGCGGTGATTTCCGAGCCGGAGAGCATCTTGGCGATTTCGGTGGTGCGCTCCTCGGGGGCCAGCTTGCGCAGATGGGTGCGCCCCGCCTCCTTGTAGACCACGAAGTGGCTCTCGCCCTTCGAGGCGACCTGCGGCAGGTGGGTGATGTCCACGACCTGCATGGTCTCCGCCAGGCGGCTGATGATGCCGCCCATGGCATCGGCTATGCGGCCCGAGACGCCGGTGTCGATTTCGTCGAAGAGGATGGTCGGCAGCTGCATCCGCCGGGCCAGCAGCGCCTTGATGGCCAACATGACGCGCGAGAGCTCGCCGCCCGAGGCTATGCGCTCTATGGGCTGGGGCTTCACCGTGCGGTTGGCCGTGAAGAGATAACCCACGGCGTCGCGGCCCGCAGCCGTCAGCGCCCCGGTATCCTCTATGGCGATTTGGAACTGGGTGTCGGCCATGCCCAACAGCTTCAGGGTGTCGAGCACCGCCTTCTCGAAGTGCGGGGCGGCCTTCGCCCGCGCGTCGTGAAGACTTCTTGCCAACTTCCCGGCCCTCCGCTCGGCGGCGGCGAGGGCCTCGGCGGCGGCCTTCAGCGCTTCGTCGCTGTGCTCCACAGCCTCCAACTGGGCGGTGTAGCGGTCGCGCAGGGCGATGAGCTCCGCGAGATTCTCCACCCGGTGCTTCCGGCACAGCGAGTAGAGCACCGCCAGACGGTCGTCCACCGCCTGCAGCCGCTCGGGATTGGCCTCCACATGCTCGCCCGCTTCGGCGGCCGAGGCCTGCAGGTCCTTCAGCTCCAACAAGGTGGAGTGAATGCGCTCCATCCACTCCGCGGCTGCCGGGAACTCCTCGCGGATGTGCCCGAGGTCGGTCTCCGCACCCTTGAGCTGCACGAGAACGCCCGTCTGCTCATCGTCCAACGCCTCCTGCATCCGGACGAGCGCCTCGCCGATGCGGTCCGCGTGGGCCAGCAGGGTCTGCTCCTGCTCCAACTCGCCGATTTCGCCCTCCTTGAGCCGGGCCGTGGTGAACTCCTCGACCTGGTAGCGGAGCCACTCCTCGTCGCGCCGCCCCGCCTCGGCCTCCCCGTTGAGGACCTCGAGCTCGCGGCGGCGGCGGTTGACGTCGGCATAGGCCTTCGCATACTCCTCCAGCAGCGCGCCGTTCCCGGCCAGCGTGTCGAGCGCCCGGGTGCGGAACGCCTCCGAGGAGAGGATGAGGTTCTGGTGCTGCGAGTGGATGTCGATGAGGCGGCTGCCGAGCTCCTTCACCGTTGCGAGGGGTACGGGCATGTCGCCGACGAACGAGCGGCTCTTCCCGGCCGGGGTAATCACGCGGCGCAGGGTGAGCTCCTCCTCATAGTCGAGTTCGTGCTCCTCGAAGAAGGGCTCCAGCCCGAGCCCGCAGAGCGAGAAGGTCCCCTCCACGACGCAGTTTTTCGTGCTGTCCTTCATGGCCGAGCCGTCGTTCTTGTTGCCCAGCAACAGCCCGAGGGCCCCCAAAAGAATCGATTTTCCGGCACCCGTTTCACCCGTGATGATGTTCAGATGGCGGTCGAGCTCCAATTCCAGGTGCTCGATGAGTGCATAGTTTTCAACGGTCAGACGGCGTAACATGGCAGCTTACGGCAACAGGGTTTCCATCTTGTCGACAATGCGGGCCGCCACCTCGCGTTTGGTGAGCAGCGGCAGCTCCTCCGCACCCCGGCGGTCGATGAGCGTCACGCGGTTGGTATCCACGCCGAAGCCGGCCCCGGCGTCGCGCAGCGAGTTCAGGACGATGAAGTCCAGGTTCTTCCGCTCCAATTTGCCCGCGGCATTCTCCCGCTCATGGTCGGTCTCCAGGGCGAAGCCCACCAGCAGCCGGCCGCCTTTCGTGCGTCCCAGCTCGGCGGCAATGTCCTTCGTCCGCTTCAGCTCGATGAAGAGCTCCCCGTCGCCCTTCTTGATTTTCCGGTCGGCCACGGCGGCGGGCGTGTAGTCGGCCACGGCGGCGCAGAGCACCGCGCCGTCCGCTCCGGCAAAGGCCTCCACGGCAGCCCGGTACATCTCCTCGGCCGTGAGGACCTCCACGCGCTCCACACCCTCCGGTGCGGGCAGATGCGTCCGGCCGCTCACCAACGTCACGGCGGCCCCCCGCCCGGCCAGCTCGGCGGCGACGGCGTAGCCCATCTTCCCAGTGGAGTGGTTGGTGATATAGCGCACGGGGTCTATGGGCTCGATGGTGGCGCCGGCCGTTACGACAAAGCGCCGGCCCGCCAGCGTCCCGCTCCTCTCGCCGCATTCTTTCCTTTCCCCGCTTTCCTTGCTCACCCCGCACATGCGCTCGACGAAGGCGGCTATCTCCTCGGGCTCGGCCATGCGGCCCTTGCCCTCTAAACCGCTGGCCAAGAAGCCGCTGCCGGGTTCGATGATGGCGACACCCCGGCGGCGGAGCGTGGAGAGGTTCTCCTGCGTGGCGGCGTGGGCGTACATGTCCAAATCCATGGCGGGCGCCGCGACGACCGGACAGCGGGCCGAGAGATAGCTGGTGAGCAGCAGGTTGTCGGCTATGCCGTGGCTCATCTTCGCTATCGTGTTGGCCGTGGCGGGGGCTATGAGCATCAGGTCGGCCCATTCGCCCAGCTTCACGTGCGAGTTCCAGGCTCCGTTCTCGGGGTCGAAGAACTCCACGAGGATAGGCCGCCGGGAGAGGGTGGCCATCGTGAGCGGGGTGATGAATTGCTTGGCCAGGGGGGTCATTACGACCTGCACCTCGGCGCCGGCCTTGACGAGCAGCCGGCACAGCGCGGCCGCCTTGTAGGCTGCTATGCCTCCGGTTATTCCTAACAGAATGTGCTTTCCCGTTAACATGGATTCGGTAGGTTTGGCTTAATTGGAAAACGGTTTAAAATTTTCTTGTAACGAGATTTAAACAGCTTCTTAAATTTACCGCAAACGAGGTTTCGGCTTCTTCGGCCTTTTTCGGCCGATTGCCCCTCCGTACTTTTGTCAATAGCGAGCCATTGACTGCAAACAGAGAAACGGAATCTGCTCGAAAATAAATCTCAAATCATCTCTCGATAAAATTTAAACCGTTTCTTTATGGCGAAAAATCCGGCAATCGGCTTGCCGGATGTTCCCGCAGAGGTTCCTCGGGGGCGGTCAGGCCTTCTCGGAGCCCATGCGGTATTCTATCTCTCCGTCCAAGAACTCCTCCGTGGCGATAATCACCGGTTTGGGCAGCCGCTCATAGTAGCGCGATATTTCGATTTGCTCGCGGTTTTCGAAGGTCTCCTCCATGGTGTCCGTAGGCGACGAGAAGTCGGCCAGCTTGCGGTTGAGCTCGGCTTTGAGCTCGGTCGAAATCTGATTGGCGCGGCGGGCGATGATGTTCACCGTCTCGTAGATGTTTCCGGTCTCCCTGTCCAGGTCCACCAACTTGCGGGTGATGGTGTTGTTGGGAATGTTCTTCTTGATTTCCATTGATTTATTGGTTGTCGTTATTGTTTTTGTCCTGATAGTCCTTTGCCTCCTTGGCCATGCGGTCCAATTCGTGCATGTGCTTCGATTCGGGGAACTCATACTTGAACGAGTAGTAGGAGTCGAGCATCGAGAGGTAGCGGTCGGCCTGTTTCGATTCGATGGAGTTGTGGGCCAGCTTGTAGCCCGACGCCACAATCAGATACATGATTTCCTCGCGGTACTTCGAGTCGGGGTACTTTCTCAACGCATTCTTCAGCGCCACGATGGCCGACTTGTAGCGCCCAATCTTATAATAGGTGTAGGCGTTCAGATAGGCCTTTTCGTGCAGCCGCTCGGTCAGCTCGCGGTTGATTTCGCGGAACTGGGGCGTGCGCTCGCTGTCGGGATAGTGGGAGATGAACTCCGTGATGGCGATGATGGCCTGCGAGGTGGTCGTCTGGTCGCGCTTGGGTCCGGGCGAGAGGTAGTAGTAGCACATGGCGAGCATGCCCTCGGCATCCTCGATGAAGACGCTGCGGCCGAACTTGCGCCTGAACTGGTCGAGCAGCTCCACGGCCGTCGTGTAGTCGCGGTTCTTGTACTTGCAGTGGGCGTTGTAGAACAGGATGCTGTCCTCGCGCGGCGTGCCCGGATAGTAGGGTAGAGCCGCCTCGAAGAGCGTCGAGGCCTTCGACCACTTTTCGGCCTCATGATACTCCATAGCCTTGGCATACATGAGGTCGGGCTTGCCGCTCTTGAGTATGCTGCTCATCCCGGCGCATCCGCTCAAGAAGAGCACAAGGAGGAGCGCTCCTGTAAAATATGTCGTTCTCTGCTTCATTGCTGTCAATCTTGCTGTGGCGCGACCCGAGTGCGCATAAGCGCACAAAGTTACACAATATTTTTCATTTCAAACGCCCGGCGGACGATTTTATTGCTTTTTGCCCTCCGTTTTTCCCCTTTTCCGCCTTCCGGCACCTCCTTTTTCCCTTTGCTCCTTTTTTCGCTTCCTCTTTTGTTTCCCTTTTACTCCCCCTTCCGCTCCAAAAACTCCACAAGGTCCAGAAGCTCCGCGGGACGGTCGATGATGTGGTCGGCACCCGCCCCGACAAGCTCCCCGCGGCTGCGGAAGCCCCACGTGACCCCCACGGCGCGGATGCCGGCGCCGCGCGCCGCCTCCATGTCGGTCCCCGAGTCGCCGACGTGCAGCGCCTCCGCGGGGGCGACGCCCGTCTGCTTCAATAGGTTCAGGTCTACGGCGGGGTCGGGCTTCAGCGGCACGCCGGGCTGCTGCCCCGCTGCGGCGGCGAACTCCACGCCGGGAAAGAACCTTCGGACCAGCTTCTCGGTGCCCGTCTGAAACTTGTTGGAGGCTACGGCGAGCCGGATGCCGCGCCGCTGCAACTCGGCGAGCAGCTCGCAGATGCCCTCATAGGGCCGGGTGTAGATGTCGATGTGCTCGGTGTAGTAATCCACGAAGTCGCGCCGGGCCGCCTCGATGGTCAGCGGATTGCGCAGCGGCTCGGGCAGGGCGCGCTCCACCAACCGCCGGATGCCGTTGCCTACGAAGGTGCGGTACTCCTCGAGGCCGTGCTGGGGCAGCCCGCGCATGGCTAACACGGTGTTGCAGCTCACGGCCAAGTCGCCCAACGTGTCGAGCAGCGTGCCGTCCAAATCGAAGATGATAAGTTTCGTCATAGGCTTCAGCGTGGAAAATCGGGCCAAAAGTACGAAAAAAGAGCCCGGAAAACAAAAAATAGGACGAAAAGCGCGCGCCGCGCATGGAAATACGGATTTTTTCCTTACCTTTATTACGGCTTTTTTTATTTAATCGAACGACGGAGCATGACAGCGATAAGGCGCATTGTGAGGTTCTACGTCGACGGTTTTCGCGAGATGACCGTCGGGCGCACCCTGTGGGCCATCATCCTGCTGAAGCTCTTCATCATGTTCGCCATCCTGAAGCTCTTCTTCTTCCCCGACCTTCTGGCGGGCAAGAGCCCCGAGGAGCGCAGCAGCCTTGTGGGCGGAGCCCTGACTACCCCTGTCGAAACAACCAACAGCTCTTCGCTATGAATTCCGATTTACTACTTTCCGTCGACTGGTCGCGGGCGCAGTTCGCTCTGACGGCCATCTACCACTGGCTGTTTGTCCCGCTGACGCTCGGCCTCGGTGTCCTGGTCGCCATCATGGAGACCCTCTACTACCGCACGGGCGACGCCTTCTGGAAGCGCACCACCAAGTTCTGGATGCGCCTGTTCGGCATCAACTTCGCCATCGGCGTCGCCACGGGCCTCACGCTCGAGTTCGAGTTCGGCACCAACTGGTCCAACTACTCCCACTTCGTGGGCGACATCTTCGGCGCGCCGCTGGCTATCGAGGGCATCATGGCCTTCTTCCTCGAGAGCACCTTTATCGCCGTGATGTTCTTCGGCTGGAACAAGGTCTCGAAGGGCTTCCACCTGACAGCCACCTGGCTCACGGCCATCGGCGCCAACCTCTCGGCCCTCTGGATTTTGGTGGCCAACGCCTGGATGCAGAGCCCCGTGGGATGCACCTTCAACGTGGAGACCGTCCGCAACGAGATGACGTCGTTCTGGGACGTGCTGCTCTCGCCCGTGGCCATCAACAAGTTCTTCCATACGGTCACCTCGTCGTTCCTGCTGGCCGCGGTCTTCGTGGTGGGCGTGTGCGCCTGGTACCTGCTCCGCGGCCGTGAGCGCGAGATGGCCCGCCGCAGCATCGGCATAGCCTCGGCCTTCGGATTCGTCTTCGCCCTCATCGCCGCCCTGACGGGCGACAAGTCGGGTGCCGAGGTGGCGCGCGTGCAGCCGATGAAGCTGGCCGCCATGGAGGCGCTCTACGACGGACAGGAGGGTGCGCCGCTGACCGTCATCGGCATCCTGCGGCCCGAGGCCGAGCGGACCTCGAACGAGAATGCCGCCTACTTCAAAATCGAGATACCGAAGATGCTCTCGCTGATGAGCTTCCGCGACGCGAACGCCTACGTGGCCGGCATCAACGACCTGCTTAGGGGCAACCCCGCGCAGGAAATCCTCTCGGCCGAGGAGAAAATAGCCCGCGGCCGCGAGGCCGTGGAGGCGCTGGCCCGCTACCGGGATGCCCGCGAGGCCGGCGACAGCGAGGCGATGGCGCGCGAGGCCGCCCTGTTCAGCCCCGAGACCCCCGAGGGCCGGGAGTTCCTCGCGGAGAAGTTCGCCTACTTCGGCTACGGCTACATCCAGGACCCCGCGGAGTTGGTGCCCTGCGTGCCGCTGCTCTTCTACTCGTTCCGCATCATGGTCGGCTTGGGCACGCTCTTCATCGTCCTGATGGCGTGGGTGTGGTGGCTCAACCGCCGCGGCCGGCTGGCCGACAAGAAGTGGCTGCTGTGGGGCTGCATTGCTGCCGTGCCGCTGGCCTATATCGCCTCGCAGGCCGGATGGATTGTCGCCGAGGTGGGACGCCAGCCCTGGGCCATACAGAACCTGCTGCCCGTGGGTGTCGCCTCGTCGAAGGTGGGCGCCTCGTCCATTGCCGTCACCTTCTTCCTCTTCCTGGTGCTCTTCACGGCGCTCTTCGCCGCTGAAATCAGCATTATGTTCAAGCAAATTAAAAACGGACCCGAAAAAGAATAACGACTATGTTTACCCTGACCTTCCTTCAACACTACTGGTGGTTCATTATCTCCCTGCTGGGGGCGCTGCTGGTCTTCCTGCTCTTCGTGCAGGGCGGACAGGCGCTGCTCTACACCGTCGGCCGCACCGACCGGGAGCGCAACTTGGTCGTCAACTCGTTAGGCCGCAAGTGGGAGTTCACCTTCACCACCTTGGTCACCTTCGGCGGCGCCTTCTTCGCGTCGTTCCCCCTCTTCTACTCCACCTCGTTCGGCGGCGCCTTCTACGTCTGGATGGCCGTGCTGCTGGTCTTCATCCTCCAGGCCGTGGCCTACGAATACCGCCGCAAGCCTAACAACCTCTTCGGCGAGAAGACCTTCAACGCCTTCCTGCTCATCAACGGCATTGCCGGACCCCTGCTGCTCGGAACGGCCGTCGGAACCTTCTACACGGGGGCGAACTTCACCGTCGACCGGCTCAACATGGCCAACCTGGGCGGCGACACCGTCATCTCGCAGTGGACTACGCCCTGGCACGGATTGGAGGCCGTGCCCTCGGTGGCGCTGCTCCTGGGCATTGCCGTCACGCTGCTTGCCGTCACGCTCGCCTGCCACTACTTCCTGAACAATATCGACGATGAGACCATCTGCGACCGCTCGCGCCGAATCGCCGGCTGGAGCGCCCTCCTCTTCCTGCCCTTCTTCCTCGGCTGGCTCATCCAGCTGCTGGTGGGCAAGGGCTACGCCGCCGACCCCGCGACGGGCATCATCGCCGCGGAGCCCGGCAAGTACCTCCACAACCTGCTCGAGATGCCCGTGGTGACTGCCGTGCTGCTCGCGGGCGTCGTGCTGGTGTTGTGGGGCTTCTGGAAGGGGTGGAAGGGCTGCCGCTCGGCCATCTGGTTCAGCGGCCCGGGCACCGTGCTCACCGTGCTGGCCCTGCTGCTGCTGGCCGGCTGGAACGATACGGCTTACTACCCCTCGACGGCCGACCTGCAATCGTCGCTGACCATCCGCAACTCCTCGTCGAGCGAGTTTACCCTGCGGGCCATGAGCATCGTCTCGCTGTTCATCCCCTTCGTGGCCGCCTATATCTTCTACGCCTGGCGCGCCATCAACCGCCGGCCCCTCACCACAGAGGAGCTCGACAGCGAGGAGCACAGCTATTGACCCCTCTTGCCTACCCCTGCCTTCCGGCTCATCCGTAAAAACCGGTGGAGGGGAGGGGGAGGGGGAGGAGGAGGGCGACGGAATGCAGTCCCGCTTCCGAACTATCCTTGGTGTAAACCTTATGGAATAGCGTTTGTTGACGGTCGGTACGCTTTCGGCGGTCGTTGTTCGGGCTTGCGCCCGTTTATAAGTGCTGACCCCACCCATTGCCCTCCCTCGGGGAGGGTTGCGACGGACGCTCTGTCCCGCTTCCGAACCCATTCCGCGCTACGCCGGTTAGGGATGGGTGGAGGGGCGCACGGCCAACAGTATCCGGACGAGG
>X127_Alpine_Marmot__coassemble_427_pt1 | contig 8730 bp, 5 predicted proteins | sample X127_Alpine_Marmot__metabat2_high_PE_013 | metagenome-assembled genome bin X127_Alpine_Marmot | reverse complement strand
CGAGGGAGGGTTGGGTGGGGTAGGCACTTGTAAACGGGCGTAAGCCCGAACAACGGCTGTCGGGAGAGAAATAACCGGCAACAAACGCTATTTCGTATGGTTTTGCCCCCAAAGCCAATGAATCCGGATGAACAAAAAAATAGAGAGCTGCAGCGCTGCAACTCTCTGATTTTCAAGTGGTACCACCGGGAATCGAACCAGGGACACAAGGATTTTCAGTCCTTTGCTCTACCAACTGAGCTATGGCACCATCTTTTAACGCTTTTGTGTCGAAAGCGAGTGCAAAGTTAACGCACTTTATCGAAAAATCCAAATGTTTTTCTAAAAAAATGCGAGGGCAGAATGAAGTTCAACAGGCTGGGTATTTTATTCCATTGTTTGTTAGTGCGTTGCGGTTGCCAGTCGCTATTGCGCATTCCCTCGCTTTTTATGGGTGTGGACGGTCAGAGCAGACCTTCTTCGGCGAAGTATCGCCACAGGGGCGCTGTGTGGAGGGCTTGCGGGATGGCGTTTGCGAGCAGCAGTTCGCGGAGCTCCTCCACGGTGAGCAGGTGGACGTCCAGCTCCTCGGTGGCGTCGAGGTGGCGGGAGCCGGAGGGCACGACCCCCTCGGCCACGAAGCAGTAGGTCCAATTGTTCTGTGAGCCGGGGTTGGCTGCGATGCGCATCAGCAGACGCCACTTGCCGCCCCCGTAGCCGGTCTCCTCTTTCAGCTCGCGCCGTGCCGCGGCCTCCATCGAGGCATCCGAGGGCTCCGAGACGCCCGCAACCAACTCATAGTCGGTGCGCTCCAATCCGGGGCGGTACTGGCTGACCAAGACGAAGCGGCCGTCGGCGGTGCGGGCAATCACGTTAATCCAGTCGGGATACTCGAGGATGTAGTAGTTCGGAACGATGCGTCCGTCGGGGAGCTCCATTCGCTGGCGCCGCACCGTGAGCCACGGTTCGCGGAACAGATACTCGGTCGAGAGCCTCTTCCAGGGGTGGTGTTCGGGCTTCTTCATCCGCGTCTACAGCTTGATGTCGTAAATCTGGATGACGCCCGCCAGTCGCTCGTCGTTGTCGGTGACCAACAGCGAGGTGACCTTGTTCTTGGTCATTTTCTTCTCGGCGGCGATGAGCTTCTCGCCCGGGTGGATGGTCTTGGGATGGAGGGTGGCGATGTCGGCGGCCCGGATGGCGAAGAACTCTGCCTGGAGCCGCTCCATGGCGCGGCGGATGTCGCCGTCGGTGATGATGCCCTCCACCTTGCCGTCGCGGCAGAGGACGATGAGCCCCAGGCCGCCCTTCGATATGGCGTGAATCATGTCCGTAGCCGAGCAGTCGGCCGTGACTACGGGCAGGTTCTCCTTTCGCATCACGTCGCCCACGGTCATCAGCAGACGGCGGCCCAGGCTGCCGCCGGGGTGGAGCCGGGCGAAGTCGACGGAGGTGAAGGCGCGCAGCTTCATCAGCGCTACGGCCAAGGCGTCGCCCATGGCGATTTGGGCCGTGGTGGAGGTGGTGGGGGCGAGGTGGAGGATGCAGGCCTCGTGTTCGACGCTCACGTCGAGATGGATGTCCGAGTTGCGGGCCAGCGTCGACTCGGCATTTCCCGTCATGGAAATCAGCCGGTTGCCGTTGGAGTGGATGAAGGGGACGATTTTGAGTATTTCGTCCGTCTCGCCCGAGTAGGAGAGGGCGAGGATGACGTCCTCCTTCGAAATCATGCCTAAGTCGCCGTGGAAGGCCTCGCCGGGGTGGAGGAAGAAGCTCGGCGTGCCCGTCGAGGCGAGCGTGGCGGCTATCTTCCGGCCGATGAGGCCCGACTTGCCCATGCCCGTCACAATCAGCTTGCCGTGATTGCCGAGAATGGTTTCCACCGCCTCGACGAAGGAGTCGCCGAGGGTCGTTTCCAATTTGCGGAGTGCCTGGGCTTCGGTGTCGAGGGTCTGGCGTGCGAGCTCCAGGATTTGTGCCTTCTTGTTGTCGTTCATCGTTAAAGCAAGGTTTTGATTACGCGCTCCAAGTCGTCCAGGCGCAGCATGTTGGGGCCGTCGCTCAAGGCCCGGTCGGGGTCGGGGTGCACCTCGAAGAAGTAGCCCGTGGCACCGAAGGCCTTGGCCGCCAAGGCCATGGCGGGTACGAATTCGCGGTTGCCGCCCGTCTTGCCGCCCGCGGCTCCGGGACGCTGCACGGAGTGGGTGCAGTCCATGATGACTGTGGGGGCGATGCGGAGCATGTCGGGGATGTTGCGGAAGTCGACCACCAGGTTGTTGTATCCGAACGAGTTGCCCCGCTCGGTGAGCCATACTTCCTTTGCCCCTGCGGCGAGCGCCTTTTCGTAGGGGTAGCGCATGTCGGCACCCGAGAGGAACTGCGCCTTCTTGATGTTGACTGTGCGTCCTGTGCGGGCGGCGGCAGTCACGAGGTCGGTCTGCCGGCAGAGGAAGGCGGGAATCTGGATGATGTCCACGACCTCGCCGGCGGGAGCCGCCTGGTCCGGTTCGTGGATGTCGGTCAGCAGACGGAGGCCCCACTTCGACCGGACGTCGGCCAGCATCTGCAGGCCGCGCTCGAGCCCTACGCCGCGGTAGGAGTCGATGGAGGTCCGGTTGGCCTTGTCGAACGACGCCTTGAAGATAATGTCCACATTCAGCCGGCGGTTGATGTCCACCAGCCGTTCGGCCACGCAGTCAAGCAGTTCGGCCGATTCAATCACGCAGGGTCCGGCGATGAGTTGCATAGTCCTTCGGGTTTAGGGCTAAAAAACAAAGGTGAAAATAGGAAAAATATTCGAGAATTCTCCGTTTTCACCTTCGAAACTTACATTTTTTCTTTCAGGAACCGTTCCGCCCGCTCCAAATCCTCGGGGGTGTCGATGCCCACGGTGTCGAAATTCGTAATGGCCACCCCGATACGGTAGCCGTTCTCGAGCCAGCGGAGCTGCTCCAGCGACTCGGCCTTCTCGAGCGGCGACTGGGGCAGGGCCGTCACCTCGCGCAGTACCCCGGTGCGGAAGGCGTAGATGCCGATATGCTTATAATAGGTGTGCCGTGCAAGCCACTCCTCTCTCTCCACGCCCCGCAAATGGGGAATGACCGAGCGGGAGAAGCAGAGCGCCCGCGAGCGGGCGTCCAACACCACCTTCGGCGAGTTGGGATTCGCCAGCGCCGCCCAGCCGTCCGCCTCGGAGAAAGGCTTGACCAAGGTGGCGATTTGGGTCTCGGGGTCGTCGAAGCAGCTCTTCAGCGCCTCTATCTGGGCCGGGCGGATGAAGGGCTCGTCGCCCTGTACGTTGATAACCGCGTCGTAGGGCTGCCCCTGCTTGCAGTAGGCCTCCCAGCAGCGGTCGGTGCCGCTGCGGTGCTCGGCCGAGGTCATCTCGGCCTTGCCGCCGAACGACAGCACGGCGTCGTAGATGCGGCGGTCGTCGGTGGCGACCACAGCGTCGTCCAAGATGCCGGCCACCTGCTCGTAAACCCGCTGAATCACGGGCTTGCCGCCCAGCAGGGCCAGCGGCTTGCCCGGAAAGCGCGTCGAGGCGTAGCGGGCGGGAATGATTGCAATGAACTTCATGGCATACAAAGTTTTCGGCCTACTCCAAGGCTATGGCCAGCACCTCCTCGTTGGTCTTCACGTAGTGGAAGGTGAGCCCCTCGACGTACTCGGGCTTGATTTCGGCAATGTCCTTGCGGTTCTCCTCCGAGAGGATGAGCTCGCGGATGCCGGCCCGCTTGGCCGCTAAAATCTTCTCCTTCACGCCGCCCACGGGCGTCACGCGGCCCCGGAGCGTCGTCTCGCCCGTCATGGCTATACGCTCCTTCACCTTGCGGCCCGTGTAGGTCGAGACGATGGAGGTGACCATCGTGATACCGGCCGAGGGTCCGTCCTTCGGTATGGCACCCTCCGGAACGTGGATGTTGATGTCGTTCTTCTCGAACAGCGCGGGGTCGATGCCCAACTCCCGGTGGTGGGCCATCACCCACTCGTGGGCAATGGTGGCCGATTCCTTCATCACGTCGCCCAGGTTGCCCGTGAGGCTCAGCTTGCCCTTGCCGGGGGTCAGGAGCGACTCGATGTAGAGGATGTCGCCGCCCACCTCGGTCCAGGCCAGTCCCGTCACGACGCCCACTATGCCGGCCACCTCGTACTCCTCCTTCAGGAATTTGGGCATGCCGAGAATCTCCTCCGTCTGCTTGGGGGTGAACTCCGGGGCGAAGGCCTCCTCGAAGGCGATTTGCCGGGCGCGGGCGCGGGCCAGCTTGGCCAAATGCTTGTCCAACGAGCGGACGCCCGCCTCGCGGGTGTAGCCCTGGATGATTTGCTCCACCACGGGGGCCGTGAGGATGAACTCCTGCTCCTTGAGGCCGTGGGCTTCGCGCTGCTTCTGCACCAAGTGCTCCAGGGCGATGCGCACCTTGTCCTCGGTGGGGTAGCCCGGGATGTTAATCATCTCCATACGGTCGCGCAGCGCGGGGTTGATGTTCGCGACGTTGTTGGCCGTGGCGATGAAGAGCACCTTCGAAAGGTCGTACTCCACGTCCAGGTAGTTGTCGTGGAAGGTGGTGTTCTGCTCGGGGTCGAGCACCTCCAGCAGGGCGCTCGACGGGTCGCCGTGGTTCGAGACGGTGAGCTTGTCCACCTCGTCGAGGATGATGACGGGGTTCGACGAGCCGCACCGCTTGATGGTCTCGATGATGCGGCCCGGCATGGCGCCGATGTAGGTGCGGCGGTGTCCGCGAATCTCCGCCTCGTCGTGCAGACCGCCCAGGGCTATGCGGCCGAACTTGCGGCCCAGGGCCGTGGCGACCGACTTGCCCAACGAGGTCTTGCCCACGCCCGGAGGGCCGTAGAGGCAGAGGATGGGCGATTTCAGGTCGCCCTTCAGCTTGATGACGGCCAGATGCTCCAGGATGCGCTCCTTGACCTCCTCCAATCCGAAGTGGTCCTTGTCCAGCTGCGCGCGGGCGCAGTTGAGGTCCAGGTTGTCGGGCGTGGTCTCGTTCCACGGGAGCTCCAGCATGAGCTCCAAGTAGGTCATTTGCACGGAGTACTCCGCTACGGAGGGGTTCAGCCGCTCGAGCTTCTGCACCTCCTTCTCGAAGAGCAGGGCTATGGCATCGGGCCACTCCTTCTTCGCGGCGCCCTCTTTCAGGCGGTTGATGTCCTCGTCGGCATTGTCGCCCAACTCGTCCTGTATGGTGCGCATCTGCTGCTGCAGATAGTAGTCGCGCTGCTGCTGGTCGATTTGCTGCTTGACCTTCTCCTGTATTTCGTTCTTCAGCTCGGCCAGCTGCTGGTTGCGGATGAGAATCTCCAGCAGCTTGCGGGCGCGGGCCAGCACGCCGGGCGCCTCGAGCAGGGCCTGCCGGTCCTCGTCCGTGAAGTCGAGGTTGGTGCAGATGAAGGTTATCAGCCCCTGCTTCGATTCGATGTTCTTGATGGGGAAGGCGGTCTCCTTGGGAAGCGAGGGCGAGAGGTTGATGAGGCTCAGGGCCACGTCGCGTATGGAGTCGACCAGGGCGTCGAACTCGATGCTGTGAATGTCGGCCATGGTGTCGCGCAGGGGCGTGACGGCCGCTTTCAGATAGGGGTCGGTGGAGACGTACTCGCCCACCTCGACCTTCTCCAGTCCGTTCAGCACCACGGTATAGGTGCCGTTGGGCATCTCCAATACCTTGATGATGCGGGCTGCGGTGCCCACCTTGTAGAGGTCGTCGGGTGCGGGGTCCTCGACCTCGCCCTCCTTTTGCAGCACGGCGCCCAGGACGCCCGATGCGGCGTTGACCTCCTTGATGAGGCGGATGCTCTTTTCCCGGCCCACCGTGATAGGGGTCACCGAGCCGGGGAAGAGAACCGAGGTCCGCAAGGCCAGAATGGGTATCACCTCCGGCAGGTTGACCTCCTCGGAGAGGGCCTCGGGGTTGGCGATTACGGGCATGATGCGGTGCCTGCCGTCGAAGAGTTCGGGCAGTGCGCCGATGTCCTCGATTTCGATTTTTTCCAATTTATCTTTCTTGCTCATAACAGTCGTGTTCGATTCTTCGCAAACGATTCGCGGGTGCAAAGATAACGTTTTTTTAGCAAGAATTATTTTAACTTTCGCAGAATGTTCATAACTTTGCACCTCAAAACGACAAGCAAAACCGTATTTCTATGCCAATCGCTGACAAATACTCCCCTTCGGAGATTGAATCCAAGTGGTACGACTACTGGATGGAACACCGTCTTTTCCACTCCGAGCCCGACGAACGGGAACCCTACACCATCGTCATCCCGCCCCCCAACGTTACGGGCATGCTCCACATGGGCCACATGCTCAACAACACGCTCCAGGACGTGCTCGTGCGCCGCGCCCGCATGCAGGGCCGCAACGCCTGCTGGGTGCCGGGCACCGACCACGCCTCCATCGCCACGGAGGCCAAGGTGGTGGCCAAGCTCCGCGAGCAGGGCATCGAGAAGTCGTCCCTTACGCGCGAGGAGTTCCTCGCCCACGCCTGGGCCTGGAAGGAGCAGTACGGCGGCATGATACTCAAGCAGCTGCGCAAGCTGGGCGCCTCGTGCGACTGGGAGCGCACCTGCTTCACGATGGACGACAAGCGCACCGAGGGCGTCATCCGCGTCTTCTGCGACCTCTACCGCAAGGGCAAAATCTACCGCGGCGTGCGGATGGTGAACTGGGACCCCGCGGCGCAGACGGCCCTCTCGGACGAGGAGGTGATTTTCAAGGAGTCGCACGGCAAGCTCTACTTCCTGCGCTATAAGGTCGAGAACTCGGACCGCACGCTCATTGTCGCCACCACGCGCCCCGAGACCATCCTGGGCGACACGGCGCTGTGTGTCAACCCCAACGACCCGCGCTATCGGGATTTGCCGGCCGACGCCCGCGTGATTGTGCCGCTGGTGGGCCGTTCCATCCCGGTTATCCGCGACGAGTACGTCGACATCGAGTTCGGCACGGGCGCCCTGAAGGTGACCCCGGCCCACGACGTGAACGACTACATGCTGGGCGAGAAGTACGGCCTGGAGACCATCGACATCTTCAACGACGACGGCACGGTCAACGACAAGGTGGGCCTCTACGTGGGCCAGGACCGCTTCGACGTGCGCCGCCGCATAGAAAAGGACCTCGACGAGGCGGGGCTGCTGGAGAAGACCGAGGAGTACACCAACAACGTGGGCTACTCCGAGCGTACGGGCGTGGCCATCGAACCCAAGCTCTCCATGCAGTGGTTCCTCTCGATGAAGGAGCTGGCCGCACCCGCCGAGAAGGCGGTGCTGGAGGACGTCATCCGCTTCGTGCCCGAGAAGTACAGGAACACCTACCGCCACTGGATGGAGAACATCAAGGACTGGTGCATCTCGCGCCAGCTGTGGTGGGGCCAGCGCATCCCGGCCTACTACCTGCCCAAGGGGGGCTATGTGGTGGCCGAGACGCCCGAAAAGGCGCTCGAGCTGGCTCGCGAAAAGGCGGGCGACACCTCGCTGCAAATCGGGGACCTGCGCCAGGACGAGGATGTGCTGGACACCTGGTTCTCATCGTGGCTGTGGCCCATCTCCGTCTTCGACGGCATCCGCAACCCCGACAACCGCGAGGTGAACTACTACTATCCGACCAACGACCTGGTGACGGGCCCCGACATTATCTTCTTCTGGGTGGCGCGTATGATTATGGCCGGCTACGAATACCGCGGCCGGGCCCCCTTCAGTCACGTCTACTTCACCGGCATCGTGCGCGACAAGCTGGGCCGCAAGATGTCCAAGCAGTTGGGCAACTCGCCCGACCCGCTGGACCTCATCGCCAAGTACGGCGCCGACGGTATGCGCGTGGCCATGCTGCTCTCCTCCTCGGCCGGCAACGACGTGATGTTCGACGAGGCCCTCTGCGAGCAGGGCCGCAACTTCGGCAACAAAATCTGGAACGCCTACCGCCTCCTGAACGGCTGGGCCGCAGACGGAAAGCTGGAGCGCTCGGAGAACAACCGGTTAGCCGCCGAGTGGTTCGCCGCGACCTTCGACCGCACGCTGCGCGAGGTGGAGGAGGACTTCGCCTCATACCGCATTTCGGAGGCCTTCATGGCCCTCTACCGACTCTTCTGGGACGACTTCAGCGGCTGGTACCTCGAGATGGTGAAGCCCGCCTACGGATGCCCCGTCGATGCCGTCACGCTGGCCGCCACGAAGGGCTTCCTGGACAACCTGCTGCGTCTGCTGCACCCCTTCATGCCCTTCGTTACGGAGGAAATCTGGCAGGACCTGGAGCCCCGCAAGGCCGGCGAGTCCATCATGTACGCCCCGATGCCCGTGTCGAAGAGCTTCGACGAACGGCTGCTCGCCCGCTTCGAGCTGGCCAAGGAGCTCATCTCGGGCATCCGCAACATCCGCAAGCAGAAGAACCTGCCGCAGAAAGAGGCCCTTGTGTTAGAGGTGCTCTCCGACGAGAACTACCCGCAGGAGTATGCGCCCGTAGTCCGGAAGATGGGCAACCTGAAGGAGATACGCCTCGTGGAGACGAAGAACGCCGCTGCCGTCGCCTTCCTGGTGAAGACCACGCAGTATTTCGTGCCCTTGGAGGGCAAAATCGACGTCGAGGCCGAGGTGAAGAAGCTCTCCGACGAGCTGGCCTACCTCGAGGGCTTCCTCGCCAGCGTGATGAAGAAGCTCTCCAACGAGCGCTTCGTCAGCTCGGCACCCGAGAAGGTGGTGGCCAACGAGCGGGCCAAGCAGGCCGATGCCGAGGCTAAAATC
>X127_Alpine_Marmot__coassemble_419_pt1 | contig 8777 bp, 7 predicted proteins | sample X127_Alpine_Marmot__metabat2_high_PE_013 | metagenome-assembled genome bin X127_Alpine_Marmot | reverse complement strand
CTCCGGCGTCGCTCTCCTAGCCAAGCCTCTCCATCGCGCCGTCCGTCCAGCGGACGCCTTCCGGACGGCGCACGCCCCGCTTGAGGAGCACCTCGCGGGCCAGCTGCGCCTCGACCTTGGTGGCGAAGCCTCCGGCATAGTATCCGTAGCGGCCGTCCTCCTCCTTCAGCACGGCAAGCGGACAGACGCCCCGGAAGATGCCGACGGCCTGCCGGACCTTGTAGCGTCCCAGCCGGATGCGGTAGATGGTGCCGTGCTCGTAAATCTTGCACTCGGGGACGGGGTTGCGGGCGTTGTACTTCGAGGGCGAGGTAAAGTCGATGGGCTCGTAGTCGAGCAGGTAGCGCCGCTCCACCTCCACGCGGGGCAGACGGTACTCCGCAGCCCGGAGGTATTCCGCCTCCTCCTTGAGCGAATCCTGGGCCTCGGGAAGTTGCAACTCGGCCGCCACGGCCAGCTCGCAGCCCACCAAGGCCCGCTTCTGGAGGAAGTAGGCCGCCACAGCATCGGAGGCATAGCGCCCCCGGACGGCTTCGGACTCCCTCACGGCGTCGGCCAGGCTGCCGGTCTCGCGCTCCAGCACCTCCTCGCAGCCGAGGCGGTCGAGCAGGTAGCTGTAGGCGTAGCTCTTGTTGTCGAACACATAGCTCCACACCGACGCGAGGGTATCGTCCAAGCGGCTGCCCTCCGCCTCCAACTCCCCGATGCGGTCATAGAGCGAGTCGGCCGCCTCCTGTGCGGTCTCGGCCAGGTAGCTCTCCTGCAAGTCGAGCAGCCGGGCGTAGTTCGCGGCAAAGAGGTCTATGCACTCCGCGGCGCGCCGTTCGCGGCGCTGGGCCTCCAACAGCCGCAGGTAGTCGGCGCGGGGAAGCTCGCCCTCGAAACAGGCGTTGTACACCAGCATCCTGCGGTGCGGAGCCTCCGCATAGCGGGCCAGGAGCTCGCTGGAGGAGGAAATTTCCGTCTCCGTCCCGACCTCCGACATGGAGCGGAGCACCCACTCCTGCTCGATGGAGTTGATGCGGTCGATGAGCTTTCCCTGTTCGCTGCGCAGCCGGAAAAGCTCCTCCTCGATGGCGAGGATGCGCTGGGAATGGCGGTCCCGCTGCTCCGGGTTGTCCCGGAAGAGTTCGCGGGTCGCCGCCGCCTCGCCCGAAAGGGAGTCGATGAGCCCCTGCAGACGGGCATCCTCCCTTAAGCACTTCATATAGGTCGTGTCGCTCTCCAACTCCGGGATACGGGCCATCTGGGCGTATCCCGCGGAGCAGGTGAGCACAAGCATAAGTAAAAGACTGTATTTCTTCACTTTGAACAAGATTATCTCCACCATTTGATAAAGAACAGTTGAACCAATCCGAAGATTTCCAAACGGCCGAACAGCATCAGCAGTGTCGAGAAGAATTTCAGCACGCCGGGCTGTGCGGCATAGTTGCTCATCGAACCCACCTCGCCGAAGCCGGGACCCACGTTGCCCACACAGGCGACCGAGGCCGAAAAGCCGGTCAGCAGGTCGGCGCCGAAGAGTGTGAAGCAGAGTGCGCCGACCAGGATGAGCATCATGTAGATAACGATGAACACCATAGCCGTATGGACGACCTCGTTCTCCTGGAGGAAGCCGTCGACCCGCACGCGGATAATGGCGTTGGGGTGCTGCTGCTGTTGCAGCCGCATGCGCAGCATCTTGAGGGCCAGCAGCAGACGGTTCATCTTGATACCGCCCGAGGTCGACCCGGCACAGGCGCAGACAATGGAGCCGAAAATCAGCAGGATGATGGCGAACGAGCTCCACAGGTTCGTGTCGGCCGTGGCGAAGCCCGTCGTGGTGACTAACGAGACGAACTGGAAGAGCGAGTAGCGGAGCGAGGTGAGCCAGTCGGGGTAGCAACCCGTCCACCTGAGGTTGAAGGCTATCAGCAGCGAGCCGATGAGCAGGAACAGCAGGTAGGTGCGCGTCACCTCGGAGCGCAGCAGGTTGTTCGAGCGGCCGGTCAGCGTAGAGTAGATGAGCCCGAAGTGGGTGCCGGCCAGCGCCATGGTACCGATGAGGATGGACTCAATCAGGGGGCTTTCGTAGAAGGCTATGCTCAGGTTCTTGTTGCTGAAGCCGCAGGTCGAACAGGCCGACATGGCGTGGACCAGCGAATCGAACCAGTTCATGCCCGAGAGCTTGAGCAGCAGCAGGGAGCAGCCCGTAAGCCCCACGTAGACGAACAGGATGATTTGCACCAAACGCTGGGTGCGGTAGTGGTAGTCGTCCTTGGCCATCGACGAGAGCTCCACATTGGAGAGCATCTTCTTCGAGCGGCCTATGGAGGGCAGGATAAGGAGGGCGAACATCACCACGCCGATACCGCCAATCCAAGCCGAGGAGATGCGCCAGAAGCTCAACCCGCGCGGCAGGGCCTCGACGTCGCGCAGGATGGTGGCCCCGGTGGTCGTGAGGCCCGATACGCTCTCGAACCAGGCGTTGACCAACGTGAACTCGCCGCCCCACATCAGGTAGGGGAACATGCCCACGATACAGGCCACGAGCCACGAGCCGACCACGATGCAGTAGCCCTCCTTGTTGTTGATTTGCTCCTGCCGGCCCACGAAGATAAGGGGGAAGGAGCCCAGCAGGGCCGTGAGCAGGGCGGAGAGCAGCAGCGGATAGAACGACGAGTCGGGCCCCGACACCCAGGCGATGCCCGAGCTGAGGAGCATGAAGGCGGCGAAGAAGAGCATCACCACACCGACGTATCGCAAGACGACATGAAACCGCATGAGCCCTTAATCCTTGTTTTGGGGTTGTTTCGAGAGGGTGATGAGCGTCTCGATTTTCTCGTTTATCTCCTGCAGCTCGTCCTGGAACTCGCCCTTGGGTCTGAAGGGCACGCGAAAGGCGAGGAAGTCGCCCAAGCTGCGGTTGATGCGGATGATGGGGGTCACGCAGTAGAGCAGCATGAAGTAGTAGAGCAGCAGCACGATGGCAATCATGACGACCAGCGAGATGAGCACAGGCGTCACGGCGCGGTAGGCATTCTTCTTCATCTGCTCGGTGCGGGGGGCCAGCGAACTCTGGGTGGAGGTCATGTAGGTCTGGATGGCGGCCGTCAGACGCCGGTAGAGCCTGTCATACTGCTCCTGCGCCGCGAAGTCGGCCATCACGGGCGCCGGGGCTGCCACGGCCGTCGAGTCGACGGCTCCACCCGTCGAATTGGCCGCTCCGGCCATTGCTCCGGCTGCTCCGACCGCTCCAGTTGTCCCGGCCGCCACGGCTGTCGAGTCGGCCCGTGCGGCGGCTTCCTCGCGCCTTTGCTGTGCCTTCTGCTGCTCGGCGAACTCCCCGAGGAGGCGGACGGTCAGCAGCCGCAGCTCGGTCGTCGCGAAGGCGAGCGAGTCGAGGAAGGTCTTGTCCACCGCCTCTGCGCGCGCCACGGCGAAGGTCTGCTCCAGGCGGTCCATGCCGGCCCGGCACAGGCTGTCGTACTCCGCCTCGCGGAAGACCGAGAGGCGGATGAAGGCCATGTTCTGTTCGTGGGCCGCGTCGAGCATCTTTTTGGCCAGGTCGATGTTCCGCTGGTTGGCCTTCAGTATTTCATCGGTGCCCCGGCTCAAGCGGTTCAGCTCGAACAGAGAGAGCATCCCCGAGAAGAAGAGCAGACAGGCAATGCCCAGAAAGCCCATCGTGACCCGTTTGCGTATTCCCGTCATATTTTTTTATCGTTCGCTCGTTTTCAACTTTTTTCTGCGGCAAAGATACGAATTTCCGCCGACTTATTCCACGATTTCGCCCCGAAGGTCGCCGTTTTCCTCCAAATTCGTCAGACGCACCCGGGCGATGGTGTTGATGCGGCTGCGGTCGTAGGGCACCCGCACCCGCCGGTAGTTGCCCGTATATCCGGCCATCATGCCGCCGCGCAGCGTGCTTTCGAACAACACCTCCTGCTCGCTGCCGACGCCCGCGCGGCAGAAGTCGGCATGGAGCCGGCGGCAGAGCTCCTCCAACCGCTCGACACGCTCCGCAGCCACCGGCGGCTGCACCTTGCCGGGCAGGTCGACCGCCGGCGTGCCGGGGCGCTCGGAGAAGGGAAAGACGTGCAGATAGGCCGGGGCCAGCTGCTCCAGGAAGCGGTACGTGGTCTCGAAGTCAGCCTCCGTTTCGCCGGGGAAGCCGACGATGACGTCGATGCCGATGAAGGCGTCGGGCATCAGCCTCCGCACCTCGGCGACACGCCCGGCGAAGCGGGCCGAGGTATAGCGGCGGCCCATGCGGGCCAGCACGCTGTCCGAGCCGCTCTGGAGCGGGATATGGAAGTGGTGCTGGAACTTGGGTGCGGCGGCGCAGAAGGCGATGATTTCGTCGGTGAGCAGGTTGGGCTCGATGGAGGAGATGCGGTAGCGCTCGATGCCCTCCACTTCGTTCAGCGCCCGCAGCAGGTCGAGGAAGGTTTCGCCGGTGGTGCGGCCGAAGTCACCCGTGTTGACCCCCGTGATGACGATTTCCTTCTGCCCCCCGGCGGCGATTTGGCGCGCCTCCTCCACCAGGTCGGCAATGGGCATGTTGCGGCTCGACCCGCGGGCGTAGTGGATGGTGCAGTAGGAGCAGCAGTAGTCGCAGCCGTCCTGCACCTTCAGGAAGGCGCGGGTGCGGTCGCCGCTCGAGAAGGCGGCGAAGAAGCGGGTCAGGGAGTCGGTGTCGCACGAATAAATCTGTGTCGAGCGGCGACCCGACAGTTCAACCACCCGTTGATATAAATCGCCCTTGTCGTTGTTGCTCAATACCAAATCCACTCCCTCTATGGCGGCTATCTCCTCCGGACGGAGCTGGGCATAACAGCCCGTGACGGCGATAATGGCCTGCGGATTGCGGCGATGGATGCGGCGGATGAGGTTGCGGCACTTCTTGTCGGCATGCTCGGTGACCGAGCAGGTGTTGACCACGCAGATATCGGCCTCCGTCTCGGAGGCGACCCGCTCGAATCCCCCCTGCTCGAACTGGCGGGCCAGGGTGGAACTCTCGGAAAAGTTGAGCTTGCAGCCCAGGGTATGAAAACTGACGCGACGCGGCATAGTTTCGGTTTATAATAAAAGATTGGGGCGAAATTACGAAATATGCGCGAAAAAAGGAAAACTTTTTCTATTTTTGTCGCTCCCTAACGTTTTTGTCCGAACGAACGAGCTATGGAATTTTTCAACGACCTGATGCAATACGGCTATTTGAGCCACGCCCTGTGGGCCTGTCTGCTCTCGGGCATCGTGTGCGGCATCATCGGCACCTATGTCGTCTGCCGCCGCATGGTCTTCCTCTCGGGCGGCATCACCCACTCGTCGTTCGGCGGGTTGGGCATTGCCTTCTATTTCGGGCTGAACCCCATCCTCGGCGCCACGCTCTTCGCCGTGCTGGCGGCATTGGGCATCGAGTGGGCCAGCGAGCGGGGCCGCATCCGCCAGGACTCGGCCATCGGCATCATCTGGTCGGTGGGCATGGCCGTCGGCGCCCTCTTCATGGCCCTGCGGCCCGGCTACACCTCGGGCGATTTGTCCAACTACCTCTTCGGCAGCATCATCACCGTCACGGCTGCCGACGTGCGGGCGCTGGCGCTGCTGGCCGCCGGCATCGTCGCAGGTGCGGCGCTGTGGCTGCGCCCGGTGATGTACACCGCCTTCGACCGCGACTACGCCCGCAGCCAGGGCATTCCCACGCGGTTGATTTCCTATGTGATGTCGGCCCTCACGGCCTTGGCCATCGTGCTCTCCATCCGCATCATGGGCATCGTGCTGCTGCTCTCGCTGCTCACGCTGCCCGTGGTGATTGTCAACACGCTGACCGACGCCTACCGGCGCATCGTCCTCTGGGCCCCCGTCGTAGCCATGGCGGGCAACGTGGCGGGATTGGCGGTCAGCTACCGCTTCGAGGTTCCGCCCGGGGCAGCCATAATATTTACCCTCACCCTTGCGCTTATTGGGGTAAAGTTATTAACTTTGTACCGCAACAAACTGTCGAACAGCCGATGAAAACCATTCATAAACTCGTCCTGAAGTCCTATATCGGGCCGTTGGTGATGACCTTCTTTATCATCATGTTCATCCTTTTGATGAACATCCTCTGGCGCTATATCGACGAATTGGTGGGCAAAGGGTTGAGTATGAGCATCATTCTCGAGCTGCTGGGCTATGCGCTGATAACCATGCTGCCCATGGGTCTGCCGCTCATCATGCTTCTGGCGGCCATTATGACGATGGGCAACCTGGGCGAGAACTACGAACTGCTGGCCATGAAGTCGGCGGGCATGTCGCTGCCCCAAATCATGAAGCCCCTGACCGTGGTGGTCTGCATCGTGGCCGTGGCCAGCTTCTTTTTGGTGAACAACTTGGTGCCCTACTCCTACAAGCAGATGTACAGTCTGCGCTACGACATCAAGCAGCAGAAGCAGACCCTCGAGTTTCAGGACGGCCTGTTCTTCAACGGCATCGACGACATGAGCATCCGCGTCGGGCACCAGGACCCCGAGACAGGGCTGCTGACCGACGTGCTGATTTACGACTGCCGCAGCTCGGACGGCAACATGACGACCACGATGGCCGACTCGGGCTATATCCGGCTGTCGGACGACAAGAAGTTCCTGCGCGTGACCCTCTACGGCGGCGAGACCTACGAGCAGACGCGCAGCTACCAGAACTGGTACAACAAGAGCGCCCTGAGCCGCCATGTGTTCGACGTGCAGCAGGCCAATATCCCTATGGAGGGCTTCGACATGGCCCGCACGGATGCCGACCTGTACAGCAATGCCCAGACCAAGAACATCGCCGAATTGGAGAGCGACATCGCCGAACTGGAGACGACCGTGAATTCGGCCACCACCCGCTCCTACGAGCCGCTGCTCCGCGAACAGCTCTTCCTGAAGGACAACACCGTGCTGGCGCTGCCCGACAGCCTGATGTTCAGCAAGGAGGGCTTCCGCCCCGTGGCGGCGTTAGACTCCATTGCCGCATTGGGCGTCAGGGAGCAGGAGAAAATCTGGGACACGGCGCGCAACCGGGCCAAAAACTCGCGCGGCATGTTCAGCTTCGACGAGTCGGCCGCCAAGGAGTCGCTCAACCAGCTCTACCGCAGCAAGGTGGAGTGGCACCGCAAAATCTCGCTGCCCGTCTCCATCCTCATCTTCTTCCTCATCGGAGCCCCCCTGGGCGCCATCATCCGCAAGGGCGGATTGGGCATGCCCATCGTGATTTCGGTGATTTTCTTCGTCATCTACTACGTCATCTCGCTCATGGGCGAGAAGTTCGCGAAGGAGGGCACCTGGGAGGCCATCTACGGCATGTGGCTCTCGGCCTTCATCCTGGCGCCCATAGCCCTCTACCTGACCTATCAGGCCACCAACGACTCGGGACTGCTCGACCTGGACTGGTATATCGGCAAGTACAAACACCTCAAGGAGCGGCTCATGGGACGGCTCAAGGCCGGCAAGTCCGACCCGGCCGACGAGAGCGCCTCCTAACCAAAACATCATGAACGCAAAGGACTTACGCATCGTATTCATGGGAACGCCCGAATTTGCCGTTCCCTCGCTCCGCGCACTGGCGGACGGAGGCTACCGCATCGTGGCCGTAGTCACCGCACCCGACAAGCCCGCCGGACGCGGCCAGAAACTGCATGAGAGCGACCTGAAAATCGCCGCCCGCGAGTTGGGGCTCCCCGTCCTGCAGCCCGAGAAGCTCAAGGCGCCGGAGTTCGTGGAGGCGCTGCGGGCCCTCAAGCCCGACCTGGGCATCGTTATCGCCTTCCGCATGCTGCCCGAAATCATCTGGAGCATGCCCCGCCTGGGGACCTTCAACCTCCATGCGGCCCTGCTGCCGCAGTACCGCGGGGCGGCACCCATCAACTGGGCCGTCATCAACGGCGAGAAGGAGACCGGCGTGACGACCTTCCTGCTGAACCGCGAAATCGACAAGGGCGCCATCGTCGGACAGCTGCGCATGCCCATCGGCGAGCAGGACACCGTGGGCACGATGTACGACAAGCTGATGCACGCCGGCGTGGACCTCGTGCTGGAGACCGTCGAGCGGCTGGCCGACGGCACGGCGCAGCCCGTCGAGCAGCAGTTCGCCGACGAGAGCACGCTGCGGCCCGCACCGAAAATCTTCAAGGAGGACTGCCTCATCGACTGGACCCTGACGGGGCGTCGCATCATCGACTTCATCCGCGGCCTGTCGCCCTATCCGACGGCCTGGGGCCGCCTTCAGCGGGAGGGGGAGGGGATGCCCGAGACATCGGCCAAAATCTTCGCTGCACGCTTCGAACCCTTCGCCGCCGCAGAGGCTCGCCCGACACCCGGCACGGTCGACACCGACAACCGCGAGCGGTTAGCCGTCGCCTGTGCCGACGGCTGGGTCGTTCTGAACGAGGTGCAACTCGCCGGCAAAAAGCGCATGCCGGTTCGCGACCTGCTGTTGGGTCTGCGCGACATCGCCGACTACCGCTTCTTCTAAAGGGCCTCCTGCCCCGGCTCAACCGATGCGGGGAGGGCACAACCGGCGGAAATAATTTTGGGCTTTGAATTGAGATAGGCGCACCCTCGAAAGGATGCGCCTATCTCTTGAATTTTGAATTGGGCCGGCTGCTTGCACAGGAGCCGCTCAACGCAGACGAACAGTCCGCAGGGGTCGGTCGCAAGCCGCAGGTTCGCAAGCAGCAGGTTCACAGACCGCAACTCACGGCCGCAGCACACAAGCGCAGCTCACAGACCGCAACTCTCGGCCGCAGCACACAAGCGCAGCTCACAGACCGCAACTCT
>X127_Alpine_Marmot__coassemble_405_pt1 | contig 8932 bp, 7 predicted proteins | sample X127_Alpine_Marmot__metabat2_high_PE_013 | metagenome-assembled genome bin X127_Alpine_Marmot | reverse complement strand
TTTTTCGGCCGGCACCCGATATGCGGGCAGAGACCTGCCTTTCGCCAAAAAATACGGGAAGGTGGGTGTGCCAAGATTTTCATTTTGACTCTCCCCCCCCCTTTCCGATACGGGCTTCGGCTCCACCCCTTCCGATGTGGCCCCTTCCCTTCCGATGTGGCCCCTCCCTTTCCGGTGTGGTTCCTCCCCTTCCGATGTGGGCTTCGGCTCCACCCTTTCCGATGTGGCCCCTCCCTTTCCGGTGTGGTCCCTCCCCTTCCGGTGCGGGCTTCGGCCCGGCCGTCTGAGGCAGCTGCGGGCTACTTCTTCTCGGCAGCCTCGGCAGCCTCGGCCTCTACGGCCGTGGAGTCAACCGGCTCGACGACGGGCTCCTCGTAGGGCAGTACGTCGATGAGCTCGACGTCGAAGCGCAGGGCCTCGTTGCCGCCGATGCCGCCGCCGCGGGGACCCTGGACGCCGTAAGCCAGGTCGGCGGGAATCCAGAGCGTGATTTTACCGCCCTTGCCCACCAGCTGCATACCCTCGGTCCAGCCCTGGATGACGCGGTTCAGCGGGAACTCCACGGGCTCGTCCTTGTCGTACTCGTCGGGCAGCTGGCGCTTCAGCATATCCTGGCGTGCCTTGGGCATGTCGGCGAAGCGCGAAGCGTCGAACACCTTGCCCGTGCGCTTGGTGCCCTTGTAGTGAACACGCACCATGTCGCGGGGGTCGTCGGCCTTGAGGCTCATGTCACCCTCGTCCTCGATGCGGTAGAGCAGACCCGACTCGGTCTTCTGCACGCCGCGCTGCTTCTCCACCTTGGCGAGCCACTTCTCCGAGAGCTCCTTGTTGCGGGCGGGAACCGTGACCATCATGTAGTTCTGGACGAACATCATGCCCGTACGGGCGTCCATCTTGGGGTTGCCGTCGGCCGTCTCCTCGATACCCTTGGCAATCCAGTAGGTCTGGAGAGGCACATCGAGCTCCGTGAGGCTGTAGCCGGTATTCAGCCCCAGCGCATAGGAGATGTCCTTGCGCTCCTGCTCGCTCTCGAACATGTCGGGGTCCTGACGGGGGTACTCCACCTTGGTCGAGTCGCCCTGGGCCAGGCGGATGCTGTCGGCCTCGTGGCGCTTCTGCATGATGGCGCGCATACGGGGCATGCGCTTGTTCATGAAGTAGTCCTGAAGCAGGTCGAAGGCCTCCGAGTTCTCGATGCGGCCCTTCTCCATGGCACCGTCGGTGATGCCCGCGATGGCTTCGTCCACGTCAATCGGCATGGGGAGCTGGTCTACCCAGCTGCTGCCGATGCTGGCGCCGAAGGCGTAGGAAAGGGAGTCGAGCTTCGAGGTGTTTCCCTTCGTGATGAGACCGTCGGAACCGCAGGCGGTGAAGAGCATTGCTCCGGCCAGGGCCATTGCACATAGTGTTTTTTTCATGGTATTAAAGGTTAAAGTTGTATTTTCCATCTTCTGTCAGCACAAAGGTAGGCAAATTTTGTCACCCTGCGCCATTATCCGTTAAAAATCGATGCTGTTTCGGCGTGTTTCCCTTTGCGGAGCGCTCTTTTCGGGCCGCTCCAGCTCGATGAGCTCGATTTCGTAGTAAATCGTCTCGTTGGACTGGATGCCGAACTCCTCGCTGCCCTCGGCGCCGTAGGCCAGGGCCGCCGGGACGTAGGCGTCGATTTTGCCGCCCGTGCCGATGAGCTTCAGGCTCTCGCGCATACCCTCGGGCAGGTCGCCCAGGGCCGTGCGCGAGGTGTCGCCGCGCTCATAGGAGGAGTCGAACTCGCGGCCCTCGACGGTGAGGGCCCGGTAGCGAATCTTCACCGTGTCGAGGTCCGACTTGGGTGTCAGCTTCTCGTCGCCCACCTTCTCGACCGTGTAGGTCACGCCCGACTTGGTGCGGGCATAGGAGCGGTTGTCGCGGCAAATCTCCTCCAGGAAGCGGTCCTCATATTCGCGGATGCGCTCCGGACGGGCGACATTGACGTAGTGCAGGTAGAAGGTCTGCGCCTCCTCCTCCGTCAGCTTCTCGCGGCGGGCGAAGTGGTCGCGGATGCCCTCGCTCACCGCCTCGACATTGAGCGTCGAGTCCATCTGCCACAGCGTGCGTCCGATGTTCATGCCTAATACATAGGCCACCGAGTCGCCCTCGGTGCGGAGCTTCGCTCCCGTATTTCCGCCTTTCTTGCAGCCTCCGGCGAAGAGGGCGATGCCCGCCAGCAGGACGAGCGTTGTGGTGAAGGGTTTCATATCGAATTACTTTTTGGTCTTTGCGGTGGAGGAGAGGAGCAAAATCAGCACCGAGCCCAGGATGGCGGCGGCCGTCGAGCCCATCAGGATTGCGATTTTGCCCCGGTCGACCATCTCGGCATGGGTGAAGGCGAGCGTGTCGACGAAAATCGACATCGTGAAGCCGATGCCGCCGAGACAGGCCACGGCCCACAGCATCCGCCACGAGGCGCCCGCGGGCATCACGGCCAGCTTGCTCTTCACGGCTATCCAGCTGGCGGTGAAGATGCCCAGCGGCTTGCCGAGCAGCAGACCGAAGAAGACGCCCATGCCCACCGAACCCGTCTCGGGCGAGAAGTGGAAGATGTTGAAGTATTCGGCCGAGGAAATCACCACGCCCGCATTGGCCAGGGCGAAGATGGGCATGATGATAAAGGTGACGTAGGGCGAGAGGGAGTGCTCCAGGCGGTAGCTCATGCCCACCGACGAGTTGGCCAGCCGGCCGATGCGGCGCAGGTAGTAGCGGTGCTCCTCATTGGGGAACTCGTCGCGGTTCTCGGCGGCCATCAGGTCGCCCGTCAGCCGCTTGCACTTGTGGAAGAAGTACTCCTTGTTGTAGCGGGGCTTCATGGGGATAAGCATGGCCATAGCCACGCCCGAGATGGTGGAGTGCACGCCCGAGTAGTAGAAGAGGCTCCAGACGACGACGGCCGGCACGAGGTAGTAGAGCATGCGGGTCTCGCCCATGCGGTTCATGGCGTAGATGAAGACCATGATGGCCAATGCCACGGCCAGGCAGCCCCACTCGATGGTGCCGCCGTAGAAGAGGGCGATGACGAGGATGGCGCCCAGGTCGTCGGCAATGGCCAGTGCCGTGAGGAAGACCTTCAGCGATACGGGCACGCGGTCGCCCAGCATGGAGAGGATGCCCACGGCGAAGGCGATATCCGTAGCGGTGGGGATGCCCCAGCCTCCGGCGGCGGCCGTGCCGTGGTTGAAGAGCAGGAAGATGAGGGCCGGAGCCATCATGCCGCCCGCGGCGGCCAGCACGGGAAGGATGGCCTGTCTTACGCTCGAGAGCTGTCCGCAGACGATTTCACGCTTGATTTCCAAACCCACGGTGAAGAAGAATATCACCATCAGGCCGTCGTTGATGAACTTCTCCACGGTCATCTCCTTGGGGAAGACCCAGCTGTGCCCGCCGCAGTCGATGTTGAGCGAGAGGTTGGTGTGGAGGAAGTTGTGGTAGAACTCCGCCGTGAAGGGCAGGTTGGCCAACAGCATAGCCACAGCCACGCACAGCAGCAGCACGACGCCTCCCGCCCAGGGGGCGCTCATGAAATTCATTCCGTAGGCATTCAGAACATGACGCTTGCGCGTCCAGCCGTACATTGAAAAAAGTCTCATATGAATTTGTCTTTAATCCGTTGTTTCCCTGTTGCTTTTCAGCGTCAATCCGCAGAGCTTGTAGAGGATGCGGGCGCCGACGATTTCGTCGATGCGCTCCTCGGGCTTCGGCACCACCTCCACGAGGTCGAACCCCACGATGCGCCGGCCCGAGTTCACCACCCACTCCAGCAGCCGGCACGCCTCGCGGAAGGTCAATCCGCCCGGAACGGGCGTCCCGGTGTGGGGGCAGCAGTCGGGCGACAGCCCGTCGATGTCGAAGCTGACGTAGACCTCCTGCGGCAGCTGCTCCACCATGCGGCGGCAGAGCTCGTCCCAGCTCCGCCCGGCGAAGAGCTCCGCGGCAAGCGTCCTGTCGTCGAACATGCAAATCCGCTCATCGCCCGCCGCCCGCTCGGCCTCGGCGTCGCAGTAGTCGCGCACGGCCACCTCGACGATGCGCTTCACCGCGGGGAGGTCCCTCAATACGTTATACATGATGGAGGCGTGGGAACTGTCGAACCCTTCGTAGCGCTCGCGCAGGTCGCAGTGGGCGTCGATATGGAGGATGCCCACCCCGGGACAGCGCTCCGCCACGGCGCGAATCAGCCCGTAGGGGGTGGAGTGGTCGCCGCCGACCAACCCCACTAACTTGCCCCTGCCGAGCCACTCCGAGGCCTGGCGGTAGATGTTCTCGTTCATCTCGGCGCACCCCTCGTTCACGCGGCGCAGCCGGCGGCCGATGAGCAGGTCGTCTTTCAGTTCGCCCCCCTGCTCCAAATGGGCGATAACGCGCTCGGCGTCGCTGCGCAGCCGCTGCGAGCGCTCCTGAAGCGCATAGTCCACCGGAGCGGTGGCGATGCCGCGCCGCCACTCGCCGGGGGCGGCCGCATCGTAGAGGTCGAGCTGGGTCGAGGCCTCGATGATGGCGTCGGGAGCATAGGCCGTGCCGGCGCCGTAGGAGACCGTCACGTCCCAGGGGGCGGAGATGAGCACCAGCTCCGACTCCTCCGCGGTACAGGGAAGTCCGAAATAGTTGCCGTTGTCTACGCCTACTCCGTTGGCATCGAATGATTTGAAATCCATTTGCTCCGAAAGGTGAAATTTTCGCGCAAAGATACAAAAAAAGTTTATTTATTGCCTATATTTGCGCACGGAAACACAAATGTTTTTCGAAGATGCTCAAAATCGTAGCCGACAGCGCCATTCCGTTTCTGGATGAGGTGCTCACCCCCTGGGCCGAGGTCGTCCGCATGCCCGGCCGCGACATGACGGCCGGCGCCGTGAAGGAGGCCGACGCCCTGATTGTCCGCACCCGCACCCGCTGCGATGCGGCCCTGCTGGCGGGCTCGCGCGTGAAACTCGTCGCCACGGCCACCATCGGGTTCGACCATATCGACCTCGGCTGGTGCCGCACCCACGGCGTGGAGGTCGCCACGGCGGCCGGATGCAATGCCCGCGGCGTGCTGCAGTGGGTGGCCGGCGTGCTGGTCCGCCTCTCGCAGGTGCAGGGCTGGCATCCCGGCGAGCGCACGCTGGGCGTCGTGGGCGTGGGGCACGTGGGGTCGTTGGTGAAGCACTATGCCGAGAGCTGGGGCTTCAGGGTGCTCTGCTGCGACCCGCCGCGCGAGGAGCGGGAGCGGTTGGGCTTCCTGAAGGCGGAGGAGCTCGCCCGCCAGTGCGACCTCATCACCTTCCATACGCCCCTCGACGCCTCGACCCGCCACCTGTGCGGCCGCGGGCTGCTCGAGCTGCTGCCCCCCGGAGCCGCGGTGCTGAACTCCTCGCGCGGCGAGGTGGTCGACGGCTGTGCGCTGCTGCGGAGCGGACACCCCTACGCCCTCGACGTCTGGGAGCACGAGCCGCGGCTCGATGCGGCCCTGCTGGCGGGTGCCGAGGTGGCGACCCCGCACATTGCCGGCTACTCGCTGCAGGGCAAGGCCAATGCGACGGCGATGGCCGTCGGGGCGGTGGCCCGGCGCTTCGCTCTGCCGCTTGCGGGGTGGTATCCCGAGGGTGTCGAGCGGACCGTGCCCCGCGAAATAGGGTGGGACGAGCTGCGGCGTACCATCTCCGCCTATTTCGATGCGGAGGGCGAAACGGCCCGTCTGAAGCGCTGCGCGGAGGATTTCGAGTCTATTCGCGACGGATATGCCTACCGGAAGGAGTATTTTTAGGCTATTTTTTGTACCTTTGCCCGAAGAAAACAAAACGATGCTCTATCGGAATATCATAAAACCGCTTCTGTTCTTCCTCTCCATCGAACGGGCGCACCGCATAGCTCTCCTGGCGCTGCGCGTGCTCGGCATGGTGCCCGGCGGCCGCTGGCTGCTGCGCAAGGTGTACGCCGTGGAGAGCCCGGCGCTCGAGCGCGAGGTCTTCGGCCTGCGCTTCAGGAACCCCGTGGGACTGGCCGCCGGCTTCGATGTCGACGCCGATGTCGTCCGCGAACTGTCGGCCTTGGGCTTCGGCTTCGTCGAGGTGGGCACCGTCACCCCGCGGCCGCAGGGCGGAAATCCGCGGCCGAGGGTCTTTAGGCTGCCCCGCGACCGGGCCACGGTGAACCGCCTGGGCTTCCCCAACCGGGGCTTCGACCGCATGCAGGAGCGTCTGCGCGAGGCGCACGAGGAGACCGTCGTGGGATGCAACATCGGCTGCAACACCGCTACCCCGCCCGAGAAGGTGCCGGCGGACTACCTGAAGGTCTTCCGCAACCTCTACCAATATGCCGACTACTTCACGGTGAACATCAACTGCGACAACGGCACGCAGGAGTGCCAGGCCCCCTCGACCGAACGGCTGATGCAGATTTTGGAGCCGCTGTTCGACTTCCGCCGAGGACAGAACCAGTACCGGCCCATCCTGCTGAAGATTTCGCCCGATTTGACGGACGAGGAGGTGGACCGCATGACCGACCTGATGATTGGCACGCCGCTCGACGGTTTGGTGGCCGTGAGCGGCACGAACAGCCGCAAGGGGTTGGAGACCAGCCATTCGTCGCTTATCAAGATGGGTGTCGGCCGGTTGGGCGGGGCGCCGCTCCGCAACCGGGCCGTCGAGGTGGTGCGCCGCATTCACGAGCGTTCGCACGGCACCTATCCCATTATCGGCGTGGGCGGACTGATGAGCCCGGCCGACGTGCGGGCCATGCTCGACGCGGGCGCTTCGCTGGTCCAAATCTGCACGGGCTTCATCTACGAGGGCCCGGGCTTCGCCGGGAAAATCTGCCGCGAGCTGCTCGCCGCCCGGACCCCGGATGCCGAAAAGCAGGATGCCGAAACACAGGGCGCCGAAGGGCAGAGTGCCGAAGGGCGGAGCGCCGAAGCCCCGGATGCCCAGACGCCGGGCGCTGAAACGCCGGATGCCGGGGTGCCGGATGCTCGGGTTTCGGATGCCGGAACGCAGGAAAAATCGGAATAAAAATCGACGCAATATGCAAGCTACCATTCTTACAATCGGCGATGAGATACTCATCGGCCAGATTGTCGACACCAACTCCGTATCCATCTCCAAATACCTGAATGCCGCCGGTATCGTCGTGCGCGAGCGCGTCTCGATAGGCGACGAGCGCGAGCAAATCGTCTCGACGCTCCGCAGGGCGCTCCAGCAGAGCAACGTGGTGATTATCACGGGTGGCCTGGGCCCCACCAAGGACGACATCACCAAGCGGACGCTGGCCGAGATGTTCCACTCGGAGTTGGTCTGCGACGAGCGCGTGGCCGCCCACGTGAAACGGATGCTCGAGAGCCGCGGCATCGTCTTCAACGAGCTGAACCGCGGCCAGGCAATGGTCCCGGCCTGCTGCACGGTGCTCTTCAACGCCCACGGCACGGCCCCCGGCATGTGGTTCGAAGACGAGGGCCGGGTCGTCGTCTCGCTGCCCGGCGTGCCCTTCGAGATGGAGCACCTCATGCAGGACGAGGTGATGCCCCGCCTGAAGGCCCACTTCTCGCTGCGGGCCATCGTCCACCGGACGCTCATCACGGCCGGCTTGGCCGAGTCGATGCTCGCCGAGCGCATAGCTCCCTGGGAGGATGCGCTGCCGCCCTACCTGCAACTCGCCTACCTGCCCGCACCCGGCATGGTGCGGCTGCGCCTGTCGGCCTACGAGGTGGAGGGCGAGAGCGTCGCCCGCGAAATAGAAAGCCGCTTCGAGGAGCTGAAGCGGCTGATTCCCGACTATGTGGTGGGCTACGAGACCGCCACCGTGCAGCAACTGGTGCACAACCTGCTTACGGAGCGGGGGCTGTCGCTCGCCGTGGCCGAGAGCTGCACGGGCGGCTCCCTCGCGGCCCGCTTCACGGCCCTGCCGGGCGCCTCGGCCTACTTCCGCTGCGGCGTGGTGGCCTATGCCAACGAGGTGAAGGCCCGGGTGCTGGGCGTCTCGGAGGAGGACCTGCAGCGCTTCGGCGCCGTCAGCGAACCCGTGGCCCGTCAGATGGCCGAGGGGGTGAGACGTCTGTCCGGTGCGGATTGCGCCGTGGCGACCACCGGCATTGCCGGACCCTCGGGAGGTACGGCCGAGACCCCGGTCGGCACCGTCTGGATTGCCGTCTCCACACCCCGCGGCACCTCGGCCGTTTGCCGCCAGTGCGGCACCGACCGCGGCCAAATCATCGACCGCGCCTCCTCCTTCGCCGTCGCCCTGTTGCGCGATGCGTTGAGAGTGGAATAAGATAAGAGGGGGGGGTGGAATAGGAAGTAGAGTATGGAATAGAGTAGAGTAGAGGGGAAGAGCAGGGAGTAGGGGAGGCCCCTCCGCTCCTTGGCGAGAAATTCAAAAAGCAAGATACAGGCGCACCTTTGCAAAGGTGCGCCTGTATCCGTTCAAGAGCCGTTGCGCAAGGTCTGTACCTTTTAATTACTCGAACCTTACGTACTCCGCATAGACGATTTTCGTGTGGGGGTTGCGCGAGACGATTTCCTGGCGGACGGCCTTCGTGCCCCAGCGGAAGAAGAGGAAGCGGCGCGGCACGCGGTGGACGACCTGGAGCAACGTGTCGCAGCTCTCCACGCGGCAGTGCACCGTGTCGCGCCCCACGAGCCCCTCCACCGTGACCCACTCGTCCTGCCAGCGGAAGAGCCGCAGGGTGTCGTGCACGAGGACGGTGTCGCGGACGGGGACCTTGACCTCGACGGTGGTGACGGCCGCCGTGCGGGCGAGGGCCTCGGCGCGCCGCAGACGGATGCCCAACCGGCGGATTTCCTCCGCATCGGCCGCGCGCAGCCGCTCGAACTCCGCGCAGCGCAGCCGCAGGACCTCCGTCGAGGCCGTCTCCTCGCCCAACCGGGTGCGGCAGTGGCGCAGGGTGTCGTTCAGGGTGTAGAGA
>X127_Alpine_Marmot__coassemble_389_pt1 | contig 9174 bp, 7 predicted proteins | sample X127_Alpine_Marmot__metabat2_high_PE_013 | metagenome-assembled genome bin X127_Alpine_Marmot | reverse complement strand
CTAAAAAATGTTAATTTTTTCAGATTGCATTGCCGTATGCATCCAAGAGCGCCTGATTGTCTGCGCGGGAGGGCACTGGCGCCCAAGACAGGTATGTGCCACGATGTCTATTCCGGGGCTTTTAAATAATATATAGGCAGATGTTTCGCCGAATAGAAAAAAAATTATAACTTTGCACGCGTTTATGCGAAAAAGAACGGGTTTTCCACTTTACGCTCGCTTGTGCAGTGAGTAATACAGAAGCAACAGGTGCAGTGAATGGCACAGAGGCTGCTTGCGCAGTGAGCAGTACGAAATGTGAACGGCGAGATGAAAGTCTGTGCAGCGAATGGCACGGAAACCGCTTGTGCAGAGAGCGGCACGAAAGCGGCGAGGCGGAGTGTCGTTGCGGGGTTGCCGCTGGTTGGAAGGGTATGGGCATGGGCGGGCCGTTGGACAACTGGAATTGAGTTATGGTGTTCGAAACGAATTATGCGACAGAGCGGTTTGCGCTCACGGCCAAGTGGGAGAATTTTCCCGAGGGCGTGAAGGAGCGCGCGCTGATGGGCAGTATAGATATTCTGGGGGCCCTCATCTTGGGCAGCTGCGGCAGGCAGTTTCAGGCCGGCGAGCGGTTGGCCTTGGCGGCCGGCATGACGGGAGATATTCCGGTTGTCGGCAGCCGGAACCGCTATAACCTCCTGGGGGCTGCTGTCGCCATGGGGCACAGCAGCAACTCCTTCGATATTGACGACGGCCACAGGCAGATACAGGGCCATCCCGACGCCTCGTTCATTGCCGGGGTTCTGGCGGCGGCCATTTCGGGGAATGTTAGGTACAAGGACTTCCTGTCGGTGCTTGTTGCCTGTGACGAGGTGACGATACGCTGGGCCTTGGCCATGCAGCGGGAGTACGGCTACCTGCACAGCACGGGGGCCTACGGCGCCTTCGGCACCGCTCTCGGCGAGGGCCTCCTGCTCGGCTTCGACTGCAAGCAGCTGAACAACGCCCTCTCCATTGCCGACTTCCACGCCCCCATGACGCCCGTCATGCGGTCGGTCGAGTACCCGTCGATGAACAAGGACGGCGTGCCGTTCGGTGCATTGGTGGGCACGATGGCCGTGCTGGAGACGATAAGCGGCAGCACCGGGAGGACCCATATTCTGGAGAAGCCGGAGTATGCGGAATACCTGGACGATATGGGAAAGGTGTGGCATATCCTGGAACTTTACTATAAGCCGTACACGTGCTGCCGCTGGGCGCACCCGGCAATCAAGGCCATCCTCGACCTGAAGCAGGACCACGCCTTCGCCGATGCGGAGGTCGAGCAGGTGACCGTCAGCACCTTCCGCTCGGCTGTAAGGCTGAGCAAGATTGAGCCGGCGAATACGGACGAGGCCCAATACAATATCGCGTGGCCCCTTGCCAGCGCATTCGTCTATGGGGAGGTCGGCTACCGGCAGGTGCGCGACGAGGCCATGAGGGACAGCCGCGTATTGGAGATGATGAGGCGGCTCCGCTTCGTCGTGGACGAGGACCTCGACGCACAGTTCCCCGGCAAGCGGCTGGCCCGTGTCGAGGTCGTGCTGAGGGACGGAACCCGGTACCGTTCGGGCGTATACGAGGCTCCCGGCGAACCGGACAACCCGGATTTGAACCTCGGGTGGATTGAGGACAAGTTCCGGCGCATCACCCGGCCGATGCTGTCGGTCCGGGGCCAGGACGAGGCGATTCGCTTCCTGTCGGACCCCGATTCGGAGCTGGGCATCAAGGATTTCATCATTCAACTCAACGCAGAGTTGCAGAACAGATAAAGACCGTGAGAAAGAGAGATTTGACCTATCTGAAGGATTGCCCCATAGCCGTTCTCGGCGCAGGGGCGGTAGGCAGGACCTTAGCCGCCGACTGCAAGTTGGGGCAGCCCGGGCGCGAGGTGCGACTGTATTCTCGCAGCAGGAGGTCCTTGGCCTACATGGACCGGACGGGTATTCTGCTGGACGGCATCCAGCGTAACCTCTACGACTTCGAGCGCAGCGGTCGCGCCCGCCTCGATATGTACACCGACGATATGGCCGAGGCCGTGAGGGGCGCGAAACTTATCCTGATGTCCGTCCCGGCACTGGCCCATGAGGATTATTTGAGGCAGCTCGTCCCCCTCCTCGAGGACGGCATGGTAATCCACATCTTCCCGGACAACTACGCCAGCCTCCTCCTCCGCAGACTTATGCGCGAGGCCGGCTGCGACAAGGACGTTGTCATCGGAGGGTGGGGGAGCGCCCCCTACGGTACGCGCGTGGAGAAGGTGCAGGGCTTCTGGACGAACCACGTCGGCGTCAAGTACCGCGCCATCTCGCTGCGCGGCGCCTCCCTGCCGATGAGCGATATGGACGACTTCATCCATAGCGGCAAATACCTGCCGCCGATGGACTCCGTCTATACGGGCGACGGCCCGAGCCGCGGCGACACGATGCTCGACATCGGCTTCTCGAACATCAACCCGGTGATACATGTGCCGGCCTCGCTTTTGGGGGTCTCGAGCATGGAGAACTGGTCGCTGGTGTATGGCAATGAGCCCAACTCCTACTCGATGTACTCCCACGGGCTGTGCCCCAGCATCTGCCGCGTCCAGTATCAGTTCTATCAGGAGCAGGTCGCCATAGCCAAACGGATAGGCATCGACTACCCCCGATGGACGTACGAGATGTTCTTCAGCCGCCGAAGCATCCTGACCCAGGAATATATGGGCCTGGACGAGAATGGCCGGGACAACGTCGTCTTCCCGCTTGACAGACCCTGCGACGAGGGCAATACCGGCCCCAACGACATCAACCATCGCTATATCACGGAGGATATACCCGTCGGCTGCAAGATTTACCACGACCTCGGCCTGAAGTTCGGCGTCCCGACCCCCATCATCGACGCCATGATAACTATCGGGGGTGCCTTCCACGAGAAGGACTTCTTCAAGGAGACCCGCTACGACCTGGACTACCTCGGCATCGGCCACCTGACCCGGGAGCAGCTTTTAGACTACCTTTACACCGGCCGTTACGTGGACAAGAAATAGAGATATGAGAGCAGCAAACAGCGAACAGCAAAGCAGAAAGAAGCTGTTGATACTTGGCGCGGCAGCCCTTGAGGCTGAAATCATCAGGAGGGCACAGCAGTTGAACTATTATGTCGTCGTCACCGATTGGAACACGGATTACAAGACCTATAGCCCGGCCAAACTCGTGGCCGATGAGGCCTGGGACATCAGCTGGACAGACCTCGATGCATTGGAGGCTGCCTGCCGGGCCAATGGAGTATCAGGTGTTCTGGGGGGATTCAGCGAAAACAGGACCGAGGCTCAAATCAAGTTGTGCGAGCGACTGGGTCTGCCCTGCGACATCTCTCTCGAGCAGCTCGAGATAACCCGCGACAAGGCCAAGTTCAAGGACTTCTGCCGCAGACACGGGGTTCCCACCGTCGAGGAATTCGATGAAGCGGATGCGGTGAAGCATCTGCCGGTCATCATTAAGCCGACGAATTGGGGCGGCTCCTACGGTATAAGGGTGGTGATACGCCCCGAAGAGTTCGACAGGGCGCTCGCACACACTCGCTCCGTCTCACCGTCCCACCAGGTCGTCATAGAGAAATTCATTTCCGGCCCGACGAAAGTGGATGCCTATTACCTTGTGGAGGATGGCGAACTCTATTTAATGGCAATGAGCGATGCGTTAATCCTGCCGCCCGACAAAGGGCATGAGATATGCCAGGCTGCGTGGATTTTCCCCTCGAAGAATGCCGGAAACTGGATGCGCAATGTTCATCCCCGCATCGCGGATATGATAAAGTCGCTAAAGGTGAGGAACGGATATATCACAATCTCTGCATTTGCCTTTGACGACGGGAGTTTCAAGTGCTTCGAAACAGGGTTGAGGTTGAGCGGAGAGCTGTCGTATCAATTTGTCGAGGCGGCATACGGTTACAGCTACCTCGACTTCCTCGTTGCAAGAGCCATGGGGGACCCGACACCGCAAAGGCCCGACTTCTATGCCGAAACCCAAGCGAAGATGCTTATTGCCAACTTCTTATCCCGCAATGGAGTCGTAAAGGTTAAGAAGACCCCCTCGGAGAATTATGTCGACAGACTTGCCGGAGCCGTCGAGGTCGACATGGACGAGAGCCGCTACCCGTATGCCGGAATGTACTTCTCCTCAAGCACGGACTATAAGGAGCTTATCGAAAAGGTCCTTAAGGCCGACCGGGAGGTCGTCCTGACCGACGAGAAGGGCCGCGATATGATTGCATTCAGATTCGACCGCCAGTCACTCTCCGATTTGCTGATGCGCTATAAATGGGAGGGCGTCCAGCCCTGACGGGATTGTCCTCTTCGGAAAAGGATATGCACACCTCTCCCGGCCGCAGCAGAACCGGGCGAGGGGGAGAGGACGTTGGGGAACAAGGTGAGAAAGCGAGAGTAGGGGAGCAGCCCCCGCAAAACAGGCGGCAAAGGGCGAAGCAAAAGGAAATGAAACAAAGGATACAAAGGGAGAGAAGAGGGTAAAGGCGGCGGAGCTGCTGAAAGGAAGACTGTCGGCCGATTGCCCGAGAGAAAATAAAAGGTAAAGCAATGAATATCGAGGACTTCAAAGAGTATGTAAAGACGCGCCGAGCGCTTAATACGGAGGAAATATTCCGCTTCATGAATGAGATGAGCGACGAGGCGCGGCGTGTCACGTTCCGGCTGAATACGGCCTACCATACGCCCGACGAGGTGCGCGGGCTCCTCTCCGAGCTGTTCGGCTATCGGGTGCCGCAGTCGCTCCGCGTCTTCCCGCCCTTCTATGCGGACTTCGGAAAGAATATCACGGTCGGCGAGGAGGTATTCATCAATGCGTGCTGCCACTTCCAGGACCACGGCGGCGTGACAATCGGCGACGGATGCCAAATCGGGCACAACGTGGTGTTCGCCACGCTCAACCACGGGCTGAAGCCCGAGGAGCGGTGCTACACCTGTCCTGCACCCATCGTGCTGGGCCGCAACGTGTGGGTCGGCTCGAATGCCACCATCCTGCAGGGCGTCACCATCGGCGACAATGCCGTCGTTGCGGCGGGTGCGGTCGTCACGAAGGATGTGGAGGCAAATACGGTCGTGGGCGGCGTGCCGGCCAAGTTCATCAAGCGCATCTGAACGCCCCGCTCCGCCGCATTCCACTTGCCCGCCGGCTTCCTACCCCCCCCCCCACAGCAGACGGAGGACTATTCCCCGGCAGCGGACCGCCCGACGATTGCGCGCGGCAAAAGGACCTCTACGGTCTTCAGCCGCAGATACCCCTCCGAGACGTAGAGGTAGCCTCCGCGGGCGTTGTCCACGCCCCACGAATTCCTCACCTTGTAGGCCTTGCGGCCCTCGCCGCTGCGGGCCAGTCCGACAATCTGCATAACGTGGTCGTCCGTGGTCTCCAACCGGTCGAAAGCCTCCTGCCGGCCCTCTTGCGAGCAGTCGGTACCCCGCCGCACGCCGGCCATGCCGTGCAGCCAGCGAAACCCGGGCTCCGAAATATCGGCATTCCAACCCACGGTGTGCCCGGCCGCCAGGGCCCGGTTCACGGCGGCAACCAGCGTGTCGAGCGGAACATTCAGCGAAGCCTCGCCCGTCCAGTTGTCCCGGAGCTCCAGGACGAAAGGCTCGTAAAAGGGGTGGTGGGTGAACGAGGTCAGCGAGACATACTCCTCCGCACGGAGGCCCAGCGCCTCGGCATAGCCGGCCGGCGTGTAGCGAACCCCCTCCGCCTCGAACTCCCCGGGGCAGGGCCCTAACCGCTCGTCGAGCAGGGCATCCAACTCCTCCATCCATCCTTCCTCCGCATATCTTCGCTTCCTCACCGTCCTTTCGGCCCACCGGTGCACCGCCCGGGCCAGGGCGCGATGGTCGTACTCCCCGTCCCGGCACCTGCCGTCGTACACCTCCTGCGGAACGACCCCATAGCGCTTCATCAGATGCAGAACATCGTACAGCTCACCTCCCTGCCCGAACTCCTGCGCCCCCCGCGTGCGGACATAGCGCACGGCCTTCTCCCGATAGGCATGCCTAACAAACCACATCTCCGAGAGGTCGACCTGCCGGGCCGGGTCCTCGCGCAGCAGCTCGCTCTCCATCACCGCAACGGTGCCGAAAGCCCAGCAGGTGCCGCTCCGGGCCTGATTCTTGACCTTTGCAGTCGGCAGCACGATGCTGTCCCTGAAGACGGGAGCCTCCGCAGCTATATGTTGAGGCTTCGCCGCCTCACCCGCAGGACGACAACCTGCGGCAAACAGGATGGTAAAGAGGAATAGCAGCTTCATCGGGCCATAGATTAAAGAGGTTCGCGAAACCCTGCCCGGCATCCCGGAGGGCTTCCCATGAACAAAGATAGTAAATTCTTGTGAAATCAAAAAAATATTCGTACTTTTGTGCCGCCTTTCAAGGTTGCTGCCCGGATGGTGGAATCGGTAGACACGCCGGACTTAAAATCCTGTGACCAGCAATGGTCGTGCCGGTTCGACCCCGGCTCCGGGTACGCAGAAAATCGCTAATAGTCATATATTTAGGCTGTTGGCGATTTTTGTTTGGTCCGGCCAGCTCCTGCGGGCGGACCAAAGAGAGGCCGAAAAAGGGCGTGCCTTGCGGCACACCCTTTCAAGCGGTTCGGAAAGTCCGGTCAGAATCAGAACAGGTGGCAGGCCACGGTCAGCCCGGCCATGACAATCGAGACCATGGACATCAGCTTGATGAGGATGTTGAGCGACGGGCCCGACGTATCCTTGAAGGGATCGCCCACCGTGTCGCCCACGACCGTAGCCTTGTGGCACTCCGAGCCCTTGCCGCCGAAGTTGCCCTCCTCGACCATCTTCTTGGCATTGTCCCACGCGCCGCCGGCATTGGCCATGAAGACGGCAAGCACGAAGCCCGAGCCCAGGCTGCCGACCAGCAGTCCCATGATGCCGGCCACGCCGAAGAGGAGCCCCATGGCTACCGGGACGATGATGGCCAGCAGACTGGGGAACAACATCTCGCGCTGTGCTCCGCGGGTTGAAATTTCCACGCAGCGGGCATAGTCGGGCGTGCCATCGCCGGTCAGGATGCCCTTGATTTCGCGGAACTGGCGCCGCACCTCGGCCACCATGCTCTCGGCAGCGCGGCCCACGGCATTCATCGTCATACCGCAGAACAGGAACGACATCATGGCGCCCACGAATACGCCAATCAACACGATGGGGTTCATCAGGTTGATTTGGTAGTAGTCCATGAAGTCAGTATGGAGGCCTCGCTCACCAAACGTTCTGCGCCGCTGCTCAGGACGATGGTGTGGCTGCCGATATGCTGCAGCCCGATTTTTATCTCCTCGATATAGGAGGCCAGCAGGGCCAGGGCCGTCAGGGCCGCCGAGCCTATGGCGAAGCCCTTGCCCGTGGCCGCCGTCGTGTTGCCCAGCGCATCGAGCGCATCGGTGCGCTTGCGCACCTCGGGACCCAGGCCGCTCATCTCGGCATTGCCGCCCGCATTGTCGGCAATCGGTCCGTAGGCGTCCGTGGCCAAGGTGATGCCTAACGTCGAGAGCATGCCCACGGCCGCGATGCCGATGCCGTAGAGGCCCATCGACAGGTTCCGCGCCGTCATCATCCCCTCCACGTCGAAGCCGATGGCGCACAGGTAGGCTAAGATGATGGCCGCGGCAATGGTCACCACCGGAATAGCCGTCGAAATCATGCCGACACCGACGCCCGAGATAATCACCGTGGCGGGGCCCGTCTCGGAGCTCTTGGCGATTTTCTGCGTCGGGCGGTAGGAGTGGGAGGTGTAGTATTCGGTGGCCTGGCCGATGATGATGCCGGCCACCAGACCCGTGATGACCGAGCAGGAGAGGCCCACCCAGTTCTCGATGCCGAGCAGCCAGAGGATGCCGAAGGTGGCGCCGGCAATGAGCAGCGAGCTGACATTGACGCCGATGCCCAACGAGCGGAGCAGGTCGCGCATCGTGGCGCCCTCCTTGGTGCGCACCAAGAAGATGCCGATAATGGAGAGCACGATGCCCACGGCGGCAATCAGCATGGGAGCCATCACGGCCCGCGTCTGCATGGCCAGGTCGCCCGAGGCGGCGAAGGCGGCGGCGCCCAGCGCGGCCGTGGCGAGGATGGAGCCGCAGTAGCTCTCATAGAGGTCGGCGCCCATGCCGGCCACGTCGCCCACGTTGTCGCCCACATTGTCGGCAATGGTGGCGGGGTTGCGCGGGTCGTCCTCGGGGATGCCGGCCTCGACCTTGCCCACCAAGTCGGCGCCCACGTCAGCCGCCTTGGTGTAGATGCCGCCGCCCACGCGGGCGAAGAGGGCCTGTGTCGAGGCTCCCATGCCGAAGGTGAGCATCGTGGTCGTCATTACCACCAGCTTCTGCGTGCCCGAGGCCTCGACGAAGCGGTCCAGAATCACGTACCAGATGGAGATGTCCAACAGTCCCAGACCGACGACGACCAGACCCATCACTGCGCCGCTGCGGAATGCGATGCGCAGACCGCGGTCCAGCGACTGGCGGGCCGCATGGGCCGTGCGGGCCGAGGCGTAGGTCGCGGTCTTCATGCCGAAGAAGCCGGCCAAGCCGGAGAAGAAGCCGCCCGTGAGGAAGGCGAAGGGCACCCAGGGATTCTGCACGCCGGCGCCATAGGCCAGCCAGGCGAAGAAGAGGGCCAGGACGACGAAGACGAGGCCGACGACCTTGTACTGCTGACGCAGATAGGCCATGGCGCCTTTGCGGACGTGCCCGGCGATTTCCTGCATACGGGCCGTACCTTCACTCTGCCGCTTCATCGAGCGATAGAAGACGGCGGCGAAGCCCAGCGCAAGGAGGGATGCGGCGGGCACTAACCAGAAAATGGAAGGAATACTCATGGTGGAAAGTTTTTTTTGATGGTTGATATTGCGTTTTAGGTATCGAACTCGTCCTCAATCTCTTTCCACAAAGATAATACTTTTTCCGTCAAATGCGACTTTTCCGCCCGGAATCTCGCGGCAGAATCGATAGAAAGGCCCCTCTTGCCTCCACCTTACTCCCCCTTGCGCCCTCTTTTCGCCCGGCCCGGGCCGCCGGGAAGCGCTCCGCCCGCGCCTTCAGAGAAGGGGGGGAAAGACGAGGATAGGGAAGAAATAAGGCTCGGCAGCGAGCTGCGAATGCGGGC
>X127_Alpine_Marmot__coassemble_388_pt1 | contig 9183 bp, 7 predicted proteins | sample X127_Alpine_Marmot__metabat2_high_PE_013 | metagenome-assembled genome bin X127_Alpine_Marmot | reverse complement strand
CTAAAACCGGCGTTTACGCCGGCGGGCGTCTGTGTCCAAATCAATAACAAGAAGGGAACAGCCGCAAAGCTGTTCCCTTCTTGTTTATTGTTATCCGCACCCGCTTTACTCTGCGCAGGGCGGGCGGTCGACTCTTTACCACTGCGTGGCCTGGTGGGCTTCGCGCAGGCTGCGCTTGCCGAGGGGGTAGCCCAGGCCGAAGGTGATGTTCATGTTGCTCTGGCTGGTGGGGAGCCACTGGGGCGTCTTCTTGCTCAGCAGGATGTCCGTGGCCACGAAGAAGTTAATCCAGCCGGGGCAGAGGTTCAGGCCCAAGCCGACGGCCGAGCCCGAGTTGTTGACGAAGGAGTAGCTGCCCGAGACGTGGAGCCAGCGCAGCGGCCGGAAGTTGCCCGAGAGGGTGAGGTTGTGGCGGGTCTTGTACTCCCAGAAGCGGATGTTGTAGAACAGGCCCACGCCGATACGGCGGTTCAGGAACTCGTACTCGCCGCCTACGTTGAGCGAGGCGCGCAGCATCCTTGCCTTGCCGTCGTTCTCCTGCACGGCGAACTCCAGTTCGTCGAGGTCGAAGGTAGGCTGCGAGGCGTTGCCCATGTCGTCGATTTCCACGCCCGTGAACTCGATGGTGTTCTCCACGCGGCCGACGGCCGTGTGCTTCTTCGACCAGTACATGAAGCCGAAGTCGTTCAGCGAGGCCGACAGCTGGAGGTTGGGCAGCAGGTCGTAGGTGGCGCCCACGTCGATACCGAAGCCGTAGCCGGCGGGGATTTTCACCTCGTCGGCGATTTCATCCAGGTCGTAAATCGGCGTGCCGTCGGCCGAGACCGTCGTGGCGGGTACCATACCCGATACGGTCATGGTACCCATGGCATTGGCATACCAGCGGTCGGCACCCAGCGAGGCGTCGAAGCGGTCGAAGTTCATGTTGAGCCGGGCGGCGCCGACGAGGAACTTGCCTCGCACGCCGAGGTAGAGTTTCTTGGTGACGGGGAACGAGTAGCTGAAGGCGGCCTCTGCGTAGCTCTCCATGGAGAGGCCCAGGTCGGCGATATGGGTCGAGTTGCCGGTCTTGAGGAACTCGAAGAGTTCGTAGGGCAGCCGGGTGTCGACATTCACGCGCATACTGACGTCGAAGGACCAGAAGTTCTTGCGGTTCTTGGTGTAGGCGCCGAAGCCCAGGATGTTCAGCTGGATGCCGGTGCCGAGCGAGTTCTGCGGGTCGAGCTCGTCAAGGGCTACCGTCGTGGGTATGGCGCCGTCGAGCAGCCAGGTCAGGGAGCCGTTGTTCGGATAGAAGATGTTGTCCAAGGCCAGGTTGCCCTCGACGCCGATTTGTATTCCGCCGAGGACGGGGACGTTGACATAGCCGCGCATGGGGGCGAAGGCGGGGTTCCACTGGCTGCGCATCGTGGAGCCCTCCATGAAGTAGGTGGTGGGGTTTTGGGCTGCGGCGACGGCAGCGGTCAGCAGCACGAGCAGGGTGATGTATAGTTTCTTCATGATTTTCTGACGTTTTTAGAGTGTGAGGCCTCCGGTCTTGAGCAGACTGAGATGAATATTGACCAGCTGGTTCTCGTCGATGCCCCGGCTGGGGTAGTAGCGCTCGACGGTGACGGGCATCAGCAGTCGCGAGCCCATGTAGAGCCGGTCGAAGTCTTCGGTGTAGAAGCGCACCTCATCCAACGTCGTGGTGCGGCCGTTGTCCACCTCGATTTCGCCGAAGTCGATATGCGTCTGCTCGATGCGGGGCTCCAGGCGGAAGAGGAAGGGGAACTCGCAGTCGATGCTCCCCGTGAGGTAGAGGGCATTCACGGGGTTGTCCACGCTGGCGGGGTCGAGGTTTTCGACCAGCATGTCGCGCACGTCGCTCGACAGGTCGAGGCCGGGAATCTCGTAGACGACGTCATCCAACTGCATGTCGCACAGATAGGTCGTAGCGATTTCCGTGATGGAGGCGCTCACCTGGCTGCGCATCTGCACGTAGAGCTCGGCGATGAGGCGGGCGGCCTCCTCGTCGGATGCCGAGGTCACCTGCTGGCGCACCTCGCTCGGGACGTCCGAGGGCAGGAAGTCGACGAACGGCTGGCGGTAGCGGTTGGCGACAAGCTCGCAGACCTCCATGCGTTTGCTCTCCGAGCGGTCCATCTCGTCGAAGAGGGCCTCGAGCAGACTTGCCAGATAGGCGTCATCGCTCCCGAGGCGGACGACCTCCACGTATTCGGCATTGCCGGGCAGGGTCGAGGGCAGCCAGATGTCGGCCTCGCGATAGAGTTCGAGCACCGAAACCGCGTCTTGGCCGGAGCTCTGGCACAGCTGGTTGACCGACATGCAGATATGGGCCACAGGCATCCGAAACTCGCTTTCGTCGCCTCCGATGGTCACATTGTCCGTGTCGATGTTCGAGAGGTCGTAGTCGTTGTCGATACAAGATACGGCCCCCGCGAAGAGAAACAGGAGAAAGAGTTTTTTCATACGATAGGGTTTTGTGTATTACTTACGTCCGCAAAAGTAACGCAAAAGGAGAGACGAACCAAATATTCGGCGATTATTGTTGTCCGAAAAATGAGGGGGTTCGGAATTTCCGGACCGCCGTCTGCTTTCCGCTTCCCGCCCGCGAACTCCGCAGATGAAAAAAAAGTGTCGAAAACAGCATAAAAGAAAAGTTCAATAAAATTTAAACAGCTTCTTAAACAGCTTCTCATTGTTCCCCCAAAAAACGTTTCGTGATGAAAACCTGGCTGTCTGTTATAAAAAATCCCCCCCCGATGATTTTTTTTGACTATTTTATGGAGGGATGCTAATTTTGCCGAAAAATTCAACCGATTGTCCATGATACGAAATGCTTTGGCGATGGTGCTGTTGTGCGCGGGGCTTGCTGCCGGGTCGTGCATCAAGGAGGAGGCGCTGAACTCGGAGGCCGATATAGAGAGTTGCACGCTTCCGGGCGATGTTCTCAATCGCGACCCTATCATCGAAAACGACAAGGTTACCCTGATTCTGAAAAAGGGCACCAATCTGACGGCGCTCTCCCCCGAGTTCACGCTGACCCCGGGAGCAACGATTTCCCCCGCGAGCGGCACGGTGCGTGATTTCACCTCGCCGCAATACTATGAGGTCACCTCCGAGGACGGACAATGGAAGAAGAGGTACAAGGTCGAGGCCACGACGTCGGGCATTACGGCCAACACTTACCGCTTCGAGAATATGCGGATGGACAGCAACGGCAAGTACCATATTTTCTACGAGACGGATGCCGGGGGCGCAGAAATTCTGACCTGGGCCAGCGGTAATCCCGGTTTCGCCCTGACGGGGGCCGGCAGCACCCCTGCCGATTATCCCACCTACCAGTCCGAGGCCGGATACAAGGGGAAGTGTTTGGCCCTGACGACCCGCAAGACCGGTTCATTCGGCGCGTCGATGGGCATGCCCATTGCCGCAGGAAACCTCTTTCTCGGGACGTTCGACGTGCTGAATGCGTTGAAGGAACCGCTGACGGCGACCAAGTTCGGTCTGCCCTTCGACTATGTTCCGACGTGCCTGCGCGGGTTTTACAGATACCGCTCCGGGGAGATGTTCTATAAACAGGATGCCTCGGTCTCCGGCGGACTGACGCCCGTGCCGGATATGCGGGACCGGTTCAACATGTACGCCGTCTTCTACGAAAGCACCGACGACATGAAGACCGTCGACGGAACGAACGCCCTCTCGGAGGACAATCCGAATGTGCTCGCCGTGGCGCAAATCGACCCCGGCAGGGCGGTGGAAACCGACGAGTGGAGCCCGTTTGAAATAGACTTCGTATTCCGTGAGGGAAAGCGGGTGGATGCCGGGAAGCTGGCGGAAGGAAGATACAGCCTCGCCATCGTCTTCTCGTCGTCGGTCCATGGAGACCGCTTCGAGGGAGCTCCGGGCAGCACGCTGTACGTGGACGAGGTGACGCTGGAGTACAAGGAGGCGCCGGAGGAGCAGCCCCGCGGCGGGAGCAGCGACAAAATCCTTTGGAAATAGCGACAAAATCCTTTGGAAATGAAGAAGAAACTGATTACCCTCATCCGGCTGCTCGTGGCGGCCGCATGTATATCCGGGACAGCCCATGCCCAGTCGGATTGTCCGCCGGGCGCCGTTCGCTCCGCGCTGAAGGGGTTGGAGTACGAAGTGAAGGCCGGCATCAACATCGGCGGCACCTCGCCGCTGCCGCTGCCCGAGGAGATTCGCAAGATTGACAGCTACTCGCCGACCTTCTGCTTCTCGGTAGAGGGCGAGATTGTGCAGTGGTTCGGGAGCAGGAGACGCTGGGGCGCCGTGCTCGGCCTGAGGTTGGAGACCAAGGGAATGAAGACCGGGGCCCGGACGAAGAACTACAGCATGGAAATTATCGGCGACGGCGGAGAGAGGGTCCGGGGCAACTGGACCGGAATGGTCGAGACCAAGTATCACGGAACCTTCCTCTCCATCCCCTTGCTGGCGGCGTACAAGGTCAACCCGCGGCTGCGTCTGCAGCTGGGCCCATACGTGTCGTTCATGACCGGCGGGGATTTCTCGGGACACGTGTACGACGGGTATCTTCGGGAGAACGACCCTACGGGCAACAAGGTGGAGTTCGAGGGCGACAAACGCGCCTCCTACGACTTCTCGGACGATTTGCGCAGCGTGCAGTGGGGCGTACAGGCGGGGGTGAACTGGAAAGCGCTCAAGCACATAATCATCTCGGGAGACCTGACGTGGGGCGTGAGCGATATTTTTGAGAAGGAGTTCAAGACCGTTTCATTCAACATGTATCCCATCTACCTCAATATCGGGGTCGGATACGCATTCTGATGAGCGGAGACCCAACAGGACGATTGACAAATTCTTAATATTCAGACGTTATGAAAAAACTCTTTATTACATTGGCCGCAGCCATGGCTTTCGCGGCCTGCAGCGAAGACGAGCCTGTGGCTCCCGCTGCGTGGGAACAGCTGCCCACCGCGCCGATTTCCGGCGAGAATGCGACGCTGACTGTCAACGGACAGTCCGGCACATCGGGAAGCGTACAGTTGACGGCCGCGAGCGCCACGCAGGGAACCCTGCTGTTGGAGAACGTGTTGCCCGGATATGCCGCAATAGAAATGGAGGTGACGCTGACAGAGCGCCCTGATGGAACGTTCGACCTCGCAGGCGAGAAGGGGCTGACGACGCCTCCGGCAATGATTACGAAAGCGGCGGACGAGCCTGTGATTTTCCAGGTTTCGGCTGCGGGCAACATCTCTCCCGAGGGGAAAGCCTCAATCACGCTGACCTCCGTGTTGAGCACGGAGGCCCAGGGCGGGCTGACCGGAGCGTGGGATTTGCTCAAGAAGGTGACGGTGGACGACTATGGCGCTTTGCTGACAGCTCCGGTTTTGGCTACGTGGAGCGCCAAAGACCTTGAACAGCCCAATGCGGAGCAGTTGGCAACGACAGTGCGTACAATTGCCAGTACGCTCTTATACCAATTCCTGCATTCGGTAACTTTCTCGAAAGAGGGAACCGCTACGGCGGAATATCGGAAGCTGGGCGAGGAATTCGATTTTCAGAGCGAGATAATGAATTGCATGTTTTACGGTTTCGAGTATGACGAGGATTATAATCCGATTGGCATAGCCGACCTTCATCCCGATATCCCGTGGCTCGATTCACCCAAGAATCTCTTGTATTGGTATGTTAAAGACGGTTATCTCTATGTCGTTCCGGACATCGCGGCCATTCTTGCCCAAATCAAGGAGGACAGCGGCAGCGACGTATCCGGCGGGCAGAGCGGCATCACCGGTCTGTTGACTTCACTGGGTGAGTATGGCATCAACGTCGAAGCATTGCTGCCGCTTGTGATGCAGTGGATGGAGACCGGTATTCCTTTGAAATATGAAAAAACGGCCGACGGACTGAAACTTTATGCGGACAAGGAGATGTGCCGCCCAGTGATTGAAGCGCTGCTTCCGGCATTGCCTAAATTGGACGAGAAAATCGCAGAATTGGCCAATTCGGAAGATCCGATGATGCAGACGCTTCCCACGATGTTGCCGACCATGTTGGGAGTTGAAAATTTAGCTTCGCTGAAGACGATTTGGGAAAACAATACGGACCAGTTCGAGATTTCGCTCCATTTCGTGAATAAACCCCTGTAGCGATACACCGCTATAGCAAAATAGGCGTCCCAAAAGGTTGTTGTCCAATCTTTTGGGGCGCTTTTATGAACCTTACGGCCGGATAAGAAGCTGTTTAAATCTTAAACAGCTTCTAAAGCCTCGAATCCAAGTTGACAGTTCCCCCGACAGCGGGAATGAGAGGCGGTTACGTCTGGACTAACGGTCCTCCTCAGCATGACGCGGGCGAAGTGTATGACGTCGCGGGGAAAGAGGGTCAGGGGCGTACAGCCGGCGGAATCCGGCTGAGGCTCAGTACCCGTAAAAAAAACAGGCGTTTACGCCCGCACCCGCGCTTGTCCGTCCTAAAGCCGGTCTTTTAGACCGGTGCGGAATTTTCCGCGCGAGGTGCGTAATAAGGAAAATATTGGTTATTTTTGCGGACGGTTATGGAGACGAAAAGGGAAAAATACGACCTGAAGCAGCAGGTGGCGCTCCTGCCCCTGTCGCCGGGGGTTTATCAGTTCGTCGACAAGACGGGCACCATTATCTACGTGGGCAAGGCCAAGAGTCTGCGCAAGCGGGTATCCTCCTACTTCGTGCAGAGCAAGGAGCACAGCGCCAAGGTGCGCGTGTTAGTGAAGCAAATCGTGGAGATACGCCATATCGTCGTCGGCTCGGAGACCGACGCCCTGCTGTTGGAGAACTCCCTCATCAAGAGCCTCCAGCCGCGCTACAACATCCTGCTCAAGGACGACAAGACCTACCCCTGGATTGTGGTGCGCAACGAGTGCTTCCCCCGCGTGCAGTCCACGCGCCAGCTCCGGCGCGACGGCTCGCACTACTTCGGCCCATACGGCTCTATATCCATGCAGCGCAGCGTTTTAGAGTTCATCCGCGAGGTCGTGCCCCTGCGCACCTGCGGGCTCAACCTCTCGCCCGAGGCCGTCGCCCGGGGCCGCTACGGCGTCTGCCTCCAGTACCATTTGGGCAACTGCAAGGGCCCCTGCGTCGGCGCGCAGAGTGCTGCCGAGTACGATGCCCTGATTGAGATGGTCGTCTCGATACTGAAGGGCGACCTGCGCCCCGTGCGCACGCACCTCGAAACGGAGATGACCAAGGCCGCCGCCGCACTGAAGTTCGAGGTGGCGCAACGCTACAAGCAGCGGCTCGACGCTTTGGACAACTACGCCGGCAAGTCGGTGATTGTGAGTGCGAAAATCGTCGACATCGACGTCTTCTCGCTGCTCACGGACGACGAGACGGCCTACTGCAACTTCGTCCGCATCCGCCACGGCTCCATCGTGGGCGTCCACACCGTCCGCCTCTCCACAGGCATCGGGGCCGACGAAGCCTCGCTGCTCACCCTCGGCATTCAGTATGCCGTCGACATGGCCTCCGACGGCAAGCTGGCCCGCGAGGTCGTCGTCCCCTTCCTGCCCTCCACGACCCTGCTCTTCGACGGCGTGGTCTTCACCGTGCCGAAGCGGGGCGAGAAGCTCGAGCTGCTGGAATTCTCCCTCAAGAGCGCCCGCATCTACCGGGCCGAGCAGCTCAAGAACCAGGAAATCAAGAACCCCGAACGGCACACCGAACGGCTCATGGCCGCCATGCAGAAGGAGCTCCACCTCGACCGGCAGCCCCGCCACATCGAGTGCTTCGACAACTCCAACCTCCAGGGCACCAACCCCGTAGCTTCGTGCGTCGTCTTCCGCAACGGCCGCCCCTCGCGCAAGGAGTACCGCCACTTCAACATCAAGACCGTGGTCGGCGCCGACGACTTCGCCTCCATGCGCGAAATCGTCTACCGCCGCTACTCGCGGCTGTTGGAGGAGAAGGCCGAGCTGCCCGACCTCATCATCGTCGACGGCGGCAAGGGTCAGCTCTCCAGCGCCTATGCCGTGCTGTGCGAACTGGGCCTCGAAAAGACGGTGCCCATCGTCGGCCTGGCCAAGCGCATCGAGGAGATTTTCTTCCCCGGCGACCCCATGCCCTACTACCTGAGCCGCACGGGCGAACCCCTGAAGGTCGTGTGCCACATCCGCGACGAGGCCCACCGCTTCGGCATCACCTTCCACCGCCAGAAACGCAGCAACAACTTCATCCATAGCGAGCTGGAGCAAATCGAGGGCGTGGGCGACAAGACCATCCAAACCCTGCTGCGCCACTTCCGCACCGTGTCGAAGGTCAAGACGGCACCCCTCGAGGAACTCACGGCCCTGGTCGGCGCCGCAAAGGCAAAGAAGATACGCGCCCACTTCGCCTCATCCGACCCCTTCCCCGACCGCCCGCTCTTCCCCGACCGCCCGCTCCGCTGACACTGATGCCGCCTACTCTACCCGGACCACCCGCTCCGCTTCGCTGACGACAACTACACTACCCGGGCTACCCGGACCGCTGACACTTATGCCGCCTACTCTGCCCAGGCCACCCGCTTCGCTTCGCTGACGTCGCCTCTGCCGCAACCCAGCTTTGTCGATGCCGAACTGTCACGCTCCGCTGACACCGCCGTTTTTAGCGGAAACGACTGCGATACGCTCCGTTTTTTGCTGCCGGACGAAAAAAAACGACGATGGCGCTTGCCAATTGACGAATTATTCCTATATTTGCAATCCCGATTCAAAATTGCCCGGATGGCGGAATCGGTAGACGCGTTGGTCTCAAACACCAATGACAGCAATGTCGTGCCGGTTCGACCCCGGCTCCGGGTACGAGCAAAAGGCGAGGAAAAATTCCTCGCCTTTTGCTGTCTACCCACCTGCTACCGACCCTCATTACCTGCCCCGCCTCTTTCCGTGTGCCCCTGTGCGTCACCCTGAGGAGGGCCAAGGGCCCGACGCGAGGGTCTCATTTCCGCAGTCGAACAGGAATCATCGACGCGGCTCCGGAGTTTGACGGCGGAAAGCAGATGCTCACGGTCGCCGCAAGCGGCTCCCTCAGCATGACGTACACAGGAAAGCCGGTGGAGGGGCGCACAGCCGGCGAAATCCGGATGGAGGTCTGGTCCGGATGAGGTTCGGTCCGGATAAGGTTCGGGGCCCGTTCTAAAACGGGCGTTTACGCCGGCGGACAGCAGCTCGCT
>X127_Alpine_Marmot__coassemble_381_pt1 | contig 9321 bp, 9 predicted proteins | sample X127_Alpine_Marmot__metabat2_high_PE_013 | metagenome-assembled genome bin X127_Alpine_Marmot | reverse complement strand
CAAGGGGAGGGGTAGACACTTATCGTACGGGCGCAAGCCCGAACAACGGCCGTCGTAAGAACCCCGACCGTCAACAAACAGTTATGCCTTTCGGTTTGTCTCCTTGCGGTTTGCCTCCTTACGGATTGCCGCGAGGTCCATTTTGAATTTTTACAGCTTATTCCTATCTTTGTCCTCATATTCGAAGAAAAGGAAAGACATGGCTCGAAAGAAACAGAACTACCCCCTAATCGAGGGGCTCGAAATAACGGCCTTGGCCGCCGAGGGCAAGGCGATGGGCCGCTGGAACGAACAGGTGGTCTTCGTCCCCCTGACTGTGCCGGGCGACGTGGTGGATGTGCAGATTCGCATCAAGCGCCGCCGCTTCATGGAGGGGTTCGCGGTGAACTTCCGCAAGCATTCGCCCCTGCGCGAGGAGCCCTTTTGCAACCACTTCGGCGTCTGCGGCGGGTGCAAGTGGCAGAACCTGCCCTATGCCGAGCAGCTGCGCTTCAAGACCGAGCAGGTGCGCGACCAGCTCACCCGCATCGGCAAGGTCGAGCTGCCCGAAATCCGCCCCTGTCTCGGCTCGGCCGAGACGCGCTACTACCGCAACAAGTTGGAGTTCACCTTTGCCGACCGCCGGTGGATGACCTATGAGGAAATAGCCGATGCCGGGCGGGAAATCGCCCCCGAGCCCGCCTTGGGCTTTCATATTCCGAACATGTTCGACAAGGTGCTGGACATTGGGTTCTGCCACCTGCAGGCCGAGCCGTCGAATGTCATCCGCCAGGAGGTCAAGCGCTACTGCATAGAGCACGGCTATCCCTTCTACAACGCCCGCGAGCACAGCGGGCTGATGCGCAACCTCATCATCCGCACCGCCTCGACGGGTGAAATCATGGTTATCGTGGTCTTCAATGCCGACGACAGGCCCCGCATCGAGGCGCTGCTCGACCATCTGGCCGGGCGTTTTCCGGAAATCACCTCGCTGATTTACATGGTCAACACCAAGTGGAACGACTCGCTGGGCGACCAGGAGCCCGTCTGCTACCGCGGCAAGGACCACATCATCGAGCGCATGGAGGGGCTGCAATTCAAGGTGGGGCCCAAGTCGTTCTACCAGACCAACTCGAAACAGGCCTACGAACTCTACAAGGTGGCGCGCGACTTCGCCGGCCTGACGGGTGACGAGGTTCTCTACGACCTCTACACCGGCACGGGGACCATAGCCAACTTCTGCGCCGCCCGCTGCCGCCGCGTGGTGGGCATAGAGTACGTTCCCGAGGCCATCGAGGATGCGAAGGTCAACTCGGTCCTCAACGGCATCGGCAACACGCTCTTCTATGCGGGCGACATGAAGGCCGTGCTCGACGACGCCTTCGTGGAGCGCAACGGCCGGCCCGACGTGGTTATCCTCGACCCGCCCCGCGCCGGCGTGGATGAGCCGGTTGTCGAGGTCCTCCTGCGCGCCGCACCCGCACGCATCGTCTACGTGAGCTGCAACCCCGCCACGCAGGCGCGCGACTTGGCCCTGCTGGACGGGCAGTACCGTGTGGAGGCCGTGCAGCCCGTGGACATGTTCCCCCACACCCACCACGTCGAGAATGTGGTGAAGCTGGTCCGCCGCGGATAAGAACGAAAAAAAACAGGAACCTTATGAAAATAGCTGCTTTAGTATTCAACCCCATTCAGGAGAACACCTACGTCGTGTGGGACGACACCTCGGAGTGCGTCATCGTCGACGCCGGCAACAGCACGCCCCGGGAGGATGCCCAACTCAAGGAGTTCATCCTCCGGCACGGCCTGAAGCCCGTGATGGCCGTCAACACCCACGGGCACTTCGACCACACCTTGGGCGTGGAGTTCCTCCGCCGGGAGTACGGCATTCCCTTCGCCCTCTCGGGCAAGGACCGCTTCCTGCTGGAAACGGCACAGGTGAACGGCTCCGTGTTCGGGGTGAAGGTCGGGCAGATGCCCGCCGTGGACCTCGACCTCGACACCGTGGAGGAGGTCCGCTTCGGCGATACCGTGCTGCGGGTGATACCCACCCCCGGCCACACCCCCGGCCATGCGGTCCTCTACGAGCCCGTCACGAAGAACCTCTTCACGGGCGACACCCTCTTCCGCGAAAGCATCGGACGCACCGACCTCCCGGGCGGCGACTATTCGTGGATTATGCGCTCCATCCTGGAGCGCATCCTTCCGTTGGGCGACGAGGTGACCATCTGGCCCGGGCACGGCGAAAAGAGCACCATCGGCCACGAAACGCTCTACAACCCCTTCGTGGTCGAGGTGCTGAACAACGAAGTGAAATACCGGTAGCGGAATGTTCGCCCTCGTCCACAAAATCCTCTACCGCGCCCTCCCGCTCGAGGGCTATCTGCGGGTGGTGAGCCGCCTGTTCTTCCTCTGCCACAGGCTCGGCATCGGCCGCCGCTCGGCCGCCCTGGAGTACGTCTACCACCTGCCGCAGTTGGTCGGCAAGGGGAGCGTCTGCATCGACATCGGGGCCAACTTAGGCTACTACGCCCGCACCCTCGCCCGGCTGACCGGCCCCTCGGGCAGGGTCTATGCCGTGGAGCCCGTGCCGGTCATCGGCCGCGTCCTCCGGCGCAACCTCCGCGGGTATGCCCATGCGGAGATTCTCCCCTACGCCCTCGGCGGAGAGAACCGCCCGGTCCGCATGGCGAACGACACGGTCCGCACCTCGGGCTACTTCGGCACGGGCCAGAACTACGTCGACGAAGGGGGAGGCGGCAGCACCGGGGGCACCGGGGATTGCGAGACCTTCGAGGCCGAGATGCGGCGCGGCAGCGAGCTCTTCGCCTCCCTAAGGCGGCTCGACTTCATCAAGTGCGACATCGAGGGGTACGAGCTGCACGTCCTGCGCGAAATGCGCCCCCTGGTAGAGCGCTTCCGCCCCACGGTGCTCGTCGAGACCGGCGGCGGGAACCGTCCGCAGGTCATCGCCCTGTTCCGCGGGTTGGGCTATGAGGGCTTCACCCTGGAGCGGGGCCGCGAGGTTCCCCTCGCGCCGGAAAGCCCGAAGGACATCATCTTCCGCCCGAGGGGGGGGGAAAGGAGAAGTAAAGGAACAGGGAGAAGGGAAACAGGGGAACAGGGGGACAAGTAAAGGAACAAAGGGAAAGCAGAAGGACAGGGGGGATAAGAGGGCGCCCCGAAAAAGTTTATTGAACACGAATTAGCGATTGATTATGCGTATCGACATTCTATCGTCCGTTCCGGACCTGATGGCCTCGCCGCTCAACGAATCGATTCTCAGGCGGGCGCAGGAGAAGGGTTTAGTGGAGATTGTCGTGCACAACCTCCACGACTACGCCCACGACAAGCGCAAGACCACCGACGACTACCCCTTCGGCGGGGAGGCGGGTATGGTGATGAAGTGCGAACCCGTCTTCGAGCTCATCGAGAAGCTGCAGTCCGAGCGCCGCTACGACGAAATCATCTACACCTCGCCCGACGGCATCCGCTACAACCAGCACGAGGCCAACCGCCTCTCGATGATGGAGAACATCATCATCCTCTGCGGCCACTACAAGGGCATCGACCACCGCATCCGCGAGCACCTCATCACGCGCGAAATCTCCATCGGCGACTACGTGCTCACGGGCGGCGAGCTGGCGGCCTGCATCATTGCCGACTCGGTGGTGCGGCTGGTGCCGGGAGCCCTCGGCGACGAGGCCTCGGCCCTCACCGACTGCTTCCAGGACGACCTGCTGGCCCCGCCGGTCTACACCCGCCCCGCCGACTTCCGCGGCTGGCGCGTGCCCGACGTGCTACTGTCGGGCAACTTCGCCGAAATCGAGAAGTGGCAGGACGAGCAGGCCTATCTGCGCACGAAAGTGCTCCGCCCGGACCTGTTGGAGCTTCAAGACAAGGAATGAAAACCGTTCAAAAGCCGAATTCAAACTCCGATTTTGAATCTTGAGTTTTGAACTTTGAATTGAAACAGAATGAAATATTATTTGATAGCCGGCGAGCCGTCGGGCGACTTGCACGGGGCGAACCTGATGAAGGGGCTGAAGGCCGAGGATGCACAGGCGCAGTTCCGCTTCTGGGGCGGCGACAAGATGGCCGCCGTGGGAGGCGAAGCGAATTTGGCCATGCACTACCGGAAGACCTCGTTCTTCGGCATCGTGCAGGTGCTGAAGAACCTCGGCACCATTCGCCGGCAGCTGCGCGAGTGCCGGCAGGACGTGGAGGCATTCGCTCCCGACGTGCTGATACTCATCGACTACCCGGGCTTCAATATGAAGATGGCCCGCTGGGCCAAGGAGCACGGCATACGCGTCTTCTACTACATTGCACCCAAGGTGTGGGCCTGGCGCGAGTGGCGGGTGAAGGCCATAAAGAAGTATGTAGACCGCCTCTACATCATCTTCCCCTTCGAGCGGGAGTACTTCTCCCGTCACGGCATAGCGCCCGTCTTCGAGGGCAACCCGTTAGAGGATGCCATCGAGGAGCGCCGCGCCGCACTTCCCACGCCCGAGGAGTTCCGCCGGCGCAACGGATTGGACCAGCGCCCGATTGTCGCCCTGCTGGCCGGCAGCCGGCGGGGTGAAATCCGCGACAACCTGCCCCTGATGGCCGAGCTGTCGAAGAAGTTCCCCGACCGGCAGTTCGTCGTGGCGGGCGTGCCGTGGTTAGAGCGTGAGCTGTACGAGAAGTATGCCGCGGGCAGCGACATCCGCTACCTCTGCGACCAAACCTACGAGACCCTCCACGCCGCCGAGGCGGCTGTGGTGACCTCGGGCACGGCGACCTTGGAGACGGCGCTGCTGGGCATCCCCGAGGTGGTGGTCTACCGCACGCTGTGGTTCCAGGTGAAGCTGCGGCCCTACGTGCTGAAGGTGAAGTGGGTCTCCTTGGTGAACCTCAACCTCGGCCGCGAGGCCGTGAGGGAGCTCATCCAGTCCGATGCCGACACCGCGGAGGCGGAGCGCGAGCTGCGCGCCATCCTCTGCGGCGGAGAGAGGCGCGAACGCATGCTCCGGGACTTCGCCGAGCTGGCGGAGGTCATCGGAGGGCCGGGTGCCAGCCGGCGCTTCGCCCGGCGGATGGTCGGGGAGCTGAAGACGACGAAATAGACCGTAGATATGAAAATCATCTGCATAGGGCGCAACTACGCCGAACATGTGAAGGAGCTGCACCGCGCTGTGAACGACAGCGGAGAGGTGCCCGCCGAGCCCGTCTTCTTCCTGAAGCCCGATACGGCGATGCTGCGCAACAACGACCCCTTCTACATTCCGCACTTCTCCCGCGAGGTGCACTACGAATGCGAGCTCATCGTCCGCATCAACCGCGTGGGGCGCTGCATCGAGGAGCGGTTCGCCCACCGCTATTACGACGAGGTGGGGCTCGGCATCGACTTCACGGCCCGCGACCTCCAGCGGCACGCCATTGCCGAGGGGCTGCCCTGGGAGGCGGCGAAGGCCTTCGACTACTCGGCGGCCATTTCGCCCGAGTTCATCCCGCTGGAGCAGCTGGGCGGCAGGGTGCAGGAGCTGCACTTCGAGCTCGCCATAGACGGCGAGGTGCGCCAGCGGGGCTATACGGGCGAGATGCTCTTCTCCGTGGACCGGCTGATTGCCCACGTCTCGCACTTCATCACCCTGCGCATGGGCGACCTCCTCTACACCGGCACCCCGGCCGGCGTGGGTCCCGTCCATCCGGGCCAGAACCTGACAGCCACCCTCGAGGGGCGCAAGCTGTTGGACTTCGACATCCGGTAATTTCGTTTTTTTAACTATCTTTATACCGTTATTAACTATTTTATTGGGATGAGACAAGATATTATAAGATTAACATCTTCTGCCACAAAAAAAAATTGGATTAAATTAAAATCAGACCCCTCTGATAAATTAAAATCCAGAGCAAATAAAACGCTTTCAAGAAAAAGTCTTGTCCCTGTTGAATATTTTTCCGACAATAAAAATATTCAACAAATACTCAATTTGACCGATTTAATCAAGCAAAACCAATGGAATATCTTTTCTTCAATTTTATCATTAGGAATAAACCTATTGAAAAGACAAAATATTTCAGAAGCTCCACACGTTAAAACAACCCTTTCGGAATATGGGCATATTAAACTTGTTCCAGATTTATTAAACATTTCTTTGCCGGACAATGAAATAGATGTACTGGGATTGATTTACCAATGCCTTCTTTCAGAGGGCGAAAAAAATCAAATGGGGTCCTATTACACTCCTCATTATATTACCTCTCGGATGACTGACGGAATAGATTTTTCTCAAAATCAAACTTTTTTAGACCCTTGTTGCGGAAGCGGCGCATTCCTTCTCGCTTTAAATACAGTTTCGCCTTCTCAAATATTTGGAATCGACAACGACCCTATTGCCGTACTAATTGCAAAGATAAATCTGCTTATAAAGTATAAAAACAATATCTTTTCCCCTCAAATATTCTGCTGTGATTTCTTAAAAGAGCCGGACATGTTTTCACAAAACGACATGCCTCTTTCCGAAATGTCTTTCAATTACATCATATCAAATCCTCCTTGGGGTGCAGCCTGTGCGCACTCAAAAGAATCTTTTTCTTGTTTTTTCGAGAAAGCCTATTCTTTGCTAAAAAAGAACGGGGTTATCAAATTTCTGTTACCCGTTTCTTTTCTTAACATAAAAGCACATAAAGACATTCGGAATTTCTTGTTTTCAAATGGAGAAATAACCCGCATTACACTATACAACAAATCGTTTACCGGGGTTATGACAAAATTTGTTGACATAGAATATCGCAAAAAACAACAAAATCAATTTATTATCCTAAATAATAACGGCATCGACTCAAAAATAAATTGCTCGCAATTTTTACATTGTGACAATTTTTCTCAACTCTTCTTAACAGAAGAAGATATCCAGCTGATTGAACACATTCGCTCTTTCGGCCGATATGACTTATCGAACAGCGATTGGGCTTTAGGTATCGTTACGGGGGATAATAAAAATTTATTACACTCTATTCCATTTAACGGATGCGAACCAATATATACAGGAAAGGAAATTACCCCCTATACATTAAATCCTGCTCAAAAATATATCTTATACGATACATCCAAGTTCCAACAAGTGGCAAAAGAAAAATATTATAGAGCTTCGGAGAAACTCGTCTATAAATTTATAACCGATAAACTTATTTTTGCTTACGATTGTACTGGGAGCCTTTGTTTAAACAGTGCAAATATACTGATACCGCACATTCCCGGAATGTCAACCAAAACCGTCATGGCCTTTCTAAATTCAGAGGTCCTGCAATATTTTTACAAGATATCATTTCAAAGCATTAAAGTCCTCAAAGGCAATCTATGTAAAATACCTTTCCCTGCAATATCGACAACACAAGATGACTATTTTACCAGTCTTGTGAATCGAGTATTATCAAGAGAGCCTATCACGGAAAACATCTCTGATGCCATATACGAAATTTACAATATTACACCGACACAAAAAAAGCGCATAAAAAGGACTTTATATGGAACTATTGATTAAGACACTCGAGCAAGGTATTGCAAAATTACGGGAAGTCAAAAACGAGACGAATTTGCTCAACGATGATATATTGAATACATTATATTCTGTATTTCCTTTCAATAAATTCGAATATATCATTAGTCATTTGATTGATGGCAAAATCATTTCTCTTGCTGAATATTTATCCATCCGCAATGAATATTTGGCAAGAAATAAGTTCCTTTATGTCTATGAAATTACGGCTCCCAGAACTTTCGGGGAAAAATGGGCTCAACAACATTTGAACGAAATCGTTCAAGATTTACAGCGCCCTTCGAGAATATATGATACAAATTACAGCGGACAATACGATTTCTGGTACGATAAAATACGTATAGAGGTAAAGGCTTCAAGAGCCGTCAAGCGCGGGAGCGACGAGCCTTTAATTCTAAAAGCTCTTTCGTCCAATTCCAAATCGGGATACGACATGAACTTTCAACAATTAAAGCCCTCGTGTTGCGATGTTTTCGTTTGGATTGCGGTTTGGACAGACAAAATCCGATACTGGGTCCTTTCAAATAAGGAAGTAGTATCCAACAAATATTACTCCTCCGGACAACATCGAGGCAATACAGGAGAAGGACAATTATGGATAACTGAAAAAAATATTGATGAATTCTCCCAATACGAAGTAGCTGGGTACGAATTAAAGAAGATTAAAGAAAAGGCACAGAAATAGAGCCATGCTGCTGCACGAAAAACTCAAATCCTACCGGCTGTTGCTGGCCTCGCAGTCGCCGCGGCGGCGCGAGCTGCTGACAGGCAGCGGCCTAAGCTATGAACTGGCGCCCCGCTACGAGGTGGAGGAGCGCTACCCCGCGACGCTGGACCCCGAGCAGGTGCCCGTCTACCTCTCGCAGCTCAAGAGCGACGGCTTCCCGCGCCCGCTGTCCGGCGGGGAGATTCTGCTGACGGCCGACACGGTGGTTATCGCCGCCGGCCGGATTCTCGGCAAGCCCCGCGGCCGGGAGGAGGCTTTGGAGATGCTCCGGCTGCTGTCGGGGCGCAGCCACACGGTCATAACGGGCGTCACCCTGCGCAGCGAGCAGCTGCGGACCTCCTTCTCGGCCCGCAGCGAGGTATGCTTCAGGACCTTAAGCGCGGAGGAGAGGGCCTACTACGTCGACAACTTCCACCCCTACGACAAGGCCGGGGCCTACGGCATTCAGGAGTGGATAGGCTATGCCGCCATCGAGCGCATCGACGGCTCGTTCTACAACGTGATGGGGCTGCCCGTGCAGCGGGTTTACGGCGAGCTGGGGCGCTTCATCGACCGGATGGAAAATCGTTAGGCTTTTTCGCACGATTTTCCTAACTTTGCAGCTCCCCACAGGGGAATCGAAAACGGACAGCTTATGGAATCGCAGATACTCAACGGACTGAACCCCGCCCAGCGCGAGGCGGTCATCCACTACGACCGTCCCTCGCTCATCATTGCGGGCGCCGGGTCGGGCAAGACGCGCGTGCTGACCTCGCGCATCGCCTATATGATTGAGCAGGGGGTGGACCCCGCCCGCATCATGGCCCTGACCTTCACCAACAAGGCGGCCGAGCAGATGCGCGAGCGCATTGCGCAGATGCTGCCCGACGGCCGCAGCCGCCGGGTGCGGATGGGCACCTTCCACTCGATATTCTCGCGCATGCTGCGCGAGAACGCCGACCGCATAGGCTACCCGGACAGCTACACCATCTACGAACCCGCAGACTGCAAGAACCTCATCAAGACCTTGGTCATGGAGTTCAACCTGCCCGACGAGAAGTACAAGCCCAACGTCATGCTGTCGCGCAT
>X127_Alpine_Marmot__coassemble_379_pt1 | contig 9333 bp, 7 predicted proteins | sample X127_Alpine_Marmot__metabat2_high_PE_013 | metagenome-assembled genome bin X127_Alpine_Marmot | reverse complement strand
GCGCATAGGGGTTCCTATGCAACGAGAAGCAGATGAAAATAGAGTCGTAAACAGCATAATAGAACGAGTTCTTTTAAACAGCTTCTTAATCGCTGTTCCATTCGCCCGCGGCGTCGCCGTAGAAGACGGGGCGTTCGTGCTCCACCGACTTCAGCCACTCATAGGCCTTGTACATGGCATAGCCGTTGCCCGAGGGGTTGCCTAACGAGAAGCCGATAACCGAGGTGTGGTTGCGCGAGCGGTAGTACATCGACTTCACCCTCCGGATGAACTCCTCGGCGGCCTGCGGGTCGTTGGCCGGGGTGCCGCCCACCTTGCGGTCCTCCCGCCGGTCGGGGGCGCTGATGGCGGCGCAGTCGATGACGTAGAGGCCCATTTCGTCGGCCAGGTCGTAGTACCAGTGGGGCTGGGGGAAGCTCGGCAGCAGGGTGTTGATGCCCTCTTTGCGCAGCGCCGCCATGCGGGTCTTCGTCTCCGCCCGCCCGCCGGAGGCGTCGCAGCCGGCGCTCTTCAGCGTGTAGGGCTTCCCGAAGCGGTACCACTGTCCGTCGCGGTACTGCATGTCGCTGAAGCCGATTTGCAGGGGCATGTACTCCCACATCTTGCCGTCGCGCTTGGTGAAGAGCATCACCCGGTAGAGCGGCGCCCGGCCGTCGCCCCACTCATGGCCGTTGGTGTGGTAGATGAAGGGGGCGAAGCGCAGCGTGTCCTGCGAGCGGCCGGCGATGACGGTGGGGCGGTCGCTGAAGTCCAGCAGCTTGCCCTCGGGCGAGTAGATGTCGTAGGCCACGTTGACCGGTTCTTCGTAGTTGAAGCCGTTGCGGGCGATGATTTCCAGCTTCAGCACCCCGAAGCGGCGCAGCGAGTCGGGGACCAGCGCAATGCGGTAGTCGGCTATGGAGCGCTTCTGCTGGTTGAAGAGGTAGCTCCCGGCGAAGTGCCCGCCGGTGAGGCGGAAGCCCCGCTCGAGCTCCTCGCGCGTGCCGGGGCGCAGCTCGATGGACAGGTGGTTCTCGCCCTGCCTTACGTAGGGCGTGAGGTCGTACTCCGCGGGGGTGAAGCCGTCCTCGGAGCGGTCTGCGAGGCGGCCGTTCACCCATATCGCATAGGCCTGCCCCACATTCTCAAGGTGGAGCATCGTCAGGCCGTCGCTCCAGACGAAGGGGAGCTCGAAGGTCTGGCCCACGCGGAGCGTGCCGCCGTCGAGCGCCTCGGCGGAGGGGGTGAAGGGGAGGTATTGGCTGCTGCACGTGCGGTCGCCGTTCACCGCGGCCTGGTGGCGGTTGTCATAGGGAACGGCCTCCGAGCGGAAGAGCTGGCTTTGGGGGGGCGCCGCCGGCACTGCGAGCAGCGAGGGCGGCCCGCCGACAAGAAAGGTTTTCATCGGCGGAAAAAAGTTGTTAACTTCGGACAAAGGTACTTTTTTTTTGACAAATCGCAAATAATACCTACCTTTGTAGACTGTAGCGGCCGTTTTCCGACAGCCGCCCGAACGCTGGACAAACAAGACAAGTAAAAACAGTTACGATATGAAAACATTGCGAATTGTGGAGCTGCTCCGGTCGGCCGAGGTCGACAGCGAGGTGGTAGTCAAGGGTTGGGTGCGCACCAAGCGCGGCAACAAGAACGTGGCTTTCATCGCCTTGAACGACGGTTCGTGCGTGAGCAATATGCAGGTGGTGGTCGACTTGCAGAAGTTCGATGCCGAGCTGCTCAAGCAGGTCACCACGGGCGCCTGTCTGCGCGTCGACGGCCGTTTGGTCAAGTCGCAGGGCGCCGGCCAGGGCGTCGAGGTGCAGGCCTCGAAAATCGAAATCTACGGCACGGCGGACCCCGAGACCTACCCCTTGCAGAAGAAGGGCCACTCGCTGGAGTTCCTGCGCGAAATCGCCTATCTGCGCCCCCGCACCAACACCTTCGGCGCCGTGCTGCGCATCCGCCACGCCATGGCCTGGGCCATTCACGAATATTTCCACAACCACGGCTTCTTCTACTTCCACACCCCGCTCATCACGGGCTCGGACTGCGAGGGTGCCGGCGCCATGTTCACCGTCACCACGCTCGACCTGAACAACGTGCCCAAGAACGAGGCGGGCGAGGTGGACTTCACGCAGGACTTCTTCGGCAAACCCTGCAATCTGACGGTGTCGGGCCAGCTCGAAGGCGAGCTGGGCGCCCTGTCGCTGGGCCGCATCTACACCTTCGGCCCCACGTTCCGCGCCGAGAACTCGAACACGGTGCGCCATGCGTCGGAGTTCTGGATGATTGAACCCGAGGCCGCCTTCTACGAGTTGGAGGATAACATGGACCTGGCCGAGGACTTTATCAAGTACCTTGTCCGCTATGCGCTGGAGAACTGCCGCGAGGATTTGGAGTTCATGAACAAGATGTGGGACCCCGAGCTGATAGAGCGGCTGAGGTTCGTCGTGGACAACGACTTCCAGCGCCTGGACTACACCGAGGGCATCCGCATCCTCAAGGCTTCGGGCCGCAAGTTCGAGTTCCCCTGCGAGTGGGGCGACGACCTGCAGTCGGAGCACGAGCGCTATTTGGTGGAGGAGCACTTCAAGCGCCCGGTGATTCTCATCAACTACCCCAAGGCCATCAAGGCCTTCTACATGAAGCAGAACGACGACGGAAAGACCGTGCGCGCCATGGACGTATTGTTCCCCAAAATCGGCGAGATTATCGGCGGTTCGGAGCGCGAGAACGACTACGGCAAACTTTGTGCACGGGTCAAGGAGCTCGGCATGAACGAGAAGGACGTGTGGTGGTACCTCGACACCCGTCGCTGGGGCTCGGCGCCCCACTCGGGCTTCGGCTTGGGCTTCGACCGTCTGCTGATGTTCGTTACGGGTATGACTAACATCCGCGACGTGCAGCCCTTCCCCCGCACGCCGAAGAATGCCGAGTTCTAACCCCGGGAAGCCCCTGCAATGCGGTGCTGCACATGACGGCTTCGTCGTGTGCCCGGCGATTTTGCCCCCTGCCGCCCGAACGAATGAAGAGACCGTTCGATTGTGTAAACGGAACAGGTGAAAAATCATGGCAATCAACCAGAAACAGGTGCTGTCGCTTCAGCAGAAGCTCTCCCCGCAGCAAATTCAGATGATTAAGCTGCTGGAGCAGCCCACCATGCAGCTCGAGCAGCGCATCAAGCAGGAGATAGAGGAGAATATCGTCTTGGAGGAGGAGCATCCGCAGGAGGAGAACGGCGACGAACCCCAGCAGATTTCCGTCGAGGAGTATCTGCGCGAGGACGACACCCCCTCCTACAAGAGCCGCATAAACAACTTCTCGAAGGACGACAAGCCGCGCCCCGTCTACCTCTCGGGCGGACGGTCGCTGCATGAATATTTGGTCGAGCAGCTCGGCTATCGCAGCCTCTCGGAGCGCGAGATGAGGCTGGCTGTCTACCTGGTGGGCTCCATCGACGAGGACGGCTACCTGCGGCGCGACCTGAACTCCGTGGCCGACGACATCGCCTTCACGGTGGGCATCGAGGCTACGGAGAAAGAGCTGGAGCGGCTGTTGGACATCATCCACGAGCTGGAGCCTGCGGGCGTCGGCGCGCGGAACCTGCGCGAGTGTCTGCTGCTGCAGATGGAGCAGCTGCCCATGAACGGCCGCATCCGCCGGCTGGCCCGGCGGGTGCTGACGAACCACTTCGAGGAGTTCGTCAAGAAACATTACGAGAAGCTCATCGCCCGCCTTCAGGTCTCCGAGGAGGAGTTCCGCGAGGTGCTGGCCGAGATACGCCGTCTCTCGCCCAAACCCGGGAACCTGTACAGCGAGGGCGGAACCGACACCACGCCCTACGTCATCCCCGACTTCATCCTCGACTGCCACGACGGACAGTTCGACCTCTCGCTCAATTCGTACAACGTCCCGGAGGTGAAAATCAACCGCCACTATGTGGAGATGCTCCGCAACATGGTGGGCGCCGACGGAACTGTGCGCAGCGAGGACCGCGAGGCCGTCCAGTTCGTGAAGAACAAAATCGACTCGGCCAAGTGGTTCATCTCGGCCATCCGCCAGCGCCACGATACGCTGATGCGCACCATGCAGGAGATATTGGACTACCAGCGCGAGTACTTCCGCGACGGCGACAAGGCCAAGCTGCGGCCCATGATACTGAAGGATATTGCCGACCGCACGGGGCTCGACGTCTCGACCATCTCGCGCGTGGTGAACAGCAAGTATGTCCAGACCCACTTCGGCATCATCCTCCTCAAGTCGCTCTTCTCGGAGGCGATGCAGACCGAGAGCGGCGAGGAGGTGTCGAGCTACGAAATCAAGACCCTGCTGCAGCGCTGCATCGACGGCGAGGACAAGCGCCACCCCCTGACTGACGAGACCCTGATGGACCTGCTCAACGAGAAGGGATACCGCATAGCCCGCCGCACGGTGGCCAAGTATCGCGAGATGCTCGGTATACCGGTGGCCCGGCTGCGCAAACAAATTTGACGGAATGGAGCGAACCGACGATAACTGCTTTCCCCTGCGGAAACCCTGCGTCCGCGCTGCCCGCGTGGTCTCCGGTGTGCTGCACCCCTTCCTGGTGCCGCTCTACCTGATGCTCGTGCTGCTCTTCTCGCGCACGATATTCTCCCACTACCCGCCCAATATCAAAATCTATTTGGTGTGGGTCGTGCTGCTCTATACGATGGTCCTCCCTGTGCTGACGCTCGTCGTGCTCCGCTCGCTGGGCAAGCTGACCGACTACCGCGTCTCGCGCCGCCGCGAACGCTACCTGCCCCTCGCCGTCGGGGTGCTCTGCTACCTGCTCTGCGCCATGACTATCGCCAAAATCCCCTCGGCCTTCCTGCTGCGCAAGATGATGCTCGCCGCCGCGGGGTGCGAGCTGCTGTGTCTGGTGGTCACGCTGCGCTGGAAAATCAGCCTCCACCTGACAGGCATGGGTGCCGCCACCGCCCTGCTGGCCCTGCTGAGTATCGCCGGCGTGGGCAACCTGATGGTGCCGCTCCTGGCTACCGTCGCCGGCACCGGTCTGCTGGCCTCCTCGCGCCTCTACCTCGGCTGCCACAACGGCCTCCAGATTTTGGCCGGCTTCTGCGGCGGCTTCCTGGTCATGCTCCTCGCGGTCCTGTTCCTGTAACCGGCGCCGGTGTAAACGCCGATTTTAGGAGAGGTTCCGGGCCTTGTTCCGATTCCGCCGGTTGTGCGCCCCCGTCTTTTTCGTCCGCGTCAAGCGTTCCTTCGCAAGCTGCGGCCCCTACCTCTCCGAATGGAATATTTCCCGCCCCGACTTAAAAGCCGCCCCAACTTAAAAGCCGACCTTGTCGAGGTCGGCTTTTAAACAGCTTCTAAGTACAGGTCCGGCTTCCGGACTATCGCGCGATTTGGCAATAGCGGTTGTAGCGGCTCATCACGTCGTTCACGTAGGCCTTTGTCTGTTTGTAGCCGGTGAAGCGGCCGCACTTCACGACCTCGCTCTCGTAGTAGGCGGGGTCGGACTTCAGCTCCAGGTAGCGGGCCACCACCTCCCAGGAGTTGGGGTCCTCGCCGTGGCTGCGGGCCAGGCGCCGGGCGTCGGTCACGTGGCCGATGCCGCTGTTGTAGCTGGCCAGGATGATGCTCATGCGGTCCCGGTAGGGTGTGGTCGCCGGCAGACGCAGCGTCGAGGCGATTTGGTTGAGCAGCCGGTTGGCCAGGCGCACGTTGGTCTCGGGGTCGCAGATTTGCTCCTGCGGCACATTGAACTGGCGGGCCACCACGGGCATAATCTGCATCAGCCCCTGCGCACCCTGGCGCGAGACGATGTCGGGCGTGAAGCGGGACTCGTGGTAGGCGATGGCGCTCATCAGGCGCCAGTCGTTGCCCTCCTCGCCGCTCACGCGGCGGAAGATGTTGTCATAGGCCGAAATCTGGTAGTCGCCCTCGCCCAGCAGGGCCATGGGGTTCGGCTCCTCGGCCTTTGCGGCCGCCATCCCGGCGGCCATTTCATCCACTTCGGGGGCCGAGAATCGGGCCTCCAATCCGTAGAAAGTGGTCAATACGGTTAAAAACGCAGCGGTTAAAAGAATCTTCTTTAAATTACGGTTCAGCATATACAGTTGCTTTGCGGGCAGTTCGTGCCGTGCGGTAGAGCGCGCTAATCATAGAACCCCCAGGAGATGCCCATCTTGAACATACCCGGATTGAGCGGGTAGTGAGCTGCCGAGAAATATTCGCCGTTGCCCCAGAGGCCCCGGTTGATATGCTGGTACTTCAAAAAGATGCGCATTCTCTTCCACTTGCCCATGATGAAGAGGTCGGTGTAGGGGTAGTTTCCCGTTTCGACCTCCCTTTGGTTGTAGAAGGCGGAGAGTGCCGGATTATAACCTGGAGCATAGTAGTTCGTGTTATAGCGGCAGTCGGCGCCTATCTGCATCCGAAGCACATTCTTCACCACCCAGAACTCGTAGTAGTACGAGAGGAAGGCGCTGGCAAGGGGTACTGGTATTACTTCCTGATTCGAGCTCCACTGCAACAATACCCTGTGGTCTAAGTGAAGTCCGCCTATGCGGAAATCCTTGCGGACATACACACTCGTAAGGCTGACCGAGCCGTCGTGCTGGGCGACCAGACTCGTGGGGCCGTAGTAAATCTTGTCGGTCGCCACGCCCGTCTTGACGCCCGCTTCGAGGGCGTAGTCCGGCACGCGGAGGCTGACCTCCAACCGAGTGTCACTCTCCTTGGAAAGAGGAGTAAACCACACATAGTGGTTTGAGAATAGATTCTCCTGCCAGAACCCCGGCGTGCGGCGCTCTATGCGGAAGCGCCCTTCGAGAATCAGGGGATGTTCTTTCAGTCGGGCCTTCAGGGCCAGATTGGCCCCGAACGAGAGGTCGCCGCCGCGGTAGCCCGAGGGGTAGAACCGGAAGTCGGCCCCCCAGTCGATGTAGCGGCGGATTTTGCCGTCGACCGCGCCGTAGACGTAGAAGCTGGTCTTCTCGGTCTGCTTGTAGCGGCCCGACAGATAGGTATCCATCGCGAATTGCGAGTAGGTGTGCAGGTCGAAGCCCACACCGCCGTTGAGAGTACCCACCACGCCGTCGCGGTTCCAGGGCTGCGCCTGAATGAACAGGCGGTTGGAGATGGTGCGCTCGTAGATGGAATCGCGCGTGGCTTCGGGGTTGATGTACCAGTTGTCGTAATAGGAGTGCTCCGTGGGGACGAAGTTGCCGTTTTCGTCCCGCGACCCGCGCTCGTCGGTGTAGGTGGCGCGGATGTCGGAGTAGACCTTGCTCCACGAGTTGTACTCGAAGGAGTGGCCGATGTAGACGGCCGGGAGCCGCGAGATGGAGAAGTCGCTCTCCGTGACGGGCAGCAGCGGAATGCCGAAGGACTGCTCGACGAAGAAGGCGTTGTTGCGGTAGACGTTCTCGGCCTTCGAGTCGGACAGCCGCATGGGCACGCCCGAGGGCATCTCGAAGGTGGTGTCGCGGATGGCCCACTCGCCGACCACGCCGCCGTTCTCGCGCTGCTCGATGTGGTTGTTGATGTAGGCCGCGTGGATGGAGTAGCGCTTGCCCGTGTGGGAGAAGGCTACCTCCAGGTTGTGGTTCTTGGTGCGCGACCAGTCGTACTGTCCGCGTGTGCCGCGCGCCTTGTAGTTGATGTTGAAGCCCGTCGAGGGCGAGATGTTCTGCGCCACGGTGAGGCCGAACTGCTCCTCGCGGAACTTCTTCTGGCCCGACTCCAAGTAGGTGAGGTGGAGGAACGGCTTCTTCACGTTGTAGAAGGGGACGTTCTCCATTTCATAGGTGTAGGCGTCGTAGGGCTGCGCGAAGGTGTAGTCGAAGTCGCGGGGGCGCTCGAAGTAGTCGGTGGGCAGCGACCCCTGGCCCAAGGGGCCCAGGATGATGTCGCCCACCCCCTTGCGGTAGAAGGGGTAGTCGATGCGCCAGTCGGTGAGGGCGGTGTCCAACGGCTCGATTTTCACCCGGTTGTAGTCGCGGCTGACGGTCCACTGGAAGTTCGGGAGGGCACGGATGGAGTCGTTGAAGAAGTACGATTCGAGGGGTTTGCGTATGCGCTTCTCCTTTTTGGTGGTGTCGGCGGGGTTCAGCCCCTCCTCTTCCTCCTCGCTCTCATAGGGGTTCGAGCCGTAGAGGTTGGTGTCCTCGCCGTTCTGCTGGGCCCGCAGGATGGCTCGGGCGTCCAGCTGCGCCGAGGCGGCCTGCGGCAGAACCGCAAGCACTCCCGCGAGCAGGAGCAGACCGAGAGTTTTCATCGCTTTTCCCATTTTCCAGAAGGACGAATTTCGCCGCAAAGATACTAAAAATTTTTAAAATACGAAAAAGTCAACTCTTTACCGCCTTTTTCCGCCCTTTGAGGAGCCATCTTGCGGTCGAGAGGAGGATGTAGAACAGGATGATGAGGGGGATGGCGGCGCCGCGCAGCACGGCGAGCATCACCGCGGCTGCGAGCAGGAAGCCGTAGCGCAGTTCGTTTCCCCGAAGGCCGAAGCGTTCGAACTTGAAGGAGAACATCCGTATCGGCGAGATGAGCAGCCAGGCCATCACGACGGTCAGGAGCAGCAGGACTTCAGAGCCCAACTCCACCGTCCCGCGCTCCGACAGCCAGCCTACCGAGGCACAGAACATGGCGTTGGCTGTGGTGGTCAGGCCGCAGAACTCCACGTGCTGCGTGTCGTCGACGTTGAATTTCGCCAGGCGCAGGGCCGAGAAGGCGGTGATGAGGAAGGGTACCCAGGCCCCCGCGCTCCACAGGGCGTCGCTCCACTCCCAGTGGGGGACGGTGCCAAGGTAGAGGGTGTGGAAGATGGCGGCCGGGGCGAAGCCGAACGACACCATGTCGGCTAACGAGTCGAGCTCGACGCCTATGCCGGAGTAGGAGTGGAGCATGCGGGCCGTGAAGCCGTCGAGGAAGTCGAAGACCGCCGCGGCGATGACGAGGGCGAAGGCTGCGGTGAGGTCCTTCTGAACCAGTGCGATGACGGCCGCCGCGGAGCCGCATAGCAGGTTGCAGAGCGTTACGCAGTTGGGTATGGTGAACAGACGTATTTTCATTCGTTTCTCTGTTTTTTGGCCTCGCCGGACGCACTTCGCAGGAGAAACGTTCGGCGGGCGACATATATTGTGAGGGTGCAAAGATACGAATAAGCGAGGGCAATGGCAAATTTATTTGCTCATTGGCGAGCGAAAGTATCTAAGGCGAAGCCAATGTTAAAAAAAATAAGCGAGGGCAATGGCAAATTTATTTGCTCATTGGCGAGCGAAAGTATCTAAGGCGAAGCCAATGTTAAAAAAAATAAGCGAGGGCAATGGCAAATTTATTTGCTCATTGGCGAGCGAAAGTATCTAA
>X127_Alpine_Marmot__coassemble_368_pt1 | contig 9484 bp, 7 predicted proteins | sample X127_Alpine_Marmot__metabat2_high_PE_013 | metagenome-assembled genome bin X127_Alpine_Marmot | reverse complement strand
TTGCACGAAACTCGCTTTCGGGCAATGGTGTTCCAACGTATCAATCCGCTTTTACGGAAAAATCTTATATGTAGGGAATTAAAAAAGCTCCGGATTTATTTCTAAATCTCCGATTTTAGAGCTACCTTTGCAGGTGAAGAGTTCTTTGAAGGTTACGCAACGCGCAGAAGAATAATGCAGTGGATAACTAACTAAATCGTAACCTATTACTACATTGAGCAGGTAACGACCGCTCATTTCCAATAAATTACACTCTTTTCGTAACTTCCCCGTGCAAAATTACGAAAAAACGGAGATTGACGCAAGTAAAAGCCTCACCGATTGCTCGGTGAGGCTTTGGGTCGTTCAATATTCCGATTCGTGGATATTGATACTGCTGATGGAATTGAGTCAGTCTGCGAATTTTTCGGGGACGAGAGGATGAGCGCAGCGGCGGTCGAAAGTGAAGATGTTTGACCAGAGGCACGTCGAATAGTCGGTGAAGTGAACGAAAACGTAGGATTTCTTTATGCCCTTGGGACATTTGAGCGAGTAGTCAGTGAGGTTGGCGAAGCCGCGTTGTTTGGGGCGTTTGTCGGGTTGTATCATCAGGTGAGGGGCTCACAGCCGCGGAAGCGAAACGAAGCTCCGGGCTCGTAAAGAAACAGACGCCTACGCCTGGTCGATAAGGTATTGGAATTCGGTTTCGTCCTTCCAGCCGTCGGGGGACCAGTTCCAGCGGCGGCGGGTGCCGATTTCCGTGAAGCCGAGGCTGCGGAAGAGGCGGAGACAGGCTTCGTTGTCCGTCTCGACGCTGCCCCACAGCTGCTGGAGGCCCAGTGTGCGGCGGGCGTAGCCGATGAGCAGCTCCAAGGCCTCGCGGGCATAGCCCCGGCCCCGCTCTTCGGGGTCGTGGATGAGGATGCCCACGCCGGCGCGCCGGTGCAGGGGTTCCACCTCGAAGAGGTCGGCGAGCCCCACGGGGCGGGCGTCGAGGGTCTCGATGACGAGCCGCTGCTGGCGGCTGCGGAAGAGGTCGTAGCGCTGCGCCTCGAGATAGCTCTCCAACGTATGGCGCGAGAAGGGGCCCAGCGTGCCGCTCACACCCCACACCGCGGGGTCGTTCTCCCAGGCGTAGAGCAGCTCGAGGTCCGAAGGCTCCAGGGCCCGCAGACGGCAGATGCGTCCCTCTATGTTCATAATCAGATGCCGATGACCTTGTTGCGGATGAGCATGGCCGAGCCCCAGGCATTGGCCGTCTCGGACATTTTCGAGAGGCGGAACTTGGTGTCCTTGTAGACCAGATTGAGCGAGTATTTGTTGGTGGCCGACTTCAGGGGCAGCATGATGTAGTCGCCCGCGGCGGCCAGGTTGCCGCCCACAATCACCGTCTCGGGGTTGAAGGTGTTGATGAGGAAGGCTATGGCCTTGCCCACCTTCTCGCCGGCCTCCTCGATGAGCTCGATGGAGAGGTTGTCGTCGTTCTTCGCCGCGGCGATGATGTCGTCGATATGGATGGCCTCGTGGCGGTCGTACTTCTCGCGCAGAATGGTGTTCACCCCCTTGTCGATGAGCTGCAGTATCTTCTCCTCGATGGCCACGCCCGAGACCTCGGTCTCCAAACATCCCTTCTTGCCGCACGAGCAGATGATTTCGTTGTCGAAGAAGGGGATGTGGCCGAACTCGCCCGCGAAGCCGCTCTTGCCGTAGTAGAGCTGGCCGTTCACCACGATACCGATGGCCACGCCGCGGCCCATGTGCAGATAGAGCACGTTGCTCTCGTCCTTCGACTTGCCGGAGGTGTACTCCGCATAGCAGCGGGCGCGGGTGTCGTTCTCCAGCAGGACGCGGATGCCGATGCGCTCCTCGATGAGGTCGCGCAGCGACTGCTCGCTGGAGGTGAAGTACTTGTAGGAGCGGCCCGTCTCGGAGTTCACGCGGCCCACGATGCTGACGCCTACGCCCAAAATCTTGTCGCGGTTGACGCCGCAGTTGTCGATGAAGCTGGCGATGTTCGTGCAGATGCGCTCCAAACATTGGGGGCGGTCGACGAGTTCGAAATCCCGGTCCATCTGCTCCTTGATGATGTTGTTCTGCAGGTCCGTAATCATGTAGGTCATGTTGTCGCGGCCTACGTTGATGCCGGCGAAGTAGATGGCGGAGTTGGCCAGCCCGAAGACGTTGGGGCGGCGTCCGCCCGGCGTCTCCACCTTGCCCAGGTCGGTGACGATGTTCTCGTCCACGAGCTCCTGCACCAACTTGGTGATGGTCGGGACGCTGATGTGCAGCTCCTTGGTCAGCTCGGAGAGCGTGCATTCGCCGTTGACGGCCATGTAAGCGATGATGTTGCGCTTGATGAGGTTGTTCTTGTGCGAAATGCCGTGAAGGGCTTCGTCGCCGTGCCGGTTGAAAAATTCAGTTAACGAACTCATTGAAGTAAACTCACTATCTAAATCTAATCCGGTGCAAATATAATAAGATTTATCGAATATCGGCCATTTGTTACTAATAAATTTTAATATATAATTAAAAATATTCGGTTCGGAACCCGTCCCGCCGGCGTTAGCTCCCACCCGCTGCGTCCTCCCGAGGAGGACGTACACGGGGCAGCAGGGAAGCGGGCAGCAGCTTGCGAATGGCCCGCACGACGCGGACCAACGGGACGCGGCATAGCTGGCCTTCGCGGGGCGAAGCTGCGGCCCGCCCGACGTAGACGCCCGTTTTAGGGCGGGTTCCGAGCCTCGTCCGGTCTCCGTCGGTTGTGCGCCCCTCCATCCATCCCCAACCGGCGCAGCGCGGAACGGGCTCGAAAGCGGGACAGGGCATCCGTCGCAGCCCTCCCCGAGGGAGGGGCAGGGGGTGGGGTAGGCACTTGTAAACGGCGGAACGCCGAACAACGACCGCCGAGAGAACTCCGACCGGCAACAAACGCTATTCCGTATGGTTTGCACCAAGGAAAGTTCGACAGCGGAAATGAGACCCTCACGTCGGGCCGTTGGCCCTCCTCAGGGTGACGCCGGCGTAGACGCCCGTTTTTCGAAAGAAAAACATTTCGTTTGAGAAAACTATTTCGGAAGTTACGAAAGATGAGGTTTCGGATTTGTCGGGCGCAAAGTGCTTATTATCGTGTGGTTGGCGCATTCGGAGATTTTTTTCGGGCGGGAAGGGACGATGTTTCGTTTTTTATTTCTATCTTTAGGTCGAAAACCGACCTTACCTGAAAAACGAACACGATATGATACCGAACTACGCAACCGGGCAGGAGCTGCGCGCCATAGCGGCGAACTTCGCACTCGAAGGCGAAATCGAGAGCATCGCCCCACTGGGCGAGGGCTTCATCAACGACACGCTGCTTGTCCGCACGAGAGGTGCGGCGCCCGACTACATCCTTCAGCGCAAGAACCGCTTTGTCTTCCCCGACGTGCCGGCCATGATGGAGAACATCCGCAAGGTCACGGACCACATCCGCTGCCGCGTCGTTGCGGAGGGCGGCGACCCGCTGCGCGAGGTGATGACCGTCATACCCACCCGGCAGGGTGCGCTCTACTACCGCGATGCGGAGGGCGAATACTGGACCGTGACGCTCTTCATTGCCGACACGACGAGCTACGAGCGGGCCGACACCCCCGAGCTGGCGCGCAAGGGCGGCGAGGGCATCGGCAAGTTCCAGGCGCAGCTGGCCGACTTTCGCGAGCCGCTGCACGAAATCATCCCGGGCTTCCACGACATCCGCTTCCGCTTCGGGCAGTGGGACAGGGTGATGGAGGCCGACCCTGCGGGCCGCAGGGCCTCGGTTGCAGCCGAGACGGAGTGGATAGAGAGCCGCCGGAAGGAGATGCTGGCCTTCAAGGAGCTTGTCGAGCAGGGCGTGCTGCCCATGCGGGTTACGCACAACGACACGAAAATCAACAACGTGCTCTTCGACCGGCGGGGCGAGGTGCTCTGCATCATCGACCTCGATACGGTGATGAACAGCACCTGTCTGAACGACTTCGGCGACGCCATACGCACCTATGCGAATACGGGAGCCGAGGACGACACCGACCTCGGCCGCGTCTCCCTCTCGCTCGACATGTTCCGCGCCTACACCGAGGGATTCCTCTCGCAGCGGGCCCGGCAATTGGAACAGGCGGAAATCGACTACATGGCCTTCTCGGCCCGCTACATCACCTATGAGCAGGTGCTGCGCTTTTTGATGGACTACCTCGACGGCGACCGCTACTACAAAATCAAGTACCCCGACCACAACTTGGTCCGCGCGCGGGCCCAGTACCGGCTGCTGCAGAGCATGGAGGCGCAGTACGACCGCATGTGCGCCATCGTGAAGGAGACCGCCGAAAAATACCGCCGCCCATGATACCCGCACTCATCATCGACCGCCTCTCCGCCCGCACGCCCGAGGAGCGGGAGCTCGCCTTCCGCAGCGTGGCGCTGCACCCCGTGGCCTGCAACAACTGGGCGGCGGAGTACCCCTATGCCCCGCAGGTCGGCTTCCGCATCTTCCACGACGGCGAGCGGCTCTACCTGCGCTTCGAGGTGCGGGAGAGCTGCACCCGGGCCCTCGTCGAGCAGGACAACGGCGAAGTGTGGACAGATTCTTGCGTAGAGTTCTTCCTGACGCTCGACGAGGGTGAGGGGGAGAACGAGGGAGAGAACGAGGGGGAGAAAAAGAGAAAGGAAGAAAAGGAGGACGACAAGGAAGATAAGAAAGGTGAGACGGGCTACTACAATTTCGAGTGCTCCTGTGCCGGCCGGCTGCTGCTGGCCTTCCGCAAGCGGAAGCCAGAGCCGGAGTACGCCCCGCCGGAGACGATGCGGAGCATAGAGCGCATACCCTCGCTCGGCAGCGCCTGTTTCGCCGAGCGCGAGGGCGACAACCGCTGGACGCTGACCCTTGCCATCCCTGCCGCAGCGCTCTTCCGCCACCGGCTGCGGTCGTGGAGCGGCGTGGAGGCGCGCATGAACCTCTACAAGTGCGGCGACGGCCTCTCCCGTCCGCATTTCCTGTCGTGGATGCCCGTGGAGGCTCCGGCCCCCGACTTCCACCGGCCCGAATGTTTCAGAACGGTTAAATTCAACAGATAGCCATGAAAAACAACAAGTATTCATTGCCCAAGGATGGCGGCCTCATCGCCTCCGCGGCGCCGCGCGACATCATCCACCGCTACGAGAAGGTCCGCACACGGGTCTACGAGTGCGAGTATGAGGGTGTGCAGTACGTGGCCGACACCATCGTAAAGCTCATCCGCAACCACACGGCGGCCAACTGCTCGAATGAGATTTACGAGGAGAACACCCCCTTTGTGCTGGGCCTCACCACGGGGCGCACGCCCTTGGGGCTCTACCGCGAGTTGGTGAACCGTTACCGGCGCGGCGAGGTGAGCTTCGCCGACGTGGCTGTCTACAGTCTCGATGAGTTCTATCCCATACGGGGCACCGAGCAGCAGAGCCGCAACTACCGCATACACGAGGAGTTCCTGAACCATATCGACATCCTGCCCGAGAACATCCATATCCCCGACGGCACCGTGCCGCAGGAGCGCATCTCGGAGTATTGCGCCTCCTACGACCAGGCGGTGCGAAAAATCGACCTGATGATTATCGGCATGGGCGAGCAGGGGCAAATCGGCTTCAACGAGCCGGGCTCATACGCCAAGTCGCGCACCCGTTTGGTGCAGCTGACCCACGACTCGCGCAAGGTGCAGTCGGGGGCCTTCTTCGGCATGGAGAACACCCCCAAGATGGCCGTCACGATGGGCTTGGATACCGTCATGCGTGCCGACCGCATTATCCTGATGGCCTGGGGCGAGGAGAAGGCCTGCGTGGTGCAGAAGGTGGTCGAGGGACCTGTCCTGGACAGCGTGCCCGCCTCCCGGCTGCAGACCCATCCCGACTTGGAGGTCGTCATCGACGAGAGCGCCGCGCAGCGTCTCACCCGCGAGCAGACCCCCTGGTTGGTGGGGCCCTGCGACTGGACGCCCAAGTTCACGCGCAAGGCGGTGGTCTGGCTCTGCGGCGTGGTGAACAAGCCCATCCTGAAACTTACCTATAAGGACTATATCGAGAACTCGCTGGGCGAGCTGTTGGAGCAGGGCCGCACCTACGACCAAATCAACATCGACGTCTTCAACGACCTGCAGCACACCATCACCGGCTGGCCGGGCGGCAAGCCCAATGCCGACGACTCCACCCGCCCCGCGCCCTCGGCTCCCTATCCCAAGCGCATAGTCGTCTTCTCGCCCCACCCCGACGACGACGTGATTTCCATGGGCGGCACCTTCATCCGCCTGGTGCAGCAGGGACACGACGTGCATGTGGCCTACCAGACCACGGGCAACGTCGCCGTGACCGACGACGTGGTGCTGCGGAACATCGACACGGCGCGCGAGCTGGGCTACGGCGACCACGTGAAGGAGGTCGGCCGCATCATCGCCTCGAAGAAGAAGGGCGAGCCTGAGCCCCGGGCTCTGCTCGACCTGAAGGGGGCCATACGCCGGGCCGAGGCGCGGGCCGCCGTCCGCTCATTCGGCCTCGACCCCGACACCAACGCCCACTTCCTCAATCTGCCCTTCTACGAGACGGGCGGCATCAAGAAGGGGCAGCTCGGCCGGGAGGACATCGACCGCATCGTGGGGCTGCTGCGCGAGGTGAAGCCCCACCAGATTTACGCCGCCGGCGACCTGGCCGACCCCCACGGCACCCACCGTACCTGCATGGAAGCCGTATTGAATGCCTTGGAGCAGGTGAAGGACGACGGATGGATGAAGGAGTGCCACCTGTGGCTCTACCGCGGCGCCTGGATGGAGTGGGACCTCGGCATGGTCGACATGGCCGTACCCCTCTCGCCCGACGAGATGCTCATGAAGCGCCACGCCATCTACCGCCACCTCTCGCAGAAGGATGTCATGCCCTTCCCGGGCAGCGACCCCCGCGAATTCTGGCAGCGGGCCGAGGAGCGCACGCAGAACACCGCCCGGCTCTACGACAAGTTAGGCATGGCGGAGTACCAGGCCATCGAGGTCTTCGTGAAGATGTTCTGACAGTTATGAACCCGACAGTTTACCGTTAACACCCCTTTTCCCATGCGTCTGATTATCGAAGATACCCCCGAGCTGGCGGCCCGCTGGGCAGCCCGCTATATCGTCGAGGAGATTCGCCGCAAGGCGAAATCCTCCCCCTCCTCTCACTTTGTATTGGGCCTCCCCACGGGCTCCACGCCGCTGGAGACCTACCGCGAGCTCATCCGCCTCTGCAAGGCCGGCGAGGTGTCGTTCCGCAACGTCGTCACCTTCAACATGGACGAGTACGTCGGTCTGCCTGAGGAGCACCCCGAGAGCTACCACTCATTCATGCGGCGCAACTTCTTCTCGCACATCGACATCCGCCCCGAGAATATCCACCTCCCCGACGGCAACGCCGCCGACCTGGAGCAGGAGTGCGCCGATTACGAGAGGCGCATTGCCGAGGCGGGAGGCATCGACCTCTTCTTGGGCGGCGTGGGCGAGGACGGACATATCGCCTTCAACGAACCCTTCTCCTCGCTCGCCTCGCGTACCCGCGTGAAGACCCTCACCCAGGATACCCGCCTCGCCAACTCGCGCTTCTTCGGCGGCGACGAGCACCTCGTCCCCGGCACGGCCCTCACGGTGGGCGTCGGCACGGTGCTCTCCGCGAAAAAGGTGCTCATCCTGGCCACGGGACACCGCAAGGCCCGCGCCGTGAGACACGGCGTGGAGGGCTCCTACAACCACCGGTGGACCATCTCCGCCCTGCAGGTGCACCCCTGCGGCATCATCGTCTGCGACGATGCCGCCGCCGAGGAGCTGCGCGTCGGCACCTACCGCTACTTCAAGGACATCGAGCGCAACAACCTGCTGTAGACCGCCGGCTGTGCGCCCCCTCATCCAATTTTGAATTGGCGTTCACCCGCGGGCAGCAGCTTGCGAAGGGACGCGCGACGCGGACTATCAGGACGCGGCACAGCGGGCCTTCGCCAGGCGAAGCTGCGGCCCGCCCGGCCTTTCCAAGGCCGGAAAAGAGGTCGACAGCGGGTCGAGTTTGACGACGGAAATGAGACCCTCACGCTCCACTCCGTTCCGCTCAGGGTGACGCCGGCGTAAGACGCCGGTTTTGGGACGGGCCCCGGGTCTCGTCCGGATTCCATCGGCCGTGCGCCGGCGTAAGACGCCGGTTTTGGGACGGGTCCCGGGCCTCGTCCGGATTCCTCCGGCTGTGCGCCCCACCATCCTCTGTACGTCATGCTGAGGGAGCCCGCAGGGCGACCGTGAGCATCTCTTTTCCGCCGTCGAACTATCCTTGGTGCAAACGCGATTCCCGTCGTAAGCATTCTGGCAAACCGGGGCAAGCACTTCAATCACGAATCAAAACAGGCGCACCCGAAAAGGTGCGCCTGTTTTGATTTGCGCTCTGTATTTACCTCTGCCTAAAGGGTCGACTTCGACTCGACGACGGCCGAGGCATCCACCTTCTTGACAAGGCCCTGGAGAACGGTGCCGGGGCCGAGCTCGGTGAACTCCGTCACGCCGTCGGCCAGCATGTTCTTCACGATGTAGGTCCAGCGCACCGGAGCGGTAAGCTGGGCGATAAGGTTGGCCTTGATTTGCTCGGGGTCGGTGTGGGGCTTGGCATCCACGTTCTGGTAGATGGGGCACGAGGGGGTGTGGAACGGAGCCTCGGCAATGGCCCGGGCGAGCGTCTCCTTGGCGGGAGCCATCAGGGGCGAGTGGAAGGCACCGCCCACGGGCAGCCGCAGGGCGCGGCGGGCGCCGGCAGCCTTCAGCTTCTCGCATGCGGCATCCACGGCCTCGACAGCACCCGAAATCACCAACTGGCCGGGGCAGTTGTAGTTGGCCGCAACGACCACGCCGTCAATCTGCTCGCAAGCCTCCTCGACCACCTTGTCCTCCAGGCCGAGGATGGCGGCCATCGTGCCGGGCTGGGCCTCGCAAGCCTCCTGCATGGCCATTGCGCGCTTCGAAACCAACTTCAACCCATCCTCGAACGAGAGGGCGCCGGCAACGACCAATGCCGAGAACTCGCCCAACGAGTGGCCGGCGACGGCATCGGGCTTCACGCCCAGGGCCTTGGTCATGATGACCGAGTGGAGGAAGACGGCGGGCTGGGTGACCTTGGTCTGCTTGAGCTCGTCGGGCGTGCCGGCGAACATGATGTCGGTGATGCGGAAGCCGAGAATCTCATTGGCCTGCTCGAAGAGGGCCTTCGCCTCGGGAACATTTTCGTAGAGGTCCTTGCCCATGCCTACCGCTTGGGCACCCTGACCGGGGAAAACGTATGCGTGCTTCATAATTCCTTTCTGTTTTTAGTAAGAACAACGGTGCAAAGGTAATAAAAAGCCGCGAGAGTACCAAATGCCCCAAAAATCCCCGGCGTCTACGCCGGCGTCACCCCGAGGGAGCCGCTTGCGGCGACCGTGGGGGTCTCATTTCCGCTGTCAAACTATCCTTGGTGCAAACCATACGGAATA
>X127_Alpine_Marmot__coassemble_363_pt1 | contig 9571 bp, 7 predicted proteins | sample X127_Alpine_Marmot__metabat2_high_PE_013 | metagenome-assembled genome bin X127_Alpine_Marmot | reverse complement strand
TTCCTCGGCCTCGCCCTCGGCGCCTTGCATATCACCTGTTCTGACACACCGGGAGGGGAGATGTGATAACAGGCAATCTGCGGCGTTGCCGTCGGGTTCGGCCTTCGGTCGCATACGCTGAAGTATGCTTCCTCGGCCTCGCCCTCGGCGCCTTGCATATCACCTGTTCTGACACACCGGGAGAGTAAGGTGGGATAACAGGCAATCTGCGGCGTTGCCGTCGGGTTCGGTATCTCGGCCGAAACCTGCAATTACGAAAACTCTCCGGTGCGGCCGCTAAATGGAACCACCCCCGTCAGGATGAACTGGCGGGGGTGGTTTGGTAACCCGGCCTATAGTCCGTCCACGCCCTAATGGAAGAAGGGGAGGGGTGTCGGGCCGGACAGGGCCGGGTCGGGTTCATGCGGCTATTTGTCGGCCGGGGCGCGGAGGTCGAGGCAGAGCTCGTCGAGCTGCGTCTGGTCGATGCGCGACGGGGCGTCGAGCATCACGTCGCGGCCCGCATTGTTCTTCGGGAAGGCGATATAGTCGCGGATGGACTCCGAGCCGCCGAAGAGCGAGCACAGCCTGTCGAAGCCGAAGGCCAGGCCGCCGTGAGGGGGTGCGCCGAACTTGAAGGCGTTCATCAGGAAGCCGAACTGCTCCTGCGCCCGCTCGGGGGTGAAGCCTAAGCACTTGAAAATCTGGGCTTGCAGCTTGGCATCGTGGATACGGATGGAGCCGCCGCCGATTTCGGTGCCGTTGCATACGAAGTCGTAGGCATTGGCGCGCACGCGGCCGGGGTCGCTCTCGAGGTAGGGCACGTCCTCGGGTTTGGGCGAGGTGAAAGGGTGGTGCATGGCGTAGAAGCGCTGCGTCTCCTCGTCCCACTCGAACATGGGGAAGTCGACCACCCACAGCGGGGCGAACTTCTTCGGGTCGCGCAGCCCCAGCTGCTGGGCCACCTCGAGACGCAGGGCGCAGAGCTGGGTGAGGACCTTGAACTTCTGGCCGCAGAGGATGAAGACCATATCGCCGGCCTTGGCGCCGCACCGGTCGGCCATGTTGCGCACCTCGTCGGGGGTGAAGAACTTGTCGACCGACGACTTGGTGCCGTTCTCCTCCACGCGAATCCAGATGAGACCCCGGGCACCCACCTGGGGCCGCTTGACGAACTCCGTGAGGGCGTCGATTTGCTTGCGGGTGTAGGCGGCGCAGCCCGTGGCGGCGAAGCCGGTGACGTACTCGGCGTCGTCGAAGACGGAGAAGCCGTGCCCCTTGGCCAGGCCGGTGAGGTCGGCGAACTCCATGCCGAAGCGCAGGTCGGGCTTGTCCGAGCCGTACTTCTCCATGGCCTCAATCCACGGCATGCGGCGGAAGGGTTCGGTGAAGTCTATGTGCATCACCTCGCGGAACATGTGCTTGGCCCAGCGCTCGAAGACCTCCAGGATATCCTCTTGCTCGACGAACGACATCTCGCAGTCGATTTGGGTGAATTCGGGCTGGCGGTCGGCGCGCAGGTCCTCGTCGCGGAAGCAGCGCACAATCTGGAAATACTTGTCATAGCCGGCCACCATGAGCAGCTGCTTGAGGGTCTGGGGCGACTGGGGCAGGGCATAGAACTGGTTGGGGTTCATGCGGCTGGGGACCACGAAGTCGCGGGCGCCCTCGGGGGTGGAGCCGACCAGGTAGGGGGTCTCGATTTCGAGGAAGCCCTCGGCGTCGAGGAAGCGGCGAATCTCCTGGGCCATCCGGTGGCGCAGGATGAGGTTGCGCTGCAGGGGTGCGCGGCGCAGGTCCAGATAGCGGTACTTCATGCGCAGGTCGTCGCCGCCGTCCGAGACCTCCTCGATGGTGAAGGGAGGGGTCTGGGCCTCATTCAGAATGAGGAGCTTCTCGGCAGCCACCTCCACGTCGCCCGTGGGCATCTTGGGGTTCTTCGACGAACGCTCCACGACGCGGCCCGTCACCTGGAGAACATATTCTCGTCCTAACCGGGCGGCCGTTTCGCGGGCTTCGGCGGGCGAGCCCTCCTCGACGACGATTTGGGTGATGCCGTAGCGGTCGCGCAGGTCGATGAAGGTCATGGCGCCCAATTTGCGCACCTTCTGCACCCATCCGGCCAGCGTTACGGTCTGGTTCACGTTTGCGGCGCGCAGGCAGCCGCAGGTATGAGTTCTGTACATGGTGTGATGTATATTTTTGTATGTCCCTTGTTGTGTGTTCCTTGCTTTTGCGACTTGCAAAGTTAGCGAAATTCTGCGAAATGCGGCACGTTCGGGGCGGAAAGTTGCCATTTTTTTCGCACGGGACACCGGGGGCGCGCGGCCGGCGGAAGCGAACCGGGGCCCGGGATACCGTCCTAAAGCCGGTCTTTTAGACCGGCGTCACCCTGAGCGGAACGAAGTGGAGCGTGAGGGTCTCATTTCCGCTGTCGGACTTTCCCCGGCGGAGCGTTTCATGCAGAGTAGATGTTTGTTGCTGGCCGGTACGCTTTCGGCGGTCGTTGTTCGGGCTTGCGCCCGTTTACAAGTGCCTACCCCACCCAACCCTCCCTCGGGGAGGGCTGCGACGGCATGTAGCCCCGATTCCGAACCTATTCCGCGCTACGCCGGTTGATGAAACAGAATAGGGCAGCCAGCCCTCCTCAGGGTGACGCGGCAGTCACTGCCCGCTGCCCACCATTTCATTGTTCATTGCTCCCTGTTCCCTGCCCCTTTCCGCTGCCGGGAAAGAGCGAGGGCGCAGATATTTTTCGGACTGCGGACGCGGTTTTTTGCAAAAAATTCGTAACTTTGACGAAATATAAACCCGAAAAGAGCCTATGACGAAAGGTCGCACTTTAATTCCCAATCGCACCGCATGGCCGGTGCTGGCCGGTTACTTCATTATGGCATTCAGCGATTTGGTGGCTCCTGTCACGCCCCGAATCGCCGAGACCTTCTCCGAGAATATCCGTCCGCTGGCAAGCTTCCTGCCGACCATGGTCTTCCTTTGGTTCCTCATCCTGTCCATCCCCATCGCCTCGTGGATGAACCGCATCGGCCGGCGCCGGATGGCCATTGCGGGCGACCTGCTGGCCGCCGCCGGTCTGGCGATTGCCTATGCGGCGGGCGAGGGGGGCGGCCCGGCATACTATTTCGTCGGCTTCGGTCTGCTGGGCATCGGCTGCACGGCCATCCAGGTCTCGGTGAACCCGATGCTGGCCCTGCTGGCCCCTCCGGAGCAGATGACGACCTACCTGACCCTCGGCCAGGTGTTCCGGAATACGGCTCTGCTGCTGCTGGCTCCCATTGTCAGCTGCCTGGTGCTCTGGACGGGCTCGTGGCGGCCGCTGCTGCTCATTTACGCCCTGCTGACTGTCGGGGGCGGCGTGTGGATGGCTCTGACCCGCTTCGACGACCCGCGGGTGGACCGCCCCGCACAGACGCAGGGAGGCGGATGGAAATCCTACCTCTCCCTGCTCTCCAACCCCGTGGTCGCCGTCAGTGCGGGTGCCATCGGCGTCTTCCTGATGCTGGACGTCGGGGTGGGGTACCTCTCGGTGCAGTTGGTCGACTCGCCGAACCCCCTGCTCACCACGACCGGGTTCTACGCCTGCCGCATCGTGGGCACGATAGCCGGAATATGGGCCCTGTCACGCATCGACGATATGAAGTACCTGAAAATCAATTTGGCCGTCTCGACGGCCATGTGCGCCGGACTGCTCGTCGCACAGAGCACGGCGGCGGTCTATCTGCTCGTGGGCGTGTTGGGCTTCACCCTCGCCTGTGTCTTCTCCACCTTCTTCGCCGCAGCGACGAAGGCCGCCTCCGAGCGGGCGAACGAGGTCTCGGGCCTCATGATTCTGACTATCGCCGCCGGGGCCCTCTCGTCGCCGGTTATCGGCGCCATTATCCGCACGACGGGCCGGGTGCAGACGGGCGCCTGGTTCCTCGTCCCCTGTGCGCTCTACCTGTGGTGGGCGGCCCGGTATGTAAAGCGGAGACTGAACAAATAAAAGAAGAATGAACCTAAAAAGACGAATGGATATGAAACGACTTTGTGTGCTGGGGCTGCTGCTCCTCTTCGCGTGGCTGCCGGCAGCGGCGAAGAGCCCCAAGGGGAAGGCGGCGCCATTGGTGCGCTTCGAGTGGGGTCTCCATGCCGGCGCGGGCCTCTGGGGCTACGGAAGCGTGGACGGCCACCTCGGCGAACTGAAGGGAAAGATGGGCTGGCAGGCCGGCATCTCGGCCGCTGCCGTATGGGGCCGCTGGTTCCTGCAGCCCGAAATCCGCTATGTCCACAACCGCGCGGAGTTTACGCACCCGGGCGGGGCGGTGTTCGATTTGAAGTCGAATGTTATCGAGGTCCCCATCTTGGTCTCGGTGCGCATTGCGCGCATCCTGCACCTGAACGTCGGCCCTGTGGTGACGGTGATGGACCACTGCGAGTACACCGGCATCGGCGACCTGAGCCGGGACGTGGGGCGCACACGCTCTACACTGGGCTATGCGGTCGGTACGGCCGTGCGGCTGGGGGGACACTGGACGGTCGATTTGCGCTATACGGGCGGCTTCCGCGCGGTGAAGAACGAACTCTGGGACGGCGGTCCCGAGATTCCGATGCGCGGCTACGCCGTACAGCTGAGTGCGGGTTATGTCTTCTGACAAGGTGCCGCTCGTGAAAAGACTAATCCTCCCCCTGCTTCTCGCCCTGCTCCCGGCGCTGCCGGCCCTCCCGGCGGCTGCCTCCGACCTCCCGTGGCACCACGGGAGGCTGCGCGTCTCCGACAACGGCCGCTACCTGCAGCATGCCGACGGCACCCCCTTCTTCTGGTTGGGGAATACCGGATGGCTGCTGCCCGAACGGCTGACGCGCGACGAGGCCGAGCACTATCTGGAGCAGTGCGCCCGCGAGGGGTACAATGTCGTGCTGGTGCAGACCGTGAACGGCGTGCCGGCCCTGAATGTCTACGGGCAGAGCTCCCATCCGTTCGGGTACGACTTCGGACGGGCAGAGATGCCGGGACACTACGGATACTGGGACCACATGGACTTCCTCGTCGAGGCGGCGGCCCGCAGGGGCATCTACCTTGGCATGGTCTGCATCTGGGGCACGCCGGTAAAGGAAGGGCGGATGACGCCCGGTGAGGCCGGGGCCTATGGGACCTTCCTCGCCGAACGCTACAGGGAGAGCCCCAACATCATCTGGATTGTGGGCGGCGATATTACCGGCGACACAAAGACGGAGGTCTGGAACCGCTTGGCCATGAGCATCAAGGCTGCGGACGACAACCACCTGATGACCTTCCATCCGCGCGGGCGGACCCTCTCCTCTACGTGGTTCAACGACGCGCCGTGGCTCGACTTCAATATGTTCCAGAGCGGCCACCGCCGCTACGGCCAGGATTGGGGCGAGCCCGACTATCCCATCACGCCCGGCACCGAGGAGGACAACTGGCGCTACGTGGAGCGCAGCCTCTCCGCGCGGCCCCTGCGTCCCGTCTTGGACGGCGAACCCTCCTACGAGGCCATCCCGAAGGGTCTGCACGATGCTTCGGAGGGCTTCTGGCGGGCGGAGGACGTGCGCCGCTACGCCTACTGGTCGGTCTTCGCCGGAGCGTGCGGCCATACCTACGGACACAACTCCGTCATGCAGTTCTACCGGCCGGGGCTGCCGGCCGCCTATGCCGCCTCCGTTCCGTGGTACGACGTCCTGACGGCCGAAGGCTTCGGGGAGATGAAGCACCTGCGCCGTCTTGTGGAGGCCTTCCCCTACTTCGAGCGGGTCCCCGACCAGCGCGCGGTGGAGGAGAACGGTGAGCGGTACGAGCGGCTGATTGCCACGCGGGGCGAGCGCTATCTGTTGGTGTACAACTATACGGGGCGCCCGATGCGCATCCGCACGGACCTTATTGGCGGGGAGGTGAAGAGGGCCTGGTGGTACTCGCCGCGCGACGGAAGCCTCCGCCCGATAGGCGAGGTAAAGGACCCCCTGCTGCGGGTGCAGCCCGCGGGCGGACACCGGCCCGGCAACGACTGGGTGCTCATCGTGGCGGATGCGGAGCTGGCGTGGAGTCTGCGCCCGTCGGAAAATTGAACGAAAAGAGAACATGGAGAGAGAGAATCATAATCGGGAAATTTCGGTCGAGGGGGTGGACCCCCGCGAACTGTACGGACCCCAGGACATCTATCTGGAGCAAATCCGGGCGCTGCACCCGGGGCTGAAAATCGTGGCCCGCGGCTCCTCGCTCAAGGTGCTGGGCTCGCAGACCGAGTGCGACCGCTTCGCGCGCCGCATAGACGGTTTGGTGGCCTATTACCTCAAGTACGGCCACATCTCGAAGGAGGTGGTGGCCCAGGCCTTCGCCGAGGGCATCTCCCGCGAGAGCGAGCCGGCGGACAAGGACGTGATAGTCTACGGAAACAACGGCAACTCCATCCGGGCCCGCACGGTCAACCAGCAGCGGCTGGTGAAGCTCTACGACAAGTGCGACCTGCTGTTCGCCGTGGGTCCCGCGGGTTCGGGCAAGACCTACACCGCCATTGCTCTGGCCGTCAAGGCGCTGCGCGAGAAGCAGGTGCGCCGCATCATCCTCACGCGCCCGGCCGTGGAGGCGGGCGAGAAGCTCGGGTTCCTGCCCGGGGACATGAAGGAGAAGCTCGACCCCTACCTCCAGCCGCTCTACGATGCGCTGAACGACATGATACCGGCGGCCAAGCTGCAGAAGTTCATGGAGGAGGGCACCGTGCAAATCGCGCCGTTGGCCTACATGCGCGGCCGGACGCTCGACAACGCCTTCGTCATCCTGGACGAGGCGCAGAATACGACCCTGCCGCAAATCAAGATGTTCCTTACGCGCATGGGCCGCTCGGCGAAGTTCATCGTCACGGGCGACGTCACCCAAATCGACTTGCCGCGCAAGAGCGACAGCGGACTGATGCGCTCGATGGAGTTCCTGCGGGAGGTGGAGGGCATCGGCATCGTCGAGTTCGACCGCCGCGACATCGTGCGGCACCCGTTGGTCAAGCAGATTGTCGACGCCTTCGAGCGCTGCGCCGGGACCCCGCCGCCGCACGGCCCGAAACCGGGTGAGGAACAACCTTGAGAAACAGAGTGAAAACGCAACATCAACCTTAAAACGAATAAGTGTATGGACAGAAACTTAACCGCTTTGAAACCCGCGCTGGTTTGGAAGCATTTCGCGGAAATCGTCCGCATCCCGCGCCCCTCGCACCATGAGGAGAAGATACGCGCCTACGTGCTGGCCGAGGCCCGCCGCATGGGCCTGGAGTGCCGCGAGGACGAGGCCCACAATATCTACGTGCGCAAGCCCGCCTCGCCCGGCATGGAGAACCGCAAGGGCGTGGTGCTGCAGGCCCACCTCGACATGGTGCCGCAGAAGAACAACGACAAGGTGTTCGACTTCGAGAACGACCCCATCGACGCCTACGTCGACGGCGGCTGGGTGACGGCCGACGGCACGACGCTGGGTGCCGACAACGGCATCGGCGCCGCCTCCATCCTGGCCGTATTGGAGGACGACACGCTGCGCCACGGCCCGATAGAGGCCCTCTTCACAGCTACCGAGGAGACCGGTATGGACGGTGCTTTCGGCCTGAAGGGCGGTCTGCTGCAGGGCGACATCCTGCTCAACCTCGACTCCGAAACCGAGGGCGAGCTCTACGTGGGCTGCGCCGGCGGCCTGGATGCCAACATCACCTTCCGCTATGAGGCCGAGCCGGTGCCCGCCGGCGTGAAGGCCGTGCGGCTGACTGTGAAGGGCTGCAAGGGCGGCCACTCGGGCATCCAGATTGTCGCCCAGCGCGCCAATGCCAACAAGCTGCTCTTCCGTCTGCTCAACCGCACGGAGCTCCCCCTCCGCGTGGCGGAGGTCGACGGCGGCGGTCTGCGCAATGCCATCCCGCGCGAGGCGACGGCCGTCGTGCTGCTCCCCGAGACCTCTGCAGAGGCGTTCATCGACGCCGCTGCGGCCTATGAGAAGATGATTGTCAAGGAGTTCGACGGCGTTGAGGATGCCATCTCCATCCGCGCCGAGGTGTGCGATATGCCCACAGCGACGCTCCCCGAGGCCCTCTCGGATGCGTTGGTGAAGGCCGTGGCCGGATGCCCCGACGGCGTGCAGCGCATGTCGCTCTCCATGCCCGGATTGGTGCAGACCTCCACGAACCTGGCCCGCGTGGTCTCCGACGGCCGCACGGTGAAGCTCCAGTGTCTGCTGCGCAGCTCCGTGCGCTCGGAGAAGGAGGCGCTGGGCGAGGCCCTGCGCGCCGTCTTCGAGCTCGCCGGTGCCGAGGTGGAGCTCTCGGGCGCCTACGACGGCTGGAACCCCGACATGGCGTCGCCCATCCTGAAGGCCATGCGCGGGTCGTACCTGTCCCTCTATGGCCGGGAGCCCGCCGTGACGGCCATCCATGCCGGCCTGGAGTGCGGCATCATCGGCTCCAACTACCCGGGGCTCGACATGATTTCGTTCGGCCCCACCATCTGCTATCCCCACTCGCCCGACGAGAAGGTGGAAATCGCTTCGGTGCAGAAGTTCTACGACTTCCTCGTCCACACGCTGGGCAACGTGCCCGTCAAGTAATCCATGACGGAAGCCGCTCACAAATGGTTCGTAATCGTCAATCCCGCGGCCGGCAGAGGCCGCGGGCTGGACGATTTTCCCGAAATCTCGAAGCTCCTGCGCGAGGAGCATATCGACTACGAACCGGCCTTCACCGAGCATAAGTACCACGCCACGGAGCTTGTGGTGGCGGCCGTGAAGCAGGGCTACCGCCGCATTATCGTCGTGGGCGGCGACGGCACGCTGCACGAGGTGGTCAACGGGCTCTTCATCCAGCACGAGGTGAAGCCCGAGGAGGTGCTGCTGGCCGTGATTGCCGCCGGCACGGGCAACGACTGGGTGCGCACGGCGGGCATCGCCGAGCGGCACCGCGAGGCCGTGCGGGCCATCCGCGAGGAGTGCTGGTTCCTGCAGGACGTCGGCATCGTCTCCTACGAGGAGGCCCACTACAGGCAGTCGCGCTGCCTGGTCAACGTGGCCGGCGCCGGGTTCGACGCCATGGTCGTCAAGCGCTTCACCCATCTGCAGCAGAAGGGGCGCCAGCGCCGCTGGAGCTATACGTGGTGTCTGCTGCGCTCCTTCTTCGGCTACAAGTCCACCGGCGTAAAGGTGTGGGTCGACGACGAGCTGGTCTACAACGACCTGCTGCTGAGCATCGCCATAGGCATCTGCAAGTACAATGGCGGCGGCGTGCAGCAGCTTCCCGAGGCGGTGGCCGACGATGGCCTGTTGGACATCTCGCTCGTCCGCCCCATCCACTTCTGGCATGTGCTCTTCCGCTTCCGCTACCTCTTCAACGGCGGCATCTACCGCATCCGCCATATCCTCAAGAAGCGGGGCAGCCGGGTGCGCATCGAGTCGTCGCCCGAAATCCCGCTCGAGGTCGACGGCGAGCTGCTGGGCGAAACCCCCCTGGAGTTCTCGGTTAAGAACCGCGCCATCCGCATCGTCGTCCCCCGCAAGTTCCTCGAATAGAGGGGGGAGCAGTGGACAGTAGGCAGTGGACAGTAGGCAGTGGACAGT
>X127_Alpine_Marmot__coassemble_357_pt1 | contig 9644 bp, 9 predicted proteins | sample X127_Alpine_Marmot__metabat2_high_PE_013 | metagenome-assembled genome bin X127_Alpine_Marmot | reverse complement strand
GGCCATGCGGATCTTTTCGTAGTTGGGCGGGGACAGGCGCAGCATGATTTCACCTAAAGTTACGATTTTCATAATTTTTCGTTAATTTATCAATTAGTTGACTGTTTCGTGCGAATTAGAATTTGAAGTAGTTTTTGGCGTTGCGGTAGCAGATGCCCTCGACGATTTCCCGGCCGATGAAGTCGATTTCCGAGGCGGGCAGCAGTCCGGCCTCGATGTCGTTGCCCAGCAGGTTGCAGAGCGTGCGGCGGAAATATTCGTGACGGGGATAGGACAGGAACGAACGCGAGTCGGTCAGCATGCCCACGAAGCGGCTCAACAGACCCAGCACCGAGAGGGCATTCATCTGCTTCTCCATGCCGTCCTTCTGGTCCAGGAACCACCAGCCCGAGCCGAACTGAATCTTGCCGGCGCCGTAGCGGCCGTCCTGGAAGTTGCCCAGCATGGTGGCAATCAGCTCGTTGTCGCGGGGGTTGAGGTTGTAGATGATGGTCTTGGTCAGCTTGTCCCGGCCGTCGAGCATGTCGAAGAACTTGGACATCTTCTTGGCCACGGTGAAGTCGCCGATGCTGTCGAAGCCCGTATCGGGACCCAGCTGCTTGAACATGCGGGTATTGTTGTTGCGGATGGCTCCGTAGTGGAACTGCTGGGTCCAGCCGGTCTCCCAGTCCATGACGGCGAACTCGACCATCATGGCGGTCTTGTACTTCAGTATCTCCTCCTGCGTGAGCTCGCGGCCGCCGTACACCTTGAGGAAGATGGCGTCGATTTCCGACTGGGTGTAGTCCTCGGCGTAGAACTCCTCGATGCCGTGGTCGCTTAAGCGGCAACCGACCGACTCGAAGAACTTGTGACGCACGCGCAGGGCGTCGATGACATCGGCGAAGCGGGTGATGTTGACGCCCGACACCTCGGCCAGACGGTCGATGTAGGCCTTGAACTCGGCGGGCACCTCGACGGCCATCGCCTTGTCAGGGCGCCACGTGGGCAGCATCTTCACGCCGAAGTTGTCCTGGGCGACCTTGATGTGGTGCTCCAGCGAGTCGACGGGGTCGTCGGTGGTGCAGACGGTCTCCACGTTGTAGTGGAGCATCAGGCCGCGGGCATAGTAGTCGGGGGTCTGGAGCAGGGCCGTACAGTGGTCGTAAATCTCGCGGGCCGTGGAGGGGTTCAGCAACTTCTCCACGCCGAAGGCGGTCTTCAGCTCGAGGTGGGTCCAGTGGTAAAGGGGGTTGCGCATGGTGTAGGGAACCGTCTCGGCCCACTTCTCGAACTTCTCCCAGTCGGTGGTATCCTTGCCCGTGCAGTAGCGCTCGTCCACCCCGTTGGTACGCATGGCGCGCCACTTGTAGTGGTCGCCCTCCAGCCAGATTTTCGACAGGTTGTCGAAGCGGTGGTTCGAGGCCACATATTCGGGGATGAGGTGGCAGTGGTAGTCGATGATGGGCATCTTGGCCGCATGGTCGTGGTAGAGACGCTGTGCGGTTTCGGTCTGCAGCAGGAAGTTTTCGTCGTTGAACTTTTTCATGGTTAAGTTATGGTTTTAGTTGTTTTTGCCAAATTCCGTTTTACGGGTAGGTAAAATTACTGCTTTTTTCGGAATCGGCAATACGAATTTTTATCGGAAAACCTGGAATAATTGCCAACCCGCCCTGAAAACAGCCCTGACAATTCGTCGAATTAGCGGATAATATGTATTTTTGCGGCACGAATAAAAACGACCAAAAAAAACAACGAAAACTATGAGAAACCATTTTCTTCCGGCCGCCGCTCTGCTTCTGACGGCCTGCTCCGCCCCGACGCTTCAGGTCGAGGTGAGCAATCCCACCGACACGGCGCGCGAAAACGAGACGGTCGAAATCGCCTGGAGCGAAATCGCCTCGCTGAAGGGTCTCACGCCCGAGACCGTCGTGGTGACGGCCGACGGCCGGCAGCTCCCCTCCCAGGTCCTCTACTTCGGCCAGGAGGAGCCGCAGTCGCTCATCTTCCAGTGCGACGTCGCCGCCTCGGGCACCCGCACCTATGAAATCGGCGTCGGCGAGCGCGACGCATATCCGCAGCGTGCCTACGGACGCTTCGTCCCCGAGCGGCTGGACGACTACGCCTGGGAGAACGACAAGGTCGCCTTCCGCGCCTACGGCCCCGCCCTGGAGACCGCTCCCGGCGAGATGCTCGCCACCCCGGGCTACGATACCTGGGTGAAGTGCGTCGACACGCTGGTCATCGACGCCCGCTACAAGCGCGGCAACTACCACCACAACTACGGCGACGGCATGGACTGCTACAAGGTCGGCCGCACCCTGGGCGCCGGAGCCTCGGCTCCCTTCCTGAACGATACGCTGTGGCTGAGCCGCAACTTCGCCTCCTACGAGACCCTGGACAACGGCCCCATCCGTACGACGGTGAGGTTCACCTACGCCCCCTTCCGCGCCGCCGACAAGGAGGTGAGCCTTGTGAAAATCATCTCGTTGGATGCTCACAGCCACTTCAACCGGATGGAGAACCGCTATGAGGGCGACTTCACCGCACTGCCCATTGCCTGCGGCTTCGTCCGCCACGACGTCAAGGGCCTTGCCGCCACCGACCAGTGGTTGGGCTTCTACGAGGCGGCTTCCGACTCGGCACAGCCCGAGGAGGACGGCGACCTCTACTTCGGCGTCATCCTGCCGGGTGCCGAGTTCCTCGCCGATGCCGCCGGCCATGCCGCAGCCCTCACGGAGGTCGAGAGCGGCAAGCCGATGGTCTACTATGCCGGCACGGGCTGGAGCCAGGGCGGCATTGCCGACATGCGCGCCTGGATGGAGCTCCTCGACCGCACCTCCGCCTCCATTACCGCACCCCTGTCGGTGACTATCGTCCGCTAACAGGCGCTGCGGCCGTCAGCCGGAGCCAAAAATCGCCCCTGTCGCTTCAATGCGAACAGGGGCGATTTTTCATTTTGTTACCGAATTTGTTGGTGCCTCGTTGGTTCTCCTATGGACATCGGACGCCTCCTTGCAGCCCCCCCCTGCTGGCCCCCCGGTTACTCTGCGGCCTGGGTGATGTCGGCCAGCTCGTCGGTGATGGCTTGCTGGCGGCGCTTGTTGTAGGTCAGACGGAGCTCGTCGAGCAGCTCCGTGGCGTTGTCCGTGGCGGTCTGCATGGCTATCATGCGGGCGGCGTGCTCCGCAACGGAGCTGTCGAGCAGCACCTCGTAGAGCCGGGTGCGCAGCGTGTAGGGCAGCAGCTGCGTCATCAGCTCCGCGGCTCCCGGCTCGTAGATGAAGTCGGGAGCGGCCTCCGCGGCGGCGGCTTGCGGGAGCTCCATCGGCAGGAAGCGGCTCTGCTCGGGGGCCTGGCGGCCCATCGAGAAGAAGTGGTTGTAGAGCAGCATCACCGAGTCGACCTTTCCCTCGCGGTACTCCGCCATCATGCGGTCGGCCAGCTCCGCACACCTGCCGTATTGCGCCTCGCTGGCCAGCGTGCGGAAGTCGTCGCAGACCTGAAACCCGGCCTTGACGGTGGCCTGTGCGACCTTTTCGCCTATGGGATAGACGGTTACGGCGGCATACCCGTCACGGAGAAGCTCCTCCACGCCATGTTGCAGGGCGCGGATGACGTTGTTGTTGAAGCCTCCGCAGAGCGAGCCGTCGGACGAGAAGACAATCACGACGGCGTGGTCCCGCTTCTCGTGCGGAACCAGCCACGGGGAGCTCACCTTCTTCGCCGCGGCGCCGCCCAATGCTGCGGCAATGCCCCGCAGACGCTTGTCGTACTCGGCCAGGGCCGCCGCCGCGGATTGCACGCGGTGGAGCTTGGCCGAGGCAACCATCTTCATTGCTGAGGTGATTTTCAGCGTGTTGTTGACCGAGGCGATACGGGCCTTGATTTCTTTGAGCGCAGCCATAATACCTTAATTTTATACCTTATGCTTTCAGCGCGGCAGCCACGCGGCCGGCCGCCTCCTCGATGCTCTTGCAGACGGCGTCGTCCAGCACGCCCTTCTTCAGGGTCGGGAATACCTCGGTGGGCTCCAGCTGCTGAATGAGGCCGCGCTCGAACTCGGCAATGCGCTCCATGGGAACCTCGCGCATCAGGCCGTGGGTGCCGCAATAGAGAATGGCGATTTGCTGCTCGACAGGCATGGGGGAGTAGGGGGGCTGCACCAAAAGATGGGTGTTCTTGCGCCCCTTGTCCAATACGGCGGCCGTCACGGCGTCCATGTCGCTGCTGAACTTGGAGAAGGCCTCCAATTCGCGATACTGCGCCTGGTCGATTTTCAGCGTTCCGGCCACCTTCTTCATCGCCTTGATTTGGGCGTTTCCGCCCACACGCGATACGGAGATGCCCACGTCCACGGCGGGACGGTTGCCCTGGTTGAAGAGGTTGGTGTCGAGGAAAATCTGTCCGTCGGTGATGGAAATCACGTTCGTCGGGATGTAGGCCGACACATCGCCCGCCTGTGTCTCGATGATGGGCAGCGCCGTCAGCGAACCGCCGCCCCGGACCTTGCCCTTGAGCGAGGCCGGCAGGTCGTTCATCTGACGGGCCACCTCCTCCTGGGCAATGATTTTCGCCGCCCGCTCCAGCAGACGCGAGTGCAGGTAGAAGATGTCGCCCGGGTAGGCCTCGCGGCCCGAGGGGCGGCGCAGGATGAGCGACACCTCGCGGTAGGCCACGGCCTGCTTCGAGAGGTCGTCGTAGACCACCAATGCGTGGCGTCCCGTGTCGCGGAAGAACTCGCCGATGGCCGCTCCGGCAAAGGGGGCGAAGTACTGCATGGCCGCCGGGTCGGAGGCTGTGGCGGCCACCACAATCGAATACTCCAGGGCGCCGTGCGTGCGCAGCGTCTCCACCAGCGAGGCGACTGTCGAGGCCTTCTGGCCTACGGCGACATAGATGCAGTAGATGGGGTCGCCGGCCTCGAAGTTGCGGCGCTGGTTCAGAATCGTGTCGATGGCAATGGTCGTCTTGCCGGTCTGGCGGTCGCCGATGATGAGCTCGCGCTGGCCGCGGCCGATGGGTATCATGGCATCCACGGCCTTCAGACCCGTCTGCAGCGGCTGGTTCACCGGCTGGCGGAAAATCACGCCCGGGGCCTTGCGCTCCAGGGGCATCTCGACCGTCTCGCCCGCAATGGGGCCCTTGCCGTCCAATGGCTCGCCCAGCGGATTGATGACGCGGCCCAGCAGCGCCTCGCTCACCTGAATCGATGCCGTGCGGCCCGTGCGCTTCACGGTGTCGCCCTCCTTGATTTGGTCGGTGGGGCCCAGCAGCACGGCGCCGACGTTGTCCTCCTCCAGGTTCATCACCACGGCCTTCATGCCGTTCTCGAATTCGAGGAGCTCGTTGGCTTCGGCGTTGCCGAGGCCGTAGATGCGCACCACGCCGTCGCTGACCTGCAGCACCGTGCCCACCTCGGCGAAACGCGCCGTGAGGTCGATGCCCTGCAACTCGCTGAGCAGGATGTCCGATACCTCGGAAGGTTTGATATTCTCTGTTTTCATAACTTGCTTATACGATACGGTTGGATTTACCGCCCAAAGCGAGCTTCAGACGGTTGAGCTGCGACTTCAGACTGGCGTCCACCAGCCAGTCGTCAATCCGGAGGACGAAGCCGCCGATGAGCTCGGGGTTCTGCGTGTGAAGAATCTCCACCTCGCCGCAGACGCTTTCGCCGGCTAACCGGCGGATGCGCTCCACCGCTTCGGCCGAGAGGACGCCTGCGGAGGTGAGCTGCGCCTCGTGCAGTCCGTGCCGCTGCTTGTAGAGCCGCTGGAAGGAGTGGAGCATGAAGTTCAGGTACCGCTCGCGGCGGTGACGGATGACCATCCGGACGAACTCCCCGAGCGAGCGGCAGGGCGCCTCGCCGAAGAGCGTGCGCACCACGTCGAACTTCTCCCCACCCGAGAGAACGGGCGAGAAGAGCGTCTCGCGCAGACGCCCCGCCCGCAGGTAGGCCGCGGTGAAGCGCTTCGACTGTTCGTAGGCCGTCTGCTCCTCACCGTTTGCCGCGGCGAACCCGTCCAACGCCGCAGCGTAGTGTTTGGCGATTAGTCCGGTGTGCATGCCTGTTCCTTGATTTTCGGTTCTATTTCGTCGAGCAGACGTTCGGCGACGGCGCTCTGCTCCTTGTCGTCGAGCTTCTCGCGCAGCATCCTTTCGGTGACGGCTATCGCCAGCAGGGCCACCTGCCGGCGGGCATCCTTCAGGATGGCTTCGCGCTCCACGCCGGCCTGCCGGCGGGCCTCGGCAATGAGCCGCTCACCCTCGCTCGAGGCCTTGTCGCGCGCCTCGGCAAGTATCTGCTCGCGGGTTTCGTTGGCCCGGCGGACAATCTCCGTGCGCTCGTTCTCGGCCGAGGCGACGATTGCCGCAGCCTCGGTGTTCACCTCCGCGAGGCGCCGTTCGGCCGCTTCGGCGGCTTCGAGCGACGAGTCGATGTAGGCCTTGCGCTTCTCGATGGCCTCGATGATGACCGGGAACCCGAATTTGGCTAACAGCAGGAAGACCGCCAGGAACGAGAGGCTCATCCAAAACAGGAGACCTGAATCGGGTTGAAGAAGTCCCATGATTCGTCCCGTTTCGGATTAGTTGAGGGCCATGAAGCAGACGGCGACGGCGAACAGGGCCACACCCTCAATCAGGGCGGCCACGATAATCATGCTCGTCCGAATCTTGTCGGCGGCTTCGGGCTGGCGGCCGATGGACTCCATGGCCGACGAACCGATTTTGCCGATGCCGAAGGCTGCGCCGATGACGGCGATGGCAGCACCGATGGTAGCTCCGAATATTCCCAATGTTTCCATAATGTTGTAAGGTTTTTAGTTTGACGATTATTTGTTTTCTGTTGTTTCGTTAAGCGGCTGTGGCTCCGCCTTTTGCGCGGCGGGTGCCTCGGCGCGGGGCTCGTGCTCCTCCTGGGCCAGGCCGATGAAGACGGCCGAGAGCATGGTGAAGACGTAGGCCTGGAGGAAGGCGACCAGCAGCTCCAGACAGTTCATGAAGATACACAGCAGCACCGATACGGCGCTCATCGTGCCGTTGACGGCGGCGCCGAGCTTCGCCGTGGCGAAGACGATGCAGGTCAGAATCAGGATGACCGAGTGGCCCGCCATGATGTTGGCGAAGAGACGTATCATCAGGGCGAAGGGCTTGGTGAAGATGCCCACGAACTCGATGAGCGGCATCAGCGGCACGGGCAGCTTGAGCCACACCGGAACCTCGGGCCAGAAGATGTCCTTCCAGTAGCTCTTCGTGCCGAAGAGGTTGATGGCTATGAAGGTCGCGACGGCCAGCACCAATGCGACGGCTATGTTGCCCGTGACGTTCGTGCCGGCGGGAAAGAGGGGGATGAGCCCCATCAGGTTGTTGACGAAGATGAAGAAGAAGGCCGTGAGCAGGTAGGGCGCGAACTTGCGGTAGCGCGGACCCACGCAGGGCCGGATGATGTCGTCCAGCAGCGAGGTGATGAGGGCCTCGAGCATGCCGACGAACCCTTTCGGTGCGCGGCGGTCGGTGCGGCGGCGGTACCAGCGGGCTGTGAGCAGGATGATGGCGACGACCAAGGCGCTGTTGATGAGCAGCCCGGCCGTGGTCTTCGTGAGGGAGATGTCCAAGGGGCGCAGCTCATCCCCCGCCTCATCCCGCTCGACGACCTTCCCGGCCCAGGGACCCTCCCCGGCAATGCGGAAGCCTTCATACTCCCGGCCGCCGTGCAGCCGTGCAGAGGAGAAGCAGTGCCAGCCGCTGCGGGGGCTGCGGACGATGACGGGCAGCGGAAGGGTGATGTGGTGCCCGTTCCACGAGGTGATGTGCCACTCATAGCTGTCGCCTATGTGCCCCAGCACAATGCCGGCGACGTCGGCCTCGGCCTCATGCGCTTCGGCTGCGGCCTCGGCGATATTGGCCCCGGCGGGCTCCGCTTCGGGCTCTGCGGCCCGCGCGGCAGGGCCCGCAGACAGCAGCAGGAGCGTCAGGATGAGAAGCCGGCAGATTCGGTTGGCGTTCATTTCTCTGAATCTTTAATATAGGTGTCGTCGATTTCCGCGCATACCTCCACGTCGCCCTTCTCCACCTTGACGAAGCCGCTTCGTATGGCGAGCCGCTCCTCCCGGCCTCCGCCCCCTGCGGGGGAGTAGGTCACGAGGCCTCTGTTCAGGCTCGAGATGAGCGGAGCGTGGTGGGGCAGCACCATGAAGGCGCCCAAGGCTCCGGGCAGGGAGATTTTTTCGATGTCGGTCCGGCAATGGATGCCGTTCGGAGTGACAATCACCAGTTGCATGGCAAAAATCGGTATTAACGGTTAGTTCTTCGCCCGCGCCAGCATGGCCTCGCCCTTGCGGATGGCGTCGTCGATGGTTCCCACGTTCAGGAAGGCCTGCTCGGGCAGATGGTCCACCTCGCCGTCCAAAATCATGCGGAAGCCGCGGATGGTATCCTCGATGGCGATGATTTGGCCCGGTACGCCGGTGAACTGCTCGGCCACGGCGAAGGGCTGGGAGAGGAAGCGCTGGACACGCCGGGCGCGGTTCACGGTCAGCCGGTCCTCGTCCGAGAGCTCGTCCATGCCCAGGATGGCGATAATGTCCTGTAGCTCCTTGTTGCGCTGCAAAATCTGCTTCACGCGCTGGGCCGTGCGGTAGTGCTCCTCGCCCACGATGCGGGGGTCGAGGATGCGCGAGGTCGACTCTAACGGGTCGACGGCGGGGTAGATGCCCAATTCGGTGATTTTGCGGCTCAATACGGTGGTGGCGTCCAGGTGGGTGAAGGTGGTGGCCGGAGCGGGGTCCGTGAGGTCGTCCGCCGGCACGTAAATCGCCTGTACCGAGGTGATGGAGCCGTGCTTGGTGGAGGTGATGCGCTCCTGCATCTGCCCCATCTCCGTAGCTAATGTCGGCTGGTAGCCTACAGCCGAGGGCATGCGCCCCAGCAGGGCCGAGACCTCCGAGCCGGCCTGGGTGAAGCGGAAGATGTTGTCGATGAAGAACAGGATGTCCTTCGCGGCGCCCGGCTCCTTGCTGTCACGGAACGACTCGGCGACCGTAAGGCCCGACAGGGCGACCGAAAGACGGGCCCCGGGGGGTTCGTTCATCTGGCCGAACACCAAGGTCGCCTGGGACTTGGCCACCTCGCCGTAGTCGACCTTCGAGAGGTCCCAGTGCCCCTCCTCCATGCTCTTCTTGAAGTCGTCGCCGTAGCGGATGACGTCCGATTCAATCATCTCGCGCAGCAGGTCGTTGCCCTCGCGCGTGCGCTCGCCCACACCGGCGAAGACCGAGAAGCCGTTGTGCTTCTTGGCGATGTTGTTGATGAGCTCCATGATGAGCACCGTCTTGCCCACGCCGGCGCCGCCGAACAGGCCGATTTTGCCTCCCTTGACGTAGGGCTCCAGCAGGTCGATGACCTTGATGCCGGTGTAGAGCACCTCCTGCGAGGTGGCCAGCTCGTCGAAGTGGGGCGGCTCGCGGTGTATCGAGGCGGTGCGGGTGCGGTCGAGGGCCTTCATGCCGTCGATTTCGCTGCCCGTGACATTCATCAGGCGCCCCTTGATTTGGTCGCCTACGGGCATGGCAATCGCATCGCCGTGCGCCGTGACCTTCATGTGGCGCCGGAGCCCGTCCGTGGAGTCCATAGCAATCGTGCGCACGGTGTTCTCGCCGATG
>X127_Alpine_Marmot__coassemble_352_pt1 | contig 9698 bp, 6 predicted proteins | sample X127_Alpine_Marmot__metabat2_high_PE_013 | metagenome-assembled genome bin X127_Alpine_Marmot | reverse complement strand
ATCAATCATCGTCCGATCGGACAGATAAAATATGCGCTATTTTAATTCAACCAACAGGTTCCTTAAAATGCGATTTGCATTTACTGCAAATACAGGAGAGCGATACGCTCGAAAATAAATTTCGAATAATCTCGAAATAAAATTCAAACAGTTTCTAACTTTGCAACTGGAATCTCCGCACTGCGGAGCCTCGCACCTTATTGTTGGAAGACTATGATTTGGATTTTTATCGCTCTCATCCTGACGGCACTGGCCGCCGACGGATACTTCTGGCGCCACGGTCTGCGCACCGCGGCGCTCCCGACCTGCGCGAAACGCCTCGCCGCGGGCGCACTGCTGCTCACCGACCTGCTGCCGCTGCTCTGCATGGCCGTCGGATGGCTGCTGCCCGACAACCCCACCGGGGCGGTAAACCTCTTCAGCTGGCTCAATCTCCTCTTCCTCTGCACCGTGCCGACCCGGCTGCTCTGCTACGCCGGGTGGGCGAGCCGCCGCAGGTGGGGGAGGGTCCTGGGCTTCGCGGCCGCCGCAGGGCTCGCAGGGGCATTGGTCTGGGGCACCGTGTGGTGCCGCAGCGACCTGCGCGTGGAGCGGGTGGAGGTCCGCTCGCACAAGCTGCCCGAGAGTTTCGACGGGCTGCGGGTGGCCCTCTTCTCCGACCTGCACGCCGGGGCCCTGCTGAACCCGGAGCGGGAGACGGCCCGCGTGGTGGACACGCTCCTCTCGCTCGACGCGGACCTCATCCTCTTCGGCGGCGACCTGGTCAACATCCGCTACACGGAGCTCGACGACGCCGTGAGCCGCCAGCTGGCCCGGCTGAAGGCCCCGCTCGGCGTCTACTCCGTGTTGGGCAACCACGACATGGGGGTCTACATCAAGGACTCCCTTACGCTCGCCCACGAGGTGAACACCGCCCGGCTTCTCGAGCGGCAGCGGGCCTTGGGGTGGCGCGTGCTGAACGACGAGACGGTCTATCTGCGGCGGGGCGGCGACTCCATCTCCTTCACCGGCATAGCCTTCCAGCGCTCGCTGCGCAACTTCCGCCACGACGGCACGCTGCCCGACGTCGACCTGACGGACCTCTACGCCGAGGTGCCCGACACGCTCTTCAACCTCACGCTCTGTCACCTTCCCCAGCTCTGGGAGCTCATCACCGCCCAGGGCTTCGGCGACCTGACCCTCGCCGGCCACGTGCACAGTATGCAGATGAAAATCCCCCTCGGCCGGCGGGGTCTCTCTTTGGCGCGGATTCTGTACAAGCGCTGGAGCGGCGCCTATACGGAGGGGGGCCGGACGCTCTACATCAACGACGGCATAGGCGCTGTGGGCATCCCCACACGGCTGGGTGCCGCCCCCGAGGTGACGCTAATCCGCCTGCGGAGAGAATAAATATACCATTTCGGCCCAATAATGTTCCAAATGTCGTGTCCGGAGTATAAGTTTGGGAAAATGACGATATATTTGCACTGACAAACCGACAAACCGAGTTTTCGATGAAACATACCTTATTAACCGCCCTGGCACTCTGCCTGCTGCTGCCCCTCGGGGCCCAGGAGCAGACGGAGCTGCTGACCCTCGACGAGGCGCTGGCCCTCACCCTGGAGAACAACCCCGCCATGAAGGCCCTCGAACACGAGGAGCGGGCTGCCGAGCAGGAGCGCCGGGCCGCCATCGGTCTGCGCATGCCGCAAATTACCGTAGCCGGAGCCTATGCCTACATGGGCAAGGACATCGGCATCGACGCCAACGGATTGAAAACACCCGTGAACGGCCTCCTGGGCCAGCTCGGGAGCCACCTCCCGGCCGAACTGCTGCCCGTCATCGGCCAGCTGACCGCACCCATCATGGGGGCGGACTGGGGCCTTACCGTCCAGGACCGCAGCTTCGGCTTCGTCGGCGGCGAAGTGATGATGCCGATTTGGATGGGCGGCAAAATCAATGCGGCCAACCGGGCGGCGCGCATCACGGAAAGCAGCACGCGGGCACAGGGCAACCAGACCCGCAACGCCCTGATTTCCGAGTTGGTGGAGCGCTACTTCGGGGTCTCGTTGGCCCGCCAGGTGGTCAGCGTGCGCGAGCAGGTGGTGCGGGGCGTCCGCTCCCACCTCGACGATGCCGCAGCCTTGGAGCGGAACGGCATGCTGGCCCGCGCCGACCTGCTCTACGTGGAGTTCAAGATGGAGGAGGCCGAGCGCGAGTTGAGCAATGCGCAGCTTCAGCTGGAGACCCTGCGGGCCGCCTTGGGCAACACCTTGGGCGGCGCTGCCGAGACCGAGCCCGAACCCGCCACGGCGCTCTTCGTGCTGCGCGAGATGGAGGGGCTCGACTTCTTCCGCCGCGAGGCTGCCGGGCGCAACCCCCTGCTGGAGCAGGTGGCCCTGAAGCGCGACTTGGCCCATGAGGGCGTGCGCGCACAGCGGGCCGACTTCCTGCCGCAGGTCGTGGCCGTGGGCGGCGGCAGCTTCTACAACTACCAGGTCACCGACCTGCTGCCCCGCTGGGCCGTGGGGGTGGGCGTGAGCCTGAAAATCTTCAACGGCCTGAACCGCGAATACAAATATTCGGCCGCCAAGCAGACCCTGCTGCGCGTGGAGCAGCTGGAGCGCAAGGCCTCGGCCGACGTCGGGGTGTTGGTGGAGAAGCTCTACAACCAGATGCTCCACTACGGCAACCAGCTCTCCTCCATCGAGGCCTCGTTGGCCTTCGCCGAGGAGTACCTGAAGTCGAAGGAGGCCGCCTTCCGCGAAGGCATGTGCCCGTCGTCGGAGCTCATCGACGCCGAGCTGAACTTGGCCAAGGTGCGCACCGAGCGTCTGCAAGCCGCCTACCAGTACGACGTGCTGCTGGCCCAGCTGCTCGAGGCAGCGGGGATGAGCGACCAGTTCCCGCTCTATGCCCGCCGGGCCGATGCCGAACCCATCGTTTTCAGTAAATAAAAAAGTCACCGCAATATGAAGAAAAGAACGATTTTCGCCGTTATTCTGACCGTCACCGTCGTCGTGCTGGCCATCATCTTTTTAAGCTGGCATCTCAACCGCCGCACGCCCGTCGTCCTGCAGGGCACGGTGGAGTGCACCACCTACAAGGCCTCGTCCAAAATCCCTGGCCGCATCGACCGGATGTGCGTGGAGGAGGGACAGCGGGTCGAGCAGGGCGAGCTGCTCTATGTGCTCTCGACCCCCGAGCTGGATGCCAAGCTCCGCCAGGCGGAGGCCGTCAAGAGCGCCGCGACGGCCTTGGACCGCAAGGCCGTAACGGGTGCCCGCATACAGCAAATCGAGGCCGCCCAGAACATGTGGCAGAAGGCCCAGGCGGGCCGGGCGCTGGCCGAGAAGACCTACGAGCGGGTGAAGCGGCTCTATGAGCAGGGCGTTGTCCCGGCCCAGAAGTTCGACGAGGCGTCGGCCAACTACGAGGCGGCCAAGGCTACCGAACAGGCGGCCCTGGCGCAGTACCAGCTGGTGCAGGACGGCGCCAGCAAGGAGGAGAAGCAGGCCGCAGCCGCCCAGGTTCAGCAAGCCGAGGGCGCCGTGTCGGAGGTGGAGTCCTACCTGAACGACGCCATGGTCTACTCGCCCGTCACGGGCGAGGTGTCGACCGTGATTGCCGAGCCGGGCGAGCTGGTGGGCAGCGGCTATCCGGTTATCGCCATTTTAGACCTCACCGACCTGTGGGCGACCTTCAACATCAAGGAGACCCTGATGCCCAAAATCCACGTGGGCACCCGCTTCACGGGCTACGTGCCCGCCCTGGACCGCGAGGTGCCCTTCGAGGTGACCTATATCGCCGTCCAGGCCGACTTCGCCACCTGGGCCGCCACCCGCACGCGGGGCGGCTTCGACATCCGCACCTTCGCCGTGAAGGCGAAGCCCGCCGAGGAGGTGGAGTATATCCGCCCGGGCATGAGCGTACTGGTCGACTGGGACGAAATCGAGTAAGCGGAACGCGATGCCAGCCTTTCTGAAACATATGCGGGCCGCACTGGTGCGCGAATTGAAGCGAATGGGCAGCCAGCCCATGTACTTGGTGCTGCTGGGGGTGCTTCCGTTGGTGTCGTTCGCCTTCTTCGCCGTGCTGCTGGAGCAGGGCGTGGCGCACGACATCCCCATTGCTGTCTTGGACGAGGACCACTCGGCGCTCTCGCGGAAGCTGACGCAGATGGTCGACGACACGCCCACGGCCTTGGTGAGCTACGAGATAACCTCGATGGAGGAGGGCGAGCGGATGATGCGCGAGGGGAAAATCCTGGCCATCGTCCAGATTCCCGACCGGTTCGAGAAGAACATCCTCTCCAACACGCAGACCCACCTGGAGAGCTACATCTCCGGCACGAACATCACTGCCAACGGCCTTCTGGCCAAGGACCTCCAGACCGCAGCCGCCACCTTCTCGGCCGGCATCCAGATTCAGGTGCTCACCAAGCAGGGCCTCACCGAGCGGCAGGCCATGGCCCAGCTGATGCCCGTGAGGTTCTCGAGCCACGTGCTCTTCAACCCCTACATCAACTACGGCTACTACCTGGCGCCGAGCTTTATCCCCATGATGCTGATGATTTTTACCGTCATGGCCACCATCTTCGCCTTGGGCACCGAGCTCAAGCACTCCACGGCCCGCGACTGGTACGACACGGCCGGCGGCAGCATCTCCGCCGCCCTCGCGGGCAAGCTGCTGCCCATCACGGGAGCCTTGTTCGTCCTGGCGCAAATCATGTTCCTCATCCTCTTCGAGGTCGTGGGGGTTCCCCTGAACGGCAGCTTCGCCCTGCTCCAGTTCGGTACGCTGCTCTTCATCCTCGGCTACCAGTCTATCTCGATGCTCCTGGTCGCCATCGTGAGCAACCTTAGGCTGGCGCTCTCGTTGGGCGGCGGCTACTCGGTGCTGGCCTTCACCTTCTCGGGCCTGACCTTCCCGGTGATGGCCATGAGCCCCGCAATGCAAGCCCTGAGCCGGATGTTCCCCTTCACCTACTACACCGACCTAATGATTGACCAGGCGCTGCGCGGCGCCCCGGTCGTCTGCTCGCTGAAGGATACGGGCGCCCTGGCCCTCTTTGTCATCATTCCGCTGCTGGCCCTGCCCCGCCTGAGGCAGACCGTCACGGAGCCTAAATTCTGGGGACGATTATGATGAACGGTTTCCGACATAACTGCACCTCCTACTGGTGCCAGTTCCGCTCGGTGGTGAAGGCCGAGCTGAAGACCATCCGCAAGGACGAGGGGGTAATCCTGGTGCTCATCTTCGCCTCGCTCATCTACGCCACGCTCTACTCCATGGCCTACGCCCCCCAGGTGCTGCGCAGCGTGCCCATCGGCGTCATCGACCAGAGCAAGAGCCACGCCAGCCGCCAGCTCATCGACACCTTCGGCGCCGGCCCCAATACGGAGGTGGCCTACGAACCCGCCGACATGGAGGAGGCCGAGCGGCTCTTCTTCGAGCGCAAGATTTACGGCGTGGTCTACATCCCCGCCGACTACGAGCGGCAGCTGGTGGGCGGCTCACAGGCCGTGGTGGCGCTCTATTGCGATGCCAGCTACTTCCTCATGTACCGCCAGGTCTTCCAGGAGCTGGTCGCCACCATCAACACCACGGGTGCCATGGTCGAGTTCCAGCGCCTCATCGCCCGGGGTGCCAACCTCCCGCAGGCCAAGGCCATCACGCAGCCCGTCGTCTACCAGTCGCACAACCTCTTCAACCCCTATCTCGGCTACGGCAGCTTCATCATGCCGGCCGTCCTCATCATCATCCTCCAGCAGACGCTGCTCATCGGTATCGGCATGATTGGCGGCACGTGGCGCGAATTCGGCCTCTACCGCAAGCTCATCCCCGCGGGCGAGAGCCGCATGGCCACTCTGCCCATCATTGCGGGAAAGACGACGGTCTACCTGCTGCTCTACGCCCTCACGAGCCTCTATCTGCTGACCCTCCACTACCGGCTGTTCCACTATCCCATGAACGGCCACGCCTCCACCGTCATCGCCCTGATGATTCCCTATCTGCTCGCCTGTATCCTGTTCGGCATCGCCGTCTCGACCCTGTTCCGCTACCGCGAGCAGTCGCTCATGTTCCTGCTGTGGAGCTCCATTCCTATCCTGATGCTCAGCGGCATCTCGCTGCCCGAACAGGCCATCCCGGGGTGGCTCTTCCGCTTCGGTCAGCTCTTCCCCAGCAGCAGCGGCATCCAGGCCTTCATCCGCATCCAGACGATGGGCGCCTCGTTCGAGGAGGTGCTGCCCGAAATCCGGCGGCTGTGGATATTGGTCGGCATCTACGGAACGGCCTCCTGCTTGGGCATCCACTCCGTCCTGCGCGCCACCGGAAGAAAGGACAGAGAGGACGACAATGAACAATGAACATTGGACGATACAAAAAAGACGCACCTTTGCAGGTGCGTCTTTTTTTAGAACCTCGGGCCGCGGAAGCCGCCGGGAGGAGGTCCCATGGGGCGGGGTCCGTTGTGCTTGGGTCCCAGGTCGTAGTCGGCCATGTTGGTCGAGCCTTTCTTGCCGAAGTGGCGGAGGTTGTAGACGAACTGCACCATGTAGTAGCGGCCCACCACGCTGTTGGTGGCATTCTGCGTCCAGCCCGAGCCCGTCGTGCGCACGAAGGCCCGGTTCTGGTTCAGCAGGTCGTTGACGCCGATTTGGATTTCGCCCCGCTGGTTGCGGAAGAGCTTCTTGCCCAAATAGACGTTGCAGAGCAGATAGTCGTCGTTGTAGTCGGTCGTGAAGCCCTTGTACTGCACATAGGAGGCGTTGGCCGTGACGGTAATTCCCTTCCAGAAGGTCCACTTCAGCGAGCCCGAGGCCGTATGGTTGAAGTAGCGGTTCGTGCCGGCTGCGGCGAGCAGCGAGTTTTCGGCCTCGCTGTAGGTGCCCCGCCACGAGAAGGTGAAGTCGATGTTCTCCGAGATGTTGCTGCCCAGCACCACGCTGGCGTCGTAGCCGATGTTGCTGGCGTCGTTGCGCTGGCTGTTAATCATGCTGGGGACCAGCGAGTAGTTGACGCCCGCCATGAGGTTCAGGTTGCACTTCATGAAGTTCAGCGGCAGGCCGTAGCTCAAATGGGTGCGCAGCCTCCAGTAGCCGTCCATGTTGACAGGCGAGGAGAATTGCAGGGGGTGGTAGGTCGTGCCGTCGATTACCACCTCCTTGTCATACTCGACGTTGGTGGCGATATAGTCCGAGGTGTTCCACAGGGTGAACATCCACATAAAGGTACGTCCCTTGGTGAGGTTCGAGTTGACGTAGTGGAAGCGCAGCTGATGGGAGTAGGAGGGGTTCAGCGACGGGTTTCCCGAGGTGATATACTGCGTGTTGGAGAGGTTGCAGACGCTCTGCAGGTCGGTAATGTCAGGGGCGTCGGTCTCCGAGTGGAGGAACATGCGGATTGAGTTCTGACGGTTGAACTGGATGTTGGCCATCAGGAAGTAGGTGAAGTTGTCGTAGGTGCGCCGTATGCGCTCGGAGGTGGGGTAGAGGGTCTCGCCGTCGAGGATGCCCCGCTGGTAGCTCAGGTTCACGACGAACGTGTTGCGCTCCTTCGACCAGCGGAAGCCCGGGCCCACGCGGTGGGTGAGGTAGCCGCTGCTGTTGGTGTTCGAGAGCGAGGGGGCGAACTGCATCTCACGACTCTCCTCCGACTCGGTGTAGGAGCGGCGGTCCGACTCGCTGTACAGGTAGTTGGCCTGGTACTGCAGGCTCACCTGCGCATACTTCGCCACGGGCTCGGTGTAGGTGAAGCCGCCGCGCAGCCGGTATTCGGACATCGGGGCGTCGATATGCTGGTAGAGCACGTCGACGGCCGGCCACGATGCGGGGTCGTCGAAGGGACCCGTCAGCTCCTCCGCCGCGCCGGCCAGGTTCGACCAGCTGTCGGTGCGCTTCCGGCGGTCGCGGTAGCGGACATTGCCGTCGACGGTAATGGTGCGCCCCGCCTTGCCCAGCTTGGCGCGGTACTGGAGGAACTCCATCGCCGTATAGCCCCAGTTCAGGGCGTCATTCCGGTTGTAGAGCGAGGAGTAGCCGCCGTCGCCCCACTGGCGGCCTTCGGTGAGGTTCGCCGGCGAGTTGGACTGGAAGCTGAAGTGGGTGCGCGACATGAGCGACTGGTTGGGGGAGATTTTCCACTCCAGGCGGGCGTTGAAGCGGTGGTTCCAGTTGGTTGTGAGCGAGTTGCCCTCCTCGATCAGCGTGTCGCGCAGCAGCAGCCCCTCCGCCGTCTGGTACTCGTCCCAGCGCTCGCGCGCGGAGAGGTTGCGCGTGCGCATGCCGTTGAAGAAGTAGCTGCCCTGGAAGGTCACCTGGTCGCGCTTGCCCCAGGTGTCGGAGTAGTTCAGGCCGATGGCATTCACCGTGGCCACGCCCGACTGGGGGCGGGTCATGTACTGGCCCACGCCGCGGCCGCCGCGGCCGCCTGTCACGCCCAGAATATCCTCGAAGGAGAAGTTCTGCTGGTTGACGTTGTTGAACAGGCCGATGAGCGAGACGCGGCTGTCGCCGCTGAAGACGTTCACATTGCCGCCGATGAGGTATTTGTTCTTATTTTCGGTCTCGGTGTCGAAGTCGCGTCCGTAGCCGGCATAGAGCTTGCCGAACTGTCCCTGGCGCATATTCTCGCGGGTGACGATGTTCAGGGCCTTGTACCCCTCGCCGTCGTCCATGCCCGAGAATTCGGCCTGGTCGCTCAGCTTGTTGTAGACCTCTATGCGGTCCACCGCCTCGGCGGGCAGCGACTGGATGGCTGTGGAGACGTCCTCGCCGAAGAACTCCTTGCCGTCGACGAAGATTTTCTTCACCTCCTCGCCCTGCACCTCCACGGCGCCGTCGGAGACGGTGATGCCGGGCATCTTCTTCAGCAGCCCCTCCACATCGGCATCGGAGGCCACCTTGAAGGCTCCGGCGTTGTAGCTCAGCGTGTCGCCCTTCTGCGAGGCCCGCAGCGACTGCACCTCCACCTCCACGGTTCCGATTTGCGTCGAGGAGCTCTTCATCCCGATTTTGCCGAGCTGGAGCGCCGCGCCCTTCACCGTGAAGTCCACCGTGGCGTTTTCATAGCCCAGGAACGATATGACGGCCGTGTAGTCGCCATAGGCCAAGCCGGACAGCGACAACTCGCCGCCGTAGCCCGAGGTGTAATACTTCTTCTGGTCGGGGCGGCTCTTCCGGGCCAGCTCCACCACGGCGCCGGGTATTCCCGATTGAGTTTCTGCGTCCCACACCGTGGCCTTCACGCTCCCCGTCTGTGCATAGATGGTCCAGGCGAATAGCGTCAGGAGGAGGGTCAATGCTGTTTTCTTCATTTTTCACTTAAAAATTTGGCACAAAAATACAAAAATTCTTCGTTACGTCAGAGAAGCACGGCAAAAAAGGGGGTGCAAAAAGGGCATCGAAACGGGTTTGCAAAGGAATCTAAACCGTTTCTTCATGTCGTCATCTCCTTACCGTCCCGGCGGTCCGACAAAAGAATGGGGGCCAGTCGCCCAAACCGGCCCCCGGCTGCGAGTGCACAAACACTTAATAGATTTCGGCTCACTCGCAAAAGCCGGTAGAGAGGGGGAGAGGTGGGGTGGCGACGGAACGCCATTTCGCCTTCGGCCGAGGTCCGTGCTGCGCCGGGACCGGATCTTGCAGAGGTCCCGACCTCACCGCACCATTTTTCGACAAGCGTTTTCCGCCTCTACTTTCTCTTGTGGCGAGGGC
>X127_Alpine_Marmot__coassemble_349_pt1 | contig 9724 bp, 6 predicted proteins | sample X127_Alpine_Marmot__metabat2_high_PE_013 | metagenome-assembled genome bin X127_Alpine_Marmot | reverse complement strand
GGGTCTCGGTCTCGTCGATGGTCAGCAGGGCCGGCGTGGAGTCGGGGGGGCGGGTGAAGTTGCAGACGATGCCCACCACAGGAGCCACCCGCTCGCCGTCGCGGTAGCTCTGCTCGCGGAAGTAGCCGCACCAGGCGCCGCTGCCCTTGCCGCTGCGGGGGAAGAAGTCGAAGTAGAGCACGCCGAGGTGCGAAGAGTCGACGTCGAGCACCTCATAGGCCGAGCACTCGGGGTTGTAGTGCGGGACGTTGATGGGACGGAAGGTGATGCCGTAGAGGCGGTTGGCCAAGAAGAAGATGCCGGTCTGGACATTCTGGAGCGAGAAGTAGGGGCGCAGCATCTCCTCGTCGAGCGAGTAGTTCTTCTTGCGCAGCTTCTCGGCGTAGTACCACCAGTCCCACGACTCGAAGGTCGCCGGGCCCTTCACGTCGGCCAGGAGCAGGGGCTCCATCTCCGCCAGCTCCTCCTTGGCGCGCTCCAATGCGGGGGTCCAAATCTCCTCCAGCATTGCATAGGCGGCTGCGGGCGTGCGGGCCATCTGCTCGGCCAGCACGTAGTCGGCATAGCTGTCATAGCCCAACAGGCGGGCCTTCTCGGTGCGCAGACGGATGAACTCGTTGATGAGGGCTTTGTTGTCCAGCTCGTCGCCGTGGTTGCCGCGCGAGAGGTAGGCCTTGTAAATCTGCTCGCGCAGGTCGCGCCGCGAGGAGTAGGTCAGGAAGGGAATCATGCTGGGCTGCGCAAGGGTGAAGAGCCACTTGTCCTCCAACCCGGCCTCCTGCGCGGCGAGCTTGGCGGCGTCGCGCACGCTCGAGGGCAGCCCGTCCAGGTCGCCGTTCCCGAGCACCAACCGGTAGCGGTCGTTCTCCTTGAGCAGGTTCCGGCCGAACTTCACGGCGGCGAGCGACAGTTCGCCGTTGATGGTCTTCAGCCGCTCCTTCTCCTCCGCGCCGAGCAGGGCTCCCGAGCGGACGAAGCCGTCGTAGATTTTCTCCGCCAGGCGCAGCTGGTCGGGGCGCAGCGAGAGGCTCTGCCGCTGGTCGTAGACCGCCTTCACCTTGTCGAATAGGGCCCCGTTCATGGCGATACGGTCCTCATGGGCCGCCAGCAGCGGGGCTACGGTCTCCTGCACGGCCTCCAACTCGGGGTTGAGGTCGGCCGACGAAACCATCTCGAAGATGAGCGACACCTCGCGGAGCATGCGTCCCGCGGCGTCGTAGGCCTCCATCACGTTGGCGAACGTGGGGGCGTCGTTGTTCGACACGATGGCGTCTATTTCGGCATCGTGCAGCGCCATGGCCCGCTCGAAGGCGGGCAGATAGTGTTCCGGGCGGATGGCGTCGAAGGGCGGCACCCCGTAGGGGGTATCCCACTCGTCGATGGCAAAGAAGGGATTCTCCGCGGATTTCCGGTCCGGATGACAGGATATTGCACTCATAAACAAGACTGCGGTTAAAAATAATCGAATGAATCGTCTCATCGTTTCTTTATATTTGTTTACCTTTGTCACGCAAAGATACGAATAAGCGAGGGCAATGGCAAATTTATTTGCACATTGCCGAGCGAAAGTATCTAAGGCGAAGCCAATGTTTAAAAAAATAAGCGAGGGCAATGGCAAATTTATTTGCGCATTGCCGAGCAAAAGTATCTAAGGCGAAGCCAATGTTTAAAAAAATAAGCGAGGGCAATGGCAAATTTATTTGCGCATTGCCGATATTTGGGCACTACTTTAATTGTTCAGGTATTGCCGAGTGAAACCGTTATAGAACCGAAACGACACTATGCAGTTATTTTACGCTCCCGATTTCACGCCTCCCCGCTACACGCTGCCCGAGGAGGAATCGAAACACTGCGTGCGGGTGCTGCGCCTCAAGGAGGGCGACACGCTCCACCTCACCGACGGCCGCGGCAGCCTGTACGAATGCCGCATCGTCTCGGCCCACCCCAAACGCTGCGAGGTGGAGCAGGTGAGCGTGGTGCGGGAGTATGAGAAGCGCCCCTACAGGCTGACGATGGCCGTGGCCCCGACCAAGAACATCGACCGCTTCGAGTGGTTCCTGGAGAAGGCTACCGAGGTGGGCGTGGACGAAATCGTCCCCATAGAGAGCGACCGCAGCGAGCGGCGGGCCTTCAAGCGCGAGCGGGGCGAGAAGGTCATCACGGCGGCCGTAAAGCAGTCGCTGAAGGCCTATCATCCGCTGCTGCACGACCTTACGCCCTTGAGGGAGCTCATTGCCGCGTCCTTCGAGGGGCGCCGGTTCATTGCCCACTGCGACTCGCCGCAGAGCCCCGAGGGGAGGCGCTATCTGCCCTCAATTCTTAAAAAAAATGAAAATCTGCTCATTTTAATCGGTCCCGAGGGCGATTTTTCACCGGAAGAGATTACCTTTGCACGCGCAAACGGCTTCGAGGAGATTTCGCTGGGAGGCCAGCGGCTGCGCACCGAGACGGCCGCGGTGGTGGCCGTCACGATGGCCGCAGTGTGCAGCGAGCTCTGAAAGGACGTCCGCCCGGCCCGCGGGCCGGCTGAACAAAGCAAGTTAGCCATATAACCCTATCGTATGTTTCTATTGACCCTACTGCTGCTGACGGGGATTGTCACCGTGATATTTCTGACACCCGCAAAGGCCAAGTGCGCCGCAACGTTCCTCCTCATTGCGTCAGGATGCGCCGCGGGAGGCGCCCGGGCGCTCGGCGTACTCCTCGACCCCCGCACCGGCGGCCGGCTCTGGACGGGCTCCGGCCCCCTCTTCGGCTCCGAGAGCCTCTCGATGGACCCGCTGTCGGCCCTCTTCGTCCTGCTGATTGCCGTGGGCGGCACAGCCGCGGGGCTCTACGCCTGCGGCTACCTGAAGCCCTACCTTCAGACCAAGTCCTCCGCCCACCTCTCGCTCCACTGCACCTCGCTCGCGGTGCTCATCTTCTCGATGATGGGCGTGGTCACAGCCGACGGAGGCTACCTCTTTCTCTTCTTCTGGGAGCTGATGACCATCGCCTCGTTCCTGCTCATTCTCTTCGACGCCCAGCGCCCCGAGGTGGTGCGCGCCGCCCTCTCCTACCTGATAATGATGCACATCGGCTTCCTGCTCCTCGCGGCGGGCTTCGTCACCCTCTGGCTCCGCACCGGCTCCGCCGACTTCCAGGCCCTCACGCTCTACTACGGCGACTGCGCGCCGCTGCCCCTGTTCGTCCTCTTCCTGCTGGGCTTCGGCATGAAAGCCGGCATCTTCCCCATGCACGTCTGGCTGCCCGAGGCGCACCCCGCAGCCCCGTCGCACGTCTCGGCCCTCATGTCGGGCGTGATGATTAAGACGGGCATCTACGGCATCCTGCGCGCGACCATCCCCCTTACCGGCGAGGCGCTCCACGCCGCGGGCCTCATCCTGCTCTGCACCGGCATCGTCACCGGACTGTGGGGCGTTATCCTGGCTGCGGCGCAGAACGACGCGAAGCGCCTGTTAGCCTACTCGAGCATCGAGAATATCGGAGTGATACTCATCGGCCTGGGCGTCGCAGCCTTGGGCCGGAGCGCCGGGAACGACGTCGTATGTCTGTGGGGCATTGCGGGCGCCCTGCTCCACACGCTCAACCACTCCCTCTTCAAGACGCTGCTCTTCTTCGGCGCCGGAAACATCTACTCCGAGCTGCACACCACCTCCGTCGACCGGTTGGGCGGCATAGCGAAGCACATGCCCCTGACGGCCCTGCTCTTCCTGACGGCGACCATCGCCATCTGCGCCCTGCCGCCGCTGAACGGCTTCGTCTCGGAGTGGCTGATTTACACCGGTCTGTTGGAGAATATCGCCGGCGGCCAGCAGGTGCTCGTCTCGGCGGCGGGCATCCTGGGGTTGGCCCTCATCGGCGGCATCGTCCTGCTGGCCTTCACCAAGCTCTACGGCACGGTCTTCCTCGGCTCGCCCCGCACCCACGCGGCCGCCGAGGCCCGCGAGACGGACAACCTCCGCATAGCCGCCATGGCCCTGCCCCTGTTGGGCATTCTGGCCGTGGGGCTCTTCCCCGAGGGGGCCGTGGCCCTCGTCGTGCCGGCCGCGGCCGACTTCACGACCCTCCCCGGGCACGCCGTCGGGAGGCTCTCCGCGGAGCTCTTCCCCGAGAGCCTGCGGACAATCACCTGCGCGGCATGGCTGCTCATCGCCCTTGTCGGGCTGCTGGTCTGGCTTAAGTTCCGCCTCCTGCGGGGCCGCACCGTCGAGACGGGTCCCACGTGGGGCTGCGGCTTCACGGCGACCAACGTGCGGATGCAGTACACCGGCGAGTCCTTCTCCGAGGGGTTGCAGTCCATAGCCGACACCCTCACCAAGGAGACGGGCGAGGGCGGCGCCGTGGGGCACCAGGAGATTTTCCCCACGGCCCACACCTTCTCCATCGGCCACAAGGACAAAATCGGCACGCTCTTCGCCGCCTGGTGGGTGGAGCTGCTGCACCGCATCAACATCTACGTCATGCGGCTGCGCACGGGTAAAATCAACCACTACGTCCTCTTCGCCCTGGCTTTCCTGTTCCTCGTATTCCTGCTCTCGCTCCTCAACCTGATATAACCATGACCGCACTGTTCAATACCCTGCTCCTGCTGCTGACAGCCGCCGCCATCCCGGGCGTCATCAACCGCACCCGCGCCCTGCTGGCCGGACGCAAGGGGGTACGCTTCACGCAGCACCTCTCGAACCTCGCCCTGCTGCTCCGCAAGGGCGCCGTCTACTCCGCCACCGCCACGACCCTCTTCCGCGTGGCGCCGGCCGTCTACTTAGGCTCCGCGCTGACGGCCCTGCTCTTCATCCCCGTCGGCGACCTCCAGGCCCCCCTCTCGTTCCGCGGCGACCTGATAGGCTTCGCCTACACGCTGGCCCTGGGGCGCTTCTTCCTCATCTTGGCCGCCATGGACACGGGCAGCCCGTTCGAGGGGATGGGAGCCAGCCGCGAGGCCCTCTACGGCGCCTTGGTCGAGCCCGCGCTGCTGCTCTCGCTCTCCACGCTGGCCCTGCTGTTCGGCTACACCTCTTTCGCGGAGATTTTCAGCGCCGCCCGGCAGTTCGACGTCCAGCTCACCATCATCCTGCTGCTTCTGGCCTACCTGCTCATCAAGCTCCTCTTCGTCGAGGCCGGGCGCATTCCGGTCGACGACCCCCGCACCCATCTGGAGCTGACGATGGTCCATGAAGTCATGTGTCTGGACTACTGCGGCGTCGACCTGGCCCTCATCCAGGCGGCCGGATGGCTCAAGAGCGCCGCCCTGGCCACCGTGGCCGCCAATGCCGCGGCCGCAGTATGCTCGCTGCACTGGTGGGTGGCGGCTCCGCTGGCCGTTCTGCTCGCGGGCGTGCCCGTGGGCGTGGTCGAGTCGACCCAGGCCCGCAACAAGCTCGCACGCAACACCACCTTCATCCTCACGATTGCCGCCCTGGCCGCCATCGTCTTCTTCATGGGCTTCCTCATCCAGCAAAACATCGAAATCCAATGATACTCTCGCTCACGCTTCTCTACGTCATCACGCTTATCTACCTCTCCATCACCGAGCGGTTCCGCAACTACGCCTCCATCATCTGTCTGCAGGGGGTTATCCTGCTGCTGACGGCCCTGCTGCGGCTGCATGCGCTGAACTGGGTCGAGTTAGGCTTCATCCTGGCCGAGACGCTGCTCTTCAAGACGGTCGTGGTGCCGATGATTCTCTTCGCCGTCATCAAGCGGACGAAAATCAACCGCGTGCGCACCTCCGGCTCGTCGCAGGTCCACGCCCTGCTGCTCTCGCTCGCCGCCTTGGCCGTGAGCGTCTCGGTGACCTACTACGTGGCCGACCCCTCGGTCAACATGCTCTTCTTCGGCGTGGCGCTCTACGCCCTGTTGAGCGGCCTCATCCTCATCGTGCTGCGCTCGCGCATCTTCTCCCACCTGGTCGGCTTCCTGGTTATCGAGAACGGCGTCTTCCTCTTCTCGACCGCCATCGGCGTCGAGATGCCCTTCCTCATCAATATCGCCATCCTGCTCGACATTCTCATCTCCGTACTCATGCTGGGTATCTTCATGACCAAAATCGACGACAAGATACACGTCGACGACGCCGAAGCCCTCACCAACGTAAAAGACTAAACGATGACAGCCTATTTCATCCTCTCGCTCCTGGCCGCCGTCCTGACCCTCGCGGTGCGCAGCAAAAGACACGTGCTTCTGACGGGCGGTCTCTTCTACGGCGTGCAGCTCCTGCTGGCCGGCCAGCTCCTGTGGGGCGGACGGTTCGACACGGCCGACGCCCTCTTCTTCCGCTTCGACGGGGCGGGCACCCTCTTCTACCTCCTGCTGTGCGCCGTCGGGCTCTTCGTCTTCATCCACTCGAGGGCCTACCTGAAGGATAACGCCCTGAAGGCGTACCGTCTCTACTTCTGCCTGTTGATGCTGCTCGAGACGGCCATCACGGGGGTCTACTTCTCCCACAATATCGCCGTCACGTGGATTTTCCTGGAGGCCACGACCCTCTGCGCCGCCGGCATCATCTACCACCGCCGCACGACCCAGACCTTGGAGGCCACCTGGAAATACATCTTCGTCTGCTCGACCGGTATCGCCATGGCCTACTTGGGCATTCTGCTGCTCTGCTCACTGGCCGAGGGGGGCTCGCTCGACTACGCCGCGCTGGCCCTCCGCATCCGCGAGGGCAATCCCCTCTATCTGAAAATCGCCTTCCTTCTTATCCTGTGCGGCTACAGCTGCAAGATGGAGGTCTTCCCGCTCTACACCATCGGCGTCGACGCCAACTTCGCCGCACCCTCGCCCGCCTCGGCCCTCATCTCGACGGGGCTGGTGAATGCCGGCTTTTTAGCCATCTTCCGCATCTACCGGCTGATGGCCGGCACGGAGATTTTCGGCTGGGCGAAGTCGGTCCTGCTCCTGGTCGGCATCCTCTCGCTCGTCATCGGCGCCCTGTTCCTCAGGCGCACCAACAACTACAAACGCTTCCTCTCCTACTCCACGGTGGAGAACATGGGCATAGCCGCCATCGGCTTAGGCATCGGCGGCATAGGCCTCTGGGCCGCCGTGTTCCACATCGTCTGCCACACGCTCATCAAGAGTTCGCTCTTTCTGCAGATGGCCGTGGTGCGGCAGGTCTACAACGGCTACCGCATCAACCGCCTGGGCGACTACATCTCCATCAACAAGGTGGGCGCCATAGGCTTCCTCATCGGCACGGTCGTACTGCTGGCCTTCCCGCCCTCACCCCTGTTCCTGTCGGAGCTGATGATTTTCATGGAGATATTCGCCGGGGGCAAGTGGTGGTTGGCCGCGGGGATGCTCCTGCTGCTCTGCATCGTGATTTACTCCATCTGCTCGCGCATCATCCGCCTCTGCTACCAGCCCAACCAGGATGAGGTGCACCCCTCGATGGCTGACAGGGCCCTGTCGTGGTCGGCCCTCGTGCTGCTCATCTCGGCCATGGTGCTGGGGCTGTGGCAGCCCGCGCCGCTCGTCGAACTCGTCAACCGAATAGCAACCCTCTCGTAACATGAACTACTACGTAACCGACAATACGGCCGCCTCCGTCCGCCTCGCGGACATCCCCGCCGAGGACTACGCCGCGTTCTATGCCGACCTCGACGAAAAGCTCGGCCAGGAGCGCTACCACCTCGCCCACTACTTCGCCCTGCCCGAACGGGACCAGCGGCTGCGCCTCTTCTGTCTGCTGCTGGACGACCAGACCGCGCAGGTGCTCATCACCTCCTACTATGTGGAGTACTACGACGACACGGCGCTGCCCTCGCTCACGGCCCGGCATCCGGCCGTGCACCCCTTCGAGCGGGAAATCACCGAACGCTGGGGCATCCGCTTCGACGGCATGCCCTGGGACAAGCCCCTGCGCTTCCCCTTCGACCGCTTCGACCGGGAGAGCTCGATGGACAACTACCCCTTCTACACCATGGAGGGGGCCTCGCTCCATGAGGTGAACGTGGGCCCCATCCATGCGGGCATCATCGAGCCGGGAGCCTTCCGCTTCATCTGCAACGGCGAGCGGGTCCTGCACCTCGAAATCGCCTTAGGCTACCAGCACCGCGGCGTGGAGCATGCCTTCACGGCGACGCAGAACCGGCTGCGCCAGACGATGATAGCCGAGAGCGTGGCGGGCGACAGCGCCGTGGCCCACGCCACGGCCTTCATCGAGGCATTGGAGAAGTTGGCCGTGCATGCCGCCGTGAGGCCGCACGAACTGGAATGCGAGCGGGCCGTGGCCTTGGAGCTGGAGCGGATGGCCATGCAAATCGCCGACACGGGCGCCCTGTGCATGGACATCGGCTACCAGTTGGGACAGGTGGCCTGCGAGGCGCTGCGCACGGTGACCATCAACACCACGCAGGCGTGGTGCGGCAACCGCTTCGGCAAGGGGCTCATCCGCCCGCGCGGCACGAACCACCCGCTCACGGCCGGGAAAATCGCGCTCGTGCGGCGCAATATCGCCGACGTGAAGCGGCGCTACAACGAGGTGCGCGAGGACATCAAGTCGTCGCCCACGGTGCTGGCCCGCCTGGAGCAGTGCGGCGTCGTCTCGCGCGACGACATGGTCCGCATCGGCGGCGTGGGCCAGGCGGCGCGCGCCAGCGGCCTAAGGCGCGACCTGCGCGTCACCCATCCCTGGGGCCTCTTCGCCCAGGATATTCACCACGAGAGCATGGTCAAGCGCCACGGCGACGTGATGGCCCGTCTGATGGTCCGCTGCCGCGAGGTGCTGCAGTCGGCCGACTACATCGAGCGCATCCTCGCCGCCCTCACGCCTGCCGAGCATCTCCCGCGGCCGGACTACGACTTCCCGCTGCGGCCCGAGGCCCTCGCCTTCGGGCTGGTGGAGGGGTGGCGCGGCGAAATCTGCCACGTGCTGCTGACCGACGAACGGGGACATATCGCCGCCTGCAAGCCGAAGGACCCCAGTCTGCACAACTGGTTAGCCCTGGCGTTGGCCGTGCGCGGCGAGGGCATCTCGGACTTCCCGATTTGCAACAAGAGCTTCAACCTCTCCTATTGCGGGCACGACCTTTGATAACACGAAAAAACGGAGAAAAATCATGATTCTGCCGAAACTGAAGATACTGCGCAGCCACGGGCGGCAGTACATACCCGACCTGAACAGCGTGGAGCTCACCGAGGAGTTCCGCGGACGGCCCCGGCTCGACGAGGGCGGCGACCCCGCGAAGCTGCAGCGCGCCGCGGACCTCTGCCCCACCGGAGCCCTCACCCTGGCCCCCCTGTCGCTCGACATGGGGCGCTGCCTCTTCTGCGGCGAGTGCGCCCGCATGGCCCCGGCCTCCATCCGCTTCACCAACGACTACCGCATGGGCACCCCCGCACGCGAGGGGCTCGTCGTCCGCCCCGGAGACGACATCGTTCGCTTCGATGCCGGGCGGGTGCGCCGCGAGGCGGTGCGCTGCTTCGGCCGCGCCCTCAAGCTGCGCGAGGTGTGCGCCGGCGGCGACGGCTCGGTGGAGATGGAGCTGAATGCCACGGGCAACGTGAACTTCGACTTCGGCCGCTACGGCATCGAGTTCACCGCCTCGCCCCGCCATGCCGACGGATTGGTCCTCTCGGGTCCCATAACCCGCAATATGGCCGAGGCGTTAGAAATCTGCTACCAGGCCATTGCCGAACCCAAGCTGTTGATTGTCTGCGGCTCGGAGGCTTGTTCGGGCGGGCTGTTCGCCGAGAGCCGGGCCATTGACCCCTCCTTCCT
>X127_Alpine_Marmot__coassemble_335_pt1 | contig 9964 bp, 9 predicted proteins | sample X127_Alpine_Marmot__metabat2_high_PE_013 | metagenome-assembled genome bin X127_Alpine_Marmot | reverse complement strand
CCCCCCTGTTCAGCTCCGGTTGCTCGGGTGGGCAATAGACCGCCGGCCGGTTTCCGGTTGTCGGATGGTCGGTAGGCAGCCGCCCCCCGCGGCGGGCGTGTCGTCAGTTCAGATTCCGTTTGTCGGGCGTGGTGTTGGGCGAGGCGGCCTCCATGTCGATTTGGAGCTTCACCATGCGTATCGCCTCGGCGGCGACGCTGATGCCGCGGTCGCTCATCTCGAATGCGCCGCCGCGGTCCTCGGCCTCCACGATGCCCCATGCGCAGGGCATATTCCACTGAATCTGTATCTGCGAGATGCTCTGCGCCAGGCCCTGCAGCAGGGCGGGGTGGGCTTCGTTGCGAAGCTGGCAGCCGAGGAGCAGAACGGCGTCCACGTCGGTATATTCGGCGAAGAACTGCGTCGCCATGGCCAGGTCGAAGAGCCCGGGAACATACTTGATTTGGATGTTATGTTCCTGGCAGCCCGCCTTGCGGAGGGTGCGGACGGCACCTTCGAGCAGTATCCCCGTGATGTCGGCATTCCACTCCGAGACGACGATGCCGAAGGCCATCTCGTCGGCCGAGGGGAGCGAAAGGCCCTTAAGGGCGGAGAAACCGGCCATCGAGCGTAGTGTTTAGCGGTTCGACCCGATTAACTTCTCGGCCTCGCGCGCCTCCATCGAGGCGGGGTAGTCGGTCAGGATGCGCTGGTAGCAGGCCTCGGCCTCCGCACGGTTGCCGCGCGTCTGCTCGGCGAGGCCGGCCTTGCGCAGGTAGAGCGGAGCGGTGTAGTTGTTGTCGGCAGCCTTCACGGCCTTCATGTAGAGGGTCACGGCCTTGTCGTAGTCGCCCTGCTCGAAGGCCACGTCGCCCTGGAGGCCCAGGTTCTGGGCATTGACAATCGCTCCGGGCAGACCCTTCACGGGCGAATACTTGGCCAGGTATTTGGCGGCATTCTCCAGGTCGCCCAGCTTGAGATAGCAGATGCCGGCGCAGTGCTTGGCCAGGTTGCCCGAGGGGGTCGAGCCGTACTGCTCGATGACCTCCAGGAAGCCGGCGCCGTTGGCGTCGCCCTCCAGGGCCAGCCGGAAGTCGGGGGTCTCCTCGCCGAAGCGGGCCTCGGCCTCGGTCATCAGGGCTGCGGCCTTCTCCATGCGGGGCTCGGTCACCAACTTCTTGTAGCCGAAGACGCAGCCGGCCAGTACCAGCAGGGCGACCAGCGCATAGCTGACGGCCTTCGAATTCTTTTCGAAGAAGGATTCGGTCTTGCTCATTGCAGCGCCCAGGGTCTCCTCTTCGGGCTTCGTAATTTGTTCTTTTGCCATAGTCGTAGTTTTATTTTTTTAGTTTTCTTTTCTCATTCGGTCATGTAACGCGCAAAGTTACGCTATTTTTTGTTAAAAACCGCGAAAAGAGCAGAAAAATCGACAGCCCGGGGCGGGTTTATCGGATGATGACGACGTTTACGATGCGCACGCCCGAGCGTTCGTTGATTTCGCGGCACAGCGCATCGCGCTGATAGAAAAGCTCCGAGCGCAGGACGCTCGACCGCAGACGCACGTAGAGAACGCGGTTTTCGAGCTTCAGCTCGGTGGTCTCCGCCGCCGCATGCGGGCCGACGATAGCCCGCCAGGTGTCGGGGAGCTTTCCCTCGGCCACCTTGGCCTTGACGTAGGGGCGGTTGAAGAACTCCTCCAGCAACTCGCCCATCAGCAGGGTCTTGGTGCGTCTCATGAGCGGACAGTCCCTCCCTCGACCGTGAAGAGGCGGTAGGGGGCTCCGGCCTCGTCCAGGATGCGCTGCAACCGTGTGGGGCTGCAGTCGGTGATGATGATTTGGCCGAAGGCCGGCTCGGAGACCAAGCGGAGCAGCTGGGTGACGCGCCCGGCATCGAGCTTGTCGAACAGGTCGTCCAGCAGCAGGATGGGCTTCTCCTGCCGCTCCTCGGCCACGATGGCATACTGGGCCAGCTTCAGGGCGATGAGGAACGACTTCTGCTGCCCCTGCGAGCCGTATTTCCGCAGGGGGTAGCCGCCGATTTTCAGCACGAGGTCGTCGCGGTGGATGCCCGCCGTGGTGAACTGGTTCACGCAGTCGCGCTGGCGGTTGCGGAGCAGAAGCTCCTCGGGCGAGGTGTCGTTGAGCTCTGAGCGGTACTCCAGCGAGATGTGCTCCCGCTCCTCGGAGAGGGCGGCATGGAAGCGCTCGACCAACGGCTGCAGCCGCTCGATGTACTGTCTGCGGCAGCTGTGGATGGTGCGCGCATGGTCGGCGAGCTGCCGGTCGTAGATGAGGAGCATATCCTCGTCCGAGCCGATTTTCAGGTATCTGTTGCGCTCGCCGAGGACGGTGTTGTAGCGCATGACGGCCGTCAGGTAGGAGCGGTCGAGCTGCGAGATGAAGCCGTTGAGATAGCGGCGGCGTTCGTCCGCGGCATCGCTGATGAGGGCCGAGTCGGCGGGCGAGACGATGACCACCGGCACGAGCCCCACGTGGTCGGAGAGCCGTTCGTACTCCTTGCCGTTCCGCTTGAGTATCTTGCCCCCCCGGCGCGAATAGGTGCAGACCACCGTCTCGCTCTTCCCCCCGTCGGTGGAGTAGCTCCCCTCGACGACGAAAAACTCCGCGCCGTGCAGGATGTTCTGTCCGTCGGTGGTCGCGAAGGAGGATTTGCACATGGAGAGGTAATACACGGCGTCGACTATGTTGGTCTTGCCCGCACCGTTGCTGCCCACGAAGCAGTTGATGCCCTCGCTCAGCGGAAGCTCCTGCTGTGCGATGTTCTTGAAGTTCACCAACGATAATTTACGCAGATACATGGTTCATATAATATAAGGTGCGGCAAACCGGACAGGTACCCTCCTCCCCCACTTCCTCTCCCCCACTTTCTCCTCCCCCACTCGGGGCCGGGCACCGCTCCGCTTTTGAGGCAAAGATACGAATAAGTGAGAGCAATGGCAAATTTATTTGCGCATTGCCGAACGAAAGTATCTAAGGCGAAGCCAAAGTACGAATAAGTGAGAGCAATGGCAAATAAATTTGCCATTGCAAGTCGTGCGGAATAGCTTTTATTGCCGGTCGGCTCGCTTTCGGCGGTCGTTGTTCGGCGTTCCGCCGTTCATAATTGCCTACCCCACCCCTTACTCCCCTCCCTCGGGGAGGGGAATGCGACGGACGCCCCGTCCCGCTTTCGAGCCCGTTCCGCGCTACGCCGGTCGTTTCCGTGTACGTCATGCCGAGGAGGGCCCTTGGGCCCGACGTGGGCATGACGTACATAGGAAAGCGGGTGGAGGGGGGGGGCGCACAGCCAGCGGAAACCGAATGAGGTCCGGGGCCCATCCTAAAACCGGTCTTTTAGACCGGCGGCGGACTTGAAAAGGCCGAGATACAATTGCTGACCCCGGCTCTCCCGCCATCGGTTTTTGCGGGAGAGCCGGGATATGTCGACAAAAAGAGAGCGCCCTCCGCAAGGGAAGGCGCTCTCGGAATTTATCCGGACCGAATTAGTCGATGATGGCTACACGGTTGGTCTCGACGGTCGAGAAGGGCTCAACCTTGTCGCCCGAACCCTTCCACTCGAGCTGGTTGGGGTTCACGCCCTGCGATACGAGGTAGTCGTAAACGGCCTTGGCGCGGGCCTCGGAGAGGCGCTGGTTGATGGTCTCGTTACCGGTCTGTGCGTCGGCGTGGCCCTCGATGAGGTAAACCTTGTCGGCGGGACCCTTCTTGATTTGGTCAGCCTTCAGGTCGAGGCGAATCTTCTCCTGCAGGTTCAGCTCCGACTTGCCCAGCGGGAAGAAGGTAACCATCTTGCCGCCTACGTAAACGGTGCTGAGCTTCTCAACGACCTCGGCGGGCTTGTTGGCAGCAGCGCGCAGGGCCTCAGCCTCGGCAGCGGCAGCAGCCAAAGCGGCATCCTTCTCGGCAATCATAGCGGCGTAAGCAGCTGCATCGGGACCCGTGTAAACGGTCTCGCGAGCCCAGTCGTGCTTGTTGAAGCGATAGGTCATACCTACGGTTGCGCTGTAGGCGCAGATGGACTTGCCGCCCTTGGCCATCGAGTGGTCGGCCTCGGAGAAGTACCACCACTTCAGCTCGAGGTTGATGTCCACACGCTTGCCGGCGCGGAACTTGTTCAGCAAACCGGCCGTGAAGGCGAACTCATCGTTGCGGTTGTAGCCATGAGCCTTGGCCGAGTCGGTGAAGTCGAGAGCCTGGTAACCGAAGCCGATGAAAGGAACGGCATAGTAGACACGGTCCTCACGATAGCCGCCAATCCAGTTGGAGAGGTTGACCATCAGGTCGGTGTGCAGGAAGATGAAAGGCGTGTGCTCGGGGTTCATCGACTGAGCGAAGCGCCAGTCCTTGAACTGACCGCCCTGGAGCTGCAGACGCAGACCCCAAACAGGGTGCAGCCACTTGGTAGCCGATACGTTGGCCTCCCAGCCAAGACGATGCCAGAACGAGCCGTGGTCGGCCGAACCGAAGTCGTTGCCGATGTTCTCGGTTGCGACGCCTACGCCAAGCGATATCTCCCAGTTATCCCAGAAGCCGTTGGTTACGAAACCTTTGTTGCTCGGCTTTTTGGCCGGAGCCTCATCGCTTGCCTGTGCATAGGTGCTGACAGCTAAAACCGAGCACAGAGCCAAAAGGAATAATTTTTTCATACTTCTTTTTAATATTAGTGATTAAGTTTACGTCCTTATATTGAGGTAATCAACGCGACAAAGATAATACTTTTTTCTTAAATTGATAAAAAAAAGAACTATAAATTAACAAAATAGGGGTCAGGCATCACAGAAAGCCGATTTTTCCCAACGAAAAAAAATCGCTCAGGGGAGCTCTTTCGGGAGGCGGGCTGCCCGGCGGAGCCCTTCCGGGGTGCGAATAAGGAGCCCGGAAACTCCGGACTCCTTATATATAGGACAAAGCCGCCGGGGCATCATCCGCACTTCGAGTAGCCGCAGGACATGCAGGTCAGGCAGCCGTTCTGGTAGGCCATGGTCTCCTGGCCGCAGTGGGGGCACTTGCCCTTGTGCCGGGTGCCGTCCGAGATGTAGCGCTTCAGGGCCCGCTCGACGCCTGTCTTCCAGGTGTTGATGCTGGCGCTGTTCAGGTGGAGCGACTCGATGAGCGACACGACGTTCTCGATGGGCATCCGCTGGCGCAGCACGCCCGAAATCAGCTTGGCGTAGTTCCAGAACTCCTCGTCGAACAGACGCGAGATGCCGCCGATGGTGTTCGTGTAGCCATAGCGGTCCTTGTACTGGAAGTCGTAGCGCTTCGAGCCGTCCTCCTCGCGGACCTTGATGATGTGGCCCGAGGTGATTTTCGGCGGGATGAACATGGCGTCCTCCTCGATTTTTCCGGTGAAAATCTCGTAGGGGCGGCCCTCCTGCAGACCCACGAAGGCTATCCAGTCCTCCGAGCCGTTCTTGAAGCGCACGATGTCGGCCGGTATGGATTTGGGCCTCTTGAGGTTCCGGGGCTCCTCCTTCTTCGTGTCCTCCTTCTTCTTCTCGATGAGCACGCCGGCCCGGCAGCCGTCGCGGTAGACGGTCACGCCCTTGCAGCCGCACTCCCAGGCCGTGCGGTAGACGTCGGCCACCAGGGCCTCCGTGACGCTGTTCGGGAGGTTCACCGTGACCGAGATGGAGTGGTCGACCCACTTCTGGATGGCGCCCTGCATCTTCACCTTGGCCACCCAGTCGATGTCGTTGGCCGTGGCGCCGTGGTAGGGCGACGCCTCGACCCACTTCTGGAGCTCCTCGTCCGAGATGGTCTCTAATTTCGAAATGTCGTATCCGTTGACTTCCAACCACTTGACGAAGTAGTGGTGGTAAACGTTGTACTCCTGGAACTTCTCGCCCGTCTCGTCCACATAGTCGATGTGCACGTTCTGGTCCGAGGGGTTGATTTTGCGGCGGCGCTTGTAGACCGTGCGGAATACGGGCTCGATGCCCGAGGTGGTCTGCGACATGAGCGACGTGGTGCCCGTGGGGGCTATGGTCAGCATGGCGATATTGCGGCGGCCCACCTTCACCATCTGCTCGTAGAGTGCCGGGTCGGCCTCGCGGATGCGGCCAATCATGGGGTTGTTCTCCTCCTTCTTCGCATCGTAAATCGGGAAGGCGCCGCGCTCTTCAGCCATGCGCACCGAGGAGCGGTAGGCCTCGACGGCCAGCGTCTTCTGCACCTTGACGGCGAAGTCGATGGCCTCCTGGGTGCCGTAGCGGAGGCCCAGGGCGGCCAGCATGTCGCCCTCGGCCGTGATGCCCAGGCCGGTGCGGCGGCCCTTCCGGGCCATCGTGCGAATCTTCTTCCACAGGTTGAGCTCCACGGAGCGGATGTCCTCATCCTCGGGGTCGGCGGCGATTTTCTCGATGATGAGCTCGACCTTCTCCAGCTCCAGGTCGATGATGTCGTCCATCATGTGCATCGCCTTGTATACGTGGTCGGCGAACTTCTCGAAGTTGAACGAGGCCTCGCGGGTGAAGGGTTTGTCGACGTAGCTCAACAGGTTGATGGCCAGCAGACGGCACGAATCGTAGGGGCAGAGGGGGATTTCGCCGCACGGGTTGGTCGATACGGTGGTGAATCCTTCGTCGGCATAGCAGTCGGGCACGCTCTCGCGCAGGATGGTGTCCCAGAACAGCACGCCGGGCTCGGCCGACTTCCAGGCGTTGTGGATGATTTTGTTCCACAGCTTGCGGGCGTCGATGTCCTGCTCGTAGAGGGGCTTGTCGCTGTGGATGGGGAACTGCTGGTGGTAGGGCTTGCCGGCCAGGGCGGCGCGCATGAAGTCGTCGTCGATTTTGATGGAGACGTTGGCGCCGGTGACCTTGCCCGTGTCCATCTTGGCGTCGATGAAGTGCTCGGCGTCGGGGTGCTTGATGCTGAGCGAGAGCATCAGGGCGCCGCGGCGGCCGTCCTGCGCCACCTCGCGCGTGGAGTTCGAGTAGCGCTCCATGAAGGGCACGATGCCGGTCGAGGTGAGGGCCGAGTTCAGCACGGGGCTTCCCGTGGGGCGGATGTGCGAGAGGTCGTGGCCCACGCCGCCGCGCCGCTTCATGAGCTGCACCTGCTCCTCGTCGATGCGGAAGATGCCGCCGTAGGAGTCGGCCGGGTGTTTGTGGCCGATGACGAAGCAGTTCGACAGCGAGGCGACCTGGAAGTTGTTGCCGATGCCGGTCATGGGGCCGCCCTGGGGGATGACGTAGCGGAAGTGGTCGAGCAGATGGAAAATCTCCTCGCGTTTCAGCGGCTCGGGATATTTGTTCTCGATGCGCTCGATTTCCGCGGCGATGCGTTCGTGCATCTCGGCGGGCGATTTCTCGTAAATGTGGCCGAACGAATCCTTCAAGGCATATTTGGTCACCCAGACCTGGGCGGCCAGCTCATCGCCGTCGAAGTAGCGTTTCGATTCGGCAACCGCATCGGCGTAGGCTACCTCCTGCGGTTTTTTGTTGTTGTCAGCCATAATGTCGTATCGTTTATATCGTATTGTCGTTCCGGTCGGTGTGTGACGGTTTTGCAAAGATGCTCTTTTTTTTCGAGACCGCCTATACCCTGCCTTCCGATTTATCGACAAGTTATTTACAACGGCGAAAAACATGCGCTACGAGGGTGCGCAGCGCATGTTTTCAGGAACCGGTCGTTTCTCTTCGAACCCGCTTCGCCGCCTATTTCACGGCCACGGCGTCGATTTCCACCAATGCGCCCATAGGCAGCTTGGCCACCTCGAAACATACGCGGGCGGGCATCCGCTCGGTGAAGTATTCGGCATACACGGCATTCATGGCGCCGAAGTCGGCGATGGAGTCGAGCAGCACGGTGGTCTTGGCCACGTCGGCATAGTCGTAGCCCGCCTCGCGGAGGATATGGCCCAGGTTGTCGAGCGACTGGCGGGTCTGGGCTTCGATGCCCTCGGCCATCTTTCCGGTGGCGCCATCGATGGGCAGCTGGCCCGAGACATAGAGCGTTCCGTCGTGCTCTACGGCCTGCGAATAGGGTCCTACGGCCTTGGGCGCCGCAGGCGAGGAGATGATTTTCTTCATAGCGTTCGTCTTTTTTTGCTTTCGCAAAGATAGCAATCTATTTCCGATTGAACAAGGGCAAACCGCGGAAGATTGGCGGAAGATTTCCGTTCTGTGCTTTTTTTGTCAATCTTTGCGTGGAATTTGAAACGACGAAACAGAAAACGGAAGACTTATGAAAATGCGCATGATTTTAGGCTTGGCCGCGGCGGCGCTCCTCCTGACGGGATGCTGCAGATGCCGCTCCATTCAGAAGCAGACCCGCCGCCCGCTGACGGGCACGGAGTGGAAGTTGGTCCAGATGATGGGCCAGAAGGTCGAGACGGCCGAGGGGGCCGATGCCGACAGCTTCACGCTCCTCTTCTCCCCCTCCGGCGAGCTGAGCGGAAAGGGGGCCTGCAACCGTCTGATGGGCAGCTACCGGACCGACAAGAGCCGCTCGCTGAAAATCGGCCCGCTGGCCTCGACCCGCATGATGTGCTACGACGAGCGCGAAGGGGAGTACTTCAGGATGCTCGAGGGGGTCACCCACTACGACATGGACGGCCCGATGCTGATGCTCCTGAGCGACGGCAGCCTCTTCGCCGTCTTCCAGGCCGCGGAGTAGAAGCCCCGGAAAGGCGTCTTTTGTACATTACACCCATTCACCATTGCGTTTTTCGGCGCGAAAGAGTTATCTTTGCGGTATGGTAATAACGGAACAAATCAAGGAAATAGAGCGGCGGCGCGACGAGCTGGCCCGCTGCCTGGACATCGAGCAGAAGCGCATCGACCTGCGCAACGAGGAGGAGAAGACCCAGGAGCCCGATTTCTGGAGCGAGCCCGAGAAGGCCCGTGCGCAGCTGCAAAAGGTGGCCGGCATCAAGGCCTGGATAGACGACTACGAACGCATCCGCAAGGAGGTGGAGGACCTCGGCCTGATGCCCGAATTCGTGAAGGAGGGCGTGGCCTCCGAGGCGGAGTTCGACGCCCTCTACGCCTCGGCATTGGAGCACGTCGGGGCGCTGGAGATGCGGAACATGCTGCGGCGCGACGAGGACAAGCTGGGCGCCATCCTGGATATCAATGCCGGGGCGGGCGGCACCGAGGCGCTGGACTGGGCCTCCATGCTGCTGCGCATGTACGAGCGCTGGGCCGAGAGCCACGGCTACCGGGTCAAGATGCTCGACTACCAGGCCGGCGACGAGGTGGGGGTGAAGTCCTGCACCCTGGAGGTCGAGGGCGAGTACGCCTACGGCTACCTCAAGAGCGAGAACGGCGTTCACCGCCTGGTGCGGCTGTCGCCCTTCAATGCCAACAACAAGCGGCAGACCACCTTCGCCTCGGTGTTCGTCTCGCCGGCCATCGACGACACCATCGAAATCAACATCAACCCCGCCGACATCGAGTGGGACACCTTCCGCTCGTCGGGTGCGGGCGGCCAGAACGTCAACAAGGTGGAGACCGCCGTGCGGCTGCGCTACCACGGCAAGGATGCCGACACGGGCGAGCCGGTGGAGTACCTCATCGAGAACATGGAGACCCGTTCGCAGCTCATGAACCGCGAGAATGCCCTGCGCATCCTGCGCTCGAAGCTCTACCAGCGCGAGTTGGACAAGCGCATGGCCACCCAGCAGGCGTTGGAAGCGACCAAGAAGCGCATCGAGTGGGGTTCGCAGATTCGCTCCTACGTCTTCGACGACCGCCGCGTAAAGGACCACCGGACCAACGTGCAGACCTCCAACGTCGAGGCGGTGATGGACGGCGATTTGGACCTCTTCATCAAGGCCTACCTGATGGAGACCGGCGGCGGAGCCTGACGCTGTTGGGGGCGGGAGGATGAAAACAAAAGTCTGTCTTCATACATTGTCGCTTATGAAACGACTGCTCTGTACGCTGTGTCTGCTGCTGACGGCTGCCGCCTGCAGCGGAGGGGCGCGCACGCCGGCTGCAGCCGGCACCGCCGCG
>X127_Alpine_Marmot__coassemble_334_pt1 | contig 9979 bp, 6 predicted proteins | sample X127_Alpine_Marmot__metabat2_high_PE_013 | metagenome-assembled genome bin X127_Alpine_Marmot | reverse complement strand
GTCTTACGCCCGCGTCACCCTGAGGAGGTTCCGTCAGGAACCGACGTGAGGGTCTCATTTCCGCTGTCAAGGGAATCCTGTGATTGACGACGGAAATGAGATGCCCACGTCGGACCTACGGTCCTCCTCGGCATGACGTACAGAGGTAGAGGGGGCGCACAACCGGCGGAAACCAGATGAGGCTCGGGCCCCGCTCTAAAACGGGCGTCTTACGCCCGCGCCCGCGCTCCCCTGCATCCGTTCCTGTTACGCCTCGGTCTCCGAGCGGAGCGAGTCCAGCAGGGCGCGGTTGGCCTGGTCGATGATTGAGTTCTCGATTTGGGCCAAGTAAATCTGGGTGGTGCGCTCCGACGAGTGGCCCATTCCGGCGCTGATGACCGAGAGCGGGATGTTGTGGTTGCGGGCTGCCGTAGCCCAGGAGTGGCGCGAGGTGTAGGAGGTGAGCGAATGTTCCAGCCCCATGCGTTCGGCGAGCTGCTTCAGCAGCCGGTTGTAGTAGTTCAGGGCGGTCTGGTACTGGTTGTAGGCCTTTGCCGGCTCGCGGCTCTTCAGGATGGGGAACAGATAAATCGTGTAGCGGGTGAACCGGGCATAGCGGTCGATGATTTCGTACATGCAGGGCTCCATGCTCACGCGGAGCGTCTGCCCGGTCTTGCGGCGGGTGTAGCGGAGGGTGCCGTTGCAGATGTCGCTCTTGCGCAGATAGGCGATGTCGACGAATGCCATGCCGCGTGCGTAGAAGCTGAACATGAAGAGGTCGCGGGCCCACTCTAACGGCTGCGAATCCCGGAGGTCGAGGTGGCACAGGTGGGCGATGATTTGTTCGTTCACCGCCCGCTTGGAGGTGTGGTCGACCCCGGTGTAGACGCCTCGAAAGGGGTAGGACTGCTTGACGAGAGCCTCCTCGACCGCCTTGTTGTAGATGGAGCGCAGGGTGCGCATGTAGAACGAGAATGTATTGCGCATCACCCCTCGTTCGGTCAGAAAGCGCCCGTACTCCTCTACTGTATGGTGGGAGAAGGTGCTGAACGACAGCTCGCGGCCCCGGGCGAAGCGCTTCCAGCTGTTCAGGGTCCGCTGGTAGTTGCGGGCGGTGCCGAAGCGGCGGTTCTTGATGAGGCGCGCAATCTGAATGCCGAAGTAGGACGCTATCCTCATTCGGCTGCCTGTACGGGTTGTCATGCCCGAAACCTGTTGCGCTTTAGACGCATTTCCTTTTCTCGGAGAGTCGGTCTTCTCCACTCTTGCGAAATCTGTTACTCTTTTCATGGAAGTCCTGAAGTTTGGTTGTTCGGACCTAAGTCTGGAATTGGTTTGGTTTTATGGCGTCGTTCTTTTTGAGTTCTTTTTTGGGGATGGGAGGAGCGCCTCGGCTCGCTTATGCCGATTTTTGCGGATAAGGCCAGGGCGCGGATTGACAGGAGAAGAAATAAAAAGAGGTGTGTCAGAAAGGCCTTTCTGCCGTGCGGTTTTCGGTCTTCGGTCCTCCGCCGCATGTTCCGGCGTACTTCCCTGTTTTCACCCTCGACACTTTGCATAGTTCTGTTCTGACACACCTAAAAGAGGGTATGTCTTTTAGACACACCCTCTTTCGTTTAGGTAGCGAGAGAGAGACTTGAACTCTCGACCTTCGGATTATGAATCCGACGCTCTAACCAGCTGAGCTATCTCGCCATTGCTTGAAAAGCGAGTGCAAAGATAAGCGCTTTTTTCGAAAAAGCAAAATATTTTCCCAAAAAAATCGGCCGGCACCCCTCCTCCGGAGGCCCTTCGGGGCGGCAAAGAAGGGCTCGGAGGGGGCGGAAAGGCGGAAAGGGGAATGGCGGAGGGAAATGGCAAAGAGGACCGACCTCTTGAAGTCCGGCCGCGGCGGAGGGCGGACCGGCACGGGGTTTGCAGCGTGTGCGGGGTGAGCGGGCCGCCCCCGGCAAAACGGCCCCCGGCCAAAAGACCCCTGGGTCGGCTGCTCGGGGGGGGCTGCAAAATAGAAATCGAGAATAAGAAGCTGTTTAAATTTGTTTACGAAATTATATTATGGCTGTTTTGTGACTATATTTTCGTCTGATTTGAGGCGCACAGGGGTTCCTATGTAACGAGAAGCAGATGAAAATAGAGTTGTAAACAGCATAATAGAACGAGTTCTTTTAAACAGCTTCTAACCAAAGAACAGACAACCGTTATGGAAAATTCCGCTGCCCGAACCGGATTGCGCCGCACGGCGGACGGGCTCACACTCATCGGGGCGCTTATTCTGATGGTCGCCGTGTCGGTTGAAATCATCTCCGGCGACCACACCCGTTTCTCCGCCTCCTACCTGCTGCTGCAGCTCCTCATCTGCTGCGCCTTCCTCTTCGACTGGCTCGTGCGCTGGACGGAGAGCCCCCGCCGGGGCCGCTTCCTGCTTCGGAACCTCCCGTTCCTGCTCCTCTCCATCCCGTGGCTCAACCTCTTCGAGTGGAGTCCCGTCGAGCTCACGCGTCCGCAGGCGATGGCCGTGGCGACGATGCCCGTCCTGCGCTCCTACCTGGCCCTCTATGTCGTCGTGCGCTGGATGGTCGAGGGCCGGGCCCAAAGGCTGCTGGCGGCCTATATCGTCACGGTCATCCTCTTTACCTACCTCTCCGCCCTGCTCTTTTTCGACTACGAGACGGGGGTGAACCCCCATTTGCAGGGCTTCGGCAATGCCCTGTGGTGGGCCTGGATGAATGTAACCACGGTGGGTGCCGCCCTCTTCCCGGTGACGACTGTGGGGAAAATCATCTGCGTCCTGCTGCCTATCGTCGGTATGGCGATGTTCCCCATCTTCACCGTCTACGTAACCTCGCTCTACGCCCGCGGAAAGCGGAACGAGACGCCGCAACAATAAATTCGAACGGGTTTCTTGCTTTTGTGGAATTTTTTATATCTTTGCTTTATCCTTGAAGCGGCCGGGCAGACCCCGCGAGGGAACAAAAAGAAAAACCTCGGAAATGAATATGAACCTAACAAATAAAGGATTATGGCAAAGAAACTGAAAATCAGAGACCTTACGCTGCGTGACGGGCAGCAGTCGTCGTTCGCGACCCGAATGAACCAGGCCCAAGTCGACCGTTGTCTCCCCTACTACAAGGAGGCGAACTTCTATGCAATGGAGGTCTGGGGCGGTGCGGTGCCCGATTCGGTGATGCGCTATCTGAACGAGAACCCGTGGACCCGTCTGGAGACCATCTACAAGGCTGTGGGCAAGGTTTCGAAGCTGACCGCCCTCTCGCGCGGCCGCAACCTCTTCGGCTACGCCCCCTATACCGATGAAATCATCGACGGCTTCTGCCGCAATGCCATCGAGAGCGGATTGGGCATCATGCGCATCTTCGATGCCCTGAACGATGTGAACAACGTGAAGTCCACCATCAAGTATGTGAAACAGTACGGCGGCATCGCCGACTGCGCCGTGTGCTACACCGTCGACCCGAAATATCCCGAGCTGGGCTTCTTCGCCCGCCTCTTCGGCAAGCGAAACCCGAAGCCCGTCTTCACCGACGCCTACTTCCTCGACAAGGCCCGCCAGATGGCTGCGCTGGGCGCCGATATGATTACCATCAAGGATATGTCGGGCCTCATCCCCCCCAAGCGCGTGAGCGGCCTCATCAAACTCTTCAAGCAGCATATCGACGTGCCTGTCGACTTCCATACCCACTGTACGCCGGGCTACGGCTTGGCATCGGTCGTTGCGGCCATCGTCGCCGGGGTGGATATCGTGGATACCAACTGCTGGTACTTCGCCGGCGGCACGGGAGCCCCCGCCATCGAGCTGGTCTACATCTTCTGCAAGAAGATGGGCATCGACCTGGGCGTCAACATGGAGGCCGTAGCCAAAATCAACGGTGAGCTGAAGGATATTCGCAAGGAGCTCGAAATCTCCGTGTTCGGTGCCGAGAAGCCCCTGCCCAAGCCCTTCGACCCGCTGAAGGACACCCTGCCCGCGGAAATCGACCGGGAGTTCGACCGCGCCATAGCCGCCGCAAAGGCCGACGACGAGGCCGCGCTGATAGACGCCTGCCACAAAATCGAGTCCCACTTCGGCTTCCCCGCACCCAACGAGTTGGTGCAGAAGGCCGAGATTCCGGGCGGCATGTATTCGAACATGGTCGCCCAGCTCAAGCAGCTGAAGGCCGAGGAGATTCTGCCCCGCGCCATGGAGCTCATCCCCTCGGTGCGCCGGGCAGCCGGGCTGCCGCCGTTGGTTACCCCCACGTCGCAGATTGTCGGCGCCCAGGCCGTGAACTGCGCGTTAGACGAGAAGGCCGGCCGCCCCATGTACACCAACAAGAGCTCGCAGTTCGTCAACCTGGTGAAGGGCGAGTATGGCAAGACGCCGGTGGAAATCGACCCCGAGTTCCGCCTCAAGATTTGCGGCATGAGGGAGGAGACGCCCTACGATACGTCGAAGTACCGGATGCAGCCCAACCCCGAACTTCCCGAGGCGGGCGGCGTGAAGCTGGCCGAGAACGAGAAGGAGGTGCTGCTGCTGGAGCTCTTCCCGCTGGTTGCCAAGACCTATCTGACCAATTACAAGAAGGCCGCCTATGAAAATTCGCCTCGCGCGAAGGCTGCCAAGGTGGTCGAGAAGGTCGCCGAAGCCGCTGCTAACCTGAAGGAGAAGGTGATGGACAAGGTGCAGGAGCTGGCGGAGACCCTGGCCGATAAGCTCGCTCCGGAGCCCCAGCCCATCACGGGCAATACGGTGAATGCCCCGCTGCCGGGCCGTGTCATCTCTATCAACGTCAAGGTGGGCGACAAGGTGACGGTGAACCAGGAGGTCCTGACGTTGGAGGCGATGAAGATGGAGAACAGCATCACCTCCGACTACGCCGGTACGGTGAAGCAGATACTCGTCACCGAGGGCCAGAACGTGCCTACCGACGCCCCGCTGGTGGAAATCGAGTAGCCCCGCCGCCGAAAGGCGACAGTTTAGTTCCGGGCGGGAGTGCCGAAATGGAGAATTTCGGCACTCCCGCTTTCTGCTGACGGAATAAGGGTTTCTAATTCTCCATAGGGCCTCTCACCTCGTGCGCCCTTCCCTTCCCTTCCTTAATTTTGAATTCGGTTTGCTGTCCTCCCGAAAATTTTTCGCTGTGCGGCTTTCAGAAATTGCACATTTTGAGAAATTTCATTACTTTTGCCGGGTAAACAATCAAAATGTAAACGATTATGGGATTATTGAAAGAATTCAAGGAATTCGCCGTGAAGGGCAATGCGCTGGATATGGCTGTCGGCGTGATTATCGGCGGTGCATTCGGTAAAATCATCACTTCGCTGGTGAACGACATCATCATGCCTCCCATCGGAGCGCTGATTGGCAACACCAACTTCTCCGACCTGAAGGTCGACCTCTCGCACATGCGCGACGTGGCCTCGAACGTCACCACCTCGTTGGGCGACACCCTGACGACGGCCCAGGCCGAGGTCGAGCCCATCTACTGGCGCTACGGAGCTTTCATCCAGCAAATCATCGACTTCACCATCCTGGCCTTCTGCGTCTTTATGATGGTGAAGCTCATCAACCGGCTTTCGAAGAAGAAGGAGGAGCCCGCACCTGCTCCGGCTCCCGCTCCCGAACCTTCGGCCGAAGAGAAGCTCCTGGGCGAGATTCGCGACCTGCTGAAAGAGAAGAAATAGTTTCGACGGGGTGCGACGGCCTACGGACCGCGGCGCTGCCGCCGGCTCCGGCCCTGCAGACCTCCTGACCCGACGGGGGCGCGTCAAGTTAAAGTTTGACGCGCCCCCGTTTCCTCTGTACGTCATGCCAAGGAGGGCCCTTGGGCCCGACGTGGGCATCTACTTTCCGCCGTCGAACTATCCTTGGTGCAAACGCTATTCCGCACGGTTTTCTATGCCAAATCTCCCCGCTTATTCTTATCTTTGCACTCAAAATAGAACGCCTATGCAAATCGACGTAGAGGCCCGCGTGCAGCGGGCGCGAGAGTTGTTCTCCTCGGGGTTCAACTGTGCACAATCGGTCTTTCTGACCTATTCGGACCTGTTCGGCCTGAACCCCGAGCTGGCCGCTACCCTCTCCGCACCTTTGGGCGGGGGCATGGGACGCCTCAGGGAGGTGTGCGGGGCTGTGAGCGCCATGTCGCTGCTGGCCGGTTTCATCTCCCCGGCCGCCCGCCCGGCCTCCACCCCTGAGGGCCAGGCTGCCAAGACAGCCAACTATACGCTCGTCCAGGAGCTCGCCGAGCGTTTCCGCACCGAGAACGGCGCCATCGTCTGCCGCGATCTGCTGGGCCTCGCCCGGCGCAAGGACACTCCCGTTCCTGCCGAGCGCACCCCCGACTACTACCGCAAGCGCCCCTGCGTGGAGTATGTCGCCACAGCTGCCCGCATCGTCGGCGAGAAGCTGCGCGAGCTCCCGGACCCAACCTGGGCACAAGTATAGCGGCGCCTCGCGGCGGCATCTCTTTCGGTGTCTCTTTCGGCATCTCTTTCGGCAATTCGCCGCCGACCTATCCGGTCAAAAAGTTTGATGCGGTTGCCCAGCTCCTCCTCTTTGTATGCCTCCGGTTGGACCCTGTGTGCTGTATGTGTTAACGGCCGTTCGCCCGGATGCGGCCGAGCATCCGCTCGTTGAAGTCGCCAGCCGCGAGCAGCCGCTCCAAGGTGAGGTGCATGCGGTAGCGCCAGTAGTAGCGCGGGATGGCCGGTACGTTGATACGCTCCTCCTGTGGCACCTCGCGGCGAAGGTCCCCGTCCTCGGCCAGCCAGTCCTGCAGGGGCAGGATGACCAGCATGGAGGGTGATGCCAGGTGCATGTTGACGATTTTCTCGGCGACCCACGGCTCGCAATAGAGCGGTGCCTCGCCTCCCTCGTGCAGGGTGTTGTTGTAGAAGCGCTGCGTTGTCGACCGCTCCTCCTCCCACCAGGCGCGGATGGGCGACATATCGTGCGTCGAGGTGGTCGACACCGAACGGTAGGGATAGTTCCACGTGTCGCCGAACTCGCAGGCCGGGTCTTTGGGCATGCGCTGCACCTCGAGCGAGAGAATTTGCAGGTCGTCCATCACCTGCGGAACGCAGTGGGGAATCATGCCCAGGTCCTCGCCGCAGACCAGCATGCGCGTCGCGGAGAGCAGGGGCGGCAGCTTGCGCAGGGCCTCGCCCCGCCAGAAGTCGTCGTGGCGGTGGTAGAAGAAGTCGTTGTACATCCGGTCGAAGGCGGCGCGCTCGCCGTCGTTCAGCGCCCGGTAGCTGTAGGTGAACTGGGCCGAGATGCGCGGATGGTAGAGCCCCCGCTTCACCGGGTCCTCGACGAAGAGCACCTCGTCGACCAACCCCATCAGTCCGTCGCAGATGCGGCGGCTGCGGTCGTCGCTCTTCCCGGCGAAGAGCGCCTCGATTTTCCGCTGCGTGTCGACCTCGGGCTTCAGCGTATAGCGGCCGTTGCCCGCCTCATCGAGCCACTTCTCGCGCACCTCCTGCGCGGCTTCGCCGAAGAAGTCGTCGAGCATGTAGTGGTAGATATAGGGCTCGGCATGGCGTACGCGGTTGAACCAGAAGCCGTAGTTGCGAATCTCCTCCTCGCTGAAGGGCAGGGCCGGGTTGAAGTGGCCCAGCAGACCGTGTACGCACTCGACGGGAATCTCCCAGATGCGGAAGAAACCCAGGATATGGTCGATGCGGTAGGCGTCGAAGTACTCGGCCATCTTCTCGAAGCGGGCCTTCCACCAGGCGAAGCCGTCCTCGGCCATGCGCTCCCAGTTGTAGGTGGGGAAGCCCCAGTTCTGGCCCAATACCGAGAAGTCGTCGGGCGGAGCCCCCGCCTGCGAATCCATGTGGAAGAGGTCGGGGTTGACCCACGCATCGCAGCTCGTGCGGCTGATGCCGATGGGGATGTCGCCCTTCAGGATGACGCCGTGCGCATGGGCGTAGTTGCGGACCTCCGTGAGCTGGCGGTTCAGATGGTACTGGATGAAGTAGACCAGCGCCACCTCGCCGTAGTGTTCGCTCTTGGCCGAGGTGTACTTCGCTATGGCCTTCTCGTCGTAGCGGGCCCACTTGCCCCACTTCTTGAAGTCGGGCGTGCGGTAGGTGTCGCGCAGCGAGCAGAAGGCGGCATAGGGCCGCAGCCAGCTCTCGTTGCGGCGGAAGAAGTCGTTGAACTCCTTCGAGGCGAGCGTCCGGGCGCCCTGCTCGGCGAAGAGCTCCTTCAGGTAGTCGGCCTTCGCGCGGTTCACCCGTTCGTAGTCCACCTCCTGCAGTTCGTTGAGCTCGGCGCCCAACTTACGGTATCTGTTCATCGCCTTCCGGTCCGCAAGGCGGCCCACAGCCTCTATCCGCAGGAACTGGGGATGGAGGGCGAAGGTGGAGTTGGCGTTATAGGGATAGGAGTCCTGCCACGTGCCGGTCATCGTCGTATCGTTGATGGGCAGAATCTGAATAACCTTCAACCCGGTGGCCTCGGCCCAGTCGACCATCTTCTTCAGGTCGTAGAACTCGCCCACGCCGAAGCTCTCCTCCGAGCGGAGCGAGAAGACCGGGATGGCCACGCCGGCGCCGCGCCACGGTGCGGCGGGCGAATGGAACCTCAGGCCGGCGAGCGATACGCTCTCCCTCGTTCCGGGCAGGGGCTCCTCCCAGTAGCGGTTGGCCCCCGTCTCCCAGGCCGTAACCTCGCCCGAGGTCCGCTTGCGGACGACGAACTTGTAGGCGAAGCCGGGTGCGAGCGGCGCGGCCTTGACGGCGGCGCGCCACACCGGGAATTCGGCGTCGCTCATCACCACGCCCTTCGCGGGGTCCCAGCCGCCCAGTGCGGCGCTCTCGCCGACCAACACCACCTCCTCGTCGGGATGCACGCCCGGGGCCTCGACGCTCACGAGCAGCGAGCCCGAGGCGGCTACGACCTCCTTCGCCCGCTTCGGACGGGCGAAGATGCCCTCGGTGAAGGCGGACGAGTAGAACGACCCGTCGGCGGGCCGGTCCGACCAGTGGTCGAAGAGCCGGCAGCTGCGCACCCCCTTGGCGACGGCGAAGCGGTGGACAGTCCCCCACTCCTCGCGCAGCGTATGGCCTTCGGTGCTCACCACCCTGTATCGGTAGGCGAACGACGCCCCGTCGGGAGCCTCCAGCACCAACTGCCATATCCCCTCGATGCAGCGCATGCGCAGTGTCGAATCCAATCCTAAGCGGTCGGCCTCCGCAGCGTCGAGCGTCACGCAGAGGTTTTCGCCCCAGCGGGTGTTATATTCCAGGTTGAAAATGATTTTCATAACGAACCGGTTTAAAGTTTTCAGGTTGTAATTTTAAGGTAAACAAAGATAAGATTTTTCCCGCAAAACCGCAAATCCGCACGGGCCGAGTCGGACGAAATGACAAATTCGGCACCCGAACGGTCGTATTCGGGTGCCGAACAGCATCTTGCACCGGGCATTTTATTTTTTTCTTCCTTTTCCTGACTCACCCGCGAAAGCCGGTGAAGGGGGCACAGGTTTCTTTCTTCCCTTTCCCTGCTCACTTCTGCTCTCCCCTGCCCAGCCTTTTCTTGCTCTCCTCTTGTCCTTCCCGGCTCCCGGGCTCTCCTCTTGTCCGTTTCTTGTTTACGTCTCCAGGCCTTCCCTGGTTCCTGGCCCCTGGGCTGTCCCCTGTTTGCCCGCCCCCGGTGCTACTCCTTCAGCAGCATCCGGCGCAGCTCCGAGCAGCTGGCCTGCGGGTTGTGATGGTCGAACAGGAAGCCCTCGATGCCGCATTTGCGGGCCGCCTCGATGTTTGCCGCGCGGTCGTCGATAAAGAGGGTCTCCGCGCCCTTCAGGGCGTAGCGCTCCAGCAGGATGCGGTAGATTTCCGGTTCGGGTTTCACCGTGTGCTCCTCGCACGAGACCACCTCGCCGTCGAAATTCCGGTAGACCGGCACGCGGCGCAGGAACTCGATGCACTCCCGGGACATGTGCGAGAGCACGTAGAGCCGGTAGCCGGCCCGCTTCAGCTCGCCGATTAGTCGCTC
>X127_Alpine_Marmot__coassemble_294_pt1 | contig 10595 bp, 8 predicted proteins | sample X127_Alpine_Marmot__metabat2_high_PE_013 | metagenome-assembled genome bin X127_Alpine_Marmot | reverse complement strand
CCATTTGGATTGACTCGAAACAAAAAGAATAGAAAAAAGATTTATTGACATGAAGAAATTCTGGCTACTCATCGCCGCCGTCACGGCACTGCTCCTTGGCGGCTGCTCCGACTCCGGCAGCGACACGCCGGAGGAAACCGAAGACCCGCAAGCCCCCGAGCTGCTCTTCACCGGAGGCGACACCTTCACCCTCACCGACGCCCGTCAGGAGGTGCTCATCGGCTACACGGTGCTCCACCCCATAGCCGGCGCCACCGTCTCGCTGGCGGACTTCCCCGCCTGGATAACGCCGCTGCGCCAGGATGCCGCAGCCATCCGGATAGCCGTCGAGGCCAATACGGGGGCGCAGCGCCGGGCCGAATTCCGGCTCGAATATCCCGGGGCCCGCGCCCTCACGGCCGTAATCGTCCAGGCCGGCCAGGGCGAGGAACCCCCCACGGTGCCCGTGCTGCGCATCACGCAGGGCGCCGTCTTCGACCTGGAGAGCGGCGAGGACGACCGCACGGTGACCTTCGCCGTCGAGAACCCCAAGGAGGGGTGCGAGGTGACGGTGAAGAGCAACGACAAGTGGCTGCACGTCTACGAGCAGGACCAGACGAGCTTCTCCTTCACCGTGGAGGCCAATACGGGGGCTGCGCGCCGCGGCACGCTCACCCTGAGCTATCCCGGCGCCCAGGCGCAGACCGTGACGGTCAACCAGGCCGCCAAGGGCGAGGAGCCCGCCGCGAAGCCCTCCTTCAGCGCCCTCTCGACCTCCGGCGTCACCGAGACGTCGGCCACCCTGAACTGCCGCTTCGACTACGCGGGCACGGAGACCGTAGCGGAGGCCGGCTTCTGCTACCGCGCGGGCTCAGGGGCCGAGCAGAGCGTCGCCACGACCGCCTCGACGGGTGCCAAGAGCGTGACGCTCGACAACCTCACGGCCTCGACGGCCTACACGTGGTACTTCTACGCCGAAATCGGCGATGAGCTCTACGTCTCGCCGACCCAGAGCTTCACCACCTCGGCGGCGGCCGTCACGCCGTCTCCCGCACCCGCCGGCAACGTATGGCGCACGGGGTGGGCCGAGCTCCCGACCGAGGATAAGAACAACGCCGACTACTACTACGCCCACCACTACTGCCCCGACTTCCGGGCCGGCAGCTACCAGGCCCGCAACTACACGGTCTGCTTCAGCGCCGAGCACCACTGCCCCGTCTGGGTGGCGGCTCCGCGCCACCGCTGCTACAACGGCTCCGCAGACCGCACGGACGCCTACTCGCAGGACCCGCAGATACCCTCGAACCTCCAGTACCGCAGCAAGGCGACGGGCGGAGGCTGCAACAAGGGGCACATGCTGGGCTCGGCCGAGCGCACCCGCTCCACGGCCATCAACAGGCAGGTGTTCTACTACACCAACATCGCCCCGCAGTACGCCTCGGGCTTCAACACCGGAGGCGGCGGATGGAACATCCTGGAGGACTGGATTGACGGCCAGGTATGCGCCGACACCACCTACCTGGTCATCGGCACCTACTTCGAGCGCTTCACCGACGGCTACGGCAAGACCGCCTCGCCCAAGCGCATAGAGTTCGGCGGCCGCAGCGACGTCGCATGTCCCACGATGTTCTACATCGCCGTCCTGCGCACCAAGCGGGGCAACACGGGCAAGTCGGTGATAGAGTGCTCGTCCGGCGAGCTGAAGTGCGCCGCCTTCGTGCGCGCCCACAGCAACTCGCTCAAGGGCCAGGAGGTCACCCGGCGCGAGATGATGTCCATCGAGGAGCTGGAGCGCCTCACCGGCCACACCTTCTTCGCCAATGTGCCCAACGCTCCGAAGGGCAGCTTCACTCCCTCGGACTGGGGGCTGTAGCCCGGAAGGCATGGCAAAGCCCTATCGCTCCTATGCCGACTACTTCCGGCAGCTGTTCGGCGGCCGGGTGCAGAAGCTGTCGCTCGACGCCGGCTTCAGCTGCCCCAACCGCGACGGGACCCTGGGCACGGGAGGGTGTGCGTTCTGCATGAACGAAGCCTTCACCCCCTCGTACTGCACGCCCCGCAAGAGCATCACGCAGCAATTGGACGAGGGCATCGAGTTCCACCGCCGCCGCTACCGCAAGGCCGGGCGCTACTTGGCCTACTTCCAGGCCTACAGCAACACCTACGGGCCGATAGAGCTCCTCAAAGCGCGCTACGAGGAGGCGCTGGCCCACCCGATGGTGGAGGGCATCGTCCTCGGCACGCGCCCCGACTGCGTGGACGGCGAGAAGCTCGACTACCTGGCCCGGCTGGCCGAGCGGCGGTACGTGGCGGTGGAGTACGGCGTGGAGTCGACCTCCGACCGCACGCTGAAGGCCATCAACCGGGGGCACGACTTCGCCGCGGCGCGCCGGGCCATTGCAGAGACGGCGCAGCGCGGCATCCACACGGGCGCCCACTTCATTCTGGGACTGCCGGGCGAGGACGAGGAGTTCCTGCTGGCCCAGACGGAGGCCATCAACGCCCTGCCGCTCGACACGGTGAAGTTCCACCAGCTGCAGCTCTTCCGCGGAACGGCCCTGGCGGCCCGCTACGATGCCGACCCCTCCATATTCCGCTTCCGCACCCCGGAGGAGTATATCGAGCTGGCGGTCGAAATCCTGCGGCGGCTGCGCCCCGACCTGGTCGTGGAGCGCTTCGCCGGCGAGGCTCCGCCCCGTTTCCACCACGGTCCCGACTGGGGTCTGATGCGCAACGAAACCCTCTGGATGATGCTCGAGAAAAGAATGCGCGAAAAGGGTGCCCAACAAGGCGATTTTTTTTCTACATTTGCACCAGATAAACTTTAAACCGCAACAGGCTTATGATGGATTTTACGCAGAATCAGTTTTTCAGGCTCCTCAAGGAGTACGGCCTCATGGCTCTCGGCATGTTCTTCTACTCGTTCGGCTGGATTGGCTGCATCCTTCCGGTCGGCGGCACAGGCGGCGGCGCGGCCGGCTTGTCGTTAGTCCTCTGCACGGCCGTCGAGCGACTCGCAGGCGTCTCGATTCAGATCGGCACGATGGTCTTCATCCTCAACGCCATCCTGCTGCTCGTCGCCGGCTTCATCATCGGCTGGAACTTCGGCGTGAAGACCATATTCTGCGTGATTATCATCTCCGTCAGCATGAACTTCTGGGAGTCCGTGCTCCCCGACGGCAACTTCCTCAACCTGGAGCGCATACTCTCCGTCATCCTCGGCGGCATCCTGGCCGGCATCGGCATCGCCCTCTGCTTCTCGCAGGGGGGCTCGACGGGCGGCGTCGACATCGTGGCCATGATTATCAACAAGTACCGCACCATCAGCTATGGCAAGATACTGATTTACTCCGACTTCATCATCATCGGCTCGACGCTCCTGGTGGGCTACCACATCGACACCGTGATTTACGGATACGTCATGACTGCCGTGGTGGGCTACACGGTCGATATTATCCAGGCGGGCAGCCAGCAGTCGAGCCAGGTGCTCATCTTCACCCACGACTACCAGACCATGTCGCGCACCATCGTCGAGAGCGCCCACCGCGGCGTGACGCTGCTCGACTCGGAGGGCGGCTTCTCGCACGAAAAGTCGAAAGTGGTGATGGTCGTCTGCCGCAAGCGCGAGACCGCCGGCATCCTGAAGCTCGTCAAGTCGGTCGACCCCAACGCCTTCATCTCCGTAGGCTCCGTGATGGGCGTCTACGGCAAGGGCTTCGAGGCGCTGACCAAAATCTGACGTTCCCATTCATCCCCCTGAACGCGAAGTTGCCGGGCGGGCGCCGTCCGGCAATTCCGGGTTCGGAATATTGAATTTTCAAGTGTCCCTCTACGCCGATATTCTCCTTCCGCTGGCACAGCCGCTCTATACGTTCGCTGTGCCCGAGGGGCTGGCTGTAGAGGAGGGTATGGCCGTGACGGTCCCGTTCGGGCGGCAGGGCGGCCGGTTCTATGCGGGCATCGTCTGGAGGCTCCACGACCAGGCGCCCGCCGTCGCACGGATAAAGAGCATCGGCCGGCCCCTCTACGGCGGGCGGCGGCTGCTCACCCCCGACCGGCAGCGCCTCTGGGAGTGGGTGGCCGACTACTACATGTGCACCCCGGGCGAGGTGATGCGCGTGGCGCTTCCGTCGCTCATGAAGCCGGCGGCCGCCGATGCGGAGCACTTCGCCGAACGGGAGTACCGTCCCCGCACCGAGCGCTACCTGCTCCTGGCCGACGAGCTGAAGGACGAGGAGCGGCTGAACGCCTGTTTCGAGCAGCTCGCCCGCCGCGCCCCCAAGCAGTACGACGCCCTGCTGGAGCTGGCCGCCCTGCGCACGGAGCAGAAGGTGGAGGCCGTGCCGCGCCGGCTGCTGCGGGCGGAGATGCCGCTGTTGAACGCCTTGGCGAAGAAGGGCTGCCTGAGCATCGTCGAGCGCGAGCGCAGCTCGGAGCCCCTCGGGAAGGTCGCCTTTCAGCTGCCGCTGTTGAGCGCCGCCCAGCAGCGGGCCCTCGACGCCATCCGCCGCGGCTTCGAGCGGACGCCCGCCGTGCTGCTGCACGGCATCACGGGCTCGGGGAAGACGGAAATCTACATCCATCTGATTGCCGAGACGCTCGCCGCGGGAGACGACGTGTTGATGTTGGTGCCCGAAATCGCCCTCACCACCCAGCTCATCGAACGGATGGAGCGCATATTCGGCAGCCGCGTCACCCCCTATCACTCCAAGCTGACCGACGTCCGGCGCACGGAGACCTATCTGAACCTGAGCCGCTCGGAGGGCGGAGAGTTCGTCATCGGGGCCCGCTCGGCCCTCTTCCTGCCCCTTCGGCGGCTGAAGCTCATCATCGTCGACGAGGAGCACGACACCAGCTACAAGCAGACCGACCCCGCACCCCGCTACAACGCCCGCGACTGCGCCGTGGCGGCCGCACGCCTCCTGGGATGCCGCACGCTGTTAGGCAGCGCAACCCCCTCGATAGAGAGCTGGTCGAACGCCCGCCGGGGCAAGTACGCATTGGCGCAGCTCGACGAACGCTACGGCGATGCCCGCCCCCCGCGCATCATCGTCTCCGACACGCTGCGGGCCGTGAAGCGGGGCGAGCGGAAAAGTCACTTCAACCAGCTGCTGATAGAGAAAATCGGCGCGGCCCTCGCCCGCGGCGAGCAGGTCATCCTCTTCCAGAACCGCCGGGGCTTCTCGCCCTTCGTGATTTGCCCCGTCTGCGGCTGGACGGCCCGCTGCCCCCGCTGCGACGTCTCGCTGACCTGGCACAAGGCGAGCGGGAAGCTCGTCTGCCACTACTGCGGCCACAGTGAGCCGATGCCCGGCCTCTGCCCCAAGTGCGGAGGCGGGGAGCTCGCCCCGGGCGGCTTCGGCACCGAGAAGGTGGAGCAGGAGATAGGCCGCCTCTTCCCCGAGGCGCGGCTGCTGCGCATGGACCGCGACAGCGTGAACTCGGAGAGTGCCTTCAGGCACACGGTGGCCGCCTTCGAGCGGGGCGAGGGCGACATCCTCGTCGGTACCCGCATGCTCACCACGGGGCTCGACTGCGGCAACGTCTCGCTGGTCGGCGTCCTCAATGCCGACAACCTGCTCTACAGCCCCGACTTCCGCTCGTCGGAGCGGGCCTTCCAGCTCCTGACCCAGGTCGCGGGACGCGCCGGGCGCCGCTCGGCGGAGGGCGAGGTCGTCATCCAGACCTCCGACCCCGCCCACCCCATCATCCGCCAGGTCGTCGAGGGCGACTTCGAGGGCATGGTCCTCAAGCAGTTGGCCGAGCGGGAGGCCTACGCCTACCCGCCCTATGCCCGCATCATCCGCCTGATGCTCCGCCACCGCGACCGGGAGTTGGTGCGCCGCACGGCCCTCCTGTTGGCCGAGCGGCTGCGCGAACGCTTCGGGCGGCGCGTGTTGGGTCCCGTGCCGCCCCCCGTGGACCGGGTTCGGGACGAATACCGGGTCGACCTGCTCCTGAAAATCGAGAGCAGCGCCTCCATGCGCCGCGCCCGGGAGCTGCTCCGCGCAATTCTCGCCTCAATCCGCGAAGACAAGACCCTGCAATCCGTACTCATAGCCTGCGATGTCGACCCTCAATAGCCTCTACGGTCTGCTGGACGACCTGCGGGCCCTCCTCTTTCCGCCCCGCTGCCCGGTGTGCGGCGGCGAGCTGCCCGACGGGGCCCGCACCGTCTGCACCCGCTGCCGCGCGGAAGCACCGCTCACCGGCTACTGGCGCCAGTTCGACAACCCGCTGACCCGCTCGTTCTGGGGGCTGCTGCCCGTGGTGCATGCCTCGGCCCTGCTCTTCTTCTCGGAGCAGAGCGGCTGGCGGCAGCTCATCCACCGCTTCAAGTACCGCGGGCAGTGGCGGTTAGCCGGCGAGATGGGCCGCTGGTACGGCGCCGAGCTGGCCGGGAGCGACTGGTACAGGGACGTGGAGGTCGTCGTCCCCATCCCGCTCCACTGGCGCAAGCGGCTGAAGCGGGGCTACAACCAGTCGGAGGAGCTGGCCGAGGGCATCGCCCGGGAGTTGGGCATTCCCGTCGACCGGCACAGCGTCGTGCGCCGCCGCAACAACCCCAGCCAGGCCCGCAGCCCCCATGAGGAGCGCTGGAAGAATGTGCAGGACATCTTCGCCGTGCGCCGGCCCGAGCGGCTGCGCGGCCGGCACATCCTGTTGGTGGACGACGTGCTGACCACCCGGGCGACCATGGTCTCGTGCGGCGAGGCGATTCTGAAGGCGGTGCCCGACTGCCGGCTGAGCGTGGCGGTGCTGGCCGTTGCCAAGCACGATTTGCAGCCCGTATAGTCGCCCCGCAGGGCACCTGCGCACCGGATGAAAAAAATCTTTCCGCCGCGGTTTTGAAATATCGGCGCATTTGTCTAATTTTGACACCTAATTCGAACCATTCATGGCAAAACAATATACCGACTCCACCCCTGCGGCCCGCAACCGGGCAGCCTACGAAGCCATCACCGAGCTGAACGGCACCGTGCCGCCCCAGGCGGTCGAGCTGGAGGAGGCTGTGCTGGGCGCCCTGATGCTGGAAAAGGACAGCATCATCACCGTACAGGAGTTCCTCGCGCCCGACTCGTTCTACAAGCCCGAGCACCAGACCATCTACAAGGCCATCGAGGAGCTCTCCACCGAGCTCAAGCCCATCGACCTGTTCACCGTCACCGAGCGGCTGAAGGTCCAGAAGAAGCTCAAGGAGGTGGGCGGCGCGGCCTATCTGGCCCAGCTGACCCAGAAGGTGGGCTCGGCCGCCAATGTGGAGTTCCACGCCAAAATCATCGCCCAGAAATATGTGCAGCGCGAGCTGATACGCTCGGCCACGGAGATTCAGCGCCGCTCCTACGACGAGTCGACCGACGTCACGGAGCTCATAGGCTATGCCGAGGGCGAGATTTTCAAGGTGGCCGAGGGGCACGTGAAGCGCTCCGTGCAGTCGGCCCACGATATTCTGGCCCGGGCGCTCTCGCAAATCGAGGAGGCCTCGAAGAACTCCAGCTCCATCAACGGCGTGCCGTCGGGCTTCACGGCCATCGACAAGGTGACCCTCGGCTGGCAGTTGAGCGACCTCATCATCATCGCCGCCCGCCCCTCGATGGGCAAGACCGCCTTCGTGCTCTCCATGGCCCGCAACATCGCCGTCGAGCATGAGCGGGGCGTGGGGTTCTTCTCGCTCGAGATGTCCTCCGTACAGCTGATGATGCGTCTGATTATCGCTGAAACGGGCCTCAACGGCTCCGACGTAAAGAGCGGCCGTCTGACCCCCGAGCAGTGGCGCCATCTGGAGGCGGCCACCAAGCCGTTGGGCGCCGCACCGCTCTACATCGACGACACACCGGCCCTCTCGGTCTTCGAGTTCCGCTCGAAGGCCCGGCGGCTGAAGATGCACAACAACATCGAGCTCATCATCATCGACTACCTGCAACTGATGACCGGCGGCGCCTCGTCGGGCAACGGCAGCCGCGAGCAGGAGGTGGCCTTCATCTCCCGCACGCTGAAGGCCATAGCCAAGGAGCTCAACATCCCCATCATCGCCCTCTCGCAGCTGAACCGCTCGACGGAGCTGCGCGGCGGCTCGAAGCGCCCCCAGCTGAGCGACCTGCGCGAGTCGGGAGCCATCGAGCAGGATGCCGACATTGTCGCCTTCATCCACCGCCCGGAGTACTACGGCATCAACACCACCGAGGACGGGCAGCCCACGGCAGGCATGGCCGAAATCATCTTGGCCAAGCACCGCAACGGCGCCGTGTGCGACGTGAATCTCCGCTTCCTGAAGGACCAGGCGCGCTTTACCGATATGGACGATGCCGCATCGCAGCCGGTCGGCGCGGCTCCCGCCCAGCAGTATGAAGACTTCTCCAGCGAGTCGAACGACTCGCTGGGGGCAATGCCCAACAACGACTTCGCCGTAGGTCCCGTCACCACGCAGCCCCGGCCGCTGGATGAGGAAGCACCATTCTAAACCACTGATTTTCAGCCTATGTTCGTAAAGACTTATACCGGAGCAATCGTCGGGATAGACGCTGTGCAGGTGACCGTCGAGGTCAACCTCACCGGGGGCGGCATAGGCCTCAAGCTGGTCGGGCTGCCCGACAATGCCGTCAAGGAGAGCGAGGAGCGCATCCGCGCCGCCTTCGAGAACTGCAACCGCCGCATGTCGGGCAAGAAAATCGTCGTCAACCTCGCCCCCGCCGACCTGCGCAAGGAGGGCTCGAGCTTCGACTTGCCCATTGCCGTCGGCATCCTGGCCGCCATGGAGCAGGTGGAGAGCGGCCGGCTGGAGGAGACCCTCTTTTTGGGCGAGCTCTCCCTCGATGGCTCGCTGCGCGGCGTGAAGGGGGTGCTGCCCATTGCCGCCAAGGCCCGCGAAACGGGGCTCAGGCGTATTGTCGTGGCCCGGGAGAATGCGGCCGAGGCGGCTGTCGTGAGCGACCTGGAGGTCCTGGGCGCAGAGCACTTAAACGAAGTCATCGAGTGGCTGAACGGCGAGCGCGAGCTGCAGCCCGAGCAGCCCGGGGCGGCGGACGACTTCTCGCAGGAGGCGAACCGCTATGCCGAGGACTTCTCGGACGTGCAGGGGCAGGCCCACGTGAAGCGGGCGCTCGAAATCGCCGCGGCGGGCGGCCACAACGTCATCATGATTGGCGCCCCGGGGTCGGGGAAGACCATGCTGGCCCGCCGTCTCCCCACCATTCTGCCGCCCCTCACGCCGGATGAGGCGCTCGAGACCACCAAGATACACTCCGTGGCGGGCAAGCTGGGCAGCGCAAGGGGGTTGCTGAAGCAGCGCCCCTTCCGCACGCCGCACCACACCACCTCGCCCGTGGCGCTCATCGGCGGCGGGCAGACGCCCCAGCCGGGCGAGGTGTCGCTGGCCCACAACGGCATTCTCTTCCTGGATGAGCTGCCCGAGTTCGGGCGCTCGGTATTGGAGGTCTTGCGTCAGCCCCTGGAGGACAAGCGCATCACCATCTCGCGGGCGAAGTACAGCGTGGAGTATCCCGCCAACTTCACCCTCGTAGCCTCCATGAACCCCTGTCCCTGCGGCTATTACAACCACCCCGACAAGGAGTGCACCTGTCCGCCGGGGGCCGTGCACCGGTACATGAACCGCATCTCGGGACCTCTGATGGACCGCATAGACCTCCATATCGAGGTTACGCCGGTCTCCATTGCCGAGATGGCCTCGGCCGAGCCCGGGGAGACGAGCGCCGCCATTCGCGAGCGGGTGATACGGGCGCGCGAGGTGCAGGCCCGCCGCTTTTGCGGCATCGAGGGCGTGCACACGAATGCCATGATGAACTCGAAGATGCTGCGGGAGTACTGCCGGCTCGATGCACCGTCCGCCGCCCTGTTGGAGCGGGCCATGCAGCGGCTGAACCTCTCGGCCCGGGCCTACGACCGCATACTGAAGGTGGCGCGCACCATTGCCGACTTGGCGGGCGAGGAGCAAATCTCCGCCGCCCATCTCGCCGAGGCCATCAACTACCGCTCGTTAGACCGCGAAACCTGGGGCCAATAAGCGGGGGGCCGATAGGGGGGGCAAGCAGATAGGGGGGCAGGACGATTGGAAGAAGCTGGGCGATTGGAAAGAGCTGGGCGATTGGGAGAAGCAGGACGATTGGGAGAAGCAGGACGATAGATGGGGAAGACCAAGTAGTAATTCAAACTGGAATTCTGGTGAGAGCTACCGAGAAGTCTTTCGTCGTAATTCTTGACGAGTACACTAAAGCGGTTTTCACAAGGAAGACGGGAAAGGTGAATCAGACCCAAACCAAATCAGTAAAGATGGAAGCCACTCTCAAAGATTTGGACAAGATAGAAGAGGTCGTCGAAATAGTATTTGGGTCGAAAGAGTTCGATTCGGGTTTTGTGAATAAGGACACAGACCTCACAATTCCCGACATTGACGAGATGACCATAACCCACTGGGCTGCAACACTCGGATGCCGAGTGTATGATGTGAGTAAGTAATTGTTCATAAGTTTCTATTTTTAGTGAGTTTCCGGAGGACTGTCGAGGTGATAGACTTCCGTTTTTTTGTTGTGATTGTTTGGTTAATTAACGTGAGTTCGATATAAGGAATCAAAAGAAAATCAGCTGATTGTCTGCGACGA
>X127_Alpine_Marmot__coassemble_287_pt1 | contig 10664 bp, 4 predicted proteins | sample X127_Alpine_Marmot__metabat2_high_PE_013 | metagenome-assembled genome bin X127_Alpine_Marmot | reverse complement strand
TGACCAATAAACAAAAACCGCCCCACTTTTATGTACTTTTTTGACCAATAAGCCAAAAAAAGAGAGAACAAGCGATACGAATATCAGCTTATTCTCTACCTCCCCCTTTTTGTTGAGCTACCTGGACTCGAACCAAGAATAACAGGACCAGAATCTGTTGTGTTGCCATTACACCATAGCTCAATCGGTGTGTCAATTCGTTTTTGACGATGCAAAAGTAGAACTTTAATTTGAATTTGCAAAATAAAATCGTAATTTTTTTTATTCCGGCTTCGCCGTTAGCTGTTTCCGCAGGGCTGGGGGCAGATAAGAAGCTGTTTAAAATTTATTTATATCGTTCTTTTATGGCTGTTTACGACTCTATTTTCATCTGCTTCTCGTTACATAGGAACCCCTATGCGCCTCAAATCAGACGAAAATATAGCCACAAAACAGCCATAAAATAATTTCGTAAACAAATTTAAACAGCTTCTAAATTTGCCATTACATGCACTTATTATTATCTTTGTTGGCCCGTTTCCCGGGGCGGGGCTCCGGAAGGGCGGATGAGGAAACAACTCTTAAAACTATAGCTTATGAGCACGAAATTTAAACTGACCCTTATGAACTTCCTGCAGTTCGCCATCTGGGGGTCGTATCTTGTGTGTATCGGCAATTTCCTGGGCAGGGTAGGATTGGGTGAATACATCTCCTGGTTCTATATCGCCCAGGGCGTCGTGTCGATGTTCATGCCGGCCCTGACGGGTATCGTCGCCGACAAGTACATGCAGCCCCAGCGGGTTTTGGGCTGCTCGCATCTGCTGGCCGGATGCTTCATGCTGCTGGCCGCTTTCTTCGGCCATGAGGCTACGCAAATCGCCGCAGCCCGGGGCACCACCGCCATCGGCCCGATTTTTACGGCCTACTGCCTGAGCGTGGCCTTCTACATGCCGACAATCGCCCTCTCCAACACGGTGGCATTCTCCATCCTGAAGCGGCAGGGCTTCGACACGGTGAAGGTCTTCCCGCCCATTCGCGTATTCGGCACCGTCGGCTTCATCGCCTCCATGTGGTTCGTCAACTTCGCCGGCTTCGGCACCGGCCTGGCGGCCCAGTTTACCTATATGCCGTTGGTTATCAGCGGTGTGCTGGGCATCATCCTCGGATGCTACTCGTTCACTCTGCCCAAGTGCCCGCTCGACAAGTCGGCGCAGCAGGAGAAGAAGAGCCTCGCCCAGCGTCTCGGCTTCGATGCCTTCGTGCTGTTCCGGCAGCGGAAGATGGCCCTGTTCTTCATCTTCTCCATGCTCTTGGGCGTCTCGCTGCAGATTACGAACGGCTATGCAACCCCCTATATCAACAGCTTCGCCGCTGTGTCGAAGAACTGGTTCGCCGAGAACCCGACGCTGCTGGTCTCCGTCTCCCAAATTTCGGAGGCCCTCTGCATCCTGCTCATCCCCTTCTTCCTGAAGCGGTACGGCATTAAGGTCGTTATGCTGATGGCCATGTTCGCATGGATGCTCCGCTTCGGCTTCTTCGGGGTCGGCACGACGGAGACGGCGGCCGGCATCCTGGCCCTGTTCCTCTCCTGCATCGTCTACGGCGTGGCATTCGACTTCTTCAACGTCTCGGGCGCCCTGTTCGTCGAGCAGGAGGCTCCCGTGCCGATGCGCGCCGGCGCCCAGGGGCTCTTTATGCTGATGACCAACGGCATCGGTGCCTCGGTGGGCACGTGGATTGCCGGAAGAATCATCAACCGCTACTGCTTCTGGAGCGAGAGCGGCTACCTCGTCTCCCGCCCGGAGTATGCCGACGGCTGGCAGACCATCTGGGGCATATTCGCCGCCTATGCGTTGGTGGTGGCCGTCGCATTCGCTATCGTCTTCAAGTACAAGCACAACCCCGAAGCCGCGAAGTAGCGGACGAACGACGGGGTATTCTTGCCCCCTTCCGAAAGAAGAATCGCGCCGTTGCCGGCGCGATTCTTTCTTTATTGCGAAGGGGTTGCGGAGCGGTGAATGGGGGCGGAAAGCGGCGGGAGCGTTATTTTATTAACAATAATTTGCCGGTTTGAAGAATAATTCGTAACTTTAAACCTTGAAAAAACGAAAACTTAACCGAAACTCATACTTAATATCTCAAACAGTTATGGCAACAACCAATCGCGAAAAGCTGTTCACCGAGTTCCCGCCCGTAAAGACGGAGCAGTGGGAGGCGGCGATTACAGCTGACCTGAAAGGTGCTGATTACGAGCGTAAGTTGGTGTGGCGCAGCCCCGAAGGCTTCAACGTCCGCCCTTACTACCGTCAGGAAAACCTGGAGGGTATCGAGCATCTGGGCTCTCTGGCAGGAGAGTTCCCCTATGTAAGAGGTACGCGCGCGCACAACCGCTGGCTCGTACACCAGACCCTGAAGGTCGAGGATGCCGCCAAGGCAAATGCCGAGGCGCTCAAAATGTTGACCGCCGGCGTCGACTCGCTGGGCCTGGAGCTGGACGGGGAGCTGCAGTCCGATGAGCTGGCGACCCTCCTCAAGGGCATCGACCTGAAGAAGGTCGAGCTGACCTTCTCGGGCCACAAGATGGGCCGCATGGCCGAATTGGTGCTCGACTACGTGGAGAAGGCCGGCCTCGGCAAGGAGGAGGTGCGTCTCAACTTCGTCATCGACCCCATCATGAAGGGTCTCTCGTCGAAGGGCGCCTTCTGCTCGGCCAATGGCGGGAAGTGCTTCGACCGCATGGCCGCCCTCATGCAGCGCGCCGCAGACTACAAGTACGTGCGCATAGCCACCGTCAGCGGCGAGAAGTTCAGCAATGCCGGTTCGACCATCGTCGAGGAGCTGGCCTTCACGCTGGCCGCCGGCCACGACTACCTCGTGCGCATGCAGGAGGCGGGGCTGCCCGTCGACCTCGCGGCCCGCAAGCTGCGCTTCTCGATGGCCGTGACCTCGAATTACTTTATGGAAATCGCCAAGTTCCGCGCCGCCCGCATGTTGTGGGCCAATATCGTCAAGGCGTACAACCCCGAGCGGGAGTGCTCCTGCAAGATGCTCGCCCACGCCGTCACCTCGGCCTGGAACCAGACGGTCTACGACCCCTATGTCAACATGCTGCGCGGCACCACGGAAGCCATGTCGGCCTCCATTGCCGGCGTGCACTCGCTGGAGGTGCTGCCCTTCGACCACTCGTTCGAGGCGCCCACGGAGTTCTCGCAGCGCATAGCCCGCAATGTGGAGCTGCTGCTCAAGCACGAGGCGCACTTCGACCAGGTGGTAGACCCGGCCGGCGGTTCGTACTATATCGAGAACCTCACCCAGAGCATTGCCCGCGAGGCCTGGAAGCTCTTCCTCGAGGTGGAGGAGAAGGGCGGCTACACGGCAGCATTCGAGGCGGGCTTCATCGTCGAGAAGGTGAAGGCTTCGGCCGCCGCCAAGGATAAGAACATCGCCACGCGCCGCCAGATTCTGCTGGGTGCCAACCAGTTCCCCAACTTCACGGAGACCGCGGCCGACAACATCGTGGCCGAGACCGTGACCCGCGAGGCCGCCGAGGGTAATGTCCTGACGCCCTACCGCGGTGCGATGGCCTTCGAGGCCATGCGTCTGAAGGTGGACCGCAGCGGCAAGAGCCCCAAGGCCTTCATGCTCACCTGCGGCAGCTTGGCCATGGCCCGCGCCCGCGCCCAGTTCTCGTGCAACTTCTTCGCCTGCGCCGGAATCCGCGTGCAGGACAACACGTTCTTCAAGAGCGTGGAGGAGGGTGTCGAGGCCGCATTGGCCGCCAAGGCCGAAATCGTGGTGGTCTGCTCGTCGGACGACGACTACGCCGAGCTGGCCCCCAAGGTGAAGGAGCTGCTGAAGGGCCGGGCCATCCTGGTCGTGGCCGGTGCTCCCGCCTGTGCTCCCGAACTGGAGGCCCAGGGCATCACCAACTTTATCAACGTGAAGAGCAACGTGCTCGAAACGCTCAAGTTCTACCTCAAGGAGCTGGGCATCTAAAACGCATTACCTTATGAGAGCTAAATTTTCAGAACTGAAATATGCAGGTGCCGAGCCCCAGTGCTGCGGTGCCGACAAGGGCTGCGGCGAGGTGAAACCCTGGCTCACGGCCGAGCAGATTCCCGTCAAGGGAGGCTACACGAAGGAGGATTTGGAGGGCATGGAGCACCTGAACTATGCCGCCGGTCTGGCACCGTTCCTGCGCGGTCCCTACTCCACCATGTACGTCATGCGTCCCTGGACCATCCGTCAGTATGCCGGCTTCTCGACCGCCGAGGAGTCGAACGCCTTCTACCGCCGCAACCTGGCGGCCGGCCAGAAGGGCCTCTCGGTGGCCTTCGACCTGGCTACGCACCGCGGCTACGACGCCGACCACCCGCGCGTGGTGGGCGACGTGGGCAAGGCCGGCGTGTCGATTTGCTCCGTGGAGGATATGAAGGTCCTCTTCAACGGCATTCCGCTGGACAAGATGTCGGTCTCGATGACCATGAACGGCGCCGTGCTGCCCATCCTGGCCTTCTACATCGTCACGGGCCTGGAGCAGGGCTGCACCCTCGACCAGCTGGCCGGCACCATCCAGAACGATATTCTGAAGGAGTTCATGGTGCGCAACACCTATATCTATCCTCCGAAGTTCTCGATGAAAATCATCGCCGATATTTTCGAGTACACATCGAAGAACATGCCCAAGTTCAACTCTATTTCCATCTCGGGCTACCACATGCAGGAGGCGGGCGCCACGGCCGATATCGAGCTGGCCTACACGCTGGCCGACGGTCTGGAGTATCTGCGTGCCGGTATCAATGCCGGCATGTCCATCGACGCCTTCGCTCCCCGTCTGTCGTTCTTCTGGGCTATCGGCATGAACCACTTCATGGAAATCGCCAAGATGCGCGCCGCCCGCATGCTGTGGGCCAAAATCGTGAAGCAGTTCGACCCCAAGAACCCCAAGTCGCTGGCCCTGCGAACCCACTCGCAGACCTCGGGCTGGTCGCTCACGGAGCAGGACCCCTTCAACAACGTGGCGCGTACCGCCATCGAGGCCATGGGCGCCGCCCTGGGTCACACCCAGTCGCTGCACACCAACGCCCTGGACGAGGCTATCGCCCTGCCTACCGACTTCTCGGCGCGTATTGCGCGTAACACGCAGATTTACATCCAGGAGGAGACCAACATCTGCCGCGAGGTAGACCCGTGGGCCGGCTCCTACTACGTGGAGACGCTCACCAACGAAATCGCCCACAAGGCCTGGGAGCACATCCAGGAAATCGAGAAGCTGGGCGGCATGGCCAAGGCCATCGAAACCGGCATTCCGAAGATGCGTATCGAGGAGGCCTCGGCCCGCAAACAGGCCCGCATCGACTCGGGATTGGAGAAAATCGTCGGCATCAACGAGTTCCGCCTCGAGAAGGAGGACCCCATCGACATTCTGGCCGTGGACAATACCGCCGTGCGCGAGAGCCAAATCAAGCGCCTGAAGGAGCTGCGCGCCAACCGCGACGAGGCTGCCGTCCAGAAGACGCTGGCCGCCATCACCGAGTGCGTCAGAACGGGCAAGGGCAACCTGCTGGAGCTGGCCGTCGAGGCCGCCAAGGTGCGCGCGTCGTTAGGCGAGATTTCCGATGCCTGTGAGGTTGTGGTAGGTCGCTACAAGGCCGTCATTCGTTCAATTTCAGGTGTTTACAGTTCAGAGGTGAAAAACGACAAGTCTTTCGAGCAGGCCAAGGAGATGGTCGCTCGCTTCGCCAAGAAGGAGGGCCGCCAGCCCCGTATCATGATTGCCAAGTTGGGCCAGGACGGCCACGACCGCGGCGCCAAGGTGGTCGCTACGGGCTATGCCGATATCGGCTTCGACGTCGATATGGGTCCGCTGTTCCAGACCCCCGAGGAGGCTGCCAAGCAGGCGGTCGAGAACGACGTGCATATCGTCGGTGTCTCGTCGCTGGCTGCCGGCCACCTTACGCTGGTGCCGCAAATCATCGCCGAGCTCAAGAAGCTGGGCCGCGAGGATATTATCGTGATTGTGGGCGGCGTCATCCCCGCACAGGATTACGATGAGCTCTATCGCGACGGCGCCGCCGCCATCTTCGGCCCCGGCACCCCCATCGCTACGGCCGCTATCAAGATGATGGAGATTTTGCTGGACGAGTAATCGCAAGACCTCCGCTATTCCGTCCGGGCGCCCAAAGGAGCGCCCGGATGTTTTTTGTCCTCTCGGACCCGATTTTTTTGGGGGGGCTAACCCGTTCCGCGTTACGCCGGTCGTTCTCCCGACATCTCTTTTCCGAACAGAATCCGCGCTACATTACCCCCACCGGCGTCACCCTGAGGAGGGCCGTAGGCCCGACGTGAGGGTCTCATTTCCGCTGTCAATCTCCTGCCGTCTTTTGAGTTTGACGACGGAAAGTAGATGCCCACGTCGGTTTTGTTCCAAAACCTCCTCGGCATGACGTGCGGGGGATAGTGGGGCGCACGACCGGCGGAATCCCGATGAGGCCCGGGGCCCGCCCTAAAACCGGCGTTTACGCCGGGCGGGCCGCAGCTTCGCCCCGCGAAGGCCCGCATATTCCGCGCCCCGTTGGTCCGCGTCGTGCGTTCCTTCGCAAGCTGCTGCCCGCAAGTGCAGAATTCCGGCTTGACAGCGGAAATGAGACCCTCACGCTCCACTCCGTTCCGCTCAGGGTGACGTACGGGAGGATGGAGGGGCGCACGGCCGGCGGAATCCCGATGAGGCCCGGGGCCCGCCCTAAAACAGGCGTTTACGCCTACGTACTAAAACCGGTCTTTTAGACCGGCGGCCTTACCACCCCCTAATACATATTGTCGTACATGCTCTGGCTCTTGTCGTACTTCAGGTCGGCCAAGGAGGCGGCCTTGACGCCGATGTTGAAGCTCCAGCTCTTGTGGTAGCCGAAGGGTATCCACGAGAAGGACATTTGCCAGCAGTGGAGGTCGCGCGTGATGGAGACTGACGAGGTGGTCAGCTTCTTCTTCATGATGTCGTAGCCGCCCTGGAAGGTGATACCCATTTTGGGCGTGATGTTCAGCGAGCCGTTGAAGCCGATGGTCTGCGTCACGTTCTTGCGGTAGCCCGTCGTGCCGTTGTTCACGTAGCTGATGTTGTAGTTGACGGTGTAGTTGAAGCCGAGGTTCCACGGCAGAGAGAAGTCGTAGTAGGCCTGGGCCATGTATTGTCGCCGGAGCACGGGGTCCATCTGTCCGTAGGGGTCGTAGAAGGGGTTCATGTACTCGGGCGGCGTGCTGTTGATGTCGTTGATGGCGGGTTGCGAGCGGTCTTCGCGCGACTTGAAGGTGTAGCCGAACGACCAGCCCGTCGACATGACGCGTCCCGGGAAGAAGATTTTGTCGTACTTCACGCCCTGGGGCGTCACGCGGTAGGGGTCGAGCGTCATCGAGAGGTTCAGGCCGAAGTTGCCGAACAGCGTGGTGCGGAACGAGACGGGGATGGTAGAGAGCCGCATGGAGTCGGCCACGAAGTTGTAGGAGCCGCTGATGCGCAGCTCGTCGATGAGCTTGATTTTCTTCACGCCCGAGGTGTCGCGCTTGCTCAGGACCTTGATTTCGAGGTTTTGCGACAGCGAGAAGTTCAGCGAGGCCGAGCGTCCGCCCGAGGGTACGCCGTAGGCGTTGTCGGAGAAGGGTGAGTAGATTTGGTAGCGGCCCGTGGAGTCGCTCTGCACGGCCTTGTAGTATCCGTAGGCGAACTTGGTGAAGTCCGGGGCGTAGGAGAAGCTGACGGTGGGCGTGAGGGTGTGGCGCACGGCCTGCAGCTTCTGCTGCTTGTGTTTGTTCTTGGCCCGGTACATGCCGTAGAGGGTCGTGGAGGCCGAGATGCTGGCGCTGTAGTTGTAGAGGCGCCAGAAGCCGTACTGCGGGTCGAGGTAGTCCACCTTGTTGGTGGTGGGGTTCCACTGCCGCTCCTGCTTCTTGAAGTACCACTTCTCGGTGTAGTTGAACTGGGGCGAGATGTTGATGTAGTTGAAGAGGTTGAACGATGCGGAGACGGGCAGCGAGTGTTCGATGCCGTTCTTCATCTTGTCCAGGGTCTCGCGGGTGAAGAGCTCCGACTCGGTGGTGGAGATGGAGTTGGTCATCTTGGCCGTGTACTGCATCGAAATCTTCTCATACCAGCGAGCCTTGCCCATTGCCTCGCGGCGCTTGAAGGGGTAGAAGCGCGAGACGTTGAAGACGATGGTGGGCAGGGTGACGGAGATGGTGGAGTTCTGCGAGTTCTGCGAGATGGCCATGTTGGCCGAGAGCGAGAAGGGGGTGCCGGCCCAGTTCTTCGAGTAGGAAATCGAGGAGTTGGTCTGCGTGGCCAGGATGTCGTTGAGCGTGGTTGCCGAGTATTTGCTGTAGCCGCTGGTGGCGAAGTTCACCGAGGCCGAGAAGGTCGACCCGGGGTTGGCCTTGGGGTCCTGGGTGTGGGTCCATTGCAGACGGAAGTTGTTCTGCTTGATGAAGTCCGGCTCACCCTTCTCGCCTGTGCGGATGTTGGAGAACTGGGCCGACAGGTTGCCCGAGTACTTGTACCGTTTGATGTAGCGCGACTGGGCCGAGGCCTCCCACGAGCCCAAGGTGTAGATGCCGCCGCGCACGGCGAGGTCCATGTGGTCGCCGAAGGTGAAGTAGTAGCCCAGGTCGCGGATGAAGAAGCCCTTGGAGTACTCCTCGCCGTAGGTCGGCATCAGGATACCCGACTTGGGTCCGGAGCTGATGGGGAAGAAGCCCTCGGGAAGCATCAGGGGGTAGATGGGCACGTCCTCCATCACCAAATAGGCGGGTCCGGTGACGACCTTCTTGCCGGGGATGACCTTGGCCTTGGTCATGGCCAGGTAGAAGTGCGGGTGGTCGGTCTCGTCGCAGGTGGTGTACTTGCCGTCGGAGATGTTGATGGTGTTGTCGTCCATCTTCTTCACGTGGCCGCCCACCAGCCAGCCGTCGCCCTCCTGGGTCGCCACGCCCTTGATTTTGGCCTTCGACGAGTTGATGTTGTAGGTGATGGTGTCCATCGTGTAGGAGGTGCCGCCCTGCGTGAAGACGGGACGGGTGGGGGTCGGCACCCCCTCCACCGTGTCGGCCTTGCCGTAGGCGTAAATCTCCTTGGTGTTCATGTCCAGCCGCATGAAGTCGGCCTTCAGGTTCATGTCCTGATAGGTGACGTCGCCCTCGTTGTAGAGGTAGACCAAGCGGTTGCGCACGTCGTAGACTAACGAGTCCCGGTTGGTGCTGCTGATAACCTCGTCCAGGAAGGCGCCGCTCCGCTTCTTGTGCCGCACGGTGTCGCTGCCGGCGGTGTCGCTCGCCGGGGCCAGCGTGTCCGTGCGCCCGAGGACGAGGGAGTCGATGTGCAGCGAGAAGAGCGAGTCGTGCTCGGCTGCCCGCTCGGCTGCCCGCTCGGTGCGCTGGCGCGCCCGGCGTTCGCGGCGGCTCTCCGGGACCGGGGACTGTGCCGGTGCGGCTGCGGTGTCGGCGGGTGCCGGTGCGGAGCGCAGCGTGTCCTGCCGGGCGTCGTAAAGGAGCTCCCGCGAGGAGGTGCGGCCCGCCAGCGCCTGTCCGAAAAGGAGCAGGACGAGGACCGAAAGGATATATTTTGATTTAAACCTCTTCAAAATTCCCAAAAAAATTGTACCTTTGCCGACAAGTCGGCAAAACACCTCGCCTGAGGCTGGAGACCTCCACGGAGGGCGTTTTATGCGCCGACAAATATAGACAAAAAATTGCAGATAGATGAATTTTCGCTCCACTTTTACCCGCCTGCGGCTGCTTTTTGCCGGTGTGCTGTCTCTTCTGTCGTTCTTCGCGGCCGAACGGGCTGCGGCCCAGCAGACGGCCTGTGGCGTGAAGGTCGTCGTCATCGACGCCGGACACGGCGGCCCGAAATTCCCCGGCGCCACCTACCGCGGCATCTGCGAGAAGAATATCAACCTCCAGGTGGCCCTGAAGCTGGGGCGCCTCATCGAGCAGGAGATGCCCGGGGTGAAGGTGGTCTACACGCGCAAGACCGACAAACAGTTCTCGGCGGACCTGTCGCTCGACCTCCAGGCGCGGGCCAACATCGCCAACAAGGCCGAGGGCGACCTGTTCATCTCCATCCACGCCAACGCCGCCCGCTCGACGGCGGCCCGGGGCATGGAGACCCTCATCATGGGCGAGAGCGAGAAGGAGACCCGCATCAACGAGGAGGTGCTCTACGCCAACAACAAGGAGGAGTTTATCGATATGTCCGACCAGCGCACGGCGGCCATCGTGCGGGCCTACCTCCAGAATTTGCAGTACACCTACGGCGAGCACAGCGAGGCGATGGCCCGCATCGTGCAGCGCAATTACGAGAAGGCGGGCTACCGCAGCCGCGGCTTCAAGCGCCAGCTGCTGAAGGTGCTCTATGCGACCGATATGCCCAGCATCCTCACGGAGGTAGGGTTCATGTCCAACCCCGAGGAGCTGAAGTACATGACCTCGGAGAAGGGGCAGAACGCCATTGCCCGGGCGCTGCTGAACGCCGTGAAGGAGTATGCGGCCTATGTGGAGCGTCTGCGCCTGGCGGACGACGGCCGGACGGCGGCACCCGCGCAGGATGCCTCCTCTGTGCAGGAGCCCGCTCCGGCGGCCGGCACCCCTGCAACTTCCGGCACCCCTGCAACTTCCGCAGCCGAGGCGCCCGCCGC
>X127_Alpine_Marmot__coassemble_278_pt1 | contig 10764 bp, 6 predicted proteins | sample X127_Alpine_Marmot__metabat2_high_PE_013 | metagenome-assembled genome bin X127_Alpine_Marmot | reverse complement strand
TCCGTCCGGCGGGGCGCCGCTACCCCGCTACCCCACTCTCTCTACTTGATGTTCATCTCGTCGAGCAGCCAGCCGGCACCGGCGAACTTGTCGATAACGAAGAGCACGTAGCGTATATCGACCGAGATGGTGCGCTGCAGGTCGGGTTCGAAGGCCACGTCGCCCGACATGGCCTCCCAGTTGCCGTCGAAGGCCAGACCGATGAGTTCGCCCCGGCCGTTGAGCACCGGCGAGCCCGAGTTGCCGCCCGTAATATCGCAGTTGGCCAGGAAGGCGACGGGAAGCTCGCCGTTCCGGTCGGCATAGCGGCCGTAGTCGCGCTTCGAATAGAGCTCCTTGAGTTTCTCGGGCACGGTGAACTCGGTGGGGTTGTTCCTGTCCTCCTTCTCCATCACGCCGGCCAACGTGGTATAGTATTCGTACTTCACGCCGTCAGCCGGGTTGTAGGGCAAAATCTGTCCGTAAGTCAGGCGGATGGTGAAGTTGGCGTCGGAGGCCCAGGCCTTGTCGGGGTTCTGGAGCATCAGGCCGGCGATATACTTGCGGTGCCCCTCGCTATACCGGTTCCGCACCTCGGGGGCCACGCGCGTCTTCTCCTTCAGAAACAGGTTGACGGACTTGGCCATCTGCATCACGGGGTCCCCGGCAATGGCATCGGGGTCGAAGTGGTCGAACAGCGCCAGCGTCCGCTCCCCGGAGGCGAAGACGGAGTTTTCGTAGAGGTAATTCACGTAGTCCTCGATACTGCCGCCGAAGAGGGAGTCGACGGTTTCGTAGAAGGTCGGCACCTCCTTCATATTCTCGCGGGCGATAGTCAGCATGCGCACGGCGACCTTGCGGTCCGTAGCCATGTTCACATCCTTGTAGAAGTCGCTAAACGACTCCTTGTAATCCTCGACGGACTCCTCGGGGATGGCCTTGGTCTCCAAGAGCGACCAGGCGGGAACCATCAGCTCGATGGAGAAAATAGCCTCGCTCACGTACTGGCGCAGCGAGTTGGGGTAGGAGCGCTCCTCGACGGCCGTGCGGATTTTCTCCAAGGCATCCATATAGCCCTCCTCGGGCAGGGTGTTCTGCTCGGCCCAGCGCTGGAAGCTCTCCTCCTGGCTCACCTTGTCGGCCCTGACATTCAGCCGTTTCAGGCCGCGCGACATGCCTATCGAGTTCTTCCAGTAGTTGGACGACATGGCGTACTTCGAGGCATACTGGATACGCACGGCATCGTCGGCCTCCATATCGGCCTTCAGGATGGCCTGGCGCTCGCCGCGGATGAAGATGCGCTGGGGATTCTCCGTATCGAGCATCTCGTCGATTTCGTAGGAGGTCATATAGCGCTCGGTGGAGCCGGGGAAGCCCATAATCATCGCGAAGTCGCCCTCACGGTATCCCTTCGTGGAGACGGTCAGGTACTTCTCGGCCCGGTAGGGCACGTTGTCGGGCGAGTAGGCGGCCGGGCGGTTCTCCTTGTCGGCATAGACGCGGAAGACGGAGAAGTCGCCCGTATGGCGGGGCCACATCCAGTTGTCGGTCTCGCCGCCGAACTTGCCGATGGACGAGGGGGGCGTACCCACCAAACGCACGTCGGTATAGACCTCCTTGACGAATGCGAAGAACTGGTTGCCGCCGAAGAAGGACTCGACGTCTATCTCCATGCCGGGGTGCTGCTCCTGCAGACGGCCCGTGAGCTGCTCGACATTCTCCTTGACGATGCGGTTGTACTCGGCAGCGGCGGCTGTGGAGGGTACGTTGCCCACGACCTCAGCCGTCACGTCGGCGATTTCGCGGATGAAACTTACCCGGAGCCCCTCGACGGGCAGCTCCTCTTCGTTGTTGCGCGCCCAGAAGCCGTATTTCAGGTAGTCGTGCTCCACGGAGGAGAGGGCCTGGATGGAGGCATAGCCGCAGTGGTGGTTGGTGAAGAGCAGACCGCGGGGCGAGACGATTTCACCCGTGCAGCCGCCGCCGAAAATCACCACGGCATCCTTCAGCGAGGAGCGGTTCATGGAGTAGATTTCCTCCATGGAGAGTTTGCAGCCCATAGCCTTCATATCCCGGCCGTTCATCTTCTGCAGATAGGGCAGCAGCCACATGCCCTCGTCGGCCGTCGCCGCGAAGGCGATGAACAGGGCCGCAAGCGTCGTTACAAGTCTTTTCATAAAATTTCAGGTTTGAGCGTTTTTTATTCGGTTTTTCATTCGGTGTGCACAATTAAACAAAGCCTCACTTGATGGCAATCATATTGCGTATGGAGCGTTCGGCGCGGCGGCGGACCTCCTCGTCGAGGCATATTTCCGGGCCGTCGTTCTCCAGGCAGGCGGCGATATTCTCGAGGTTCACCATCTTCATATAGCGGCACTCGTTGCATCCGCAGGTGGAATCGAGGGGCGGCGCCGGGATGAAGCGCTTGTCGGGGCAGCGTCTGCGCATCTCGGAGAGGATGCCCGGCTCGGTCACCACGATAAAGGTGTCGGCATCCGCTCGACCGCAGTAGTCGAGGATGGCGGCTGTGGAGCCCACGAAGTCGGCCGCGGCGACGATGTGGGCCTTGCACTCGGGGTGCACGACCACCCGGGCGCCGGGGTGCAGGGTCTTGAGCTCCAAAATCTTCTCCAGCGAAAACTCCTCGTGCACGTGACAGGCGCCGTCCCAGAGGACCATGTTGTCGCGGCCGGTGAGTTTCTGGATATAGCTGCCCAGGTTGCGGTCGGGGGCGAAGATGATGGGCTGCTCGCGCGGGATGGACTCCACGACCTTCAGGGCGTTGGAGGAGGTGCAGCAGATGTCGGTGAGCGCCTTGACCCCGACGGTGGTATTCACGTAGGAGACCACGACGTGGCCGGGGTAGCGGCTCTTGAAGCGGGCGAAGGCTTCGGCGTCGCACGACTCGGCCAAGGAGCAGCCCGCCTCGGGGCAGGGGATGAGCACCCGTTTGTCGGGGCAGAGCACCTTGGCCGTCTCGGCCATGAAGTGGACGCCGGCAAAGAGGATGACTTCGGCGTCGACCGACTGGGCCTTGACGGAGAGCGCCAGCGAGTCGCCCAGGAAGTCGGCTGCGGCCTGTACTTCGGGCAGGGTGTAGTAGTGGGCGAGTATGACGGCCCGCTTTTGTCGCTTCAGCTCCGCAATGCGGTCGAGAAGCTGTTGGGTGTGTTCCTCCATGGGTCTTTCTTTTTTATTCTTTTTTTAATTTTAATTTAATATTTAAAAAATAAAGAAGAATAAATAACGCTGTCGAAAGTGTCGATAAGTTTTTCGGGTTTTCAGTTGTGAACGAAAACGAATTTCACTGTTATTTGTTCTTTTCTTTTTTTAATTCTCAACGGTCTTGTTTTCTGCGGTTTAAAAGGATGAGGCCGGGAATCGGAAACAGCTGTTCATAACCTTTTCAACTTTTCCACACCCCGAAGATATGAACGGCGGCGCCGAAATACGGACGGTAAGAGGGTGGAATAAAAGATGAAAACTTTATTTGCATCTTTGTCGGGGGCCGTTGTATAATCGTTGTTTTTCATTTTCCAAATTTCCGGAGCATCGAGTTGTGAATAGTTGTTTCTCGTTTCTAAACCGTTTTTCAACACCCTTTCACCACGTTTTCCACAATTCGTTCACAGATGTCGCGGTAGTACTTCTCCACGCGCGAATCCTCCAACACGGCGGGCGTACCTGCGTCCGAACCCTCCATAACCGACTGGATGATGGGTATTTCACCCAGGAAGGGCACGCCCTTCTGCTCGGCATAGCGGCGGGCACCGCCGCGGCCGAAGAGGTAGTAGCGGTTGTCGGGCAGCTCGGCGGGGGTGAACCACGCCATGTTCTCCACGATGCCGGCCACGGGAACATTCACCTGCGGATGGCGGAACATCTCTACGCCGCGCACCACGTCGGCGACGGCCACCTGCTGGGGGGTGGAGACAATCACGGCACCCGAGAGTTTCAGCTCCGAAATCAGCGAGAGGTGAATATCCCCCGTGCCGGGAGGCATGTCGATTAAGAGGAAGTCGAGCGTGCCCCACTTGGTCTGGTGAATGAGCTGCTTCAGGGCGTTGGTCGCCATGGCGCCGCGCCACATCAGGGCGTCGTCGGCCTTGATGAAGAAGCCTATGGACATGAGCTTCAGCCCCATCGTCTCGGCGGGCAGGATGTAGTCCGCGCCGCTCTTTTCGTCGTGCTCGGCCTCGGGCAGGTACCCCTCCACGCCGAACATCCTGGGTTGGGAGGGTCCGTAGATGTCGGCGTCGAGGATGCCGACCCGGTAGCCCATGTTCCGCAGCGTGACGGCTAAGTTGGCCGTCACGGTCGACTTGCCGACACCCCCCTTGCCAGAGGAGACGGCCACGGCGTAGGCGATGGCTCCGGTCGTGGTGCGCTTCTCCTGCGCGGGGGCCGTTTTCTGTGCCTCGCCCTCCTTAATCAGGACGGTGATGCGCCCTTCGTAGGCGGGGAAGTGCTCTAAAAGCAGAGCCTGCACCCGGTTTTTGATTTTCAGGGCGAAGGGGTCGCGGACCTTGCGGAAGCGGAGCGAGACGGTGATTTTCTCTTCGTCGGCCGCAATGCGCTCCACCATGTCGCCCGCAAGAAGTCCCTCGCCCGTTTCGGGATGGATGACTTCGTTCAGAAGATGTTTTATTGTACTTTCCATATCTTTACCTCAAAAAGAGTAACATTTCACAAAGGTAACGATAATTTTTGGAACGGATAGATGAGAAAATAAAAAAAAATCATATTGTTTTTCGATAAAATTTATTTGTTTTTCAAAATAAACCATTATCTTTGCGCTGTGATAGAACGAGAAACGAACGAAAAACATAAAAAAATTGAGATTATGAAGTTTATAAAGGTCTTTTTGGCGGCCCTGCTGGCCGTCGTGGTGGGGAGTATTCTGACGACCCTGATTTGGATTTTTACGCTGGTGGGCATTGCCGGCTCGATGGAGCCTCAGGTGAAGGTGGAGAACCACTCGATTCTGAAAATCGACTTCGCCGAGAACATCACCGACGCTCCGGTGATGAACCCCTTTGTCAATATGAACTGGATGAGTATGGAGGTGACCGAAAACCTCTCGCTCTACAAGGTGCTGCAGACCATCGACGCCGCGCGCAACGACGACCGCATAGAGGGTATTTACCTCCGCATGAACGGAATAGGCTCGGCCTCGGGAGCTGTCGTCGAGGAGCTGCGGGCGGCTATCGAGGAGTTTAAGGAGAGCGGCAAGTTCGTGGTGGCCTACAACGAAGTGTATGGCAGCACCTCTTATTATTTGGCTACGGCGGCCGACCGAATTTACCTCCAGAAGGAGGGCCTGATTTCGTGGCAGGGCATGGCCTATACGATTCCCTTCTTCAAGGGAATGTTCGACAAGTTGGACGTGAAGTACGAAATCTTCCGCCCGACGGCCTGCAAGTACAAGAGCGCCGTGGAGCCCTACATCCTGACCAAGATGTCCGACGCCAACCGCGAGCAGGTGGATGCCATGGTAAGCTCGATGTGGAGCGTGCTGGCCGAGGCGGTGGTCGAGAGCCGCGGCTTCGAGAGCATGGAGCAGTTCAACGAGTTGACCGACGGACTGGAGCTCTGCATGCCCGCGGATGCGCTGAAGCACGGCATGGTGGACGGCCTGATTTACGAGGACGAGATGGACGGTGTCTTCGCGGAGTTGGGCGTGGAGAAGAATGCGGACGACGAGTACAACTACATCACCTTGGGCGAGTATGCGACGCAGGTGGTTCCCGACTTGGACAACCTGTCGGCCGGCCAGGTGGCCATCGTCTATGCCGACGGCTCGATTGTCGACGGCGAGGGTGTCATGGACGGCACGATTTTCGGTAATACCCTGGCATCCAAAATCGCCGAGGTGCGTAAGGACGACAGCGTGAAGGCCGTCGTGCTGCGTGTCAACTCGCCGGGCGGCAGCGCACTGGCTTCCGACGTGGTTTGGCGCGAGATGAAGCTCCTGCAGGCCGAGAAGCCCGTGGTGGTCTCGATGGGCAGCTATGCGGCTTCGGGCGGCTACTACATCTCCTGCCCGGCCGACGCCATCCTCGCCGACAGGCTCACCCTGACGGGCTCCATAGGCGTCTTCGGCGCTTTCCCCGTGACGGGCGGAATGATGGAGAAGAAGTTGGGCATCACCTTCGACGGCGTGAAGTCGAACGAGGCGGCCGATTTCGGCCAGGGCTTCATGCTGGGGGCCATACGTCCCACCACCCCCACCGAGAAGGCCTTCCTGATGAAGTCGGTGGACAAGGTCTACGAGAGCTTCACCGGCAAGGTGGCCGAGGGTCGCAACCTCTCGATTGAGAAGGTGCTGGACATTGCCGGCGGTCGCGTGTGGTCGGGCGTGGATGCGCTCGAAATAGGGCTCATCGACTCCTACGGCGGTCTGAAGGCGGCCATCGCCGTCGCTGCCGACAAGGCCGGCTTGGAGCAGTTCCGCGTGGAGGAGCACCTGGAGGAGCCCGAGGGCTTTGCCGCATACTTCTCCTCGCTGAATGCCTCGCTGAAGGCGCACTTCGCCCTCGACGACCTCGGCACGGCCTTCCTGCCCTACAAAAAGGCTCAGGAGATACTCTCGCAGCGCGGTCTGTTGATGTACTGCCCCTACACGATTGAGATGAAGTAGTACAGCTCTGATTCTCAACTTAAAGGGGAAAGGCGCGCAGTTTCGCTTTCCCCCTTTTTCGTTCGGAAAAGGGCGGCCGGAAAGAAATTTGGCCGCCGGCGGAAAATGAATTGTTAATTTAATAACAGTTATTCGAAAAATTTTTATAAATTTGCAGCGCAGATGAAAACCGGGCGGCAAGGTTGAATATCCGGTTTTGACAAGATAGGACAACAAGGTATAAATTCTAAAATCTTTTGAGTTATGTTCAAGATTGATTCTTACGATTTCAAAGGCAAGCGCGCGATTATCCGCGTGGACTTCAATGTGCCCCTCGACGAGAAGGGCGAGGTGACCGACGATACCCGTATCCGGGCTGCCATTCCCACCATAAAGAAGGTGCTCGAGAAGGGCGGCGCCGTGATTCTGATGTCCCACCTGGGACGCCCCAAGAAGAACCCCGACCCCAAATATTCGTTGGAGCAGATTATTCCCGCCATCGAGAAGCGTTTGGGTGAGAAGGTCCTCTTCGCCGGCGACTGCATGGGCGAGAAGGCGGCCGAGATGGCCCGGAACCTGAAGCCCGGCGAGGTGATGCTGCTCGAGAACCTCCGCTTCTATGCCGAGGAGGAGGGCAAGCCCCGCGGATTGAAGGAGGATGCCACCGACGAGGAGAAGAAGGCGGCCAAGAAGGCCCTGAAGGAGGGTCCCCAGAAGGAGTTCGTCAAGAAGCTGGCCTCGTATGCCGACTGCTACATCAACGACGCCTTCGGCACGGCTCACCGCGCCCACGCCTCGACGGCCCTGATTGCCGACTGCTTCCCCCAGGACAAGATGTTCGGCTACGTGATGGAGAACGAGCTGCAGGCCATCGACGGCGTGCTGAAGAATCCGCAGCGCCCCTTCTGCGCCATTTTGGGCGGCTCGAAGGTCTCGACCAAAATCACCATCATCGAGAAGCTGCTGGAGAAGGTGGACGTCCTGATTTTGGGCGGCGGCATGACCTACACCTTCGCCGGTGCGCAGGGCGGCAAGATTGGCAACTCGATTTGCGAGCCCGACTACTTCGAGACGGCTCTCGACATCCTGAAGAAGGCCGAGGAGCGGGGCATCAAGGTCGTTACCTCGCCCGATGCCCTCATCGCCGACGCCTTCTCGGCCGAGGCCAACACCAAGACCGCTCCGGTGGATGCCATTCCCGAGGGCTGGGAGGGTCTCGACATTGCCGATGAAGGCAAGAAGGTCTTCCGCGAGAACATCCTGAAATGCAAGACCATTCTGTGGAACGGCCCCGTGGGCGTCTTCGAAATAGACAAGTTCGCGACCGGTTCGCGCGAGGTGGCCGAGGCTATCGCCGAGGCTACGCAGAAGGGCGCCTACTCGCTCATCGGCGGCGGCGACTCGGTGGCCTGCATCAACAAGTTCGGCCTGACGGACAAGGTAAGCTACGTCTCGACCGGCGGCGGTGCCCTGCTGGAGTACATGGAGGGCAAGGAGCTGCCCGGTGTAGCCGCCATCCGCAAGTAGCGGTCGGAGCTTTCAAAAGAGCGAAAACGGGAGGCGCCCCGCAAAAAGGGCGCTCCCGTTTGTTGGAAACTGTTTAAAAAGTTCTTATAGCAACATCTAAATTTACCGCAAAAAGGTTTCGGCTTCTTTGACTTTCTTTTCGGCCTGTTTCTCTTCCTTACGTTTGTCGACAGAGAGCTGCCGACTGCAAGCAGAGAAGAGGTATCTGCTCGGAAAGAGACAAGCGCGAAAGAAAATTTAAACAGCTTCTTGCAAGAAACCTTAAAACAAAACGATATGAAGAAAATACTTTTATTAACGACCCTTGTTTGTATGGCAGCCTGTCAGACTAAAACGAACAACACGGTTCCGGCCATCGACCTCTCGAACCTCGATACGAAGGTCGCTCCCGCCGACGATTTCTATCAGTATGCCACGGGCGGCTGGCAGGAGAAAAACCCGCTGAAACCCGAATTCGCCCGCTACGGCTCGTTCGACGCCCTGCGCGAGAACAACGAAATACGCATCAACGAACTCTTCTCCTCGATGACCAAGATGGAGACCGAGGAGGGTACGACCAACCGCAAAATCTGCGACCTCTACAAGCTGGCGCTCGACTCCGTGCGCCTGAATGGGGAGGGTGCCGCCCCCGTGCAGCAGGATTTGCAGGCCATTCTCTCCATGGAGCGCGAGGGGCTGAGCGAGATGCTCGCCACGCTGCATGCCGGCGTGGGCGCCCCCTTCTTCGGCCCCGGCGTGGAGGCCGACCTGATGGACAGCGATACGAATGCCCTCTACCTGTGGCAGGGCGGTTTGGGCATGGGCAACCGCGACTACTACGTCGAGGAGGAGAATGCCGAGCTGAAGGCCGCCTACGAGGCCTACCTCGCGAAGGTGTTCGTCCTGGCCGGATTCGGTGACGAGCAGGCCAAGGCCGCTGCCGCCGCCGCACTGAAGGTGGAGGAGCAGATTGCCGCAGTGTCGCGCTCGAGCGTGGCGCTGCGCGACATGGGTGCCAACTACAACCCCATGAGCCTCGAGGAGCTCAAGAAGCGCTATGACGCCGTAGAGTGGGAGGACTACTTCAACGTCCTGGGTGCCGCCGGCATCGAGCGCGTGATTGTGGGCCAGCCCGAGGTGCTCGACGCGGAGAACAAAATGTTCAAGGAGCTCACCGTGGAGGAGCTGCGCAGCTACCTGGCTGCCCAGTACCTCAATGCCGTTGCGGGCTACCTGAGCGACGACTTCTATGCCGCCTCGTTCGACTTCTTCGGCCGCAAGATGTCGGGCAAGCAGGAGCCCCGCCCCCGCTGGAAGCGGGCCATGGCCGTCACGGACAATGTGTTCGATATGGCTGTGGGCGAGATGTACGTGGAGAAGTACTTCCCCAAGGAGGACAAGGAGCGCATGCTGGCATTGGTGAAGAACCTGCAGGTGGCCCTGGGTCAGCATATCGACGCTTTGGACTGGATGTCCGACGAGACGAAGGTCCGCGCGCATGAGAAGCTGGCGTCGTTCAAGGTGAAAATCGGCTACCCCGACAAGTGGAAGGACTTCTCGTCGCTGGCAATAGACCCCGCCCGGAGCTACTGGGCGAACGTGCGCACGGCCAACGAGTGGTCGACCGCCGAGGATATGGCCAAGGTGGGCAAACCCGTGGACAAGGAGGAGTGGCTGATGAGCCCCCAGACCGTGAATGCCTACTACAACCCCACCACCAACGAAATATGCTTCCCCGCAGCCATCCTCCAGCCGCCCTTCTACAACCCGGCAGCCGACGATGCGGTAAACTACGGCGCTATAGGCGTGGTTATCGGCCATGAGATGACCCACGGCTTCGACGACCAGGGCCGCAACTTCGACAAGGACGGCAACCTGAACAACTGGTGGACCGAGGCCGATGCCGAGGCCTTCGGAAAGAAGACCGCCGTGCTGGTCAAGCAGTTCGACGCTATCGAGGTGCTGCCCGGCGTACATGCCAACGGCGCCCTCTCCCTGGGCGAGAATATCGCCGACCAGGGCGGTCTGCGCATTGCCTACACCGCCTTCCGCAACACGCTGAACGGCCAGGAGCCCGCTCCGGTGGACGGCTTCACGGCGGCCCAGCGCTTCTACCTGGCCTATGCCGCCCTGTGGGCCCAGAACATTCGCGACGAGGAGGTCGCCCGCCTCACGAAGTTAGACGTCCACTCGCTGGGCAAGAACCGCGTGAATGCCACGCTGCGCAACATCGACACCTTCCACGAGGCCTTCCATATCGGCGAGGGTTCGCCCATGTATCTGCCCGCCGGGGAGCGCGTGGTGATTTGGTAACCGGCCCCGGGACCTCCGCCCCGGATGCGGAGACGAAACACAGAAAGGACGCCCGTTGAGGCGTCCTTTCTGTGCATAGGGCCCGCCGCCGGCGTAGACGCCGGTTTTAGTATGGGTCCCGGGCCTTGTCAGGATTCTGTTGGCTGTGCGCCCCTCCACCCTCTTGTTTTTCGGCCTTTTTAAGGCCGGCGGGCCGCAGCTTCGCCCCGCGAAGGCCCGCACATTCCGCGTCCCTTCTGGGCCGCGTCAAGCGTCCCTTTGCAAGCTGCGCCCGCAGACGCAGGATTCCGCCTTGACAGCGGAAATGAGACCCTCACGTCGGTTCCTGGCGGAACCTCCTCAGGGTG
>X127_Alpine_Marmot__coassemble_266_pt1 | contig 10943 bp, 7 predicted proteins | sample X127_Alpine_Marmot__metabat2_high_PE_013 | metagenome-assembled genome bin X127_Alpine_Marmot | reverse complement strand
CCGTATGGTTTGCACCAAGGATAGTTCGACAGCGGAAATGAGACCCTCACGTCGGTTCCTAACGGAACCTCCTCAGGGTGACACGGGGGGGTGGGATGCGGGTCGCAGCTTGCGAAGCTGCGGCCCGCCCGGCGTAAACGCCGGTTTTAGGACGCCGGTCTAAAAGACCGGTTTTAGGGCGGGTCCCGGGCATCATCCCGATTCCGCCGGCTGTGCGCCCCTCCACCCAATTTTGAATTTCGCTCTTTTCCTCCCCCTCCGGATGTTTTTAATTGTCGAGGACGAGCCGGCAGCGCTGGCCGGGGTGGGTGGCGAGGTCGTAGAGGTACGTTGTCCGGGCGGGCGGAAGGGTTGCGGCGGGGGCTTCGGGCGAGCGGAGCGGAGGTGTCGCGGGCTGGCCGGCGAGCAGGGGGTTCGGGCATGTCGCGCCCGCGGCCGCGGGCAGGGTGCCGCCGTCGAGGCGCAGGGGGAAGCCGGAACGGATGCGCAGGGTGCCGCCGAGCTCCGAGCGGATGACGGCCTCGACGGGCCTTCCCTCCCGCCAGCGCAGCCGCTCCACCGTGAAGCCGCCGCGGGCGCGCAGTCCGCAGACCTCTCCGTCGCTCCAGGCCGCGGGCAGGGCGGGCAGCAGATGGAGCGCGCCGCCGTGGCTCTGCACCAGCAGCTCGGCGATTCCCGCCGCGCAGCCGAAGTTGCCGTCGATTTGGAATGGCGGGTGGGCATCGAACAGGTTGGGATAGCTGCCGCCGCTCTCGCCCTTCTCCACGTCGAGCGGAGCGGGGGAGAGCTGCATCCGTATCAACTTCAGGGCATGGTCGCCGTCGAGCAGCCGGGCCCACCAGCAGACCTTCCAGCCCATGGACCATCCGGTCGAGAAGTCGCCGCGGGCCTCTAACGAGCGGCGGGCGGCGGCGAAGAGCTCGGGGGTTCCGTCGTCGGTGATTTGCCGCCCGGGGTAGAGCCCCCAGAGGTGGGAGACGTGCCGGTGCCGGTCGTCAGGCCGGTCCCAGTCCTCCATCCACTCCTGCAGCTGTCCCCAGCGGCCGATTTGCATCGGCGCCAGTTCGCGGAGCACGTCGCGCAGCGTGTCGCACAGCGCATCGCCGTCCCGGCCCGAGAGTTCCGCGGCGCACAGCGTGTTCCGGAAGAGGTCGTTCAGCAGCTGGTTGTCCATCGTGGCGCCCGCCACGACCGAGAAGGCCCGCTTACCGTTTACCAGGGGGCGGTTCTCGGGCGAGTAGGAGGGGGCTGCGACCCACCAGCCGTGGCCGGGCTCCCGGCAGAGGAAGTCGAGGTGGAAGCGGCAGGCCTCGCACAGGATGGGATAGATGCGGTCGAGCAGCTCCCGGTCGCCGCGAAAGAGGAAGGTATCCCAGAGGTGCTGGCAGAACCAGGCGTTGCAGGTGGGCCAGATGCCGTAGGCGGCGCCGTCCACGGCGCCTGTGGAGAGCCAGAGGTCGGTGTTGTGGTGGAGCGTCCAGCCCCGGCAGCCGTACATGGCCGCCGCATCCCGGCCCGGGCCGGCGGCGATTTGCTCAATCAGATGCAGGAACGGCTCGCCGGCCTCGTCCAGGTTGCCTATGCCGGCCAGCCAGTAGTTCATCTCCAGGTTGATGTCCGTGGTGTACTTTCCGTCCCAGGCTGCCAGCAGCTTGTCGTTCCAGATGCCCTGCAGGTTGGCGGGGACGCCTCCCCGCTGCGACGAGGAAATCAGCAGGTAGCGGCCGTAGTGGAAGTAGAGCGCCGCCAGCTGCGGGTCCTCCGCCGCGGCGAACTCCGCAATGCGCCGGTCGGTGGGCAGCAGGGTCCGCTCCCAGCCTCCCAGGTCGAGCTGCACGCGGTCGAACTGACGCCGGTAGAGCTCCGTATGGGCGGCGAGGGCCTCCCGGTAGGGCTGCGCGGCGGCGAGCTGCTCTTCGGCCCGGCGGAGGGCGTCGCCCGAGACGTCCCTGTAGTTCGTGAAGTTGGTCGTCAGGGCGAGGCAGAGGGTCGCCTCGCTCGCCCCCTCGACGACGAGCTTCCCCTCGCGTGCCGAGACTGTCCCGTCCGGGGTCTCGATGCGCAGCAGGGCAGCGAAGCGGATGGCCGCCGGGATGCCCTCATGCGCACTGGCCCGCCCCTGCATGAGCAGCTCGCCGGAGGGGGTGACGGAGCACTCCGTGCCCTCCGGGTAGGGCGAGGTGAACGAGGCCGCGAAGTGCAGGGCCCGGGGTTCGGAGACGGTGAGGCGGACCATCAGCACGCTGTCTTTCAGCGAGCAGAAGGCCTCGCGTTCGTGGGTGACGCCGCCGGTGCGGAAGCGGGTGCGGGCGACGGCCCGTTCGATGTCGAGCTCCCGTTCGTAGCCTGAGACGGCCCCCTCCTCCGGGAAGCGGAGGTGGAGCGAGCCCGCCGTCTGGAAGGGCATGCCGTGGCTGCCGGTCGAGATGATGGTCTCGCCGCACAGCTCCTGCGCCTCCTGGTTCCGCTGCGCGAAGAGCAGCTCGCGGATGCGGGGGAGGGCTTGTGTCGCCCGGGGGTTGAGGTTGTTGTGCGGGCCGCCGCCCCAGAGGGTCGAGGCGCTCAGCTGAAACTCCTCGTGCGCCGTGCCGCCGTAGACCATGGCGCCGATGCGCCCGTTTCCGAGCGGTAGCGCCTCGACCCACCGCTCGGCAGGGCGGTCGTACCACAGCCGCCACCTGTGCGGCCCATCCGCGGGGTTCGCGCCGCGGGCGGCAAAGCCCGGGAGGAGCAGTGCCGCGACGAGGAGCAGCGCACCGGCCATGCGGGGGCGGCAGAGGATGGACCGACGGCCCGTGTGCCGCTTCGTCATTGCGCGGGCGCCGTAGGGGGAACCTGTTTCCTTCAATTCTTTCAGCATGGTTTTTCGTTTGGAACAAAGACAAGTCAAAGGTACGAAAATCATCCGAAACAGCCAAAAATACTCCCCGCAAGAGGTCCCTTTTTCGCAAAGGGCGCACCCCGGGTTGCGGCAGCATCTGGGGCGGCGGAGAAATTTTTCCCTTCGGAACGGTGTTCGGTGCGTTTCTTGCGGACAAGAGGCAAATTTCCGGACCATGGGAAACACTCTGCCCGACAAGCTGCGCGCCATTCGCTACTTCGCCGTCTTCACCCGGGGGATGGCGCTGCTGCTCTGCTATCTGTTGAGTGCCTTCGTCACGGGACCCGTGCATGCCGGCTCGCGCTGGGTGGGGGCCATGTTAGCGGCCATGGCGGCCTTGGTCGTGCTGCAGGAGCCGGATGTGCGGGGCTCCATCCGCAAGGGGTGGCTGCGCGTGCTGGGAACCTTCATCGGGGCCATGCTCGCCTGTCTCTATCTCACCTTCTTCCCCTTCTCCGTTCTGGGGCTTATCTTCATGGTTTATCTGTTAGATATTGTCTGCCCGCTGCTGCACATCCCCGACAAGGGGCAAATCGCCGCCCTCACCCTGGTCGCCGTCCTCTTCGTCTCCCAGGCCGAGCCTGACCTGGCACCCGTCAAGAACGGCGCCCTGCGCTTCCTCGAGTCGGCCGTCGGCGCCGGCATCGGCGTCAGCGCCGTATGGCTGAACGACCTCTACTACCAGCGCCGGCGTAAACGCCGGTTTTAGGGCGCCGGTCTAAAAGACCGGTTTTAGGGAGGGTCCCGGGCCTCGTCCCGATTTCTCGGGCTGTGCGCCCCTCCGCCCTGTGTCTGACAGCGGAAATGAGACCCCCACGTCGGGCCGATGGTCCTCCTCGGGGTGACGCCGGCGTAAATGCTCATATTAAAACAGGCGCCCCTTTCGGAAGCGCCTGGCTTATGTAGATTCTTATTTCTCTTATTCCTCTTCGGGGGAGGCTGGGGCGAGCGGGCCCGAGTAGTCGAGCTTCAGCGGGGTGCCGTCGGCCAGCTTGACGTCGATGCGGACGACGAATTCCTCGCCATTGCGCTCCACGAAGAGCGTTCCGCTCTTCAGGGCCCGGTAGTAGGAGTAGTAGTGCACGGGGTCCTCGTAGACGAGCATATAGTCGTCGTTATGCCAGATGTTCATCACGTCGCACTCCTTCCCGATAAAGGGGGTTGCCAGGGCAAAGGCGAGCGAGGTGGTGAAGGGGCGCTGCCGGAGCGGCGAGAAGATGAACGAAAGGTAGGCGTCGTTGGCGGTGTAGCCCGCCGAGTAGATGGGATACTCCTCGCCGTCGAAGAAGTAGCAGCCTATGGGTTCCCCGGCCTCCGCCTCTCCGCCGCCCTCCCCCTCCCCCTCGACGGGGGATTGGCTGGAGCTCGGCGGGGTGTCGCTGTCGCTGCATGCCGGCGCCGCCGCGAGGGCGAGCAGGGAGCATGCCGCAAGGAAGATATTTGCAAGTCGTTTCATGAGATACGGTTTATCGAATTAAGGATACTGTTCCGGTGTAGTGGCCCGTCAGGTTCGGCGTTCCGAAGATGAAGAAGTCCACCTCCAGCTTGTCCTCCTTGAGCGTTGCCGTGATGCGGCCCATGGCACCGGACTGGTAGTTGTAGGTCTGGCCGTCGAAGGTGATGCCGACACGGTCGTCGAGCGAGAAGCCCGAGGGCCGTCCGTCGAGCCAGTCGGCCGGCAGGGTGAGGTCGACCCGCGCCTTCTCGGCAAGCATCTGCTCGACGGTCGTCAGCCCCTCGGCGGCGGCCAAGTAGATGGAGCAGAGGTTGTCGCGCATCTCGACGACTACGGAGCGGATGGGGGTCGAGGTGCCGTCGAGCGAGTATTCGTTAGGCAGCACCGGCTTGACATACTCCTCGATGGTGCCGTCGTAAATCACCTGCACGGTCTCGTTCGCCGCATCCAGGCAGGTGATGTTGAGGAAGAAGGTCCCGTCCTCGCGCCTCAAGAGCGAGAATTCGCCCACGCAGCTGCCGCCCGGGCGGGCCTCCACGGTGTAGAACTTGATGGCGTCGAAGTCTATCAGCTTCGCCGCCTGGAACGACTCGTAGGCTGCGTCAGCCGCCGCAAGGTCCACCGTGCGTCCGTCCAGCACCTCGCCCGGGACGATTAGGACGGCCGACTGGAAGCAGTCCTCGATTTTCGCGGGGTTGGGGTCGATGAGCGAGGGGGTGAAGTAGAAGGCATAGCGGTCCTCGTCCGTCCGCTCGTAGAATGCGGTCTGTATGGGCCGCGTCAGGTCGCCGATGGTCAGCGTGTTCGAGGCGTCGAGCTGCTTGTAGGGAATATCGAACAGGACCGACAGGAGGCGGCCGTCCTTCAGACGTGTCTGGAGCGAGAAGTGGCCCATGCCCTCCTCGTCGACAATCAGCTGGCAGGTGCCGGAGGTGATGGCCGAGCAGTCGGTGGGGTCGACGTTGAGGAGCGGCATCACCGTCTCGGGGAAGGTGGTCCAGAGCGAATAGCCCTCGCCCACCGACATCAGATCGAAGGGCTTCTCCAAATCGTAGCGAAGGACCATGTAGAGGCCGGGCGAGCGGTGGGTGTAGAGGTAGTCTCCCGATGGTGCGCCAGCCTCCGAGGAGAGGGCCACCACGCTGTGGCGCACGCCGGAGATGTAGTAGTCGTACAGGAAGGCCGAGTTCACCTCCACCTCGCTGCCGCCGAGCCAGAGGCCCTCCTTCAGCTCCTCGGGCTCCTCACGGTAGGTGAAGGCGACATTCATGGCCAGCGTATGGCGGGTGCGGGTCTCTATCGCGAGGTCGGCCGCGACCTTCGACCCGCCGTCCGCGAGGGGCTCGATGGCGACGGTGCAGCGGCCCGAGAGCAGCGACGCGGGGTCGGAGGCGTCCAGCACCGTCCCCTCCTTCGTCTTGTAGCAGACCTTGAAGCGCCCGGCCTCAATCCTTGTGAGGTCCACGGGCTTCCCGTCGGCCTTGGCAAGCAGACTGCGGTCCGCACAGACCATCACGTACTCGGCATCGGCCTCCAGCTGCGCGGCATCGGTGACGCCGGTCCGGGGCGTGAAGTAGAAGGTCACGGCATCGGCCTGGCCGCTCCAGACGACCGAGCCGACAGCAGTCGCCGCGCCGTCATAGGCATAGGCATCCTTCAGCTCCACGGGGTCAATCACCGGGACCGGAACCGGTTCATCGTCGCTGCCGCAAGCGGCGAATCCGGCGGACAGCACGACGGCCGACAGGCACGCCGCAAAAAATCTTCCTTTTCTCATCTTCTTTTCCTTATTTTTATCTGTTTCTCACTCTTGTATGCCGGCCCTCCAACACGATGGTTCCGCGCTCGTAGAGCTCGACGGCCTTCGTATAGGTGCAGCGCACGTGGTGCGGCGCTGCGGCGAGGTCGGTAAAGTCGATTTCCAAGGTCTGGCTGCCGAGCCCGGAGCCGGTGACAGTCATCCCTCCGCCCGTCAGACAGGCGTACTCCGGCATACCGTTCTCCGCCAGCATCCGGTACCAGCACCCTTCGGGCTGGGTGAACTTGCCGGGCAGACCCGGGACGATGTTGCCGGGCACGAAGTCGGCGCGGTCGAAGCCTCCCGTATCGGTGCGGACCGCCATCCGGTAGCTCCCGGCGGGAATGCCCTCCTTCAGGTCGGTATCCCAGGCCACGAAGAACTCGACCTGCAGCAGCCGGCCGGCACCGGAGGGCCATGCCTCGGAGAGGTCGACGCCCTCCTCGGCCAAGAGGAGCGTAACGGCGCGGTAGGACTCGTCGCCCAGGTAGTAGCGGTCGCCGCGGTCCTCCACGCGCCCCTGCGTCAGGGTGGTCAGGTCGAGGTCGGCAGTCAGCGTCGAGGAGCTCACCGGCTCATCGCCCCCGCTGCGGTCGACGGCCTTGAGCTCGCCGGCGTAGGAGAAGTAGCGCTTCATGAACATCGTGCCGACCATGATGCCGGAGAGGGCGTAGCGGCCCTCCTTGTCGACCTCCACCTTGCAGAAGCCTTCGCGCAGCAGGTCGGGCTCGTAGGCCGTGCCTCCTGCCTCCACCTCGCCGAAGAAGGAGAGCTGGGGCAGGTCGACGGGGCCGTCGGGCAGGTCGATTGTCTCGATATAGCCCTCGTTGAAGGTGAAGGGGAGGTAGGCATTCGCATCGGCCGGCTCGGCGTAGATGCCGGCGGGCAGGGCGGGCTCCGCACCCTCGTCCGGGAAGTCGGCATTGAAGCTCAGGCGCATGACGAAGCCCGGGCCGATGGGGTTGCCCCCCTCGTCAATCTCCATGTCCGTATAGAGGGAGAGCAGATAGTGGGAGGAGGCTCCCGTGTAGCCGTCGTCGCCGTAATAGTAGAGGTCCGCATGGGTGAAGACCACGTGCTCCGGAACCGGCTCCACGAAGGGCGAATTCGGGTTCGGGACCGGGGTATCCGGTTCCGTGCCGGGGACCGGGTCGTCGCTGCCGCATCCGGCCAGGAGGGGAAGCCAAAGGAACGACAGGGCGAATTTCTTGAAAAAGCGCATGAGTTCGATGTTTTTGAGTTATAATCGGGTGTTTCGAACAAAGGTAGTAAAAAATTGCCACCTTATCCTATTCCCGGCCGAAAATATATGAAAAGTCGGGAAAATAACTATCTTTGCCGGCGTATATTCAATTTTTGCGTCCATGTTCAGTGAATCGAAAGGCAACATGCTCCACGGCATCCTGCTCATCGCCCTCTTCTCCTGCTCGGCCTTCTACCTGGCCGGCATCCCGTTCGTCGAGCGCCTGTCGCTCAGCCCCCTGATTGTCGGCATCATCCTCGGCATGCTCTACGCCAACAGCCTCCGCAACCGTCTGCCCGAGACCTGGGTGCCGGGCATCAAGTTCTGCTCCAAGCAGCTGTTGCGCACGGGCATCGTCCTCTACGGCTTCCGCCTCACCTTCCAGAGCGTCGTCGAAATCGGCCTCTCGGCCATCGTCATCGACACCCTGATTGTCACGGGTACCATCCTGCTGGGATTGGGGCTGGGGCGTCTGCTGAAGATGGACCGGGACCTCGCCCTGCTGACGGCCACGGGCAGCGCCATCTGCGGAGCCGCCGCCGTGTTGGGCGCCGAGCCCGTCGTGAAGGCCCAGCCCCACAAGACCGCCGTGGCCGTCTCGACGGTCGTGATTTTCGGCACCCTCTCCATGTTCCTCTACCCGGCCCTGTGGCGGGCCGGAGCCTTCGACCTCACACCCGAACAGATGGGCCTCTACACGGGCTCCACGCTTCACGAGGTGGCCCACGTGGTGGGCGCCGGCAACGCCATGGGCGACGCCATTGCCGACCCGGCCGTCATCGTCAAGATGATTCGCGTGATTCTGCTGGCCCCCGTGCTGCTCATCATGAGCTTCCTGCTGGCCCGCGCGGCAAAGGGACAGGGAGAGACGTCGGGCGGCAAAATCACCGTCCCCTGGTTCGCCTTCGGCTTCCTGGCCGTCATCGGGTTCAACTCCCTCGACCTGCTGCCCCGGGGCGCGGTGGATGCCATCAACTACGCCGACAACTTCCTGCTCACGATGGCCATGACGGCCTTGGGCGCCGAGACGAGCTTCGACAAGTTCCGGCAGGCCGGGGCGAAGCCCTTCCTGCTGGCGGCCCTGCTCTACGCCTGGCTCTTCGCCGGCGGCTATCTGCTGGCCAAATACGTGGCTCCGCTGTTCTGACGGGCGGAAGAAAGGCGCTCCGGGGGAGGTTCTCCTTGCGAATAACGGCGCAAATCGCTATCTTTGCACGGAAAAAATCTCTTTAGGCAAGTATGAAACGTTTTCTTCTTCTGCTGCTGACCTTGTGCGCATGGACGGGCGCCGCGGCCCGCGACATCTACCCGCTGAACGACGGCTGGCTCTTCTTCTTCAGCCACGAGAACAGCGGCGACCGCGCCCGCAGCATCTCGCTGCCCCACACCTGGAACGGGGACGCCCTGGCCGGCGTCTACCCCTATCTGCGCACCCAGGCGCTCTACTCGCGCAACCTCTACATCCCCGCCGAGTGGAGCGGCAAACGCCTCTTCCTGCGCTTCTATGGCGTGAGCGACACGGCCGACCTCTTCGTCAACGGCTCCCACTGCGGAGCCCACTGCGGAGCGGGCGTCGCCTTCACCTTCGAAATCACCGGCAGCGTGAAGTGCGGTGCCGACAACCGGCTGCTGGTGGCCGTGAGCAATACGCAGCGCAGCGACCTGATGCTCGCCGCCGAGCGGAACCTCTATGGCGGCATCACCCGCCAGGTGGAGCTCCTCGTCACCGACCCGGTGGCCGTCTCGCCCCTCCATTTGGGCACCGAGGGGCTGCTCGTCCACACCGAGCGGGCCGATGCCGAGCGGGCCGAGGGGCGCTGCGACCTCTACCTGGCCATCCCCTCGCCCCGGACCGTGGAGGTCACCCTGCGGGCGCTGAATGCCGACGGCGAGGTGGTCTTCTCGCAGCACCGCACCCTGAAGGGCTCGTTCGACAGCTCGAAGCCGCTCTCCGTGCCCTTCTCCATCGAGCGGCCGCGGCTCTGGTCGCCCGCCCGTCCGGAGCTCTACCGCTTCACGGCCGAGGTGTCGGCCGCCGGCAGCCGCGACAGGGTGAGCGTCCTCACAGGGCTCCGCAAGGTGGAGCTCACCCCGGGCGGAGGGCTGTGCATCAACGGCGAGAGGGTCCGCATACACGGCGTATCGCTCGCCTACGACCATCCCCGCTGCGCCGGTCTGCTGGGCCCCGGGGAGTACGACACGGACTTCGACCTGCTCCGCGACCTGGGGGCCAATGCCTTGCGCTCGCCCTCGGGCCCGCACGGGCAGTACCTCTATGACCGCTGCGACCGCGAGGGAATGCTGGTCTGGATTGACCTCCCCTTCGCCGGCACCTGCTTCCTCTCCGACCTGAGCTACTACGCCTCGCCCGCCTTCGAGCGCAACGGCGAGCAGCTGCTGCGGGAGCTCATCGCCCAGAATCTGAACCATCCGTCAGTCATCCTCTGGGGGCTGTTCACCGACCTCAGGACGGTGGACAAGCGCCTCACGGCGTATGTGGAGCGGCTGAACCGCACGGCGCAGGACTGCGACCCCTCGCGTCCGACCGTCGCCGTCAGCAACCAGGACGGCGCCATCAACTTCGTCCCCGCGGGCATCGTCTGGCACCAGACCGTCGGCTGGGAGCGCGGCCTGACCGACGACCTCTCGCTGTGGCTGGAGAAGCTGGGAAGCAACTGGAGCCACCTCTCCTCGGCCGTCCTCTACGGCGCCGAGGGCTTCGCCGAGCAGCAGCCCGACAACTACGGACGTCCGACGTCCGGCACCCTGGAGCTGCCCGAGCGGCGGCAGACCCTCTTCATTGAGGATTATGCCCGCCAGCTGCAGGCCGACACGGTGCTGTGGGGCGAGTGGGTCGACGGCCTGAGCGACTACGGCGCCGCCCGCCGCGACGGAGGCCGCAACGGCTCGGGGTTGGTCAGCTTCGACCGCAAGACGCTCAAGGACGGCTACTATCTGCTGCGCGCCCTGTGGAACCGCACCTCGCCCACGCTCCATATCGCCGAGCGCCGCTGGGAGGATAGGACCGACAAGCCCCACCGGCTGCGCGTCTACGCCTCGGAGGGGCTCGAGCCGCTCCTGTTGGTGAATGGCGACACGGTCGCCCTGGAGCGCTATGCCCCCGCTATGTACCGCAGCGAGGAGCGGGTATGGCAGAAGGAGAATACGGTGGAGGTCCAGGCCGGCGGCCGGAGCGACTGCATCCGCTTCAGATGCGGCAGCGAGCTAAAAGCTCCGGAGCCGACGGCCCCTCTGCAAACAATAAATCTACGGCGGAGAGATTAGGCTCGAAGGGAAGCCTGTCGGAGAAGACCTGCACGTAGGGCTCGGCCTCGAAGGCCGGGCCCGCTGCATCTTTGGGCCGCAGGTCCACGTCGCCCGGCTGCGGCTCGACATAGCGTTCCGAGAGGCGCGGCATCCGCTCCGCGCGGCCCATGAGCCGGAGCAGCAGCGCCGTGATTTCCACATCGTAGTCGGCCAGAAAGGTGTACGTCCGCTCGTAAAAGGGGGCCAGAAGGTCCCAGTAGTAGTCGAAGTAGGGGGATGCCTTGTAGGAGGAGAGCAG
>X127_Alpine_Marmot__coassemble_237_pt1 | contig 11465 bp, 7 predicted proteins | sample X127_Alpine_Marmot__metabat2_high_PE_013 | metagenome-assembled genome bin X127_Alpine_Marmot | reverse complement strand
CCGATGCAGAATTTGGAGAAGATGCGGGTGAGGATGTCGTCGGAGGTGATGGTGCCGGTGATGGTGCCGAGGTGGTGGGTGACCTGGCGTATCTCCTCGTAGAGGAGGTCGGCGGGGAGGTTCTCCCGTAGGGCGTCGAGGGCGCGCTGGAGGGCTTCGCGGGCCTGGCGGAGGGCTTCGGCGTGACGTTCGTTGGAGACGATGGCGTCGCCCCGGTCCACTCCCGAGGTGTCGACCAAGGTGCGCAGGGCATGGAGCAGCCGGCTCATGCCGAGGCCTGTCTTCGCCGAGAGCCCGAAGGCGCGGCCGGGCAGCTGGAAGCCGGGGGCTGCGCAGTCGATTTTATTCACGACCGTCAGGCAGTGCTGTTCCGGGCGGAGCGTTATCGGGGTGCCGTCCGGTGTCAGGGGAAGGGGTAGAGGGAGAAGGATGCCGCCCTCCGCATTCGCCGGCGAGTAGGTCGCGGCGGACGCGGCAGGCACCTTTTTTGGCATGGAGGGCGCGGCACTCTCCGCCTGTGGTCCGGACGCTGTATTCTCCGCCTGTGGCCCGGACGCTGTATTTTCCGCCTGTGGTTCGGGCGCTGCATTCTCTTCCCGCAACTCGGAAGCGGGGGAGGGGGCGAGGGAGGAGGCGTCCGCCTCTTGCCGCTCGGGGAACGCAGGGGCCCCGGTTGCTGCAAGAGCCCCGGTTGCTGCAGGGGCCTCGGCTGTTGCGGGCGGGGCGATATGGGTTGCGTCGACGAGGTGCAGCAGGATGTGGGCCCGCTCGATGGCCTGGCGGGTGCGTTCGATGCCCATCCGTTCCAGCCGGTCGTCGGTGGCGTGCAGCCCCGCGGTGTCGATGAAGCGGAAGCGAACCCCCTCGATGTCGACGCACTCCTCGATGGTGTCGCGTGTCGTGCCGGCGATTTCCGAGACCAGGGCGCGCCGGTCGCCCACCAGGCGGTTCAACAGGGTGCTCTTCCCGACGTTGGGCTCGCCGATGATGGCGACCGCCACCCCTTCGCGCAGGGCGTTGCCTAAGGCGAAGCTCTCCTCCAATGCGCGGAGCTCCTCGCCGATGGAGCGCATGGTGGCCTCTATCCGGCTGCGGTCGGCGAACTCCACCTCCTCCTCCGAGAAGTCGAGTTCGAGGACCAGCAGCGAGGAGAGTTGCAGCAGCTCCTCCTGGAGGCTGCCGAGCCGTTCGGAGTAGCTGCCGCGCATCTGGGTCGCGGCTAATCTGTGGGCGGCTTGCGAGTCGGCGGCAATCAGGTCGGCGACGGCCTCGGCCTGCGAGAGGTCCATGCGGCCGGCCAAGTAGGCCCGGGCCGTGAACTCGCCGGGGGAGGCCATGCGGGCCCCGAGGCGGAGCAGGAGGTCGAGGATGCGGCGGACGATGTAGCGCGAGCCGTGACAGGATATCTCTGCCGACTCGTCGCCCGTATAGGAGTGCGGGGCGCGGAAGAGGGCGACGACGGCATCGTCGAGCAGCTCGCCGCCGTCGACGATGTTCCCGTAGTGGAGCGTGTGGCTGGGGGCCTCCGCGAGCCGCGCCTTGCCCCGGAATATGCGGTCGCAGAGGGCAATGGAGCCCTCGCCGCTGAGGCGGACGATGGCTATGGCTCCGCCGGGTGCGGTAGCCGGGGCGACGATGATGTCGTGCGTGTCGAGCATGGCGTCAGCGGCGGCCGCGGATGATTTTCAGCCGCTGCCCCTCGCGAATACGGTTGGCGTTCCGGATGTTGTTCCACCGCATGAGGTTCTGCTGCGAGACGTGGTAGCGCCGGGCGATGCCTCCGAGCGTCTCGCCGCGCTTGATGGTGTGGTAGACGGTCGCGGCGGTGGTCGCGGCGGCCCGCTTCTTGTCGAGGTTGGCCGGGTTGAGGTACTCTTTCAGATAGGCGGAGTCCTTGCTGTGGATGAGCTCCTCGGAGGCGATGTAGCTCGTCACGGCATACTGGGGCAGGGTCAGGACGTAGCTTTTGTTCGTGGCGGGAACGATGTCGAGCTTGTACTGGGGGTTCAGCAGCCGCAGGGTCTCCAGCGGGACGTTCTCCAGCGTGGAGGCCACCTGCCCCAGGTGGAGCAGACGGTTGATGTGCAGCGTGTCGGTGGCTAACGGCATGGGAGGCTCGGTGTAGCGTATGCCGTGGGCGCCGTGATAGGCATAGGCGTAGTTGGCCGCGATGAAGGCGGGGACGTAGCCGCGGGTCTCGGTGGGCAGGAAGTCGTAAATCTCCCAGAAGGTCTTGCCTCCCGAGCGGGCCATCGCCTTGTTCACATTGCCGGGGCCGCAGTTGTAGGCGGCTAAGGCCAGCGGCCAGTCGCGATAGATGCCGTAGAGGTCCTTCAGATAGCGGCATGCAGCCCGCGTGGCCTTCAGCGGGTCGAAACGTTCGTCGACTAACGAATTGATTTCCAGCCCATACATCTTTCCCGTGGGGGGCATGAACTGCCACAGTCCGGCCGCTCCGGCGCGGGATACGGCATTGGGCGAGAGGGCCGACTCGATGATGGCCAGGGCCCTGAGCTCGATGGGCAGCCCGGTCGTGATGAGCTCCCGCTCAATCATCGGGAAGTAGTATTGCGACAGGCCGAGCACGCGGCTCATCAGGGTACTGTTCGGCGCGGTGTAGCGGGCAATCACCGCCTTGACAATGGGGTTGAAGGGGAGCTGAATGGGCGAAGCCAAGGCCCGCAGCCGTCCGATGTATACCGAGTCGGGCGTGGGGTCCTGCGCGCCGGCGGAGGGGTCGACGTCGATATACTCCTTGAAGAAGCGTTCGTAGCTCTCCAGGGCGCGGCGGCGGCTCCACTCGCTGAGCAGCGAGTCGTACTGGGCGGGTGTCCAGTCCGTGCGGGGCTCGGGCAGGGGCGGTGTGAGTCGGGCTGCCGAGGCCGGCTGCTCGGGGCGCGCCTCGGCGGGAGCCTCCGCAGCCGGCTGCTGCTCGGGGGCCTGCTGCTCGGTCTGCTGCTGTCGTTTTTTCTTTTTGCGCTTGAAAATCTCCTCGGGCGAGGCGGCGTACAGGGTCTCGGCGCAGAAGAGGGCGGCCGAGAGAAGAAGCAGGGTTTTGGCAATGGGTTTCATCAGAAGTTGACGGAGAGATTAAAGCCGTATACGGGGCGGTGCCCGCCGGCTGTGGGTACATAGGTATAGTCGATTTTGGGTTCGAGGCTCATCGAGAGGTCGTCCGAGATGTCGTAATCCTTCAGGTGGGCGTCCACGTGGGCGTCGACGATTTGCAGGACGTAGATGCCGGCCGTGATGATGATGCAGAGGTCGCGGTTGCGGCGGTAGTTGTCCCTCAGGTTCTTGAGGAAGGAGGCGGAGTAGCGGCCGCGGAACTCATCCATCGACCCCTCGGGGCGGGGGATGTTCTCCGGGTCGGCATTGTAGTCGTTCAGCGCCTGGTCGTAGGCAGCCCGCAGCGAGTAGGCCTTCTTGAACCGCTGGTATCCGCGGTTGTTCCAGTCGATGCAGTAAATCATGGCGGCGAAGCCTCCCACGACGAAGGGCACCTTCCAGTAGCTCTGGTTGTAAATCTGTCCGGCACCCGGGCAGATGCAGGCCAGCGTGGTGGCCTTCTTGACGTTCGAGACGTCGTTGGTGCGGTAGTTCACGGCGGCGTCGCCGATGAAGTAGAGATAGGAGGCGACGGAGGCGAAGAGGTAGACCTGGCGCCGGGTGTTGTGCCGAATCATCGAGGCTTGCAGGGCATCCAGCTCGGGCGTGCGCTCCGTGCTGGTCAGGGTGAGTTCGTCGTAGCGGCGTTTCAGGGGCTTGTACTTGTTGTTTTCGTGGACGAAGAGCCCGATGCCGGCACCCACCGTGCCGTAGAGAATGGGCAGCTTCCAGTACTGCTTGTTGTAAATCTGTCCGTAGCCGGGCAGCACGAGCGAGGCCCAGCAGACCTTCGAGAGCGACATCGAGTCGCTCATCAGCCATCCCCGGCGCTTCACCGTGTCGGCCATGCGGGCTTGCATGAGGCTGTCGGCCCGGGCTAACGAGTCGAGCAGACTCGGCGCGAGCAGCGTGTCGGCCGCCTCGGTGAGCAGCGTATCGATGCCTGCCCCGGCGAGTGCTAACGAGTCGACCCCGCGTGCCGCTGCCGCGAGGGCGGCTTCACGACGGGCCGTCTGCAGTAGCGAGTCGAGGGTGAGCGAATCTGCAGCCAGCGCCTTCAGCGAGTCGATGAGCTGCCCGGAGAGCAGCGAGTCGGGACCCGAGGGCCGGACGAGGGTGTCGGGCCGCTGCATGAGACCTCCCCGAACCATCTGACGGGCGCTGCGGCGCTGCGGCAGCTGCTGCGCCGAGGCGGCGGAGACGGTAGCAAGGAGCAGGAGCAGCGGCAGGAGTATGCGGAAAGTGCGGCTCATGGGCGGGAAATGGGGACCTTAACGTTGGTTGAAGCGCTCGATGAAACGTTCTATTTCGGCGTCGTCGGCGAAGTCGATGGTGATGCGTCCGCCGCCCTTCTTCAGACGCTTGATGCCGATTTCCTGGGTGAAGAGCTGCTCCAGGGTCTCCACCAACCGCGAGTAGCTCTCGGGATACTCCTCGTCCTCCCCCTCATTTTCTCTTTGGGCGGCCTTGCCGGCCTCGTCGGCCATTCTGCGGGCCAGCTCCTCGGCCTGACGCACCGAGAGCGACTTCTTGATGCACCGCTTCAGCAGCCAGAGCTGACGGCCCTCCTCCACGCCGGCTATGGCCTTGGCGTGGCCCATCGAGATAAGCCCCTCCTTCAGGGCCAGCTGCACCTGGTCGGGCAGCTTCAGCAGCCGCATGTAGTTCGACACCGTGGAGCGCTTCTTGCCCACCTTCTCCGACAGGGCGTCCTGCGTCAGGTGGCATTCGTCGATGAGACGCTGCATGCCTAAGGCGATTTCTATGGCATTCAGGTCCTGACGCTGGATGTTCTCCACCAGCGCCATGGCGTGCAGGTTCTCGTCGTCCACCTCGCGCACGTAGGCCGGCAGCCGCTCCAGGTCGGCCCGCTGTGCGGCGCGCCAGCGGCGCTCGCCGCTGATGATGACATACTTGCCCTCGCTGTTTCGCTTGCGGACGGTGATGGGCTGTATGACGCCCAGGGTGCGAATCGAGTCGGCCAGCTCGTCTAAGGCCTCCTCGTCGAACCGGGTGCGGGGCTGCGTGGGGTTGGGGATGATTTCCGAAACGGGTATCTCGGCCATTTCGCTCATGGGCTTGAGGATGACCGTAGGCTTCTCGGTGCCGAATATGGCATCCAAGCCGCGTCCTAATCCTTTCTGTTTCATTCTGCTTTCGCTTTACGGTTGCGTTTGAGGAACTCCTTGGCCAGCGTCAGGTAGTTCGTGGCGCCCACGGCGCTCGCATCGTAGAGCATGATGGGCTTTCCGTGCGAGGGGGCTTCACCCAAACGGATGTTTCGTTGAATTATTGTCTCATAGGCCAGCTCGCCGAAGTGTTCGCGCACCTCGGCCGCCACCTGGTTGTTCAGGCGGTTGCGCATGTACATCGTCAGCAGGAAACCCTCGATGTCGAGTGCGGGGTTCAGCCCGCTCTTGACGATGCGTATGGTGTTCAGCAGCTTGCTCAACCCCTCCAGGGCCAGGTATTCGCACTGGACGGGAATGAGCACCGAGTCGGCCGCCGTGAGGATGTTGACGGTGGTGTACCCTAACGAGGGGGAGCAGTCGATGAAGATATAGTCGAACCTGTCGCGCAGCGGGTCGACGATGCGCTTCATGATATGGTGGGCATCCTCCATCTTGGGCAGTTCGGTGTCGGCAGCCACCAAGTCGATGGAGGAGGGGAGCACCCAGAGGTTCTTGATGTCGGGGCTCTGGAGCAGCACCTCATCGGGCCGGCGGGTGCCGGTCAGACACTCGTAGATGCCCTCGAGGTCGATGTCGAACCCCAACCCCGAGGTGGCATTGGCCTGCGGGTCGGCATCCAGCAGCAGCACCTTCTTGCCTAAAAGGGCCAGCGAGGCCGCCAGGTTGATGGCCGTGGTGGTCTTCCCGACGCCTCCCTTCTGATTTGCTAATGCGATGACTTTTGCCATGTAAAAAATAGATTTGGGCAAAAGTAGTGATTTTCTTCGGGCTGTGCAAAAAACGGCCCACTTTTCGCGCCCTGCATGCGACAAGACGCGAATAATCAGCCTGTTCGCCATCGGCGGCCCGAACAGCCCCCTTCCGGCCTGATTTTTCCTCCCTTCCGGCCGGATTTTTTCTCCCCTCCCCTCCGACCCCCCCCACACTCTCGCTCGGCAATGTGCAAATAAATTTGCCATTGCCCTCGCTTATTACTATCTTTGAAGCGAAAAACGAACGACAGACCATGGAAAACCTTCATCCCGCATCTGTGCCGGAAGCCGGCGCGGAGCCTTCGAAAGATTCCGGCGACGCCCGGCAGACACCGGACCGTGCGCCGCGGCCGCCCTTCCCGAACTGGGTGGACATGCTGGCCCTGCTGGGGCTCTTCCTGCTCGCGTCGCTGGCGGGCATTGTCGGCGCGCGGATTGCCGGGTGCGAATTCCCGGTCGTCAAGGGCGGCGAGAGCCTCTATCCCGCCGACTGGGGATGGACGGTCTTCGTGAGCTACGCCGTGCAGATGACCCTGATGGTGCTCCTCACGCTCCTCTACCGGCGCATCCGCCGGGGCACGCACCGCGTGGCCCGCTTCTCGGCCCGGGGGTGGAACCCCGTGCTGCTGCTCTGGGGCGTGGTGCTGCTGCTGGCCGTGAACGTCGTGATTTCGCCCCTGCTGGAGCTCATCCGCTTCGACTGGCTTCCGCTGCCCGACCCCGGGCGGGGGCTCTGGGCCCTGCTGTCGGCCGTCGTCGCGGCACCCGTGATGGAGGAGCTGCTCTGCCGCGGCATCGTGCTCGAGTCGCTGCGCGCCCGCTATGGGGTGGTGACGGCCTGGCTCGGGTCGTCGCTCTTCTTCGGCCTCATCCACCTGCAGCCCGTGATGGTGGTCAACGCCACGGTGCTGGGCCTCATCTTCGCCTACCTCTATATCCGCACCGACTCGCTCTGGCCCGCCATCCTGCTCCATGCCTTCAACAACGCCCTGGCGCTGCTGCTGATGTGGACCGAGTTCCCCGGCGCGAAGTTCGAGGGGCGCCCCATGGCCGAACTCTCGCTCGGCGAGCTCATCGACAACCCGCGGCTCTACGCGCTGGTCTACGGCGCGGCGCTGCTGACGGCGCTCCTCTCGGCCTGGCGGATAAGCCGGAAAATCAAGGCTCTGAAGGCCGGGGAGCGGAAAAATGAGGGGACGGATGAAATAAACCCGGCCGGAGATGCGTTAAATTCGGGTAAATAGTGTAACTTTGTACCTCTCTATGCGTGCGATACTCTATATACTTTGCGGTGCGGCGGTCTCGCTGCTTGCGGGCTGCCGGGAGCTGCCGGCCTACTTCAAGGGGGGTGCTCCGCTGGCCAAGGTGGGGCACGAGACGCTCTACCTGCATGAGGTCGAGCGCGTGGCTCCCGAGGAGATGACGGGCGACGACAGCGCCGCCTTCTACCGCCTGTATATCGACCGGTGGGTGACCCGCCAGCTGAAGCTCCGCGAGGCCGAGGCCCTCTTCTCGGAGGAGGAGGCGGGCGACGTGGAGGCCATGGTGGAGGAGTACCGCCAGTCGCTGCTCATCCGCAGGCTCGACCAGAGCTACGTCGACCGGCAAATCGACACGCTCTTCACCGACGAGGATATACAGGCCTACTACCACGCCCATTTGGAGGACTTCCGCTCGGACCGCACCCTGGTCAAGGGCCGTGTCCTGCGCTTCCCCGAGGGGGACCGGAGGGCCAAGCAGCTCCTCGCGCTCATGCGGGCTGCGAGCCCCGAGAAGCGCAAGGATTTGGAGGGCATCTGCTCGAAGCAGGACTTCCGCCTCACGGAGCTCACCTCCGGGTGGGTCGACTGGGAGGAGTTCTTGAGTTACCTGCCCACGCTGCGCGACGGCGACTACACGCCGCTGCTCGCCTCCAGCGACGTGCAGCAGATGCGCGACAGCCACTCGCACTACTACTTCCAGCTGACGGCCGTGCGCCGTGCGGGCGAGGCGCTGCCGATAGAGCGGGTGAGCGAGACCATCCGCCGCATCCTGTTCAACCAGCGGCAGAGCGAACTCATCCGCCGCCGCGAGCAGGAGCGCCGCCGCGAGGCCGACCAGGAGGGGATAGTGAAGCTCTACTTCGAGGAAAACGAACCCGAAGGGGACAACGAATGATAAATGAATAGATACGATGCGGGCCTTCGGACCGAAGCTCCGGACGGAAGGTCCCGAAGATTTTGAATAAGGAAAGTATGTTGAAAAAATGGTTCTTGAGCGCCGTTCTGCTTGTGGCGGCGACGGGCGGATGGGCCCAGCAGCAGGTGATGCTCGACAAGGTGGTCGCCGTGGTGGGCGGTTCGTCGATTCTCTACTCCGAGGTGTCGGACTATGCCCGCCGGCTGGTGGAGCAGCGCCGGGCGGCCGGCTATACCTCCGACCGCGACCCCATGAACGAGGCGCTGGAGGGGCTGCTGACCCAGAAGCTGCTCTACAACCAGGCGCAAATCGACTCGGTGGAAATCGACCTGAGCGGCATCCAGGCGCGAGCCGAGGAGCAGCTGCAAAATATGATTGACCAGGAGGGCTCCATCGCCGGACTGGAGGCGAGGTACCACATGCCCATCTTCAATATCCGCGACCAGCTGCGCCAGACCTTCCAGGAGCAGTCCTATGCCCAGGGCATGCAGCACGAGGTGACCTCGAAGGTGACCGTCATCCCGGGCGAGGTGGAACTCTTCTTCAACCGCATCTCCAAGGACAGCCTGCCCGTCATCCCCGAGCAGTACGTCTATGCGCAAATCGTGAAGTACCCCAAGTCGATTGTCGAGGCCAAGCGCCGCACCCGCGAGCGGCTGCTGGAGCTCCGCAGTCGCATCATGTCGGGCGAGGCGAAGTTCGAGACGCTGGCCCGCATGTATTCGGTCGACGGCTCGGCCATGCGCGGAGGCGAAATCGAACCCTCGCCGTTGGCGGGCCTCTACCAGCCCTATGCCGATGCTCTGGCCGAGCTGAAGGAGGGCCAGGTATCGGAGGTCGTGGAGACCCAGGCCGGGTTCCACATCATCCAGCTCATCGACAAGCGGGGCAACCTCTACCACAGCCGCCACATCCTGCTGCGCCCCACCTATACCGCCGATGAGTTCACCGAGTCGCTCAACTTGCTCGACTCGCTGGCCGAGAAGATTCGCCAGGACTCCATCACCTTCGAGCGGGCCGCGGCCATCTACTCCGAGGATGCCCTGACGAAGATGAACGGCGGCCTGGTGACCAACCACGACATCCTGGAGCGTGCCGGCGCCAACGACGTCAGCTATACGCAGACCAAGTTCCTCAAGGAGGATTTCGCCCCCGGCGGCAAGCCCTACGTCGACTACCTGGCCCTGAGCCGCCTGAAGGTGGGCGAGGTCTCGGGAGCCTACCGGGCCGAGGACATCATGGGCAACGAGCTGTCGAAGATTGTCAAGCTGGTCGAAATAGTCCCGCCCCACAAGGCGTCGCTCGAGAACGACTACATCCGCCTGGAGGAGATGGCCCTGGCCGCCAAGCAGGAGCGGGTGTTCACCGAGTGGCTGAACAAGAAAATCGCCGGAATATACGTCTATATCGACCCCGAGTTCCGCGACGGCGAGTTCGAGAACAAAAACTGGGTCAAGTAGCCCTGCGAAGCGATGAAGCCGTTGCTGTTCAATAAGAAACTCCTTTCGTGGCTTCTCGTCGCTTCGGTGGCGGGAGGCTTCTGCGCCTCCGCCCGTTCGGGCCGGGCCCTCCTGCGGACGCTTCCCGCCGCCGAGACCCCGCAGACCCCGCAGCTGCCGCAGACCCCGCCGCAGAAGAGCCCCGATAAGAAGTTGGTCTACATGCGGGCCGACCACACCTATTCTATCGACGTGGGCGACTCGATGGCTATTTGCATGGTGGGCAACTTCGCCGCCCTGCACAACGGGGCCGTCATCACCTGCGACAGCGCCGTGCGCTACGACGACAAGACCTTCGAGTGCTTCGGCAACGTGCTCATCAATCAGAATACGACCTACATCTACGGCGACAGGGCCGAGTACCTGGGTCTGAAGAACAAGGCCGAGGTCTACTCGCCGCTCATCAAGGTCGTCGACGGCGATGCCACGCTCTACACCTTCCAGTTTTCGTTCGACACCTACGAGAAGGTGGGCCGCTTCTCCGGCGGCGGCGTGCTCTTCAACCGCGGCAACCAGTTGGAGGCCGAGCGCGGCTACTACTTCACCGAGCTCCACGAAATCGCCTGTGCGGGCGAGGTGGAGATGCGCGACACGACCTACGAGCTGACCAGCGACTCGGTGATTTACAACACCGACACCGACCGGGCCGAGTTCTTCCGCCAAACCAATATCTGGAACGAAGACGGGGACTACCTCTACGGCGACCGGGGCAGCTACGACCGCCCGTTCGAACGCTATGTCCTTACCGAGAACGGCTATCTGCTCACCGAGAAGCAGGAGCTGTGGAGCGACAGCCTCGACTACCTGCGCAACGAGGAGCACGTGCGCCTCTACCGCAACATCCAAATCGACGATACCGAACACAAGGTCTACGCTTTCGGCGACTACGGCGAGTACTGGCGGAACCCGGGCAATGCCCTGCTGACCCGCCGGCCGGCATTGGTGAGCTACGACACCTCGCAGGGCGACTCGCTCTTCATGCGCTCCGACACCATCCTGCTCCATACCTTCTATACTACGCAGCCCGAGACGGAGATTTTCCCCGGCATGGGCCCGAAGGCCGACACCGTGGCACAGACCGCAGACGGCCTGACGGCGGAGAGCCGCACGCCGGACGCCCCGGCACAGGATGCGCCGACCTCGCCTGACGCTCCGGCAGAGGGGCAGCCCCTCGCCATAGAGCATGCCGAGATGGAGCGCGCCTCCTCCCTGCTCGCCGCCCGGCGCGACTCGACCGGTTCCGCCGCGGAGGCCCTGCTGCCGGAGGACGGACTGCGCGATTCCGTGGAGCGGGCCGAGATTCCCGATTCGCTCCGGATGCCCGAGAAGGACAGCCTGACCTTGGCCGCGGAGCGCGAGGCGGCCCTGCGCGACAGCATTGCCGCCCTGGGCGAGAAGGAGCGCAAGGCCTACTACAAGCGCATAGCGCGGGAGAAGAAGGCCGAGGAGAAGCAGGTGAAGGCCGAGGCGCGCCGCAAGAAGCTGCAAGAGATAGCCCGGGCCCGCCAGGCGAAGCTGACGGCCCAGCTCAAACGCATGGAGGCGGCCGAGCAGCGCCGCTTGGAGCGCCGCCGCGCCCGCCTCGAGGCGAAACTCGCGGCCAAACGCGAGCGGGCCATCCGCCGCGGACGCGAGCTGCCCGACTCGGCGGCCCTCGGACGTTTGGACTCCCTGCTCCTCGACCGGCAGATGGCCGACTCGCTGGCCGGCGCCGACTCCCTGGCTCTGGCCGACAC
>X127_Alpine_Marmot__coassemble_235_pt1 | contig 11483 bp, 7 predicted proteins | sample X127_Alpine_Marmot__metabat2_high_PE_013 | metagenome-assembled genome bin X127_Alpine_Marmot | reverse complement strand
GGCATGAGCCCCGCGAAAATCGCATTGCGCGCATACTGGGTCGCGGTGGGGAGGATGGCGCAGTAGAAGTCGTCGGTCTCTACGTCGTAATAACCCCGCAGCAGCGAGGAGATGGCGCGCCACTGGTCGTAGCGGAAGTTGTCGATGAGCAGCAGGGTGGTCTTCGGGTGGGTGTCGGCCGCGGGGAAGATGCGGGTGCGCATCAGGGTATGGGACATGACGGGCGTCAGGTCCGTGCGGTGGTTAATCCAGTCGTAATAGTTGCGCCGGACGAACTTCGAGAACTCCTGGTTGGCCTCGTTCTTCTGGTAGACCAGCACGTCGCGGATGCCGGGGTCGTCGGTCTCCGAGAGCTCGATTTCCCAGTTGGTCAGCCGCCGGTAGAGGTTGCACCAGTCGCTGAAGGTCGAGGCCATCTGCAGCGAGGCGCTCAGGCGGCCGAATTCGGCGCGGTAGTCGGCCGCGGCCTGCTCGGTGACCAACTGCTGGGAGTGGACGTTCTTCTTGATGGAGAGCAGCACCTGGTTGGGGTTGACGGGCTTGATGAGGTAGTCGGCGATTTTCGACCCCACAGCCTTGTCCATGATGTTCTCCTCCTCGCTCTTGGTGACCATGATAACCGGGGTCGTGGGGCGTATCTCCTTGATTTTCGGCAGCGTCTCCAACCCCGTCATGCCGGGCATCATCTCATCGAGGATGATGAGGTCGTAAGGCTCCTCGGCCGCCATGTCGATAGCGTCGTATCCGTTGTTGCAGGTGGCCACCTCGTAGCCCTTGGCCTGGAGGAACAGCACGTGGGGCTTCAGCAGCTCCACCTCGTCGTCTACCCAAAGTATCTTGACCATAAAAAACCGGTTTTTCTGTTCGTTTATAATATTATAAGGTATGCCCGCCCGCCTCCTGCCGCGAAAACGCCCGGACTTTCTCTTGCAAAAGTACGATTCAAATTCCGAACCGCCAAATCGGACTTCCGGTTTTTTCGCTCTGCCCGGATGCCGGAATGGGCGGTGCGGGGTGCGCCGGAGGCTGGCAGCGGAAATGAACCCCGCGCGGTCGCTGCAGACGGCTCCCTTGGGGTGACGTGCGAGAACGGAGGGGGCGCACGAAAGGGCGCTGGCTGTCAGTCGAAAGATTTTCCCCTTAAAACACAATTTTTTGGCAATCTACAGCGTTAGTAAAACGAACGGGGTTTTTCCGGGCGGACGATGTGCCCGAAAGGCGCGCTTGTCGTTCGGATAACCGGTTGAGAGATAATTGTTTGCTTCGGGGCTCGCTTTTTGTGTGTAATTTGCGGCTGCGGTTGTGGTAAAAATTAGAAAAAAATTGTCAGTTTGTTGTGAAATAATGAAATAAACCGTATATTTGCACTCCCGAACAAGGGAACGAGTGCATGGCTGCGGATAGATTATCCCGAGTAGAGGGTGTTATAGCGGGGGCACTTGAGAAGACAAAACAACTAATTTAAATTTTTACTTAAATTATGACAAAAGCAGATATCGTTAGCGAAATCGCTAAGAGCACCGGCATCGAGAAGAAGCAGGTTCAGGACGTAGTTGTGGCTTTCATGGAGAGCGTCAAGGGGTCCCTTATTCAGGGTAACGATGTGTTCCTCCGCGGTTTCGGCAGCTTCATCGTGAAGAAGCGCGCCCAGAAGGTTGCCCGCAACATCCTCAAGGGTACCACCATCACCATCCCCGAACACAACATCCCCGCATTCAAGCCCGCGAAGAGCTTCGTTGCGAAGGTGAAGTAAAAAATAGAAGTCGAACCCTTAAACATCTGGACTATGCCAAACGGAAAGAAGCATAAGCGTCATAAGATGGCTACCCACAAGCGCAAGAAGCGTCTGCGCAAGAATCGCCACAAGAAAAAGTAGGTAGCATCGCGTTATGCAAAGCGATAGATAAAGCTAAAGGAGCCGTGTGCTCTTTTAGCTTTACCTATTTATAAAATCCGAAGCGGCGGCGGGCCGGCGGAAGCCCGGTACAGGCGGTTTCGGAACATCGTGAAATCCTCGAATTCGGGCGGTATGGCCAGTTTGAGGTGCGTTTTCGTGTCTGCGGACCCGGTAATGGGTCCAGGCGGAGGCGAAGCGGAAAAGAGTTACGGCGGAAGGCGAGTGTCGGCCAGAGCCCCGGCAGCCCGGAGAAGTCGGAATGCGGAGGAAAGTTCCGCGGAGGGCAGCTTGAGAGGACCCGCGGAGGGCAGCTTGAGAGGACCCGCGGAGGGCAGCTTGAGAGGACCTGTGGAGGGCAGCTTGAGAGGGGAGAGAAGGCCCGCGGAGGGCGGCTTGAGACGAGGCCCCGACCGGATAAGTGAAAATAACCAAAACCGAAAAACTGGGTTCGGGAGCTGAACCCACGTTGATATATGAACAGAGAACTGATTGTAAACGTAACCCCGCGGGAAATCACCATCGCCCAGTGTGAAGACAAGGTGCTGGTGGAGCTCAACAAGGAGCAGTGCCAGTCGGGGTTCGCCGTGGGCGACATCTACCTGGGCAAGGTGCGTAAAATCATGCCGGGCCTGAATGCCGCTTTCGTCAACATAGGGCACGAGAAGGATGCCTTCATCCACTATCTCGACCTGGGGGCCCAATTCCCCTCGCTCGACAAGTTGGTGTCGAGCATCCAGCCCGGCAAGCGCGGCATGCGACTTGAGACCATGAAGCTCGAGCCGCCCATCGAGAAGGACGGCAAGCTGGGGAGCTATCTCCAGGTCGGGCAGACCGTCATGGTGCAGATTGCCAAGGAGGCTATTTCGACCAAGGGACCCCGCCTGACGTCCGACATATCGCTGGCGGGCCGCAATGTGGTGCTGGTGCCCTTTTCGTCGAAGGTCTTCCTGTCGCAGAAGATTCGCTCCAATGAGGAGAAGAAGCGCCTGAAGCGCATTGCGGCGGGTGTGCTGCCCAAGAACTTCGGCGTCATCATCCGCACGGCGGCCATGGAGGCCAAGGACGAGGACATCGAGCAGGACATCCTTTCGCTGGTGGAGCGGTGGCGGAAGACGCTGCAGAACATCCGCAAGCACGAGGCCCCGGCCCTGCTCATGAGCGAACTCACACGGGCCAACACCATCATACGCGACACGCTGAACGGCTCGTTCTCGCAGATTGTGGTCAACGACGAGGCCATGTTCAACGAGATTCGCAACTACATCAAGGTCATCGAGCCCGAGAGCGAGAAAATCGTCAAGCTCTACAAGGGCAGCGTGCCCATCTTCGACAACTTCGACATCTCGAAGCAAATCAAGTCGCTCTTCGCCAAGTACGTGTCGCTGCGGCGCGGGGCCTACCTCATCATCGAGCACACCGAGGCGATGAACGTCATCGACGTCAACTCGGGCAACCGGACCAAGGCCGAGGACAACCAGGAGCAGACCGCCATGGACGTCAACCTGGCGGCGGCGAAGGAAATAGCCCGCCAGCTGCGTCTGCGCGACCTGGGCGGCATCGTGATTATCGACTTCATCGACCTGCACAAGGCCCAGAACCGCCAGCTGCTCTACGACGAGATGTGCAAGCTGATGGCCACGGACAAGGCCAAGCACACCGTGCTGCCCCTCACGAAGTTCGGCCTGATGCAAATCACCCGCCAGCGGGTGCGCCCCGTGCCCGTGCAGGACGTCACGGACCTCTGCCCCACCTGCAACGGCACGGGCAAGATACAGCCTACGGTGCTGTTGGACAAGAAAATCGAGAACCAAATATCGTTCCTCACCCAGGACCGCGGCCACAAGTTCATCGAGTTGCGCGTGAGCCCCTATGTGTCGAGCTTCCTGCGGCACGGCTGGCTCTCGCTGCGCATGCGCTGGATGTGGCGCTACAAGGTCCGGCTGCGCATTACGGCCGACCAGAGCGTGGGCATCATCGACATTCACTATTTGGACAAGAAGGGCAACTCGCTTATTTAGCGGACGATGACTGCGAAGGAGGAGATTCTGGAGCGCATCGGCGGGGCCGAATCGCTGAAGCGGCTCTGCCGGGAACTGGACCATGCGGGCGCCACCATCCATCTTCAGGAGATGGTCGGAGGCGCCCTCTCGCCCTATGCGGCGGCGGCCGTCGGCAAGATGGGCGGCGTGCACGTCTTCGTCGCCGAGGACCGCGATGCCGCAGCCTACCTGATGAACGATTTCTATGCGCTGTTGGACGAGAGCTCCGTCTACTTCTTCCCCTCGGCCTACAAGCGCTCCATTGCCTACGGGCAGGAGGAGGCGCAGGGGGTGGTGCAGCGCACCGCAGCGCTCAACGCCCTGCGCGGCGGCAAAGGGGGCGAAGGGAACAAAGAGGGTAAAGGAGACGAGAAGGGCAAAGAAGGCGAGAAGGGTGAGAAGAAGAAAAAGGGTGCGAAGGGGAAGCCGGGGGGCTATGCGGTGCTGTGCACCTGGCCCGAGGCGCTGGCCGAGCGCGTGGTCGACAACGAGCTGCTCCGGCAGCGGACCCTGCACCTGAGGGTGGGGGACCGCATGGCCATCGACGCCCTGGAGCAGGAGCTGGCCGAAGGCGGCTTTACCCGTGTGGATTTCGTCTACGAGCCGGGGCAGTATTCACTGCGCGGCGGCATCGTGGACGTCTTCTCCTACTCCGAGAGCAAGCCCTACCGTCTGGACTTCTTCGGCGACGAGGTGGACTCCATCCGCCGGTTCAACATCTCCTCCCAGCTCTCCGACGACAAGTTGGAGGAGGTGGAAATCATCCCCGACCTGAATGGCGAGCAGCCGGGCGACAAGGTGTCGCTGGCCCGCTTTGCCGGCGGGGAGGCCGTGTGGTGGTTCACCGATGCGGACTATGCCTTAAGGCGCGTGAACGAGGTGCGGCGCAAGCTGATTGCCGACATGGAGGAGCCCGGGCAGGCCGACGACCTGGTTGCGAGCCGGAACATCCTGCTGGCGGACCTGGCCGGGGTGCGCATGGTGTCGCTGCGCGACAACCTGAAGGAGCGTCCGGCGGCTGCGGCCGTGAAGTTCGACACGGCGCCCCAGCCCAAGTTCAACAAGAACTTCGAGATGCTGGCCGACGACATGCAGCGCTCGGCGCAGATGGGCTACGACACCCGCATCCTGTCGGAGAACAAGGCGCAGGTGGAGCGCCTGGAGAACATCTTCCACCAGATAGGCCGCCGGAAGACGGCTGTCCGCGCCCTCTCCATCACCCTGCACGAGGGCTTCATCGACCGCGACCTGAAGCTGTGCCTCTACACCGACCACCAGATATTCGACCGCTACCAGCGCTACCGCATCAACGGCGAGATTCGCCGCGACGAGCAGATGACCGTGGCCGAGCTGAACCGGCTGAGGCCGGGCGACTACGTGGTCCACATCGACCACGGCGTGGGCCGCTTCGACGGGTTGGTGAAAATCAACGAGAACGGCCGCGTGCACGAGGCCATCAAGCTGGTCTACAAGGACGGCGACGTGTTGTTCGTCAACGTGCACTCGCTGCACCGCATCTCCCGCTACAAGTCGGGGGACGGCGAGCCGCCCAAAATCTATAAGTTGGGCAACGGCGCCTGGCAGAAGCTCAAGAACGCCGCCAAAAAGGCCGTCAAGGATATTTCGCGCGAACTCATCGCCCTCTACGCCCGGCGAAAGGCGTCGCAGGGCTTCGCCTTCTCGCCCGACGGCTACCTGCAGAACGAGCTGGAGGCTTCGTTTATGTGGGAGGATACGCCCGACCAGCAGGCGGCCTCGGAGGCCATCAAGCGCGACATGGAATCGCCCCGGCCCATGGACCGCCTGGTCTGCGGGGACGTGGGCTTCGGCAAGACCGAGGTCGCCATCCGCGCCGCCTTCAAGGCCGCGACGGACGGCAAGCAGGTGGCCGTATTGGTGCCGACGACCATCCTGGCCCTGCAGCACTACCGCTCATTCTCGTCGCGTCTGCGCGACTTCCCGGTGCAGGTCGAGTACCTGAACCGCACGAAGTCGCCAAAGGAGGTCGCGCGCATCCTGCAGGAGCTGGCCGACGGGAAAATCGACATCCTCATCGGAACCCACAAGATGCTGGGCAAGCAGGTCCGCTTCAAGGACCTGGGGCTGCTGATTATCGACGAGGAGCAGAAGTTCGGCGTGGCGGCCAAGGAGAAGCTGACCCAGTTGAGCATCAGCGTCGATACGCTGACCCTGACGGCTACGCCCATTCCGCGCACGCTGCAATTCTCGCTCATGGGCTCGCGCGACCTGTCGGTGATTTCCACCCCGCCGCCCAACCGGCAGCCCATCGTCACCGAGTCGCATCTCTTCTCCGAGGAAATCATCCGCGACGCCGTGCGGTTCGAGCTGGCGCGCGGCGGACAGGTCTACTTCGTCCACAACCGGGTGGAGGACCTGGCGACGCTGCAGGGGATGATTCAGCGGCTCTGCCCCGAGGCCCGCGTGGCGACGGGCCACGGCAGGATGCCGGCCGAGCAGCTCGAGAAGCTGGTCATGGACTTTATCTACGGCGAGTTCGACGTGTTGGTGTCGACCACCATCGTCGAAAACGGCATCGACATCCCCAATGCGAACACCATCATCGTCAACAACGCCCAGAACTTCGGCCTGAGCGACCTGCACCAGCTGCGCGGCCGGGTGGGCCGCTCGGACAGGAAGGCCTACTGCTATCTGCTCTCGCCCGCCGACGAGCTGCTCTCGGACGATGCGCGGCGGCGTCTGCGGGCCATCGAGGAGTTCTCCGACTTGGGCTCGGGCTTCAATATCGCCATGCAGGATTTGGACATCCGCGGCGCGGGCAACCTGCTGGGCTCCGAGCAGAGCGGCTTCATTGCCGACATCGGCTTCGAGACCTACCAGAAAATCCTCCAGGAGGCCATCACCGAGCTGCGCAACGAGGGTGTGGAGATGCCGGGCATGAGCGAAGGGGAGCAGCAGGTGCTGGACAAGATGCACTGGATAGACGACGCCGTTATCGACCTCGAGGTCGAGGCCGAGCTGCCCGACAGCTACGTACACCAGACTGCCGAGAAGCTGCGCCTCTACCGCGAGTTGGACAACACGAAGGACGAAAAGGCCCTGGAGGCCTTCGAAAGCCGGCTGAAGGACCGCTTCGGCGAACTGCCCAAGGCGGCCCGCGAGCTGCTCGACGTGGTGCGGCTGCGCTGGGAGGCCGTGCGGTTGGGCATGGAGCGCGTGAAGGTGAAGAACGGGCTGATGATTGTCCACTTCGTGGGCGACGACCACTCTCCTTATTATAAAAGCGACGTCTTCATGGAGCTCCTGCGGCGCGTCACCCGGCAGCCGGACCGATTTGTCCTCAAGCAGCACAATAATCGGCTCGCGATGACCGTTAGAAAGGTCAAAGACGTGAAGGAGGCCGTGGAGGTGCTCCGCTCGCTGTAACCCGAACCGATGAGAAGAGTGCGCAACCTGATAGTGGACATAGGCAACACGCGAACCAAGGTCGCCGTGACGGAGGAGGGAAAGGTCCTCTGCGAAGAGGCGCGCGAAGACTTCGCGCCCGCCGCGCTGTGCGGCCTGGCGGCGGAGTGGTGCGTGGCGCGGGCCATCGTCTCCTCTACGCGGGGTGATGGCTCCGCCGTGGTGGAGACGCTGCGCGGGGCGGGTGTGGAGACGCTGCACTTCACCCCCGGGGTGGCCGTGCCGCTGCGGAGCGACTACCTCACCCCCGAGACGCTGGGGTGCGACCGCCTGGCCGCCGCCGTGGGTGCCGACCTCCTCTTCCCGGGGCGGACGGTGCTCATCGTCGACTTCGGCACGGCCGTCACGCTGGACGTGGTGAGCGGCGGCTGCTTCAGGGGCGGCTTCATCTCGCCCGGGCTGCGCACCCGCTTTAGGGCGCTGCACGACTATACGGCGGCCCTGCCCGAGGAGGCTCCCGCCGCAGAGTGGCTGCCCATTGGCCGCACCACGGCGGAGTGCATCCAGCAGGGGGTGGAGCAGGGGTTGGCCTACGAAATCGAGGGTCAAATAGCCCGCCTGAGGGAGAAATTCGGCGAATTGTCGGTAATTTTTACCGGTGGAGACGCGAAACGTTTTGCGAAAAGAATTAAAAATACGATATTTGCAGACTGTGACCCGGTCATTGCGGGTCTGAACCGAATTTTAGAGTATCATGTCCATAGGAAAAAATAGTCTTCTCGCGCTGCTCGCCGCCGTGCTCTTCGCCGCTGCGACACCCTGTTCGCTCTTTGCCCAGGGGAGCAGCATCAACGCCTTCTCGCCCTACTCGATGTACGGCATCGGCGAAATCAACACGCCGGGTTCGCTGCCGACCCGCTCGATGGGCGGCGCAGGTGTGGCCCGCCGCGACGCCTCGGGCGTGAACCTGCTCAACCCCGCCGCTTACAGCGTGACCCTGAGCCGGTCCATCCTCTTCAACTTCGGCCTGGAGGGGCAGAACTATTACAACTCGCAGCCCAAGCCCGACGGCTCGACGGCCCGCACCAGCTACAACACCTTCAACTTCCACGACATAGCCCTCCAGATACCCCTCGCCAAGCACTTGGGCTTAGGCTTCAGCCTCACGCCTTACAGCAGCGTGGGCTACCGGCTTTACGACCGTGAGATTCTGGAGGACGTGGGCCTGGCCGAGTACGACTATACGGGCGAGGGCGACGTGACGGAGGTGAAAATCGGCATGGGATGGGAAATCTTCAAGAACTTCTCCATCGGCGTAGCGGCCCAGTACTACTGGGGCGACATCGACCGCGACTTCACCACCACCATCATCCCCTATACCGGTACGGGCAGCTACCCGGCCGCCGTGGGCAACAGCAATTACAGCATCTCGCGCATCAAGGGCCAGGTGGGCTTGCAGTACACGCCCCTGCTGGACCGCAAGCGCATGCTGACCGTCGGCGCCACCTTCGACATCGGCGGCGACCTGGAGCCCCGCGTGACGAACAAAATCGTGGTGAACAGCACGCTGGAGTCGACGGCCAAGGCCGATGTGGACCATCTGCCCATCGTCCTGCCCCGCCAGCTGACGGCCGGCGTCTTCTACGAGACGACCCGCGTGGCCCTGGCATTGGACTACGTGTACCAGAACTGGGGCTCGCGCAACGAGGTTGCCGAGACCGCTGCCGGAGGCTTCGAGGCGGCCTACTGCAACACCAACACCGTGAAGGTCGGCGTGGAGTGGACGCCCAACCGAAACGATGTGCGCCGCTTCCTCAAGCGCTGGCACTACCGCCTGGGCTTCAACTACGGCAACTACCACCAGACCTTCGGCGGCGAGCGCCTGAACCAGTATGCCGTGACCTTCGGCTTCGGTATCCCGGTGAAGTTCGGCGGCTTCTCGGCTATCGATGTGGGTGTGGAGTACGGCTGCCGCGGCTCGCACGACAAGGTGGCCGAGAATGTGGGGCTGGTCAAACAGCAGTATTTCAAGTTCGCTGTCGGCTTCGCCCTCTTCGGCGACGACTACTGGTTCGTAAGGCCGAAGTACGATTGACGTATTTTATTGCAGGTTTGTTATTGCAGGATTGAACGGATTTTATTACCTTTGCATACTCGAATAACGACAATAACAGAAAACTTAAAACGAATAACATGAAAAGAGTGAAATTTTTGTTGAGCGCCCTGCTGGCCGCCGTCGGAGTTTCGGCCTATGCGCAGGACCTGTCGGGCGAGGCCTTCGCCAAGTGGGGCGAGACCGTGGAAGAGCGTCAGGAAAATATGCTGATGAACTCTTTCCTGAAGGAGAATCTGCAGAACAAGAACTACGATGCCGCCGCCGGTTATTTCCAGCAGCTGGTTAAGCGTGTTCCTGCGGCTGCCGAGTCCATCTACCAGCGCGGCGAGTTGGTTTACATCAACAAGATGGCCCGTGCTACGAGCCTGGCCGAGCAGCGCGTGGCCTTCGATTCGATAATGGTGGTTTACGACCTGCGTCTGCAGTACTTCGGTACGACGCCCGAGTCCAAGGCCACTATCCTGGACCGCCGCGCCCGTCAGTATGCCAAGTACAACAAGCGGGACCGCGAGGGTATGCGCGAGGCCTTCAAGCTGGCCATCGCCGCTGACGTCGAGGGCCGCAACCCCGACCTCTACGAGACCATCGTGCACTACTTCAACAACCTGGTTGAGGACTACAAGAACGACGAGGTCTATCCCGACGTGGTGATTGCCGAGTACGACCGTCTGACCCCCCTGTATGAGGGCGTGCCCGAGGACAAGGCCGAGTTCAAGGACCAGTTCGACGCCCTGTTCGGCACCAGCGGTGTCGCCAGTTGCGAGAACCTGGAGGCCCTCTTCCGCAAGAAGCTGGCCGAGAACCCCGACGACCTCGACGTGCTGAACCAGGCCGTGTCGCTCATGGGCCGCGCCAAGTGCTCGGGCGACTTCTTCTTCGAGGTGACCGAGCGTCAGTACAAGCTCGCTCCGTCGGCCAATACGGCCATCTTCCTGGCCCAGGCATTCCAGGACAAGGGCGACTTCGAGAAGGCTACGACCTATCTGCGCGAGGCGCTGAAGACGGAGACCGACGAGACCTCGCGCGAGAACCTGCTCGTGCAGTTGGGCATGGTCGAGCTGGCCTCGAACCACGTGAGCGATGCGTTGGAGGTTTCCCGCCAGCTGCGTGAAATCAACGCCGAGAACGGCTACTCCTACTTCATCCTGGCCCAGTGCTATGCCGCTTCGGGCTGCGTGGAGGCTTTCTGGGCCGCCTACGACACGATGAAGCAGGCCGAGGACCGCTTCGACGACCCCTCGCTGAAGGAGAAGGCCCACACGCTGGCCGTCGCCTATGCGGGCCGCTGGCCGCTGGCGAACGACGAGAAGTTCTTCATGGAGGGCATCAAGGCCGGCTCCACCTACACCATCACCTGCGGCGCTGCGAGCGGCGTGCGTACGACGGTGCGCTTCCGCTAACGGCCGCCCCCGAACCATTGGGACATGAAGAGGCTCTCTCTGAAGATGCGATACCGGGTAGCACTCCTCCTCGCGGGGAGTGCTATCTTGCTATGTTCCTCCGAAGAAGCCAAGACGGAGGAGCCGGGCCCGCTCGAGGAGAAGCTGATGACCGAATACAGCGAGACCCGCCGGGTTGTCGCCACCGAGAACGGCCGGAAGAACTACGAGTTCTTCACCCCGCTGCTGGAGGGCTACACGGCCGGGCGGGAACCCTACCGCGAGTTTAGAAAGGGCGTGGAAATCACGACCTTCAAGAAGGACTCGACGGCCGGCACGGACGTCACGCTGACGGCCAACTACGCCATCTACTACCAGAACCGCAAGCTGTGGGAGGCCAAAGGAAACGTGGTGGTGCGCAAGTCGGACGGCAAGGAGCTCTACACCGAGCAGCTCTTCTGGAATGCCCTGACCAAGAAAATCTATTCGAACGTCGACTCGAAAATCGTGCAGCCCGACGGCAGCATCAGCTTCGTGTCGAGCTTCGAATCGGACGAGGAGTTCCGCTACTGGAGCTCCCGCGACATGGACCTCCGCATGGAGGTCGAATTCAAACCGACGGAGCCCGCCGAGGCCGCAGACTCCGCCTCTGTCGACCAACCGGAGGC
>X127_Alpine_Marmot__coassemble_230_pt1 | contig 11599 bp, 9 predicted proteins | sample X127_Alpine_Marmot__metabat2_high_PE_013 | metagenome-assembled genome bin X127_Alpine_Marmot | reverse complement strand
TGTCCTTCAGAAAGTTAGGTCCGCCGCATTACGGTTTACCGGACAGGAATAATAATCAAATGCAGTTTGAAGCCGTAGAACCATCCCATCGAGCACTTGCCTCGTTGAGCTATACCTTTGAATGTCTTGTGGATAAGTATGCGTTGCTGTTTGCAGACGCTCAACGGCGTTGAATCAACAAATGCAATCCCCGTACAAGTACCCAACAGCACCTCTTTGATGAAAACAGTCAGCGGCAGAAGCACAGATTTCTGCAACTCAACGAATCTATTGTATGACACTGCCTTAGGGAACAAATGGGTAAGATGCTTGCAAACATACTGTGTATAAAAATGCTTGAGGCACCTGAAGCCCATGCAGTGAAAGAGAATCAGTATCGTTATAACCTCTGCATCCGAAAGCCTTCCGGGCTTGTTGCGATGGACTTTGCCATCGCTGATTTGATGTTTTTTGAGTTCGGTTGAAAAATACTTGCAAAAGTCGTCGGCAAGACAGAAAATTTCAGTAATTTTGCTCTCGGTAATCATGGCGGTAAATTTTTGTAAATGTTATAATTGGGTACTATAAATTTACGAATTTTCCGCGTGATTACCAAGAAAATCAGCCACTTAGTTTTGTCCTAAATGGCTGATTCCTCTATTGTTGATTGGCCGAATCCTTATATCGAACTCACGTTAATTAAATTTATTTTCTTATATTTGTGTAGTGGATAACAATAATGTATAACCTTTAACACTTACAACTATGGGAATTGAGAACATGAGTAACGAGCAGATGAAAGAAGTAATCAAGAAAGTTCAGAAACTTCTTGCTCTTGCACAGTCGGATAACGAAAACGAAGCTCGCCTTGCCCTTCAAAAGGCACAGGAGCTTCAAGCAAAGTACAACATCGTCTTTGACCAGCTCGATATTGAAGACGAATCCCAGAAAGTCATCGAAGAAAAGTACGACGCCCCCGATACGGAAAGTCTGAACTCGCTCTTTAAGCTGATGGCTTGCAGCCTTGCAGACCATTATCGGGTAAAGACTTACATCAACATTCATAGAGAGTGGGCTACGGTGAACGGCCGTTATCAGAGAACTACGCAGAAGTCGCTGGTTGTAGTGGGTCTTCCTTTCGACGTAGAGGTGTTTAAGCAGAGCTTGTTCTTTGCCTACAATGCGATGCGTAAGCTCGCAACGACGTTTGTACGTCAGCTCCCCGATTACTACTCGCGTTCGGAAAAGCTTCTCTCAAAGAATGACTACTGCTTTGGTTTCATCAAGGGATGTGTCAAGGGTCTGGAGGAGAACGAAATGACTAAAGCTCTGATTGTAGTAACTCCTCATGCAGTCATTGAGCATATGAACAGTATGAAGTTGGGAACGGCCGCCCCTATTGGAAGAGCCAGTCGGGGCGACTACGCAGCTTACGAAGCAGGTCACCGTGATGGTAAAGCTTCAATGAAAGACGGTTCGAAACGTTTAACTGAATAAGCTATGAAAAAGAACAATAAAAGGAGTGAGCTGGTGAACCAGCTCCTCCTCCAAAATCCGGGAATGTCTGAAAAGGATATTTCAATGGAGTTTCACAAAGCAGATAAAGGTTCCGCTCCTTACTGGGCAAAGTTCATAGTAGTCTTTCTGATAAGACTTGCAGTAGTGTCAGGTTTGGCCTTTGCGTCAGCAGTGGGTCAATGCTTGCGGGATGGAGTACCTCATGAATCTCTTGTGGATTTGTTTGCTCCTGCTTTTCAGCAGTGCTGGTGGCTCGTAATAGCTGACGTAGCTCTCTGTTTGCTCTGTTATAAGGCTTATTCCTATACTCCCCGAGGGACTTCTCTTGATGAGGTTGTGGAACAGGATACTTGGGAGAGGTGTACTAAACGACAGGCCAATTTCTTGATTTGGTCTACGGTTCCTGTAATTTTGATAGTGTTACTTATAATCAATAGTTAGTATGAGAGTAGCAAGACGATTGGGAGAAGCAGGACGATAGATGGGGGCGATAAGGAGAGGGGTAAGGAGCGAAGGAAGGGTGATAAGGGAAAGGAAAGTGTTTAAAATTTTCATGAGACGGGCGGCGGAAGAAGAACGGAAATAAAAAGACAACGAAAAAATATGAAAAAAATCATTCTTTCGGGCGGCGGAACGGGCGGCCACATCTACCCGGCCGTAGCGGTGGCGGAGGCGCTGAAGCGCAAGTGGGGCGACCAGGTGGAGCTCCTGTTCGTGGGCGCCGAGCGCAAGATGGAGATGGAGAAGGTCCCGGCATTGGGCTACCGCATTGTCGGGCTGCCCATTGCGGGGCTGCAACGGCGGCTGGACTGGCACAACCTCTCCGTGCCCTTCAAGATGATGAAGAGCGTGAGCAAGGCCAAGCGGACCATTCGCGACTTCGGAGCCGACATCGTGGTAGGCTTCGGCGGCTATGCCAGCGCCCCCGTATTGTGGGCGGCGCAGCGGTTGGGCATCCCGACGCTCATCCAGGAGCAGAACTCCTATGCCGGCATGACCAACAAGATTCTGGCCCGGGGCGCACGGAAAATCTGCGTCGCCTACGACGGCATGGAGCGCTTCTTCCCCGCCGAGAAAATCGTCCTGACGGGAAACCCGCTGCGGGGGCGGTTCTCGAAGTGCGGGACCGACCGGCGCGAGGCGCTGGCCTGGTACGGCTTCACGGAGGAGCTCCCGACCCTCCTGGTGGTCGGGGGTTCGTTAGGCACCCGCACGCTGAACAACATGATGAAGAAGTGGCTGCCCCTCCAGCAGGGCGAGGCTCCCGTGCAGGTCATCTGGCAGACGGGCAAGTTCTACGAGCGGGAGATGAGCGACTTCTTGAAGGCCCACCCCACGGCCCACATCTGGCAGGGGGCCTTCATCGAGCGGATGGACTACGCCTATGCGGCGGCCGACGTGGTGATTTCGCGCAGCGGCGCCTGCACCGTATCGGAGCTCTGCTTGGTGGCGAAGCCCACGATTTTCGTCCCCTCGCCCAACGTGGCGGAGGACCACCAGACCAAGAATGCAATGGCGCTGGTGGAGAAGGGCGCGGCCCGCATGGTGCGCGACGCCGACGCCGTGACGGGGGCCATAGACCTCGCGGTGGAGTTGGTGAAGGAGCCCGGGCAGCTCGAGGTCCTGAGCCGGAACATCGAGCGGTTGGCCATTGCCGACTCGGCGGAACGGATTGTAAACGAGATGGAAAAGATTTGGTAACATGGAACTTCGGAACGTCTATTTTTTAGGCATCGGCGGTATCGGCATGAGTGCCCTGGCCCGCTTCTTCCTCCACGAGGGCCGGCGCGTGGCGGGATACGACCGTGTGAGGTCGGCGCTGTGCGAGGAGCTGGAGCAGGAGGGGGCCGCCATACACTATGAGGAGCGTGCGGAGCTCATCCCCGAGCCCTTTCGCGACCCGGCCTCGACCCTTGTGGTCTACACCCCCGCCGTGCCGGACAACCATGCCGAGCGGGTGTGGTTCGCCGAGCGGGGCTTCCGCATCGAGAAGCGCTCGCAGATGCTGGGGCACCTCTCGGAGGGGAAGTTCGTGATGGCCGTGGCCGGCACCCACGGCAAGACCACGACCTCGACCCTCATCGCCTGGCTCAACCACAGGGCCTGCGGCACGGGAAGCGCCTTTCTGGGGGGCATATCGAAGAATTTCGGCTCCAACCTGGTGTTGGGCGGCGGGCAGCGGTTGGCCGTGGAGGCCGACGAATTCGACCGCTCGTTCCTCCGGCTCTTCCCCGACGTGGCTGTGGTCACCTCGGCCGATGCCGACCACTTGGACATCTACGGCACCCATGAGGCGGTCAAGGAGGCCTTCTCGCAGTTCATCGGCCAGATTCGCCGGGAGGGCTGCCTCGTCCTCAAGCAGGGCGTCGAGCTGAAAATCGACAATCCGGGCATCGCCGTCTACCGCTATGCCTGCGACGCCCCCTGCGACTTCTACGCCCGCAACATCCGCCTCGTCGAGGGCGGCCACTACCGCTACGACATCGTGACGCCCGACAGCGTACTCGGGGATTGCACGCTGGGCGTGCCCGGCTGGGTCAACATCGAAAACTCGGTAGCCGCCACAGCGGCCGTATGGTGTGCGGCGAAGAGGGACGGTGCGCCCTTCGACGCCGGGCGCATCAAGGAGGCGCTGGCCGAATTCTGCGGGGTGAAGCGCCGCTTCGAGTTCTACGTCAACACGCCCCGGCAGGTCTACATGGACGACTACGCCCACCACCCGCGCGAGCTGGCGGCCGCCATCACCTCCCTCAGGCGCATGTTCCCCGGCAGGAGGCTCACGGCCCTCTTCCAGCCCCACCTCTACACCCGCACGCGCGACCTCTGCGCCGGGTTCGCCGAGGCGCTCTCCCTCGCCGACCGGGTGGTTCTGCTGCCCATCTACCCTGCCCGCGAGGAGCCGCTGCCCGGCATCACGAGCGAAATTATCGCCGAGCGCCTCACCGTGCCCTGCGAAATCGTGGAGCGGAGCGAGCTGGCCGGCCGCGTAGCCCGCATGGATACGGACGTGGTGGTGAGCTTCGGCGCCGGCAACATCGACGCCTGCTGCGAGGCTTTGGCCGAAGTATTGAGGAAGAAGAGCTGACTGTAGAACGACCGTGGAGACGAAGTGGGTGAAATATACGGTGGCAATCGTCCTGTGGGCGGTAGTGGCGGGGACGCTCCTCTTCGCCCACCGCCGCGCACGCACCCACGAGCGCGAGCTCTGCATCAGCCGCATCGCCGTCGAGATAGCCGACAGCACGGCGCACGGGCAGCTCGTCACCCGCGAGATGGTCGGCAGGTGGATTGCCGCCTCCGAGCTGGCCCCCGTGGGCAAGCCGGCCCGCACCTTCGACCTCGCGGCACTGGAGCGCCATATCGCCCGCAACGGCTTTGTGGAGCGCGTGAAGGCCTCGGTGGACTACACGGGCTGTCTGCATATCGACATCCGGCAGCGCCGCCCCCTCTTCCGGCTGTTGGTGGACGGCTACGACCTCTACGTCACCGAGGAGGGAACCCTCTTCGCCGCCCCGACCTCCTCCCCCTCCTCCCCCTCCCCCGCTGCGGCATCCATCTACGTTCCGGTCGTCACGGGCAGCTACCGTCCGCCCTTCCCGCCCGGCTTCGAGGGAAGACTGGAGGAGAGACTGGAAGAGGAGCGGCTGCAAAGCGGCGAGCGCATCGAGAAGTTAGAGCGGGAGAAGTATCCCTTCTACCGGCGCGAGCGCAAGAACATCGAGTACAACCGCGAGACCCGGCGCATGCGTATCCGCCAGCAGCTGTTGGAGAGCCGCGAGCACTTCCAGCGGCGCGTCGAGGAGCTGAGGGGCGAGAAGCGGGAGCGCAGACGCCGCTACCGCTACGAGCAGCAGCAAATCCAGGCCGGCATCGACCGGGTGTGCGCCCGGCAGGAGGAGGAGCGCAGAGGCCAAAAAAAATTGGAGAAAAACTACCAAGATTTCTCGAATCTCATTACCTTTGTCAAACGGATTGACGAGGACGCGTTCTGGCGTGCGGAAATTGTACAGCTGATAGCCTCCGAAGCCCACAGCGGGGCATTGGAGGTGGAGTTCGTACCCCGCAGCGGCCGCTTCACCGTCCGGCTCGGGCGGTTGGAGGAGACCGACGAGAAGCTGGAGCGGGTGGAGAGGTTTTGCAGCGAGGGTCTGAAGGACTTGGGTTGGGACACTTTCCGCACCATAAGCGTCGCGTATCGCGGCCAGGTGGTATGCACTCCCCGCTGATGCGCCGGGAAAGAAAACGGGTTGAAGAATATATAAGAAACAGGTTAAAACAGTGGAAAACAGCGGTTATGTGGTAGCAGTTGACTTGGGCTCCTCCAACGTGGCGCTCGCCGTAGCGGAGAGAAGACCCGAGGGATTGAAAGTCGCAGCACTGGTCGAGATGCCCTGTAAGGGGGTCAACGCCGGACTGATTGAAAATATAGAGCTGGTCAGCCAGGCCATCGGCGCGGCAAAGGAGGAGGTGCAGCAGCAGCTCGGCATCCGCATCATGGAGGCCTATGCCGGCATCTCGGGACAATTCGTGCGCTGCGCGAGCCATAAGGATTACGTCTTCACGACCGACAAGCTCAACGGCGTGAGCCAGGCCGACGTCGACAGGCTCTTCGACCGCATGCGCAACGTCCAGGCGCCCAATGACGAAATCATCATGGAGCGCATACCCCAGAACTATATCGCCGACAATACCGAGGTGCAGAACCCCGTGGGTTCGTTCTGCGGCAAGCTCACCTCGACCTTCAACTTCATCCTCTGCGCCCAGGCGGCCCGTCAGCGGCTCGACCTGGCGATGAAGCGCTGCGGCATCACTCTGAAGGGCATCTACTCCAATGCGCGGGTCGTTCCCGAGAGCATCCTCAGCCCCGAGGAGAAGGAGGAGGGCATGGCCGTCGTCAACATCGGCGGCGGCGTGACGGACGTGTCGGTCTACTACCACAACGTCCTGCGCTACGTGGCCTCCATTCCGTTGGGCGGCCAGGCCATAGACCGCGACATCCGCTCGCAAAGCATCTCGCCCAAGAACATCCGCCAGCTGAAGCACGAATTCGGCTCGGCCCTCACGGAGCTGGCCCCCGACACCGTCATCCAGCTGCCCGGACGCACGGCCCGCGAAACGAAGAGCATCCCGCGTCGCAACCTGGCCGCCATCATCGAGGCCCGCGTGCGCGACATCGTGGAGTACGTTATCCAGGAGCTCAAGGACTCGGGCTACTATGCCAAGTTGGGTTGCGGCATCATCCTGACCGGCGGCACGGCCAAGCTGCAGCATATCGCCGAGCACTTCCACCGGGCAACCGACATGGAGGTCCACATAGGCATCCCCGTCGAGGGCATCGCCCCCGAATCGCTCGAGAAGGTGAAGTCGCCCCAGTGGGCGACCATCATGGGTCTGCTGCTGTGCGGCGCCCAGCGGGGCATTTGCAGCACGCCCCAGCTGCCCGAGGAGGAGTGGACGCGCCACCAGCAGATGCTGGCCGAGCAGCGGGCCCGCGAGGAGGCTGCCCGTCAGGCCGCCGAGGCCGAGCAGCGGGAAAAGGAGGCCAAGGCAGAGGCCGAGCGGCAGAGGCTGCTGAACCAGCTGGCGCAGCTCAACAACGACCCCCAGCCGGCACAGCCCGCGCAACCGGCGCAGCCCGCGGTGCCGAAGACGCCGACGCCGCAGCCCGTTCACCCCGTGCAGCCCCATCCGGCGACGCCCGCTCATCCGGCAACGCCCGGCCCGCACCCCGCACATCCTGTGCAGCCCGCGCAGCCGCGGACGATTTCGACGCCCCGGCCCGAGCCCGCACACCCGGTGCAGCCCCATCCGGTGCAGCCGGTACACCCGGTACACCCGGTACAGCCCCATCCGGCACAGCCCGTGCAGTCGAATACGCCCCCGGTTCCGCAGGTCGAGGCAGAGCCCGGGGTCGAGCCCGGGGTCGAGCCGGCGCCCCGGAAGAACGGAGATGAAGCGGGAGGAAAAGGAAAGGGCCACAGGAACTGGAAGGACTTCTTCCGCCAGAAAATCGACGACCTGAACGAGATTTTCGTACAGGTGAAGAACGATGACGAAGAGATTTAGGGCCGCAAAAAGCCTTACAACGATTTAACGATAGCTAAAGATATGACAGAGGCACAATATACGGATTTCTCCGCCGAGAGGAATGAGGACGACCTGGCAGCCGAGCTGGTCGTCGACCAAGAGGAGGAGCGGAAGGACACTATCATCATGGTCGTAGGCGTGGGCGGCGCCGGCGGCAATGCCGTGAACCACATGTGGAAACTCGGCATCGAGGGTGTCGAATTCCTGGTCTGCAACACCGACAAGCAGGCGCTGAACAAGAGTATCGTCGAGCGCAAAATATGCCTCGGCAAGGACGGCTTGGGCGCCGGCAACGACCCCGTGGTGGGTCGTCAGGCGGCCATCGAGAGTTTGGACGAGGTGCGCAGCTGCCTGGAGCGTTCGGGTACACGCATGCTCTTCATTGCGGCCGGCATGGGCGGCGGCACCGGCACCGGAGCCTCGCCCGTGATTGCCAAGCTGGCGCACGAGATGGGCATCCTGACTGTGGCCATCGTCACCTCGCCCCTGCGCGGCGAGGGTCCCCTGCGCATGACACAGGCCGCCAAGGGCATCGACGAGCTGAAACAGCACGTCGACTCGCTGCTGGTGGTCAAGAACGAGAACCTCTCGAAAATCTACGGCGACCTCTCGCTCATCCAGGCCTTCGGCAAGGCCGACGACATCTTGGCCTCGGCAGCCAAGGGCATTGCCGAAATCATCACGGTAGAGAGCCCCTTGGTGAACGTCGACTTCGCCGATGTGAAGCGCGTAATGACCAACAGCGGCCGCGCCCACATGGGCGTCGCCATAGCCGAGGGTCCCGACCGGGCCGAAAAGGCGACACTCGAGGCGCTCCACTCGCCCCTGCTGGAGCAGGACAGCATCACCGGGGCCAAGCATATCCTGGCGAACATCGTCGTATCGGACCTGAACGACCTCAAGCAGTCGGAGGTGGACACCATCCTCGCCGTGCTGCAGGAGCACTCCGCCCAGCAGGCCGATGCGGAGTATCACGGGGCCAACATCATCTGGGGCACCAGCGTAAAGAAGCAGCTGGGCAAGTCGCTGGAGCTGGTGGTCGTCATCACAGGGTTCAAGGAGGAGGCCGAGACGCCCACGGTTCCGATTCCGAGGAGGAAGCCCCCCGTAAAGCAGGACGAGCAGGATGAGCTGGTTCCGGTCGGCAAGCCGCCCGTAAGGACGCAGCCCGCCGAGCCCGTCGTTCTGGGAAAGAGGGAGAATGCCTACGAGAACATCGACGAGGTGTTGGAGTGTCCGGCCTACAAGCGGCGCCATGCGGATTTCGTGACCGTCGTCCCGGGAACCGAGCAGCGGCGCAAGGAGACCCTCAAGGAGGAGAACCCCCCGGAGCAGAAGACGGAGAAAGGCGCATCGCTTTTCGATACGAACCCTAACGCATAAGACTTGGATACCCCTTTCATCGAATTGCAGGACTTCGGTCCCGAGGTGTGGCTCTGGTTGGCCGCCACCCTGCTGCTGCTGTGTGTGTCGGCCCTCGCATCGGGTGCCGAGACGTCGTTCTTCTCGCTCACCCACAACGACATCCGTCAGCTCAAGGAGCGAGGAAGCGCCTCGTCGGAGGCCATTCTGCGGCTGCTCGCCAACATCGACCTGCTGCTGGCGACCATCCTGGTTGTCAACAACTTAGTCAATATCTGCATCGTCATCCTCTCCTCGAAGTTCATCGACGCCCTCTTCGTCTTCCACCGCTTCGAGTTCCTCTTCAAGACGGTGATAGTCACCTTCCTGCTGCTGCTCTTCGGCGAAATTCTGCCCAAGGTCTTCGCCCAGACCATTCCCCTGCGCTTCGCCGCCGTGGCCTCGCGGCCGCTGTTGGTGATGCGCTTTATCTTCTACCCCCTCTCCTACATTCTGGTCCGCACCAGCAGCCGCATCAGCGAGCGCGCCGTGCACCACAGCGAGCTCTCCATAGACGAGCTGGCCGATGCCGTGGACATGACGCGCGACGCCTCGCCCGAGGAGCACGAGATGCTGTCGGGCATCGTCAACTTCGTCAACACGGAGGTCGAGGAAATCATGCGTCCCCGCATGGACATCACGGCCGTACCGCTGAACGCCCCCTTCCTGAAGGTCAAGGAGGCCATCATCGCCTCCGGCTTCTCCCGCATACCCGTATACGACGAGGACATCGACACCATCAAGGGCACACTCTACGTCAAGGACCTGCTTCCCTACCTCAACCTGGGCGACGAATTCGGCTGGCAGCAGCTCATCCGCAAGCCCTACTTCGTCCCCGAGCACAAGAAAATCAACGACCTGCTGGAGGACTTCCAGTCCGAGAAGATTCACATGGCCATCGTGGTCGACGAGTACGGCTCGACCCTCGGATTAGTCTCTTTAGAGGATATTCTCGAAGAGATAGTCGGCGAGATTTCCGACGAGAGCGACGCCGAGGAGTCCTTCTACACGCGCCTCAACCAGAATACCTACCTCTTCGACGGCAAGACCCACATCGGCGACTTCGAACGGGTGCTGGACCTCGACGAAGAGACCTTCTCCGACGTCAAGGGCGAGGCCGAGACGCTGGCCGGGCTGCTGCTGGAGCTCAAACGCAACTTCCCCAAGCAGGGCGACACCTTCACGGCCCACGGCATCCGCTTCATCGTCCAGGCCATAGAGGGCCATCGCATCGACAAAATCAAGGTCATCGTCCATGAATAAGGGGGGGGGAGCGAGATGGGCGAGAAGAGGACGAAGAGGATGAGGAGGCGAAGAGGATGAAGAGCGAGAAAGCAGAGGAGAGAAACTTGGGGGCCGGAGCGGAAAATCCGGAGCTCGGAGCGGAAAATCCGGAGCTCGGAGCGGAGAAGCTGCCCGGAGGGGAATGCGCTGCGCGGCTGACCGTCAAGGAGGCTTCGCCTCAGGGCGAATCCGCCCCGAGAGGGGGCAAGCCGCCACGAACCCGCCTCTTTATCGGACGCCTCCTCGAAGAATCCGAGGCCGCACCCCTTGTCACCGATAAGGACCGACGAGAGGCCGCCGCCTTCTTGTCCGCCCACCGCCGCCGGGAATTCCTCTCCTGGCGGGCCTTCCTCTACCGGGAGCTCGGCACCCCCGTCAATATCGCCTACGAAGCGTCCGGCGCCCCCCGAATTACGTCCACCACCACCCCCTCCCCCCTTTATATCGGCGTCTCGCACTGCCTTACCCACGCCGCTGTCTGCTGGTCGGAGAGCCGCTGCGCGGTAGACATCGAACTCACCGACCGGAATTTCGAGAGGGTTCGCAGCCGCTACCTCACCCCCGACGAGGAGCGCCTGTGCTCCCGTCCCGACTGGCTCTGCATCGCCTGGTGCGCCAAGGAGTGCCTCTATAAACTCGCCGGCGAACAGGGCCTCGACCTGCTCCGCGACTTGCACCTGCACGCCGCCACCTTCTTCGACGAACCGCACCCCATCTGTAAACCGCACCAGCCCGGCGAGCCCCGGCCCGAAACGACAATAGGGCCCGGCGCCTTCGAAGTGCGCTGCCCCGACGACAACAGCCCCCTCCTCCCCCTCCTCACTTTGGGAACCCTCCGCGGCTCCATCCGCGACCTCCCGACAACCCTCCATGTCCTCTCCCTCGGCCCGGTCCGCATCGTCCTCTCGGAATAACCCGCCCCAAGGCCGGTCGTTTAGATAAGGAGCAAGGAGGCGTACAACCGGTGGAAGCGAAACGTGGTTCATGACCCATACTAAAACCGGCGTTTACGCCTGCGGAAATGAGACCCTCACGTCGGTTCCTAACGGAACCTCCTCAGGGTGACGCCGGTCTAAAAGACCGGTTTTAGGACGGGTCCAAAGCCTCGTCCGGATTCCGTCAGTTGTGCGCCCCTCTACCCAAGACCGCTGCCCCCCCAACCGGCGTAGCGCGGAACGGGCTCGGAAGTGGGATTACGGGCCATCGCATCCCCTCCCCGAGGGAGGGGCAGGGGGAGGGGTCAGCACTTATAAACGGCGGAACGCCGAACAACGGCGGTCGAGAGAATCCCGACCGGCAATAAACGCAATTCCTTAAGGGCCGTATCCAG
>X127_Alpine_Marmot__coassemble_225_pt1 | contig 11785 bp, 6 predicted proteins | sample X127_Alpine_Marmot__metabat2_high_PE_013 | metagenome-assembled genome bin X127_Alpine_Marmot | reverse complement strand
CATCGAGGAGGTCGAGGTGGTGACGGGCGTGCCGTCGGCCGAGTACGGCGACGTGGGCAGCGGCATGGTGCGCATCTCCACCCGCCGGGGCAAGACCCCCTGGACGGTGCTCATGTCGACCAATCCGCGCACCAAGCAGCTGTCGCTGTCGAAGGGCTTCGACCTGGGGCACGAGCGGGGCATCCTGAATGCCTCGGCGGAGTACACGCGCGCCACGAAGGACCCCGTGTCGCCCTACACCTCCTACACCCGCACGGGCCTCTCGCTCAACTACTCGAACACCTTCGCCCGCGTGCTGCGCCTGACGGTCGGCCTGACGGGCAACATCGGCGGCATGAACTCGAAGGACGACCCCGACGCCTTCCTCGGTGAGCGCACCGTGCAGCGCGACAATGCCCTGCGGGCCAACTTCTCGCTGCGCTGGCTGCTGAACCGCAGCTGGATTACCGACGTCGAGCTGAACGGCTCGGTGAACTACGAAGACAACCTCACCAAGGAGCGCAAGTACGTCTCCAATGCCACGCTGACCCCCGCCGCCCACAGCGAACTGGAGGGGTATTACTTCGCCACCATGCTCCCGGCCACCTACTACGCCACCCGTTTCGTCGACTCGAAGGAGCTGGACTACGCCGCCACGCTGAAGACCAAGTGGGTCCGTTCGTGGCATGAGGGCCGCGTATTGAGCCACCTGAAGTTGGGCGTCGCCTGGCGTGCGGACGGCAATACGGGCGAGGGCGAATACTACGAGAACCCCGAGCTGGCGCCCCACGGCTACCGCCCCTATCCCTATACGAACATCCCCTACATGCACAATGTGGCCGTGTGGGTGGAGGAGAACTTCACCTTCCCCGTGGGCTCCACCTCGCTGTCGCTGATGGCGGGTCTGCGCGGCGAGAAGACCTTCATCGAGGGGAGCGACTACCGCCACACGGGAACCCTCTCGCCCCGTCTGAATGCCCGCTGGAAGCTGGCCGAGTGGCTCACGGTGCGCGGCGGCTGGGGCCTCATCGAGAAGCTGCCCTCGCTGGGCGTGCTCTATCCCCGTCCGCAGTATACCGACGTCCGGATTTTCGACGTCGCCTGGGCCGGCGGCAGCTCCTATATCTACTACACCCATCCCTACTCGGTGCTCTACAACCCCGACCTCCGCTGGCAGCGCAACCGCAATGCCGAGGTGGGGCTCGACATGCAGTTCGGCGGGATGCGCCTCTCGGTGGCGGGATACTTCAACCGCACGAAGAACCCCTACCATACCTCGGTGGAGTATCTGCCCATCGCCTTCAGCAAGTACGGCCTGCCCGAGGGGTATACGCTGCCGGCCTCCCCGCTGCTGAAGGTCGACTCGCAGACGGGCGAGATTTTCGTGCGCGACGGCGACAACCCCGCCGAGGGGTGGATTGCCCTCCAGCGCGAGATGGAGAACCGCACCTTCACCCGCAGCATCCGCTCGGACAACGGCTCGCCCGTGGACCGCTGCGGCGTGGAGCTGACGGCCGAGTTCCCCACCATCAAGCCCATTCACACCGACCTGAGGTTGGATGCCGCATACAGCTACACGAAGTACGTGGATGAGGGGCATGCCTGGTACTACCCTTCGGTGTCGAGCACCGTGGAGAGCGGCCATTCCTACCAGTACGTCGGCATCTACGCCGACAACGGCTCCTCGCCGACGGTGACCTACAACGGCTGCCGCATCCAGTCGCTGGACATGAACCTCACGGCCACGACCCACATCCCCTCGATTCGCATGGTGATATCCCTGCGTCTGGAGGCTTCGCTGCTCAAGCGCTCGCAGAACCTCTCGCTCTACGACGGACGCGAGTATGCCTACAACGTGGATGAGCAGGGGAACCCCTCGGGTGGCAGCGTCTACGACGGCGACAGCTACACGGCCATCCGCCCGCTCTACTACATGGACGTCGACGGCGCGGTCCACCCCTTCACCGACCGCGAGGCGGCCGACCCGAACTTCGCCAGCCTCATCCTGCGCTCGAACAACGTCTACCAGTACAACGCCGACGGGTACGACCCCTACTTCTCGGCCAACCTGAGTATCACGAAGGAAATCGGAGATATAGCCTCCATTTCGTTCTATGCCAATAACTTCACCAATTCGCGACGTTACGTGTCCGCCTATGCGTCGGGCGTGCGGGTCATCCTCACCCCGGAGTTCTACTACGGCCTTACGCTGCGTCTGAAATTCTGATAAGCCATGAAGCGTCTGTTGTTTCTTTTCATCGCTTTCGCAGGTCTGACGGCCTGCACGTCGCTGCCCGACACCCCTTACGAGGAGGCCCTCCTGGATTTGGAGGTTAGGGTGCTCTACCCCGAGGCCTACGCCTCCAGCTGCCGCGAGGGCGTGACCATCACCTTGGAGGAGACCACCACCCTGAACCGCTATACGGCGCTCACCGATGCCGAGGGCCGCACCCTCTTCCGGGTCGTGAGGGGCATCTACCGCGTCTCGGTCGCCGACCGCACCGACGAGGCGGTCTTCAACGGCCTCATCGACCGGGTGCGCCTCACGGAGGGCAATGTCCAGGTGTCGGTGCCCCTCGTCTTCTCCCGTCCGGGCTCGCTAATCATCAAGGAGGTCTACACGGGCGGCTGCTCGAAGGCCCCCGAGCAGGGCGTCTACCAGTCCGACCGCTACTTCATCCTGCACAACAACTCCTCCGAGGTGCTCTGCCTCGACGGCCTGTGCTTCGGCACGCTGGAGCCCTACAACTCCAACTCCTCGTCGGGCAACGCCTGGACGAGCACCGACCCCGTTACGGGAGCGACGCTGTTCCGCGAGTACGCCCCCATTGTGGAGGCCGTGTGGCGCTTCCCCGGCAGCGGCTCCGATTTCCCGCTCGCCCCGGGTGCGGATGCCGTGGTAGCCATTAACGGCGCTGTCGACCACACGGAGCAGTACCCCCTGTCTGTCAACCTGAACCGGGCGGAGTACTTCGTCTGCTACGACCGCACCCTCTTCCCGAATGTGACTTACCACCCGGCTCCCGGCGACCTCATTCTGCCGTCGCACTATCTGGAGGCGGCCGTGAAGGTGGGACGCTCCAACGCCTACATCCTCTCGCTCAGCTCGCCTACGCTGGTGATTTTCCGGGCCCCGGAGGGAACGGACATGACGGAGTACCTGGCCGACAGGGCCCAGTCGACAGTCATGAAGCCCGAGTCGAGCGAAATCTGCGTGAAGGTTCCCTGGGAGTGGATAATCGACGGCGTGGAGGTCTACAACGGCTCCTCGTCCAACAACGTCAAGCGTCTGTCGGACGTTGTGGATGCCGGCTTCGTCTACCTCTCGGCGCCGTCGTTGGGCCATACGCTCCACCGCCGGCTCGACGAGGCGGCCACCTCGGCGGCGGGCTATGAAATTTACATGGATACGAACAACTCCTCGAACGACTTCTACGAGCGCGAGGTACAATCTCTGCACGAATGAAAAAGTTGCTGCTTACCCTTTGTATGCTGACGGCGCTGCCGGGCGTCGTGGCGGTGCATGCCCAGCGGTTCGACGCTGTGGAGCGGCGCAATCCCTGGAATGGGGGCGTGAACCGGGCCGGCCTGCGGAGCGATACGCTCTCGCTCTCCTATGCCGAGGCGTGGGCCTCGAAGCAGAACGGCGCCCTGACCTCCCATTCGCAGTCCGACGACAGCTTCGCGGCCGGCGTGAAGACCGAGTCCATACGCCACCTGAAGCGGGTCTCCTTCGCGGGACGCTTCGACTATTCCTACTTCGACGGCCGGAACATGTGCGGCTCGATGTTCATGCAGCCGGGCTTCTACCCGATGGACATCTACGAGTTCACCCCCGGGCGCAAAATCCGCGAGAACTACGCCTTCACGGGGGCTCTCTCGGCCGACCTCGCCGCCGAGTGGCGGGGCGGCCTGTGGGTGGACTTCGCGGCGGGCAACTACGCCAAACGCAAGGACCTGCGCCACAAGAACACCCGTCTCGACTTCGCCGTGGCACCCGGCGTGCAGTGGCACCGGGGCGACTGGGCCGTGGGTGCCGCCTATCTGTTCGTGAAGAACTCGGAGCGGGTCGAGGCCTCCGAAATAGGCTCCACGCCGCTCTCCTATGAGGCCTTCTTCGACAAGGGCCTCTACTATGGCGAGCAGAGCCTCTGGACCGGAAACGGCATCCACCTCACCGAGGCCGGCATCAACGCCTTCCCCGTCCGCGAGACGATGCACGGTGCCTCCGTGCAGCTGCAGTGGCGGATGCTCTTCGCCGAGGCGGAGTACCGCCGCGAGAAGGGCGACACGGGCGAGAAGGGAACGACGTGGCACGAGTTCGACGGCGACCGCTTCGCCGCCCGCGTTACGGCCTCGCTGGCCGGCGGGAAGTCGATGCACTATCTGCGCTGGTCGCTCGTCTGGCGCGGGCGGGAGAACCGCGAGCAGATTCTCCAGCACGAGACGGTGGGCGGCGTGACCAACACGGTGGGCTACGGCTCCGTGCCGGTATATGCGGAGCGGAGCGTGCGCACCGGAATAGAGTACGAGTGGGCATGCGGCGCCTCGAACCTGCGCGCAGGTGCGGAATATCTGCTGCAGCGGCAGCAGTCGTCGCTGCTCTATCCTCTGCTGCGCGAGCAGCGGCTGCACACCTGGCGGGCAAAGGCCGAGGGGCTCTGGAGCCTCGGACGCATGGAGCTCTCGGCCGGCATATTCTGCTCATGGGGCGACTGGAGCGCCGAGGAGCGTGCGGAGGCGGGTCCCGAGCCGGACAGCGCCTATCCGCTCCGTCTGGACGAGTATGCCGAGTGGGACAACGAATACCGGACGGCGACCCGCGCCGGGGCGTCGTTAGGCGTGCGCGTGCGCATCGTCAAGGGCTTCTATGCCGACCTCTCGGCCCGCTACGAGCACGGCTTCGGCTTGCACCGTGTGCCGCAACCCAACCGCGTGGAGGCGATTCTCTCCTTGGGCTACCGCTGGTAACCGGGGTATAACCGTAAAATTTTAATCTTCTATTCATGCAAATATGAAAAGATTTTTGATTACATTGGCTTGTGTGTTAAGCACGATACCTCTTTTAATGGCACAGGGAAAACCGTTAGGAAAAGTGACAGCCTTTACTAAAGACAAAAAGAATTCAATCTCTGGTCTTTTGGTACAATACACGGATGTCTACGGCGAAAAATACCTTGAGCTGGAAGTCGGCGCAGATAAGCCCATGATTGTTAAGGAACTAAAATATGCTCCGTACGATTTTCAATATTACGCTTACCTCGGCAGCAGAGAGCTTGACATGCCAATTCTTAACGAAAGTGCCTATTATTATTTCAACTTTAAAATCCCATTGGAAAATCCAGGAAGATTCGTGGGCAATGTGCGAGCTCTTAAAGAGGATGGCAAGGAATATCGCTCATTTAGAATATATCAATATAACCTTCCGAGTGGCGACATCTATTTTGAAGCAGAACACGGAGCTGGTAACCGCCGTGCCTCCGTCTATAAAACCTCAAATAATGGCCAGTTCGAATATTATATACAGTTCTATGATGCAGGGAAATATTTCTATAACCTGTCAAGTCTACAAAATAGTAATGGCTTTATTTTAGAATAGCTGGGAACAATACACACCCAAAGACCAATCTCCCAACCGACGAGTGGAAATTATCTTAACTGAAAGTAATTATTGTTCTACTTGAAAATATTATATGTTCATTTGGTTTATTCTCGCAAAAACTAATTGTAAGGAGATAAAACAGGGGGGGGTAAACTTGAGGGCTGGAAATTTGAGGAGATAGAGTAAGCCTGGGGTGCCGGAACGGAACCGGGGACAAGGAAAATGAAACAAAAAACATTTATAGCCAATCGCTTATGAAAAAGATTTTTATTCTGTTGGCGGCTTGCGCAGTCGTGAGCTGCTCGAAGGAGGAGCCCGGGGCTTCGGCCGGCATGCTTCCCGTGACAATCGACCCGACCATCACCCGCGCTACGGAGGTGGACTTCGAAAAGGGCGATGCTGTGGGCCTTACCATCCAGACGGAGGACGGCGTCCATGCCCGAAATGCCAAGATGGTCTTCGCCGAGGACAGTTTCGTGTCGGAGAGCGGACTGCTGTGGTATGACGACCTGGGGCTGACCTCCACGCTGACGGCCTACTATCCCTATGCCGACCCCGAACTCACGGAGTTCACCGTGGCCGGCGACCAGACGGGCGAGGGCTATGCCGCCTCGGACCTGATGATGGCTAAGAAGGAGGGCGTTCGTCCCTCGGTGAATGCGGTGGACATGACCTTCCGCCACAAGATGAGCAAGCTGGTTATCAACATCACCAATGAGTACGGCCTGATTGTCGAGGGCGTGACGATTGTGGGTGCGGTCGGCACGGCCGACGTGGACGTGGCTGCACAGACGGTCGCCGTCCGTGCGAATGCCGACCTCGCGGAGGTGAAGGCGCACGAGCTGGAGGCCGGCAAGAGATATGCCGCCATTCTGGTTCCGCAGAACGTGGCCCTGCGCGTGGACGTGACGGTCAGCAACGGCGAGAAGAGCGAGACGCACATCCAGCGCCTCACGGCCTCGACCCTGCAGTCGGGCGCCCAGTACTCCATGAGCGTTACGGTGCTCCCCTCGGAGGTGAAGGTGAAGCTCTCGGGCGACATCGAGAACTGGGACGACGGCGGCCAGCTGGGCGCCACCGACGAGGTTACCTTCGAGGAGTTCGACGACCACTTCGTCTATGACGGCGAGACCTACAAAATCGTGAAACTCGCCGACGGCAATACCTGGATGGCCGAGAACCTGCGCTACCTGCCCGTCGGGAAGGCGGCCTCGAGCGACCCCGCCTCCGATGCCGGCATATGGTATCCCGCGACGAATGCCAAAAAGAAGGCCGACCCCTCGTTGGTAGCCACGAAGGGCTATCTGTACGATGCCGCCACCGCTTTCGGCGTGGAGGCGTTGACCGAGCAGAATGCCGCGACCTTCGAGGGCTGCCAGGGCATCTGCCCCAAGGGCTGGCATATCCCCTCCAATGCCGAGCTGACGGGCTTGGTGGGCCACAATGCGAACGGCTCGCTGACCAACCCCGAGGCGCCCTACTACGATGCTGTCGTCAATGGAGCCTCGATTCCCGCCATGAACGAGGCCGGCTTCAACTGGACCTTCGTCGGCGCGCGCAACAAGACTTCGCTGACGGGCACCGGTTCCTATTTGGTGACCGTGTTTGAGGGCGAGTACGGCGCGCTGTCCTACCTGATGGGCTCGACCTGCTACCAGGTGAAGAAGAATTCCGCCACGGGCGAGGTGCAGAACTACCAGTATTATGTCATCATGTCGACCTACAGCAATTCGAACAACAAGCTGTCGGTAGCCTACGGCGGCGGATTGTGCGGATATTCGGTTCGCTGCGTGAAGGACAAGTAATCGGATAATCAGCCGAGAAAATAAGAAAAAAAGCAGTTCGCCCGTGTGGCGAATTGCTTTTTTTTGCTATCTTTGAGGAACTAAAAACGAAACCTATGAAAAACTCGCGTTCAAACTTTCTCAAACACCTCCTGCAGTGGGGCGTCCTGGCGGGAATCGCCGGTACGATTCTCTACCGCCGTATGCAGGAACTGCCGGTCGACGTCGAGGCCTATTGCCCCTTCGGCGGCTTGCAGGCGCTGGCTACCTACCTGCAGCGTCACTCGTTGGCCTGCTCGATGTCCATGCTCCAAATCATGATGGGCATCGTGCTCGGCGTCGGCGTCATCCTCTTCAGCAAGCTCTTCTGCGGCTACCTCTGCCCGCTGGGCACCGTCGGCGAGTGGCTGGGCAAACTGGGCCGCAAGCTCGGCGTGCAGTGCGACGTGCGCTCGGGCAGCCTCGGCGACCGTCTGCTGCGCGTGGTGAAGTACGTATTGCTGTTCGTGATTTTTTACTATACCGTGTCGTCGAGCGAGCTCTTCTGCAAGCGCTTCGACCCCTATTACGCCGTGGCCACCGGGTTCAAGGGCGAAATCGTCTTCTGGCTCTCCTGCCTCATGGTGGGCGTGCTCTTCCTGGGCAGCGTCGTGGTGAAGATGTTCTGGTGCCGCTATATCTGCCCGCTGGGCGCCGTGAGCAACCTCTTCAAGTTCACCCCCTTCTTCGTCGTGGTGATGCTGGCGGGCTGGGCCGTGGGCGCCTGGCTCGGCGTGGAGGGCGCCTGGGTCTGGACGCTCGGCATCCTGTGTGCCGGAGGGTTCCTGCTGGAGATGACCAAGCTGCGCAGCTGCTTCTTCCCGCTGCTGACCATCACGCGCGATGAGAAGAGCTGCAACGGCTGCGGCCTGTGCGAGAAGAAGTGCCCCTATGGCATCGACATCCACGACTTCACCAAGGTCCGCCACGTGGACTGCACGCTGTGCGGCAACTGCATCGCGGCCTGTGCGAAGGATGCCCTTCAGGTGAACCGCCGCCGCAGTCTGCGCTGGCTGCCGGGGCTGCTGGCCGTGGCGCTCTTCGCTGTGGCGCTCTTCTTAGGCAGCCGCTGGGAGCTGCCGACCATCGACGAGCGGTGGGGCGAATATGAAAAGGTGGAGGAGCGGCTCGAGACTTTCTCCATGGAGGGCCTCCAGAGCGTGAAGTGCTTCGGCAGCTCGAAGGCGCTGGCCGCCAAGCTGCAGACCGTGCCGGGCGTCTATGGCCTGAAGACCTTCGTCAAGCGGCATGGCATCACGATACTCTACGACCCCGCGGTGACCGACGAGCGGAAGCTGCAGGAGTGCCTCTTCACCCCCACGATTCGCAAGTACGGCATGCCCGATGAGACGGTGCCCGAGCTGCGGGTGCTGGAGCTGGGCGTCGAGGGTCTGCACGACAGACTGGATATGGCCCACTTCGGCATGCTCTTCTTCGGCCAGGAGGGAATCTACGGCTTCACCTCCGAATTCGACTGCCCGGTGCGGGTGGAGCTCTACGTCGACCCGTCGAAGCCCTTTGATGAGAAGCGCCTGAGCGAGCTGGTCGAGGTGCGCGAATATGTGATGCCGAATGCCAAGAAGGAGGTGAAACCGATAGCGATGAACTTCGACCTGAAGAGCTTCGGGGAGGGCCGCATGGTCTCGCGCGACGAGTTCGCCCGCACGATGTTCGCCGACGTGGAGAAGCTCAAGGGCCGCTTCATCGACAACATCGAAAAGTGGGGCGATGAGACTCTCTATCCCCAGGCGGTCTATGAGATGCCTATGCCCGGCATCGAGAAGGTCCCCGTGCGGGCCGGCTTCCCCTTCTTCAAGAGCTTCCTCTCCACGCGCGAGGGCGTTCTGAGCGTCGATTTCGTGCTGCGCGACTACGTGCCCGTGCTGCGGCTCCACTACGTCCGCTCGATGTGGACCGATGAGCGCCTCTGGAGCGAAATATTCCAGGCCGAGAAGTGGACCCTGCGCATGGCCGACGGCACCTTCAAGGAGTCCGAGCCGCGTATCGCTTTCCAGAACGAGGGCCATACCGTCGAGGAGGCGGAGACTGCCGAGTAGCTCTTTCCTGCCATGAGACGGACGATTGTTCTACTGACGCTGCTGCTGGCCATGCTTCCGGCGGCTGCGGACGAGGGAATGTGGCTTGTCCACCGCTTGGAGCAGGTCTACCCCGCAATGCGCCGCGAGGGGCTGAAGCTGAAGCCCGATGAAATATTCAGCGCCGAGCATCCCGCTCTGTGCGACGCCGTGGCGGCCATCGATGGCGGCGTGGGCACGGGCAGCATGATTTCGGAGCAGGGGCTGCTCATCACCAACCACCACGTGGCCTACAGCGACATCTGCGCGCTCTCCACCCCGGAGCACAACTGGTTGGAGGAGGGCTTCTGGGCCCGCACGCGTGCGGAGGAGCTGCCCGTCGAGGGCAAGACGGTCTCCTTCCTGCGCGACGTGGAGGAGGTGACGGCCGAGGCCCGGGCGCTGCGCGAGGAGTGGACGGCGGCCGGACGGTGGGGGATGATGAGCTCCCGCAAGCTGGCCTCGGAGCTCGAACGCCGCCACGCCCGCGAGGGCCTGGAGGCCTCCTGTGTGGCAATGTGGGGCGGCGAGGTCTATCTGCTGTTCTTCTACGAAGTCTACACCGACGTCCGGCTGGTCGGGGCGCCGCCCGTTAGCATCGGCGCCTTCGGCGGCGAGACCGACAACTGGGGCTGGCCCCAGCACAAGGGCGATTTCGCCCTCTACCGGGTCTACGGCGACGCCGAGGGCCGCCCGGCGAAGTACGCCCCGGAGAACAAGCCCATCCGCCCGCGGCGCGTGCTCTCCGTCTCCACGCGGGGCGTGCGTGAGCGGGACTTCACGATGATTCTCGGCTTCCCGGGCATCACCCACCGCTACGGCTCCTCATTCGCCGCCGCGGAGAAGTTCTCCAAGAACCCCGTGGTGGAGAGCTGCCGCCACGAACGCATGGAAATCATCCGCAGACGCATGGAGGCCGACCCGGCCGTGCGCATGGCCTACTCCGACGCCTACTTCAACCTGAGCAACTATGCGGACTACGCCCGCTGGGAGAATATCTGCATAGCCCGCTACGACGTGGTCGCCCGCCGGGCTGCCGAGGAGCGGGAGCTGGCGGCCTGGGCCGCCTCCGACGAGGAGTTAAAGGCTCGCTACGGCACGCTGCTCGAGGAGTTGAGGCGGGGCTATGAGGCCCGCCGCGAGGCGGTGATGACCCGCACCTGGGTCCAGGAGTGCTGGCTGGGCCCCGTCCGCTCCCTGTTGGTGGCCAACCGCCTGGCATCGTCGCTGGCACGCCTGGAGCGCCGCGGCGCCGACTCCCTGCGGCCCGGCATGAGGGCGGTGGAGAACATGCGCTTCGGCGTGAGCCAGCTGGAGCGGAACTACGACGCCGCGACCGACCGCGAGCTGCTGGTCGCCCTGACCCGCCGCTTCACGGAACAGGTGCCCCGCGATTTCTGGGGCGAGGAGCTGCAGAGGGCCTACGACCGCTGTGGGGGCGACGTCGCCCGGATGGCCGGCGAGGCCTTCGACCACTCCTTCTGCCGTGACGCGGAGCTCCTGCGGCGCTTCCTCGACGTGCCGCACAGCCTCGACGAGCTGCGCCGGGACCCGTTGGTCGCCTTGGCCCGCTCCGTGGGCTTCCAGCGCTTCGCCGTTGCGGTGCGCGAGGCCGAGCAGCGGGCGGGCGTCGATGTCGGACGTGCGGAGGCCCGCTTCCGCGAGGCGCAGTACGCCTGGCGCGAGGCCACGGGACAGCCGCAATACCCCGATGCCAACTCCACCCTGCGCCTGACCTATGGCCGGGTGTGCCCCCTGACCCCGCGGGACGGCGTGCTCTACGACTACCACTCGACGACAAAGGGATATGAGGAGAAGGCCGACTCGACGAACTACGACTTCCGCGTGGACGAGCGCCTGTGCTCGCTCATCGCCGCCCGCGACTGGGGCCGCTGGGGCGAAGGGGAAGAAGGGGAAGAAGGCCGAAAAAGAGGAGCCGAGAGCGAAGGGAGCGAAGGGGGAGAACTCCGGGTCGACTTCCTGAGCGACAACGACATTACGGGCGGCAACTCGGGCTCGCCGGTGCTGAACGGCCGCGGCGAACTCATCGGCTTGGCATTCGACGGCAACCGCGAGTCGATGGCTGGCGACTTGTGGTTCCACCCCGAACAGTCGCGCACCGTCTCGGTCGACATCCGCTACGTGATGTGGGTGATTGAGAAATATGCCTCCGCCGGCTCCCTGCTCGACGAAATCCGCTTCGTGCGTTAGCGGCGGCGGGATTGTTAGTCTCTGCAGGGGGCAGGTCAAAATTTCATTTCGACCTGCCCTCCTCCTTTCTCACTTCCTCTCCTTCCCTCTATGGC
>X127_Alpine_Marmot__coassemble_221_pt1 | contig 11885 bp, 11 predicted proteins | sample X127_Alpine_Marmot__metabat2_high_PE_013 | metagenome-assembled genome bin X127_Alpine_Marmot | reverse complement strand
TTCTCGGCCTGCTTCGGCGCCGCCTTCCTGTCGCTGCACCCCACCAAGTACGGCGAGGAGCTCGTTAAGCGCATGCAGAAGTCGGGCGCCACGGCCTATTTGGTGAACACCGGCTGGAACGGCACGGGCAAGCGCATCTCCATCAAGGATACGCGCGGCATCATCGACGCCATCCTCGACGGCTCCATCGACAAGGCCCCCACGAAGCAGATACCCATTTTCGACTTCAAGGTGCCCACCGAGCTGCCCGGCGTGAACCCCGCCATCCTCGACCCCCGCGACACCTATTCGGATGCCGCCCAGTGGGACGAGAAGGCCAAGGACCTGGCCGGCCGCTTCATCAAGAACTTCGTGAAGTTCACCGGCAACGACGAGGGCAAGTCTCTGGTTGCCGCCGGCCCGAAGCTCTAATCTGCCGCAATCGATAATCAGCAGGGGCGAACCTCAAAGGTCCGCCCCTGCTGATTTATACAGAATGCTTCTGCCGGGAATCGCGTTTGGCACCGATAAAAAACCGAGGCCGGACCCCCAAGGTCCGGCCTCGCTCTGCCTTGTCGTTCGTCAACGGTTATTTCTCCTTGGCGACCATGCGCTTCTCCTTGATGCGGGCCTTCTTACCCGTCAGGTTGCGCAGATAGTAGATGCGTGCGCGGCGTACGACACCCACCTTGTTCAGCTCGATTTTCTCGATGTGGGGCGAGTAGAGCGGGAAAATGCGCTCGACGCCCACGCCGTTCGAAATCTTGCGGATGGTGAACATCTTGGTCTTGCCGGAACCCTTGATTTGGATTACGACACCACGGAAACTCTGAAGGCGCTCCTTGCTGCCCTCGACGATTTTGTAGGTCACGGTGATAGTGTCACCGGCCTTGAACGACGGGATTTCGGCCTCGGCCTTGGTCCACAGCTGCTCGTTGACGAGCTTGATGATTGCATCTTTGTTCATTGCTGCAACAAATTTATTGATTTCGCACTCAACATTCCCGCTGCATCCGGCCTACCATACGCGGCTCCTGCCGCATAATCCCGCCGCGGCTTCGCGTCCCGAGCCCTCAAGCTCGCCCGCCCAGCCTAACATCCGGCCCGACACCCTGTTGAAAGAGGTTGATATACGCCCGTTAGGGGTTGCAAAGATAGGGATAAATTTGCAATTCACCCACTTTCCGGCAAAAAAACGCCGATTTTTCCGCATTTTTTTGTCTTCAGCCCCTCCGCGGCTCCGCAAATCCGTACTCGGCCGCCTCGCCCAGCAGCTCCTCGATGCGCAGCAGCCGGTTGTACTTGGCCGTGCGGTCGGTGCGCGAGAGGGAGCCGGTCTTGATTTGTCCGCACCCTGTCGCCACGGCCAAGTCGGCAATGGTCGTGTCCTCGGTTTCGCCCGAGCGGTGGGAGACGATGGCGGCGTAACCCGCCCGGCGGGCCATGCGGACGGCCTCCATGGTCTCGATGAGGGTGCCGATTTGGTTGACCTTAATCAGGATGGCATTGGCGCACCCCTCCCGGATGCCCCGGTGCAGGAACTCCGTATTGGTCACGAAGAGGTCGTCGCCCACCAACTGGCAGCGGCCGCCCAGCAGCTGCGTCAGGTGACGCCACCCCTCCCAGTCGTTCTCGGCCATGCCGTCCTCGATGGAGTCGATGGGGTACCTCTCCACCAATTCGCACAGATACTCGGCCTGTTCGGCGGCGGTGAGCTTCCGTCCCTGGCTGCCCTCGAAGGCCGTGTAGTCGTACAGCCCGCCGCGGTAGAACTCCGAGGAGGCGCAGTCCAAGGCGATGGAGACCTCTCCTCCGCCGCTCTTCCGCCCGGCCTTGTAGCCCGCCACGCGGATAGCATCGACAATCAGGTCGAGCGCCTGTGTGCTGCCGCTCAATGCCGGCGCGAAGCCTCCCTCGTCACCCACGGCCGTGGAGAGTCCCCGCCCCTTCAGCACCCTCTTCAGGGCGTGGAACACCTCGGCGCCCATGCGGAGCGCCTGTCGGAAGCTCCGGGCCCCGACGGGCCGTATCATGAACTCCTGGAAGGCCACAGGGGCGTCGGAGTGGGCGCCGCCGTTCAGGATATTCATCATCGGCACCGGCAGCGTCGAGGCGCAGACCCCGCCCAAATAGCGGAAGAGCGGCAGCCGGAGGCCGTTGGCGGCGGCATGGGCCACGGCGAGCGAGACGCCGAGGATGGCGTTGGCGCCAATCTTCGACTTGCCGGGCGTGCCGTCCAATGCGCAGAGCCGGCGGTCTATGGCCGTCTGGTCGAGAACGCTCCGCCCCTTCAGGTCGGCGGCGATGAGTTTGTTGACGTGCTCCACGGCGCGGCGCACGCCCAAGCCTCCGTAGCGCTGCTCGTCGCCGTCGCGCAGCTCCAAGGCTTCGTGCTCGCCTGTCGAGGCACCGCTGGGCACCGAGGCGCGGCCGCAGGCGCCCGAGGCCGTCTGAACTTCGACCTCTACGGTCGGATTGCCGCGCGAGTCGAGAATCTCGCGGGCATGGATACATGTAATCTTCATGGTCGTTCGATGTTGTTGAACCGCGATAAGCCCCTGCAATTCGGATTCCAAAGCCTCCGAAGGAAAAAATATGTCCGAAGGTGTTTCATTTTAGTAAAAATTTAGTATCTTTACTTTCGAAAAGTTGGATTAAATGCTAATTTTCTTATGAAACGTATTCTGATTGTGGGTGCGGGAGGCCAAATCGGCTCGGAACTGACGACCTATCTGCGCACTATTTACGGCAATGACAACGTGGTCGCTACCGACGTGCGCGAGTGCAAGATGCTGGCCCAGACGGGTCCCTTCGAGGTGCTCGACGCATTGGATGCCGAGGCAATGGCTTCGGCGGTGACCCGTCATCGCTGCGACGCGATATTCAACCTGGTGGCCCTCCTCTCGGCCGTGGGCGAGAAGAACCCCCAGCTGGCCTGGCGTATCAACATGGGTGCGCTGATGAACTCCCTCGAGGTGGCCCGCCAGTACCATTGCGCCCTCTTCACCCCCTCCTCCATCGGCGCCTTCGGCCCCACGTCGCCCAAGGACAAGACCCCCCAGGATACCATCATGCAGCCCACGACCATCTACGGCGTCTGCAAGGTCACGGGCGAACTCATGAGCAACTACTACCACACGAAATACGGCGTCGACACCCGCTCGGTGCGCTTCCCCGGCATCATCTCGAACGTCACGCTCCCCGGCGGCGGCACCACCGACTACGCCGTGGAGATTTACTATGAGGCCGTGCGCAAGGGCCGTTTCACCTGCCCCGTGCCGGGCGACGTCTATATGGACATGATTTACATGCCCGACGCCCTGCGCGCCTGTGTGGAGCTGATGGAGGCCGACCCGAAGAAACTCATCCACCGCAACAGCTTCAACCTGGCCTCGATGAGCTTCACGCCCGAAATCATCTGCGCCGCAATCAAGAAACGCATGCCCGAATTCGAGATGAGCTACGACATCGACCCCGTGAAGAAGGCGATTGCCGAGAGCTGGCCTAACTCGCTGGACGACAGCTGCGCCCGCGAGGAGTGGGGCTGGAACCCCGAGTGGGACCTCGCCCGCATGACCGACGACATGCTGGAGACAATTCGCCGTAAGAACCTGTAATCGAGACGGGTAATAATTTGAGGGCCGGGGGACGTCGCATCCCCCGGTTTTTTTTGCCGGCGGGCGCCGGCGGGAGGGGGGAGCCTTGATATTTCCTCCCCATCCTTTGAAGCGACCCCAAAAGTTTGGACAAAAAACTTTTGGGGTCACTTCAGTTACCTCTGTTATAAGTCATGGCAGCTGCATGAAAGACGGTCTTTAAGCAGCATGCCAGCAGGATATTCGAGAACTTGCTTTGGGGCTTTTTTCTTCAGGCTGCTCTTGCCGGTATCCTCTGCAAGGGGGCGAGAAGCTGTAGGGCGGTTGAGAAGGCATTCAAGTCTTTAAGCTGTGAATTAGAGAATACAAAAAAATAAAACACGAAAGTATTTTCGTTTTCTTTCGTTTTCTTTCGTATTCTTTTTGTAACTTTGCCAGAAAAACAGCTAATGATAGAAAGGGCACCTGCATTCCAACCGGAAAATGGCTCGGAAATCTGCCGATTGTCGGACAGCGCGAAGGAGCGCATCAAAGATATTAACGAGCGCTATTTATATTGGTCGGACGTGAAATATCGTGCGGCTGACACCGGGTTGTCGGCCGAGAAGTTGTGGCAGACGGCGATGTATTTTCGCCGGATGAAAGATGTCCCTGTGTGGCACGAATTCGGATTGCATTTTTCGCTGAATAACAGCATGCAGAGATTATGCCAACGGTTCGATATGGACTTCGGCGGTTCATGGGGGTCCATGAAACTCTTTCCGACAGACAAGAAAAATCAGGAGCTGTATCTGATTAGCTCGATTATGGAGGAAGCCATATCTTCCAGCCAGATGGAGGGGGCTGCCACTACGCGAAAGGTCGCCAAAGAGATGCTGCGAAAGAAATTGGCGCCTCGCGACCGTTCCCAGCGAATGATACTGAACAACTATCAGACCATTCAGTTCATTGTCGAAAACAAGAATCAGCCGCTAACCAAGGAGTTGCTGTTGCAGATTCATGCGTTGATGACGGCCGATACGTTAGACGACGAATCGATGAGCGGCCATTTGAGGGACAACGACGATATTGTGGTAGGAAACGGAATTACAGGCGAAGTCGTGCACCAACCCCCATCGCATGCAGTATTGAACCGATTCGTTGAAGACCTCTGCCGCTTTTTCAATTTTTCTGACAACGACATCTTCATTCATCCCATCATCCGTGCATTGGTTGTGCATTTCCTCATAGCCTACTATCACCCGTTCGTCGATGGAAACGGCCGCACTGCACGTGCGCTCTTCTATTGGTATATGCTTAAGGAGGATTATTGGCTGACACAATATCTGTCCATATCGAGAATCATCTATAAGACAAAGGCCAAGTACGAAAAATCTTTTCTGTACACAGAGAATGACGGCAACGACATAGGCTACTTTATCACCTACAACCTTGATGTGCTGTCAAAGGCTTTCGATGAGCTAAGGCGTTATTTGAAAAAGAAGCAGACCGAGCAGCGCCGCAAAGACCGGTTTATGCATATTGGCAATGTGTCGCCGCAACAGGCTGAAATTATACGGATGTTCTATGACGAAGGCGATATAACCCTGCAGGCAAAGGATATCGCCATCCGATTTAGTGTCAGCCGAGTTGCCGCCAAGGGCTATCTTGACGGTCTGGCCAATAAAGGCATCCTGGAGAGAATCAGACTTGACGGAAGAACCCAGGGCTATATCAAGTCTGTTAAGTTCGATGAGCTAACAACTTTAAGTACTACGGATTAAGGATAGCAAAGCGAAAGTGTTTTCGTTTTCTTTCGTGTTTTTTCACGTTTTCTTCCTTGCTGCATATACTCGTCGCGGCGGGGGTGGGACAGACGCCGGCGTAGACGCCGGTTTTAGGACGGGTCCAGAACCTCGTCCGGATTCCGCCGGCTGTGCGCCCCCTCTCCCTCTGTGTACGTCACCCTGAGGTGGACGGAACGTCCGACGTGAGAGTTTCATTTCCGTCGTCAATCTCAAAGACGCCGGGAGTTTGACAGCGGAAAGTGGATGCCCATGTCGGGCCCAAGGGTCCCCCTCGGCATGACGTACAGAGGGTGGAGGGGCGCACGGCAAGAAGAATCGGAACGAGCCAGAGGTCCACCATAAAACCGGCGTTTACGCCGGGCGGGCCGCAGCTTCGCCTGGCGAAGGCCCGCTACTTCCGCGTCCCTTTGGTCCGCGTCGTGCGGGCCATTCGCAAGCTGCGTCCCGCTTTCGAGCCCGTTCCGCGCTACGCTGGTTGATGAGGTAAGACACAAGAGCCAAGCCCTCTCCTCAGGGTGACAACAAGAAGGGGCAACGACCGGAACTGCGGCCCTCCTCGGGATGGCACACAAGAAGGGGCACTTTTATCTTGTCGTCGAGCAGATGAACCGGGCAGACGAGGCCGATAATCGCATTTGAAAGATTGGCGGGGGCCGTTTTAGCTGAAAAATCGCACTAACTCTTTCATAGAGAGAGTTCTGTGGGCTCAAATATACGATTTTTATTTCATAATCTGCAATATAGGCACAAAAAAATTTACCTAATAGCCAAACATTCTTGTAATATTTGGCTGTTTTGTTTGCGCTTTGTGTATTATAAAATACTGGATTACAGCAATATAATTGTCTAAAATTTCTCTATGAAAGAGAAGTGCTGCCGCAGAATAGAAAAATAAAGGCTTATATAAGTCCAAATTGTTCAATTTTAATTAAAAACGTTTTTATGAAAAAGAAAAATACAGATGTTCAGTCCAGACGGGACTTTTTCAAGAAAGCGGCGAAGGCGTCTTTGCCGATTATTTCCGTACTGGTACTGCCATCCGTCGTAACATCTTGCACCTCGGACGACGATGATGACGAATCCGGGGGAGGCGGTTCATCGCGCTGTCCTGGAACATGTACGGCCAATTGTCGCTCATCATGTAAAGTAAATGCCGTATGGCAGCCTGCTTCGTGCAGCGGATCTACCTGTATAAATGCCTGCTACAGCACATGCAAAACATCATGCTACTACACATCGTCCAGCAGCGGAGGCAGCGGAGGAGGTGGCGGATGCTCGAACTGCGCAAGCAGTTGCTCCGGCAAGTGCGCGACATCCTGTTACGGTTCATGCAAAGGTAGCAGCAGAAATTTCTAAACATAAAGAGACACACAATCATGGAAAAGAAAAAACTCATTTCCCGCCGGTCGCTGTTTAAAAAGGCCGGCAAGGCGATATTGCCAATATTGGGTATCGCCTTACTGAACAATCCCGTCATCGCAAAGGCGGCGAAAATGGCAACGGGTTGCAGTTCCTATTGCACAGGCAGTTGTTATAGGGCATGTTATTACGGATGCGACCGAACATGTATGGGGACATGCAAAACGACATGTCAGGATTCGTGCCAAGGGACATGCAAATATAGTTGTCAGGGCTCATGTAGCGGAGGATGCAGCTATTCGAGTTACTGATTCAATCGCGCATCCAATTAAAATCTTCAATTATGAAAAGAAAAAATACAAATAATCAGTCCCGTCGCGATTTCTTCAAAAAGGCGGCGAAAGCGGTCCTACCGATTTTGGGGTTGGCAGTTATGGTAGGGAATCCGATTGTAGCAAAAGCAGCAGAAACGGCCATGGGCTGTTCGAGTTACTGCAGCGGCTCTTGCAAAGGCAGCTGCGCAAACGGATGTACAGGAACATGCACCGGAGGATGCAGCGGAGGATGCGGTTCGACTTGCAGCGGCAGATGTTTGGGGTCCTGTTCCGCGACCTGCGCCTCATCCTGCTACAAAGTGAGCCGTTAAAGACGCTATACTATAAACTAAGGAGCCTGCCGCTCGGCCGGGCTCCTTATTCCTGACATTAGACATGGACAAAACAATCAAAACTAACGACAAAGCCTGGCAGGACGGTATAGCCCGCAACATAACCTTCATCGTCACCAAAGACTGCCAGTTGGCATGCAAGTACTGCTATCTGGTCGGGAAAAACGTGAAGGAGCGCATGCCGTTCGAAATCGCCAGACAAACCGTGGACTACATACTTGGCTATCGCGAACATTTCTGTGAAAAGTCGGTAATATGGGATTTCATCGGAGGCGAGCCGTTCATGGAAATCGACCTTATAGACTGCATCTGTGACTATATAAAGACGCAGATGTTCGAAAAACGGCATCCATGGTTCGACTCCTACCGTTTCAGTTTTTCGACCAACGGATTGATGTACGACGACGAACGCGTACAGAGGTTCATACGCAAAAACTACGACCATTTGAGTATCGGCATTACAATCGACGGAACACGCCGCAAGCACGACATGAACCGCATCTACAAAGACGGCCACGGCTCGTACGACGACGTGGTACGCAACATCCCGTTGTGGTTAGAACAATTTCCCGGAGCCGCAACGAAAGTGACTATATCAAGCCCGGACCTACCCTACATAGTCGAAAGCGTACTGCATCTCTACTCACTCGGTATTCATGAGGTGAATATAAACTGCGTATTCGAGAATGTATGGAAAGAGGGCGACGACAAACTTTTCGAGGAGCAGTTGATGCAGCTTGCCGATGCGATTATTGATAACGATTATTATCAAGATTATGCCTGCTCTTTCTTTTCAGAAAATATAGGCAAACCATTGGATGCCGCATTGGATAACGGCAACTGGTGCGGAGCCGGAAAGATGTTGTCTGTCGATGCTGCCGGCAATTTTTATCCTTGCACCCGTTTCGCCCAATATTCGCTGCGCGAGAAAAAGGCGTGGATTATCGGCAATGTCAATGACGGCATCGACAAAAACAAACTGCGTCCGTTCCTGACACTCGACCGCTGTACGCAATCGCCGCAGAAATGTATCGACTGTGAGGTGGCGAGCGGCTGTGCATGGTGTCAGGGCGAAAATTACGATGCGGCTGAAACACCGACCATTTACCAGCGGGCAACGGCCATCTGCAAGATGCACAAGGCGCGTGTAAGAGCCAACAACTACTATTGGAACAAGCTCTACCGCAAACTCGAACTCACGGGCGAGGAGAGACCCGAAAGCCCGAATACAAACCCAATATGCTGATGCCATGCTGAAATATCTTGTCATACAGTTGGACGATACGGCAACCTCGTTTTGCCACTATTCGGCGTCGAAAACCGAGCGGAAGCCCATATCGTTGGACGACCTCCGCAGCGGGGTGCTGTTCGCCATGAAAGAGAATCTGAATATTCAGTTCGTATATCCCGATTATGCGCTGCCCGCAGCGTATAGCGAGGTTGTCGAGCGTATCGACCACGTGAAAATCGTCTCGTCGCGCTGCGAGGACAGGGCATTGAGAGATGCCGCGGGCGTAGTCGTATTCAACGGCTGGGACGATTTGTCCGACTGCGGATTCAATGCCGAAAAGGCATACGTTCTGCGGACGGCAAAGGCCGAGCTGTTTGAGAAATATGCAGAAATTGCTGCTGTCCTCGGCCAGGTCGGGCGGCTGAATGTGGTTGTTACCGATGTTGAAACTTTCAAGGAGGAGGATTTCGATGCCTACAAACGGGTATTGACGGCTTTGTCCGACCATATCGAGAAGCTCTACCTCGACGGCCGGTCGCCGCAACTCAATCTGCTTACCGACCGCTTGATGCTGAAAGCGATGAACAACTGCAATGCCGGAGACGCAACAATTACGCTGGCTCCCGACGGCAGATTTTATGTATGCCCCGCATTTTACTATGAACAGGCGTATTCCATAGGTACTCCTGTCAACGGTACGGAGATAAAGAACCCCCAGCTGTACAAATTGGCATACGCGCCCATCTGCCGCCACTGCGACGCCTATCAATGCAAGCGCTGCGTATGGTTGAACCGCAAGATGACGCTCGAAGTGAATACTCCGTCGCATGAGCAGTGCGTAGTGGCGCATTTGGAGCGCAACGAAAGCCGCCGGCTGTTAGAGAATATTCGTAATATCGGAACGTTTATGCCCGAAATCACGATTCCCGAAGTCGACTATTTGGACCCCTTTGACAAACATAACGAATGGTAAAGATGAAAAAACTTGTAGGAAAAGTAACCGCGGAGGAACGCGATGCGATTCAGGCGCTGTTCGAGCGGCGAAACGGCTTGACCGAGCTGGCGAAAATCATCAACAATGACGATGCGCTGTATGAGCGTTTGGTGACCGATATGGGTGCGACCGGCACGAAATTCCAGAAGTGGTGGGACGATATGGCCGCCAAATATCAATGGGAGCGTACAGAAAACGGCAATTGGGAGATAGACTTCAATACTTGCGATATCTATTTAGTCTTTTAGTCTATGCCGAAGCTGTTGATGATTGGCTCTACGGAGCTGATACTTATCGTTGTCGTTGTGTTGCTGCTGTTCGGCGGCAGGAAGATTCCCGAATTGATGCGCGGGCTCGGAAAAGGCGTGCGCAGTTTCAAAGACGGGATGAACGAAGCGACCAATCCCGACGAACCGGCAAAACCCGAGCAGACACGTGGAGAAAAGCGCGAGAGACAATAACCCCGTTGTCGAATCCGAAGTCGCAGAGGTCCGCCCCGGCGATGTTGCGCCGGCAGATGATGTCGCTGTGGACGAGGACAAAACCGGCGACGAGGACGAAGACGACGATTCCGAGCCGATGCCCGAAGGAATGATGACCCTTGACGGGCATCTGTCGGAATTGCGGCGGACGCTGGTGCATATTCTGCTCGTCGCATTCGGCTTTGCCTGTGCAGCCTTTGTCTGGAAAGAGTGGGTGTTCCGAATCGTATTCGCCCCCTCGAAGTCGGACTTCGCCCTTTACCGCTGGATAAATTCGGCCGTGGATGCGTTGGGGTTAACCTCGATGCACCTCGACGATTTCGCGGTGCAGATGATAAACACCGAGCTGTCGTCGCAGTTTATGACGCATATCTCGGTGTCGTTTTACTTCGGGCTCCTGGCGGCATCCCCCTACGTCGTTTACAAGCTGTTCTGCTTCGTGCGGCCGGCTCTCTACGAAGAGGAACAGCGCTACTCGACAGTTGTCGTATTGGCTATCTACGCGCTGTTTGCGCTGGGGCTTCTGATGAACTACTTTGTGATATTTCCCATATCGTTCCGCTTCCTCGGAACCTACCAGGTCGACACCTCGGTAATCAATACGATTGCCCTCTCGTCGTATATCTCCTCCTTTACGCTGCTGTCGCTGATGATGGGCCTGGTGTTCGAGGTGCCGGTGCTGGCATTCGTGCTTGGAAAGATGGGCATTGTCACCTCCGAGATGCTTGCCAATTATCGAAAGGTCGCCTTCGTGGGCATCCTGTTTGTGTCGGCGCTTATCACCCCGCCGGATGTATTTACCCTTATACTGATGACAATCCCTCTATACGGCCTCTATGAGGTCAGCATCTGGATTCTGGACCTGACAGGCAAGAAGGAGCCTTAAGACAGGCTGCAGAGATTGCATCCCCGCCCGCTCCCCGCAGATTCCGTTATCTTCTCACCCCGCCGGATTCTGCGGGCGAAGCGTTCTGCACCCGCTCTATCCTCCGGCCGTTAGAACAGCTCCGGCTCCGTGGCGGCGGCGTGGAAGGTGAGGCGGTGGTAGGGTGAGAGGCCGTGTTCGAATATGGCGCGCCGGTGGGCGGCTGTGGGGTAGCCCTTGTTTTGGGCCCAGCCGTATTGCGGGTACTCGGCATCCAGCCGCCGCATATACTCGTCGCGGTGGGTCTTGGCCAGCACCGAAGCGGCGGCGATGTCGGCATACTTGCCGTCGCCCTTCACGATGCAGGCGAAGGGCAGCCCGTCGAGTGAGCGGAACCTGTTGCCGTCGATGGCCAGGAACTGCGGTGCGGGGTCGAGCCTGCGGGCCGCGAGGTTCATCCCCTCGATGGAGGCGTTGAGGATGTTTATTTCGTCGATGCGGGCAGCCGGCACGGCCTCCACGGCCCAGGCCACGGCCTCGCGTTCGATGATGGGGCGCAGCAGGTCGCGCTGCCGCTCGCTCATCTGCTTCGAGTCGTTGAGCAGCGGGTGGTGGAAGTCGGGCGGGAGGATGACGGCCGCCGCGAAGACGGCGCCGGCCAAGCATCCCCGGCCCGCCTCGTCGCACCCCGCCTCCGTGAGGGTGGTTTGATAAAAGTTCTCAAGCATCGAACAAAGTTACGAATAAAATCGTTTCTTTCCCGTTATTTCCCTATTTTTGTACCGGAAAAGGGATTCGGCCGCCTCCGGAAACCGGGACGAAGGGTGCGGCGGAGCCGCCGGCAAGGGGTGCAGACGCCCCGCAAAATTGAGAAACTGTTTAAAATTTTCTTATAATGAGATTTAAATTTATCGCAAAAAAGGTT
>X127_Alpine_Marmot__coassemble_220_pt1 | contig 11922 bp, 11 predicted proteins | sample X127_Alpine_Marmot__metabat2_high_PE_013 | metagenome-assembled genome bin X127_Alpine_Marmot | reverse complement strand
TCACCATCACGACCGAGGTGTGCTCGGAATACTACAAGCACGGCAAACAGGCCGTAATCGACCTCCTCCGTCCCGAGGTCGAGCGCGCCATGAAGAACATCGAGGCCCTCACAGGCCGCGAATTCGGCGGCAAAAAGCTCCCCCTGCTCCTCTCCGTGCGCTCGGGTGCCCGGGCCTCGATGCCCGGCATGATGGACACCATCCTCAACCTCGGCATGAACGACGAAACGGTGGAGGCTATGGCACAGCTCAGCGGGAACCCCCGCTTCGCATGGGACTCCTATCGCCGCTTCGTGCAGATGTATGGCGACGTGGTGCTCGAAATGAAGCCCGCATCAAAGGAGGACCAGGACCCCTTCGAGGAGCTCATCGAGGCCCAGAAGGCCAAGCGCGGCATCGTCAAGGATACCGACCTCACGACCGACGACCTGAAGGAGCTGGTGGCCGCCTTCAAGGCCGCCGTGAAGAACCGCACGGGCAAGGAATTCCCCGTATGCCCCTGGGAGCAGCTCTGGGGCGCCATCTGCGCCGTATTCGGCTCCTGGATGAACGAGCGCGCCATACTCTACCGCCAGCTCAACAACATCCCCGCAGAGTGGGGTACGGCGGTCTCGGTGATGGCCATGGTTTTCGGAAACATGGGTGACAACTCCGCAACCGGCGTGGCCTTCTCGCGCGACGCCGCGACCGGCGAGAACATCTTCAACGGCGAGTATCTCATCAACGCCCAGGGCGAAGACGTCGTGGCCGGCGTCCGCACCCCCCAGCAAATCACCATCGAGGGCTCACGCCGCTGGGCAAAGGCCCAGAACATCAGCGAGGAGGAGCGAAAAGCCAAGTATCCCTCGCTCGAGGAGGTCATGCCCGAGGTCTACAAGGAGCTCGACGACATTCAGCAGCACCTCGAAAAGCACTATACCGACATGCAGGACATCGAGTTCACCATTCAGGACGGCAAACTCTGGATGCTCCAGTGCCGAAACGGCAAGCGTACGGGTGCCGCAATGGTCAAAATCGCTATGGACATGCTGCGCGAGGGCCTCATCGACGAGAAGACCGCCGTGCTGCGCTGCGAACCCGCCAAGCTCGACGAACTGCTCCACCCCGTATTCGACAAGACCGCAATCAAGCACGCCCAGGTTATCACCAAGGGTCTGCCCGCATCGCCCGGCGCCGCTACGGGCCCCGTGGTATTCTTCGCCGACGAGGCCGAGCACGTGCTGAAAACCACCGGCCAGAAGGCTATCCTGGTCCGCATCGAAACCTCCCCCGAGGACCTCAAAGGCATGCTCGACGCCGCCGGCATCCTCACCGCCCGCGGCGGCATGACCTCCCACGCCGCTGTCGTGGCCCGCGGCATGGGCAAGTGCTGCGTATCGGGCGCCGGCGAGCTGCAGATTGACTACAAGGCCCGCACAATCACCGTAGGCAAGTATACGGTGAAGGAGGGCGACTGGATTTCCCTCAACGGCTCCACGGGCGAGGTGTACCTCGGCCAGGTGGCTACCGTAGACCCCGACCTGAGCGGCGACTTCAGCCGCATCATGGAGCTGGCCTCGAAATACTCGGTGCTGAAGGTGCGCGCCAATGCCGACACCCCCAAGGATGCCGCAAAGGCCTTCGAATTCGGCGCCGAGGGCATCGGCCTCTGCCGAACGGAGCACATGTTCTTCGAGGGCGACCGAATAAAGGCCATTCGCGAAATGATTCTCGCCGAGGATGAGGCCGGCCGCCGCGTGGCCCTCGCCAAACTCCTGCCCATGCAGCGCGGCGACTTCGAGGGCCTCTTCAAGGCCATGAACGGATATCCCGTGACGGTCCGTCTGCTCGACCCCCCCTTGCACGAGTTCGTGCCCCACGATGAGAAGGGCCAGAAGGAGATGGCCGAGGAGATGCACGTGCCCCTGAAGACCATCGTCGAGAAGGTAGAGTCCCTGGCCGAGTTCAACCCCATGCTCGGCCACCGCGGATGCCGTCTGGGTAACACCTATCCCGAAATTACCGAAATGCAGGCCCGCGCCATCATCGAGGCTGCCATGAACGTCAAGGCCCAGGGTATGCCCGTGCATGTCGAAATCATGGTGCCGCTGGTGGGCAACCACAAGGAGCTCCGCTACCAGAAGAACATCATCGACCAGACCGCCGAAAAGGTCTTCGCCGAGCGAAACGACAAAATCGACTACATGGTGGGTACCATGATTGAGGTGCCGCGCGCCGCCGTCACGGCCAACCAGATTGCCGAGGTCGCACAGTTCTTCTCGTTCGGTACCAACGACCTGACGCAGATGACATTAGGCTTCTCGCGCGACGATATTTCCAAGTTCCTGCCCATCTACCTCAAGAAGGGTATTCTGAAGGCCGACCCCTTCCAGATTCTGGACCGCAACGGCGTGGGCCAGCTCATCCGCGAGGCCGTCTTCAAGGGCCGCGGCACACGCGAGAACCTGAAGTGCGGCATCTGCGGCGAGCACGGCGGCGAACCTTCGTCCGTCGAGTTCTGCCACTACGCCGGCCTGAACTACGTCAGCTGCTCGCCCTATCGTGTGCCTATCGCACGCCTGGCAGCCGCCCACGCAGCTTTGAACCAGAAGTAACCGGTTGCTGACCGTCCGATAACCAGGCGGCAGGCTGTTGTTCCCCAACAGCTCGCCGCCTGGTTTTTCGCCGTAGGTACCGGCCTTTTCAGGGCCGCCCGCCGGCCGTGCGCCCCTGTTCCCTCTGGATGGCACACGAGGGGCAGGGTAGCGGGGTCGGCACTTCCGCCACGGGCGCAGGCCCGTCTTGTCTGGTGGTGAAACTTCGTCGATTCGTTGAATCTTGTCGTTTTTGTTGGGCGAAGCCCCGTTTTTGTATTATATTTGCTTTGCAAATGGTAAATCAGAAATGGAAATGAAAAAACTTTTATTATTGGCAGCCGCTTTGGTGGTTTCGTTTTCAACCATCTCGGCTCAGGAGACGGGGCAGTGGACGGTCGGTCCGCGCATGAACATCTACACCAATTCGGGCGACGGCGCCATTCTCGGCTTGGGGGCCTATGCCCGCTACAACATCACCGACGCCTGGCGTGTCGAGCCGGGCATCACGGCCCTCTTCCACAGCGGCTGCTCCGTGGACATCAACTGCGACGTGCACTATCTCTTCGAGGTGGCTCCCCAGTGGACGGTCTACCCTGTGGCTGGCCTCACGGTCAGCGACATGGGCCGGTGGGCCCTGGGCATGAACCTCGGCGTGGGGGCCGACTTCGCCGTGGCCCGCGACTGGGACATCTCGGCCGGCGTGAAGTGGATGCCGGTCTTCGAGGAGCTCCGCAAAAACCCCATCGTGATTTCTATCGGCGGCAGCTACAAGTTCTAACCGCCGGTCTAAAAGACCGGTTTTAGGCGGGTCCCGGGCCTCATCTCGATTCCGCCGGCCATGCCCCCCCCCACCCTCTGTACGTCACCCTGAGGAGGACGGAACGTCCGACGTGAGGGTCTCATTCCCGCCGTCGAACTCGACTGTCGGCACGGCTCCGGAGATTGACAGCGGAAAGTAGATGCTCACGTCGGTTCCTGGCGGAACCTCCTCAGCATGACGTAGAGAGGAATCGACCGGCGTAGCGCGGAACGGGTTCGGAATCGGGATAATGGACCATCGCGTCCCCTCCCCGAGGGAGGGGCAAGGGGTGGGGTAGGCACTTCAGTCACGGGCGCAAGCCCGAACAACGGCCGTCGGAAGCGAACCGGCCGGCGACAAACGCTATTCCGTATGGTTTGCACCGGGATAAAATCGAACCGGATAAAAGAAAAGACACTCTCTGCGGCCGGAGCTGCGGGGAGTGTCTTTTTGTGCGGAAAGGCCCGGGGACCCGTCCCGGGTCAGGGGCGTTTGGTCTTGTACGAGCAGTGGTATTTGCCCTTGGTGAGGTTCAGCAGCTTGTTCTTGATGAGGTTGCGCCTCAAGGGCGAGAGGTGGTCGGTGAAGACCTGGCCCTCGATATGGTCGTACTCGTGCTGGATGACGCGGGCGGGAAGCCCGTCGAATGCCTCGTCGTGCTCTGCGAAATTCTCGTCGAGGTAGCGCATGCGAATCGCCACCGGCCGGCGGACGTTCTCATGCAGACCGGGCAGCGAGAGGCACCCCTCGTTGAAGAGGCCGGTCTCCTCCGAGACCTCGTAAATATCGGGGTTGATGAAGACCCGCTTGTAGTCGGCCAACGCCGGGTCGTCCTCGCCCCAGGGGGTGCAGTCGACGATGAACATGCGGATATTCTTGCCGATTTGAGGGGCGGCCAAGCCGACGCCCTCCGCCTCGGTGAGGGTGAGGAACATATCCTCGACGAGCTTCTTCAGGTCGGGGTAGTCGGGTGTGAGTTCAACCGATTCGCTGCGCAGTACGGGCGAACCGTAGATGACAATCGGATAAATCATATCTAATTAAAAAATTTATAATTCCAAATTCCCGTTTTCGGTGCATGGCGGAAACGGCCTCTGCAACTCTCCGGACGGAAGCGGCTCTCCTTGCCCGGCTCTCCCGGCTTCCGGCTCTCCTTGCGCCCAGCTCTCCCGGTCCCCAGGTCTCTGCCCCCCCCTCGCTCTGCCCTCCCCTGGGTTACTCTCGGGAGGCCTCGAGCCTCGAGTACTCCAGGTAGTCCTGGAGGATGATGGTGGCCGAAATCTTGTCCACGAGGGCCTTGTTCTGGCGGGCCTTGCGCGAGATGCCGCTCTCGACCATCGTCCGGTGGGCCAGTACCGAGGTGAAGCGCTCGTCGTAGAGCGTCACCTCCTTGTCGGGGTAGGTCCGTCTGAGGCGGGCCACTAACGGCTGGACGAAGCGCCACGTGTCGGAGGGGCGCCCGTCGGGCTGCATCGGCTTGCCCACCACAATCGTCGTAACGTCGTTGACCGCCACATATTGCGCCAGCCACCCCTCGAGACCCTTCGTCTCCACGGTGGTCAGCCCGCCGGCGATGATGCGCAGGGGGTCGCTGACTGCGATGCCCGTGCGCCTGGTGCCGTAGTCGATGGCTAAAACCCGTCCCATGGCCGCTTTAGAACAGATGGGAGATGCCCCAGCCGACAAGGAAGCCGATGCCGAAGCAGAGCAGGAGGATGCCCGCTATCAGGCCCCATTGCAGTCTTCTTTCCGTTTGTCCCATCTTTGCCGTTTTACAGGTTCAGCTTCTTGAAGAGTTTGCGGTAGGAGCACTCCCGGTCGACCATGGCGTGCAGCTGCTCGATTTTCACGCGCTCCTGCTCCATGGTGTCGCGGTGGCGGACCGTGACGGTGCCGTCCTCGAGGGTCTGGCCGTCAACCGTCACGCAGAAGGGGGTGCCGATGGCATCCTGGCGGCGGTAGCGCTTGCCCACCGAGTCCTTCTCGTCATAGACGACGTTGTAGTCGTACTTCAGCTCGTCCACGATTTTCTGGGCCACCTCGGGCATGCCGTCCTTCTTGACCAACGGCAGCACGGCGACCTTCACGGGGGCCAGGGCGGCGGGGAACTTCAGTACCACGCGCGTCTCGCCGCCGTCGAGCTTCTCCTCGCAGTAGGCCGCCGACATGATTTGAAGGAACATGCGGTCGACGCCGATGGAGGTCTCCACGACGTAGGGCACGTAGCTCTCGCCCGTCTCGGGGTCGAAGTACTGTATCTTCTTGCCCGATACCCGCTGGTGGTTCGAGAGGTCGAAGTCGGTGCGCGAATGGATGCCCTCCACCTCCTTGAAGCCGAAGGGGAAGTTGTACTCTATATCGGTGGCGGCGTTGGCGTAGTGGGCCAGCTTCTCGTGGTCGTGGAAGCGGTAGTTGTCGTCGCCGAAGCCCAGGGCGCGGTGCCAGGCCATGCGGGTCTCCTTCCACTGGTTCCACCACTTCATCTCCTCGCCCGGACGCACGAAGAACTGCATCTCCATCTGCTCGAACTCGCGCATGCGGAAGATGAACTGCCGGGCGACGATTTCGTTGCGGAAGGCCTTGCCGATTTGGGCGATGCCGAAGGGCAGCTTCATGCGGCCCGTCTTCTGGACGTTCAGGAAGTTGACGAAGATGCCCTGCGCCGTCTCGGGCCGCAGGTAAATCGTGTTGGCTCCCTCCGAGGTCGAACCCATCTGGGTCGAGAACATCAGGTTGAACTGTCTGACTTCCGTCCAGTTGCGCGTGCCCGAGATGGGGCAGACGATTTCGCAGTCGAGGATGATTTGCTTCAACCCCTCCAAGTCGTTGGCATTCATAGCCTCGGCAAAGCGGGCATGCACGGCGTCGCGCTTGCCCGCGGTCTCCGTTACGCGGGGCGAGGTGGCGCGGTACTTCTCCTCGTCGAACGACTCGCCGAAGCGCTTGCGGGCCTTCTCCACCTCCTTCTCTATCTTCTCATCCTGCTTGGCCAGCCAATCCTCGATGAGCACGTCGGCACGGTAGCGCTTCTTCGAGTCGCGGTTGTCAATCAGCGGGTCATTGAAGGCCGCTACGTGGCCCGAGGCCTCCCACGTCTTGGGGTGCATGAAAATCGAGGCGTCCAAGCCCACGATATTCTCGTGGAGCTTCACCATCGAATCCCACCAGTAGCGTTTGATATTGTTCTTCAGCTCCACGCCGTTCTGGCCGTAGTCGTACACGGCGCCCAAACCGTCGTAAATCTCGCTCGACGGAAATACGAAGCCGTACTCCTTGCAGTGAGCGACCAATTTCTTGAAAAGTTCCTCCTGTGTCATATAGTTGTCAATTTGCTTTGTTTCGTTCGTTTCTTGGGGTTGCCGGTTGTGGAGCTTCGGCCGGTCTTGGCCACTATATGCCACGTTTCCGACCCCACCCCTTCGCCCCTCCCCCAGGGAGGGGTTCTTTGTCCGGTCGTTCCGCTCTCCATCGTTCGGAAGCGTCTCCCGGTCGGGCCTTATATCAAAATTCTATTCCTTGTACCTTTGCTTTGTTTCGTTCGTTTCTTGGGGTTGCCGGTTGTGGAGCTTCGGCCGGTCTTGGCCACTATATGCCACGTTTCCGACCCCACCCCTTCGCCCCTCCCCCAGGGAGGGGTTCTTTGTCCGGCCGTTCCGCTCTCCATCGTTCGGAAGCGTCTCCCGGTCGGGTTCAACCGACAAAGATACGAATAAGTGAGAGCAATGCAAAATTTATTTTGCATTGCCGAGCGAAAGTATCTAAGGCGTAGCCAAAGTACGAATAAGTGAGAGCAATGCAAAATTTATTTTGCATTGCAAGTCGTGCGGAATAGCTTTTATTGCCGGTCGGCTCGCTTTCGGCGGTCGTTGTTCGGCGTTCCGCCGTTCATAATTGCCTACCCCACCCCTTGCCCCTCCCTCGGGGAGGGGAATGCGAGGGCCGCCCCGTCTCGCTTTCGAGCCCGTTCCGCGCTACGCCGGTCGTTTCCGTGTACGTCATGCTGAGGGAGCCCGCAGGGCGACCGTGAGGGTCTCATTTCCGCTGTCGAACCAAACCATACGGAATAGCGTTTGTTGTCGGTCGGCTCGCTTTCGGCGGTCGTTGTTCGGCGTTCCGCCGTTCATAATTGCCTACCCCACCCCTTGCCCCTCCCTCGGGGAGGGGAATGCGAGGGCCGCCCCGTCTCGCTTTCGAGCCCGTTCCGCGCTACGCCGGTCGTTTCCGTGTACGTCATGCTGAGGGAGCCCGCAGGGCGACCGTGAGCATCTACTTTCCGCCGTCAAACTCCGGAGTTGCGTCAACGATTCCTGCTTGACAGCGGAAATGAGACCCTCACGTCGGGCCCAAGGGCCCTCCTCAGGGTGACGCACGAGGAACAGGGGGCGCACAGTCAATGGAATTCAGATGAGGCTCGGAACTCTCTCTAAAACCGGCGTTTACGCTGGGCGGGCCGCAGCTTCGCCCCGCGAAGGCCCGCTACTTCCGCGTCCCGTTGGTCCGCGTCGTGCGTTCCTTCGCAAGCTGCTGCCCGCTTTCCGACTGTCGCTTCCCGCTCGCGACACGCCGGGGGCGGGGTGATGCAGGATAAGGTCCGGGGTGCTGCACGGGTCGGGGTTAGCGCACCGAGCAGCGGCCCAACCAGACCATCAGCAGGCCGAGGGCGATGCTGGAGAGCAGGTAGAGGGCGAAGAGCAGGAAGCGGCGGCCGTCCAGCTGGAGCCAGAGGTCGTCGGCGAAGGAGGAGAAGGTGGTCAGGCCGCCGCAGAGGCCCGTGATGAGGAAGACGTTCAGGGCGGGGGAGATGGGGTGGTGTCGTTCGGCCAAGCCGTAGAAGATTCCGATGAGCAGACAGCCGGCGGCATTGACGGCGAAGGTACTCCACGGGAAGGGGGAGGAGGCGGGGAGGAGTTTGCCGGTCAGGTAGCGCAGGCAGGTGCCGATGAAGCCGCCCGCTCCGGCGATGAGCAACAGTTTGAACATAATTGGCAGAGAGTTTAGAAAGTTTCTTTGTCGTTTGTTCGGGCAAAATCGCAACTATTGTTCCACGTCTTGTTTCTCTGGCAAAGGATTTGCGGCGGGGAGGGTAAAAACCGTAAAAAATCGGAGTTTATGCACTTATCACCAAAGGAAATCGACAAGCTGATGCTGCTGTCGCTGGGCATGATTGCCGAGCGCCGGAAAGCCAAGGGACTGAAACTGAACTACCCGGAGGCGGTGGCCTACATCACCTCCTCGGCATTGGAGGGTGCGCGCGAGGGGAAGACCGTCGAGGAGGTCATGAAGGAGGCCGCCCAGGTCCTGCGCCGCGAGGACGTCATGGAGGGCGTGGCCGACATGGTGGGTCTGCTGCAGGTCGAGGCGGTCTTCACCGACGGCTCGCGGTTGGTGAGCATCCATCGGCCCATCAAGTGACGGGCGGATGCCCGCGAGGGCAACCTATTCAATTAAGCATCCATACGAAATACGATTATGCACAACAATTCGCTTTACCCCGGGGAGCCGGGGTTCGAGCCGCCCAGGAGGCTCCCCGCAGGCGGGGTGCTGCTGGCGGACGGTCCCATTGTCTGCAACGGGAACCGCTTTACGGTGACGCTCACCGTGCGCAATACGGGCGACAGGCCCGTGCAGGTGGGGTCCCACTACCACTTTTTCGAGGTGAACCGCTTCCTGGAGTTCGACCGCCGGGCCGCCTTCGGCTGCCACCTCGACATCCCGGCCTCCACCGCCGTCCGCTTCGAGCCGGGCGACGAGAAGCGGGTGACGCTGGTTGCCTATGCCGGCAAGCGGCGCCTCATCGGCTTCAACGGCCTGACGATGGGCTATACCGGAACGGAGGATACGCCCGATTACTATCCTGCGCGGATGATAGCCTTCAGGCGGATGGAGCAGTTGGGCTTCAGGTGTGCGCCGGAGAGGCCGGCGGAGGAGAGCGAAGGAAACGGAAAGACGACTAAAAAACAGCGGAACGATGGCAACGGTCACCAGACAGGTTTATAACGATTTGTTCGGCCCCACGGTGGGCGACAAGATTCGGCTCGGCGATACGGACCTCTACGTCGAAATCGAGAAGGATTTGCGCGAGTACGGCGACGAGGTGGTGTATGGCGGTGGCAAGACCCTGCGCGACGGCATGGGGTTGGCCAACAGCATGGACACGAAGGAGGGTTCGCTCGATTGGTCATCACGAACGTCACCATCATCGACCCCGTATTGGGGGTGGTGAAGGCCGACGTGGGCATCAAGGAGGGGCGAATTGCGGGCATCGGCAAGTCGGGCAATCCGAATACGATGCACGGCGTGCATCCCGATTTGGTGACGGGCGCCTCGACCGATGCCATATCGGGCGAGCACCTCATCCTCACGGCGGCGGGCATCGACGGCCACGTCCACTTCATCGCGCCGCAACAGGCGCAGACGGCCCTCAGCAACGGCATCACCACCCTCATCGGCGGCGGCATAGGCCCCACGGACGGCACGAACGGCACCACCATCACCTCGGGGGTGTGGAATGTCGAGCGCATGTTGCAGGCCATCGAGGGTATCCCGGTGAATTTCGGTCTGTTGGGCAAGGGCAACTGCTCGCGTCCGCATCCCGTGAGCGAGCAAATCGAGGCGGGGGTCTGCGGGCTGAAGGTCCACGAGGATTGGGGTGCGGCGCCCGAGGCCATCCGCACGGCGCTGGACGTGGCCGACCTCTATGACGTGCAGGTGGCCATCCACACCGATACGCTCAACGAGAGCGGCTACGTGGAGGACACCATTGCCGCCATGAACGGCCGGACGATTCACACCTACCACACCGAGGGGGCGGGCGGAGGCCATGCTCCCGACCTGCTGAAGGTGGCTTCGATGCCCAACGTCCTCCCCTCGTCGACCAATCCCACCCTGCCCTTCGGCATCAATTCCCAGGCCGAGCTGTTCGATATGATTATGGTGTGCCACAACCTGAACCCCAAGATTCCCTCCGACGTGTCCTTCGCCGAGAGCCGCGTGAGGCCCGAGACCCAGGCCGCCGAGAACGTGCTGCACGACCTGGGGGTCCTGTCGATGGTCTCCTCCGACTCACAGGCCATGGGGCGCGTGGGCGAGTCGTTCCTGCGCACCTTCCAGATGGCCTCCTACATGAAACGCGCCTGCGGACGATTGAAGGAGGACGCCCCCGGCAACGACAACTTCCGCGTAAGGCGCTACCTGGCCAAGGTGACCCTGAACCCGGCCCTGACCTTCGGCATCTCGGACTACGTGGGCTCCGTCGAGAAGGGCAAAATCGCCGATTTGGTCCTCTGGGAGCCCCAGTTCTTCGCCGTCAAGCCCAAGATGGTGCTCAAGGGCGGCATGATTAGCTGGTCCAACATGGGCGACCCCAACGCCTCGCTGCCCACGCCCCAGCCCATGTATTACCGTCCGGCCTTCGGCGCCATGGGCGGGGCGCTGCGCCGCAGCTGCATCTCCTTCGTCTCGCGCGCGGCATTCGAGGCGGGCGTCAAGGAGCGGTTGGGATTGGAGCGGATGGTGCTCCCCGTCCAGCGCACGCGCCAGCTGACCAAGTACGACATGTATCTGAACGACCGCACGCTCCGTATCGAGGTGGACCCGGAGACCTTCGAGGTGCGCATCGACGGCGAGCATATCCCGGTGAAGCCCGCCCGCGAATTCCCGCTGGGCCAGCTCTACTGGTTCAGTTAACCGCCTAAAGGAATGAGCACTATGAAAATCTTTACCGAAGCGGCGGGCAATATCTACCAGCCCGAGTGGAGCGAGTCGCTCCGCAATGCCGAAATCGAGTACGTCGAGCTCGACCAGTGGACGGCCCAGAAGAGCCGGTTCGTGGTCCGGGGCGACCGGGGCGGCGAGTATGCCGTGGCGCTGAAGCGCCACTCCCGGCTGCTCGACGGCGACATCCTCTGCTACGACGGCCTCGGCAACCGCGCGACGGTGGTGCGCATCCGCTTGAGCGAGGTGATGGTGGTCGACTTCTCGGCCCTGAAGGAGCGCCCCGCGGAGGAGCTCCTTCAGCGGGCCGTGGAGCTGGGCCACGCCATCGGCAACCAGCACTGGCCCGCCGTGGTGCGCGGCGGAAGGGTCTACGTGCCGCTGACCGTCGACCGCCGGGTGATGCTCGGCGTGATGGACACCCACCATATCGAGGGGGTGAGCTACCGCTTCAGGCCCGGCGAGGAGGTGATACCTTACTTGGCGCCGCACGAGGTTCGGCGCCTGTTCGGCGGAACGGAACAGGCGGCCGGCCACCATGCCGAGTGTGAACCCGAAGCCGTGCACGGATGATGGAGCGGCGGGTGAGCGAGCTGCTGCGCCTGGTGCAGTTCTCCGATTCGGCCCTTCCCGTGGGGGGCTTCTCCTTCTCGAACGGATTGGAGACGGCCGCCGAACTGGGCTGGGTGCACGACGCCGCGACATTGGAGGAGTACGTGCGGACGGTGACGGTCCAGACGGCCTTCTGCGACGGTGCGGCGGCGCTGCACGCCTTCCGGGCGGCTGCGACCGGCGAATTGGAGGGGGTGATGGAGGCCGATGCCGGGCTGTGGC
>X127_Alpine_Marmot__coassemble_216_pt1 | contig 12043 bp, 11 predicted proteins | sample X127_Alpine_Marmot__metabat2_high_PE_013 | metagenome-assembled genome bin X127_Alpine_Marmot | reverse complement strand
AATCATCCTCAGGGAGTGGCACAGCCCGTATGCCTTCTTGATGTCAGGATATTCTGGCTCACCCGCAAAAACCGGTGGAGGGGGAGGGTAGCTCGCTCTCGACCGTTATTCGGGCTTGCGCCCGTTTACAAGTGCCTACCCCACCCCTACCCTCCCTCGGGGAAGGATGCGACGGAAAGTCTGTTCCGCTTTCGACTCAAGTCCGCGCTACGCCGGTCGGGGGGCAGCGGTTTTGGGTGGTGGGGCGCACAACCAGAGAAAGAGTAATGAGGCTCGGGACCCGGTCCAAAGGGGGTAAGATGCAAAAAGGGACTGTCTGCGGATGCAGGCAGTCCCTTGGGGGTGGCGTGGGGAAGGTTAGTAACCTAACGACTTCGAAGCGGCGTAGGAAATCTTCAGCGCATTGGCGCGGCGGAGTTCCTGCTTGATGTCGGTGACCACGCCCATCTTGGTATTCTCATCGGCCTTCAGGCAGATGGTCATCATGGCGCGGTCGCTCTCGTTCAGGTTATCGCGCTCGGAGGCGACGAACTGACCGATGTCGCGAGGCTTCTTGTAGGAGTCGTTCAACTGAATCTGGGGAGCCGTACCGAACTTGGCCTGCATCGCGAGCGACGGAGGTCCCACGTGGATATAGCTCACCAGTGACTTCTTCTCCAGCTTCTGGACCTCGGTGGCCTGGGGCAGACGGTAACGAACCAGCAGCTCCTGGTCACGCATGGAGGTCGAAATCATGAAGAAGAACAAAATCATGAAAATTACGTCGGGAAGCGACGCGGTAGAGATGGGGGGCAGACCTTTGTTGCCCTTCTTTTTCATTACAGCCATGACTACTTTCCTCCAACTTGACGAGGTTCGGCCTCCGAGATTTTGGGCGGCACGGCCGTAGTGATGGCCTTGCGCTCGTCGTCATTCAGGTCGGCGAACTTCTTGTTAAACTTCTTCATGGACACGTCGTCGCGGATTTCGTTGAATGCGCGAGTCAGTTCGTTCTGCACCATGATATAAATCTGGTAGCCGGTATCGCGGGTGGTCTGCAGCGACACGACGCCTTCGCTCACGGGATAGACCCATTTGCTGCCGTCGGGCAGTTCGATTTCCTTGTCAGTCTTTTCGGGAAGGGTCTCATCATCCATAGGATTGAGGATGAATTCCTTGACCATATCCTTCAGCTGACGGAAGTCGACTGGAACCTGCTGACCGGGAACGCCCGCCATGATTTGTCCGGCACCGTTCACCAGGACAAGGAACATATTGCGCTCCTTGACCTTGATGTCCTCCTGCTTCTGGTCTTCGGGCGGCATAGGGGGCAGCACACGTGCAAGACCCGTATCCACGTTCATCGTGGTAGCCACCAGGAAGAATATGAGAAGCAGGAAGGCGATGTCGGCCATTGAACCGGCGTTGATTTCCTGGACTTTTCTTTTATCTCCTGCCATTGTTCAAACGGTTTTATTTGAGGGCGTTAGCAATCTCCGAGTAGATAGCGGCGACCACAGCGCCGGCGCCGGCTACGTAGGAGACTAAAATACCGGTCTCGGCGATGACGGCCTTCCAGCCATCGAAGTAGCCGCCGTTCTGGAGGTCGACAATCTTCACGTCGTGACCGCTGGCGATGATGTAGGAGGCGCCGATGACGACGACTACCAGCACCAGCGAGATAATCGTGCTTTTGATGCCTGCGGGGTTCTGGACCATGCCCCAAGCAGCGCAGCCCAACGCGGACAGGATAGCCACACCGAAGAGGATGTAGCCCCAGACCAGGTTCAGGCTGATTGCCGCATTGAGGGCCTCGGGACCTGCAATCACGGCATAGAGCGTGAGCAGGAACGTAACGGCCAGCAGGACAATCAGTAATATACTCAATAACTTTTTCATAGTTCGAAATTCAACTCTTTATAGGATTATTTCTTGTTGTAAGCCGTCAGGATATCCGTCAGCGTAATCGAAGCGTCCTCCATCTGGTTGACCAGCGAGTCGATTTTCGAAACGATGTAGTTGTAGAACAGCTGAAGGATAACGGCAGCAATCAGACCCATAAGAGTCGTCAACAGGGCGACCTTGATACCGCCGGCAACGAGCGTCGGGCTGATATCGCCGGCAGCCTGGATGGCGTCGAATGCACCAATCATACCCACAACGGTACCCATAAAGCCCAACATAGGCGACAGGGCGATGAACAGTCCAATCCACGACAGGTTGGCCTCCATCTGGCCGGTCTGAACCGAACCGTAGGAAACGACAGCCTTCTCGACGGCGTCCAGACCCTGGTTGTAGCGGTCGAGACCCTGGTAGTAGATGGAGGCAATCGGGCCGCTGGTGTTGCGGGCAACCTCCTTGGCAGCCTCGACGCCGCCGTTCTTGAGGGCGTCCTCGATGTTAGCGATGAACTTCTTGGTGTTCACGGTCGACAGGGTGAGGTAGAGGATACGCTCGATAGCGATAGCCAGGCCGACAACCAAGCAGAAGAGTACGGGGAGCATCCACTCCCAGCCGCCTTCGAGGAACTTCTGCATCAGCACGTGGTGCATGGTCTCGCCCTCCAAAGCGGGCGCCTCCTCAACAGGAGCAGCCTCGGCGGGAGCAGCCTCAGCAGGTGCAGCCACCTCTTCCGTTGCGGGAGCGGCCTCAGCGGCGGGCTCCTGAGCGATTACGTTTGCAGCGCCCAGCGTGAAAGCGGCGACTGCCAGCATCAAAAACAGTTTTTTCATAATGGTTTAATTAAAATTTGATTAGTTTGTGTTATTTGTTTTAAGTTTTTATGTTTATGTTCTCGTTCGTCAGCAAAATTTTCATTTTCGTCCGTCCGCCGTCCGGTTCATCCGCCGATTTGGGGAATACACAAGGGGAACACCTCCCGTTCGCTTTTCCCGACGGAGAACACACACAGCACAAACCCTGCTATTTAAATCACTAATTTTCAAAACCTTACAAAACACCTCTCATCTCAAGCCCCTCGGCCTGTCGAATTTAAGACCGCTTTGCAGTGCGAAAATTAGTAAAAAATTTCGTCACTTGCAACGATTTCTGCCGTAAATTCTCCTTTTATCGGATGGCGGAGCAGCTCCAAGGTCTGCTCTTTGGGCAGATTCTTGCCCAGCACGTACATCATTTTCGTCACGGCCGCCTCCGTTGTCAGGTCGTAGCCGCACAGCACGCCGAGGTGCTGCAGCCGCAGTCCCGTTTCGTAGAGCGTCATCGACACCGCGCCGCCGCCGCACTGGGTGACGTCGAGGATGTAGACGCCGCGCTCGATGGTCCGCTGGAGCAGGTCCAGGAAGCGCTGCGAAGTCGGGGCGTTCCCTGCGCCGAAGGTCTCCAGCACGACGCCGCGCAGCTCCTCGTCCGAGAGCATCCGCTCCAACAGGCGGACGTCGATGCCGGGGAAGAGCTTCACGACCATCACCCCGCCGCTCATGGCCTCGCCGATGCGCAGCTCGCCGCCGCCGTCCGGGGCGGGCGGGAGCGTCGCCGCCGGGTTGTAGGCGATGTTGACCCCCACCTCGGCCAGGGGTGGGTAGTTGTAGGAGCGGAAGGCGTTGAGCGCCTCGACACTCCGCTTCGAGGTGCGGTTGGCCCTAAAGAGCCTGTTCTGGAAGTAGAGCGAGACCTCGGGAACGCGGGGCCGGCCGCCGGGGTCCTTTGCGGCAGCGATTTCGATGGCCGTAATCAGGTTCTCGCGGCCGTCGGTGCGCAGGACGCCGATGGGTATCTGGCTGCCGGTGAAGACCACGGGCTTGGCCAGGTTCTCCAGCAGGAAGCTCAGGGCCGAGGCGGTATAGGACATGGTGTCGGTGCCGTGGAGCACGACGAACCCGTCGTAGAGCCGGTAGTTGTCCCGGATGAGCGCCGCGAGTTCGAGCCACTGCTCGGGGGTGACATTCGACGAGTCGATGGGCCCGAGCGTCCGCACATCCAACTCGACGCTCAGCCGCCGCAGGAAGGGGAACTCCTCGTATATTCCGCTGAAGTCGAACGGGACGAGGGCGCCCGTTTCCGTATCGGCCTTCATGCCGATTGTGCCTCCGGTGTAGATAATCAAGATTTTAGACCGCATAAGCCGTATTTCAAATTTTCCTGTTTCACTTGTTCTGTGCCGCGCCGCCGTCCTCTATGCCGAACAGTCTTTCGGCCGTTGCGGAGGTCGCGGCGGCCACCTCGCCGGGGGTCAGCCCCTTCAGCTCGGCAACCTTTTCGCAAATATACGAAATATATCCCGATTCGTTGCGCTTTCCGCGAAAAGGTGCCGGGGTCAGGTAGGGACAGTCGGTCTCCAGGACCAAATCCTCCAGCGCCATCTCGCGCACCGTGTCGGCCAGCCGGCTCTTCCTGTAGGTCACCACGCCGCCGATGCCGAAGCGGAAGTCGCCTAACGCCCGCAGCCGCCGGTAGGTCGCGGCGTCCTCGCCGAAGGCATGGAAGACGCCCCGCAGCCCGCAGCCGCGGAACTCCGCCACCACCTGCTCCATCTCCGGCCAGGCACTGCGCGTATGGACGGCAATGGGCAGCCCGTACTCCAATGCCAGGCGGCACTGCCGGCGGAAGGCCTCCGTCTGCTCCTCGCGGAACTCCGCCGACCAGTAGAAGTCCAGCCCGATTTCCCCCACGCCGACGAAGCGGATGCCATCGGGCGGGTTCTTCAGGTAGACCTCCACCTCGCCGAGCTCCTCGCGCCAGCGGGGGTTGTCATTCACCGAGGTAGGGTGCAGCCCCATCATGGGCCGGCACCAGTCGCCATAGCGGCGGCAGGCCGCGAACATCCGGGGGTGGCTCCCGGCGTCGATGGCGGGGAAGAGCAACCGCTCCACGCCCGCCGCCCGGGCCCGGGCGACCACCTCGTCGCGGTCGGCATCGAACTCGGGTTCGTAGATATGCGAATGGGTGTCAATGAGTTTCATCTGCGCAATTTTTCATAGCGGTTTCCCGGCAGCTGCCGCACGGCACCCGCCAGCTCCAGGCTGACCAACAGGGCGGACAGCGTGGCCGCGTCCAAGTTGCTGAGCTCCTGCAATTCGGACAGCGAAAGGGGGTCGTCGGAGCGGAAGCAGCCCAGCAGCCCCCGCTCATCCCCGGTCAGCGGCTCCTCGACGGCCGCCCGCCGCTCGTGCACGCCCTCCAGGTTCACGTCCCACATCAGCTCGCGGATGATGTCGTCGGCCGACAGCACCATCTGCGCCTTCCGGTTCCGGATGAGCATGTTGGGCCCCAGGGCCGTGTAGTCCCCGACCCGCCCGGGCACGGCCATCACCGTCCGGTCGTAGCCGTCGGCGAACTTCGCCGTGATGAGCGAGCCGCCCGAGGCGGGCGATTCCACGAGCACCGTGCCGGCACTCAGGCCGGCTATGATGCGATTGCGGGAGACGTAGTAGCTGCCGTTCTGGCGGGTCGAGGAGGGCAGTTCGGAGACTATGGCGCCGCCCGTCTCCACAATCTCCCTGGCCAAATGGGTGTGCTGCGCCGGCGTGACCTCGGGCAGCGCATTCGCCACCACAGCCACCGTGCGCAGCCCGCACTCCATGGCCAACCGGTGGCACGTGCTGTCGATGCCGAAGGCCAAGCCGCTCACGATAACCAGGTCGGGCACCCGCTCGGCAAGACCCCGTATCAACTCGCCGCAGACGCGGCTGCCATAGGTGCTCTGCTCGCGCGTGCCCACCATCGAGAGGCAGGGACCCTTCAGGGCCGACACGTCGCCCTTTACATATATTATATGGGGATAGTCGCCCATCTCCCGCATCAGCGGCGGGTACTCCTCATCCGTGGAGGCCAGCACCTCCACGCCATTCCGCTGACAATAGGCCATCTCCCGGCGCGCCGCGGCAAAGCCGGTGCGGGCCGCGACCTTCTCCGCGACATCCTCGCGCAGACGCGCCACCGCACAGAGCTCCCCGACCGGGGCGGCGAAGATGCGCTCCGCCGACCCGAAACACTCCAGCAGGTGTACCACCCCCTTCGTGCCCAGCCCCGCCGTCATGACCAATGCCAAATCCTCCAGTTTCATTGCTCCTTGTCTTGCTCCGCCTGTTCCCGAAAGCCCCCGGCCCGGCTCCTGCCCCGACATCTGTTGGACTTCTGCCCGGTTTCCGCCCGACGTTCACTTGGCTTTTGCCCAGTCTCTATCTGGCGTCTGCCCGGTTTCTGCCCGGCCGCTTTCGCAGAGTAAAGATAGTAAAATTTCGCTCTTCCTCCGCCTCCAACCCCGAAAAAAATCAGAAAAAAATGCCCGCTCCTTCCTCCACAGGCTCCCCTTCCTCCGCCCACCCTTGCCGCCGTTCCCTCCTTCTGTCCTGCCCGCCTCCCGGCCACTCCTTCCCGTATGCGGCCGGCAGCCCTTTCGTATTCCCTGCCGGGCAGAGACCGGGCGAACATCCGTCAGTCGGACCAGAGGGGGAGAAAGGGGGAGAAAGGGGGAGGGCAACCGCTGCGAACGACGGAAAGAGAGGGGCTTTCTGCGTCCCGGGCGGGACAAAAGCATAAGATTTTGCGAGGTTTTTATCTCGAAATTTTGCAAATGCCGGAATTATTTGTACATTTGCACTCCCGAACCTCCCGAAGGGCTCACAGCCGCCCGGGGCCGCACAACAAAAGCGGGGCCGCACAACAAAAGCGGGGCCGCACAACAAAAGCGGGGCCGCACAATAGAGAGCGGGGCCGCACAATAGAGAGCGGGGCCGCACAATAGAGAGCGGGGCCGATGAGACAAAATGCACTTCCACTCGCCGTTGTAAAGCGTGCGAGAGAAGGAAAGGCGAGGTCTCGCAGGACGCGCGGTCGAAGGGATAGGAGAACGAGGAGGGGGTAAAAGAATTGGTCTGATGGCCGAGTGGCTAGGCAAAGGTCTGCAAAACCTTGTACAGCGGTTCGAGTCCGCTTCAGACCTCACCGAACAGGTGCTGCAAACCATTGCAGCACCTGTTCTATTTTTGGGCCTAATTGGTATCTGGCGCGGGCAGCATCTTGCGAAGGAACGCACGACGCAGGCGAAAACGCTCTACCCCCCCCCGCACCTAAGGTGGTCAGAAACGGCAGCAGCCAGATAATACAATGATTATCTGGCTGCTGTCGTGCGGATAAAGGGACTCGAACCCCCACGCTGTGAAGCATCAGATCCTAAGTCTGACGTGGCTACCAATTACACCATATCCGCAAATTCCTTCGGAACGGTACAAAGATAGGCAATTTTCCGCCTCGAACGACACTTATAAGCCATTTTTTTCATACTCACCGTCTTCCGGACCGATTTTCGGCCCGTTTCCGGCCCGCCATTCCTATTGTCCGCTCAAAAATTCCGGGCCATCCTCGGCCCTTCCCCGGCTTCATCCCGGCTTCATCCCGTCCCTTCTCCGGCTTCGTCCCGGCCATGCGGAAGGGGGAAATTTATCGATGGCGTCTCTTTTCGGCCCGGACGGCGCAGGTTTCTCTGTAAAATTGGTTATTTTTGTCCCCGTAAACGAGACAAACGAACTTCCATGCCGCAACTCATCACGCTTCAACTCTCCCCCCGGGAGGCTGCCGACAGCCGCCACTACACGGCCGTCGCGGCCCGCCGCATGAATCTCCGGGAGGATGAAATCGCCCTGGTGCGCATCATCAGGCGTTCGGTGGACGCTCGGCAGCGCCAGGTAAAGGTGAACCTCACGTTAGAAATCTACGTCGACCGCGAGCCGCAGCCTGCTCCGGTCCATTTCGACTATCCCGACGTGAGCCGCCGCACAGAGGTCGTCGTCGTGGGCTCGGGTCCTGCGGGGCTCTTTGCCGCCCTGCGGCTCATTGAGTTGGGCTACCGGCCCATCCTCCTGGAGCGGGGCCGCGACGTGCTGAACCGCAAGTACGACATTGCCCGCATCAACCGCAACGAGGAGGTCGACCCCGAGTCGAACTACGCCTTCGGCGAGGGCGGCGCCGGGACCTTCTCGGACGGCAAGCTCTTCACCCGCAGCAAGAAGCGGGGCGACTACAACAAAGCGCTGCAGACGCTCGTATTCCACGGGGCCAATCCCGAGATTCTCTTCGAGGCCCATCCGCATATCGGCACCGACAAGCTGCCGCGCATCATCCAGAACGTCCGCCGCACCATCACCGGGGCGGGCGGGGAGTTCCTTTTCGGGAAGCACGTCACCGACCTCCGCATTCGCGGCGGGCGCATCGAGGCGGTGGCCTGCGGCGACGAATGGTTCGAGGGGGCGGCCGTGGTGCTGGCCACGGGGCACTCGGCGCGCGACATCTACGAGCTGCTCCACACGAAGGGCATCCGGATAGAGGCGAAGCCCTTCGCCATGGGTGTCCGCATCGAGCATCCGCAGCAGCTCATCGACTCCATCCAGTACCACTGCGCCGAGCGGGGCGAGTACCTCCCGGCGGCCTCCTACTCGCTTGTGAGCCAGGAGAACGGCCGCGGGGTCTACTCCTTCTGCATGTGCCCGGGCGGCTTCATCGTCCCGGCCATGACCGATGCCGCCCAGTCGGTGGTGAACGGCATGTCGCCCAGCGGGCGTACCTCGCCCTATGCCAACTCGGGACTGGTGACCGAGGTGCGGCTCGCCGACTTCGACCATCTGCGCGCGGAGTGGGGCGAACTGGCAGGGCTGAGGTTCCAGCAGCAGTTCGAGGAGCTGGCCCGAAAGAACGGGGGCGACAGGCAAATCGCCCCGGCCCAGCGGGTGACGGACTTCGTCAGCGGACGCGCCAGCGGCACGCTGCCGAAGAGCTCCTACATCCCGGGCATCACCCCCTCGCAGCTCGACCTCTGGATGCCGCCCTTCATTGCGCAGAGCCTCCGCCGGGGGCTCCAGACCTTCGGCAGACGGATGCGGGGCTTCCTGACCGGCGACGCCATTGTGGTCGGCGTGGAGTCGCGCACCTCCACGCCGGTACGCATTCCGCGGGACGGGGAGACGCTGATGCACCCCGAGGTTCGGGGGCTGTTCCCCTCCGGCGAGGGGGCCGGGTATGCCGGCGGCATCATCTCCGCGGCATTGGACGGTGAGCGCATTGCCGAGGCCGCGGCCCGCTATGTCGGCGGCAGCTCTTGCAGAATCGGGTAATTATGCCTATATTTGCTTTACAAACGATGCACCGATGACGAAAAGCCGAGTAAAAGTCGCAGTCCCCATCTATCGCAGCCCGCTGGGGCCGTTAGAGCTGAAGTCGCTCCGGAACAACCGGGAGGCCTTGAGGCGCTGGCCCTTCGTCTTCCTGCTGCCCGAGGGCATCGAGGCCCCCGAAATCTGCCGCGGAGGCGAAATCCTCCGGGTCAGCGACGAATGGTTGGGCACCAAGAACGGCATCGCCGGCTACAACCGGATGATGATGAGCCGCGCCTTTTACGACCTCTTCGCCGACACGGAGTACCTCCTGATTTGCCAGACCGACGTGTGGCTCTTCCGCGACGAGTTGGAGGCGTGGTGCAGCCGCGGCTACGACTATGTAGGCGCCCCGTGGGTGAAGCGCGCCGTCTACGACTGTCCGCTCATCCGCCAATATCTCGCCCTGCGGCGACGGTTCCTCTCCGACCGCTCGAAGCTGCTGCACCAGTCCCTCTTCGACAGGGTGGGCAACGGAGGCCTCTCGCTGCGCAAGGTGGAGCCCTTCCGCCTCGCCTGTACGAAGTACGCCGCCGAAATCGACCGCTTCGCCCGCCAGAAGGGCTCGCTCTACAACGAGGATGTGTTCTGGAGCTTGGTTCCCAAGGAGTTCCGCTACCCGACAGTGGAGGAGGCCCTGCGCTTCTCCTTCGACACCAACCCCGCCTACTGCTACCGCATGACTGGCGGGCAGCTTCCCTTCGGCTGCCACTCCTGGTCGAAGCCCCGCTACCTGAAGTTCTGGAAGCGTTTCATCGGGGAATAGCACCCGGGGAGGGCTGAAGTGACCCCAAAAGTTTGGACAAAAAACTTTTTTATGGGGATACAGGGGGGCCGATTCAAGAAACGGGGCAGTGCCCCGTTCCATTCAAAATTATTCCGGGCGCGCGGGCGCACCGGCCGGCGGCATCCCAGATGTGGTTCGGAACCCATCCTAAAACCGGCGTCTACGCCAGCGGCCTTGAAAAGGCCGGCGGGCCGCAGCTTCGCCCCGCGAAGGCCCGCTATTCCGCGTCCCTTTGGGCCGCGTTAAGCGTTCCTCCGCAAGCTGCTGCCCACCTATTTCTTGAATTTTGAATTTTCATAACCGGCGTAACGGCCTTGATTCGGAATCGGAAAACTGGCCACCCTCTCCCGGCCTTTGCAGGAGAATCCAGCGCGGGCGCACCGGCCGGCGGCATCCCCTTAAAGATAGGCGTCGATGCCCTGCTCGCAGCGCACCGTCCCGTTGCGGAGGGAGGCTTGCCAGATTTCGAAGTTGATATTCATGCTCTCCTGCGACCGAACGGGGTGGTACAGATGATAGCCTATTCCGCCGAACTTCAGCGAGTGCTGGCGGATGCCGCTGTTGGAGAGCCGCGCGGCGAACTCGTTGTCCTCATATCCCCATCCCGTCATCCGCTCATCGTACCCGTTCACGGCCACCACGTCGTCCCGCCAGAAGGCCATGTTGCACCCCCGGGCATGCGCCTTGCGCGTCCGGAACAGCGACGTGAGGAGCGGACAGCGGATGCCGTTCAGTCTGTTCTTCAGGTCCGCATTGCACAGCCCGAACCTCTTCACGGCGCCCGAGAGCAATCCGGCGGAGAGCTTTTCGCCCAATATCACGCGGGAGCCTATGACGTAATAGCCCCGCTCGGCCATCCGGGCATGGTCCTCGATGAAGCGCCGGTGGAGGATGATGTCTCCGTCAATTTGAATCAGGTAGTCGCCCGTGGCAGCCGCCATGGCCCGGTTGCGAATAACCGTGAGGCGAAAGCCATTGTCCTCGTGCCAGATATGGCGCACCGGCACGGGAGCCGTGCGGGCAATGGCCTCGACCCGCTGCCGGGTCTCGTCGCGCGAGCCGTCGTCGGCCACTAAAATCTCATCGGGCAGACGGCTCTGGTCGAGTGCCGAGCGGAGGCTGAGGGTCAGCGCCTCCACCCAGTTGTAAGTCGACAGGATAAGCGAGATTTTCATATCTAATTCTATAAAGGATAAATGCGCAGGATTTTCGCTATCCGGTACCAGACGACGCACCGCACCGGATGCGGAACAGCCTCCCGCCATGCACGGCGCACAGCGGCAGTCTCGTCCCCCTTTTCTTCCTTGCGCAGGTCGCGGTCGAGCCGGACCAGGAACTTGCCGAAGATAAACGCCCGGAAGGGAGCTGACAGGCCGGCCTGCGGAAGGACGTATTGCAGCAGCCGGAGTATCTCGAGGTAGTTCCGTCCGCCCGCCGTCGATTTCTGCGTCGTGCTCTCGGCATGGCGGCGGAAGAGGTCCAGGGGCCTGTCGATGTAGACGACCTCGCCCCGGCGGGCCACCCCGAGCCAGAACAGCCAGTCGCCGACGTAGCGGAACGTGGCGTAGGTCTTGTCCGCGGGCAGGGCCTCCTTGCGGAACAGGGCCATGCTGGCATTCTGCACGTAGTTCATGTAGAGCAGCCGGCGGAAGAAGGTCTGCTCACCGAAGAGGGTCTCGCCGCCCCGGTGCCGGGCCAGCTGGCGGCTGAAGTCGGTGACGCCCAGCGGCTTCGAGTTTCTGTCGATATACCGGCAGTCGGTGAAGGCCAGCACAGCCTTCGGGTTCCGCTCCAGCTGCGCCACGCATGCCTCCAGGAAGGTGGGCTCGGCCACGTCGTCGCTCTCGGCAATCCAGACATAGCGCCCCCGGGCCAGCGCGAAGCCTCGCTGCCACTGGAGGAACGGCGAGCCGCTGTTCGTCCGATTATAAACGATTTGCGCCACCTGCGGATGGCTGCGGTAGCGCTCGATGACCTCGCGCGAGGCATCGGACGAACAGTCGTCCAGAATAATCACCTCGAAGTCGCGAAAGGTCTGATTCAGCACGCTGTCGATACGCTCCTTCAGATAGGGAGCGTGACAATAGTTGGGTATGATGACCGAAACATCCATTCTCTTTCTCCGCCGCTGTCCGGCATTTCGAACAAAGATAATATTTTTTTCTGACAATCC
>X127_Alpine_Marmot__coassemble_211_pt1 | contig 12168 bp, 14 predicted proteins | sample X127_Alpine_Marmot__metabat2_high_PE_013 | metagenome-assembled genome bin X127_Alpine_Marmot | reverse complement strand
CAACTCACGGCCGCAGCACACAAGCGCAGCTCACAGACCGCAACTCTCGGCCGCGGGGTCAGCGGACCTGGCGGATGATTTCGCCGCCGTGTCGGATGGCCTCCTCGTTCTGGGGCAGCATCTTCCAGGCGCGCTCGGGGAGCGACTTTTTCAGGCCCACCATGACGTTCTCCATCTTCACCACGGGGCAGACCTTCAGGTAGCCGCCCAGAATCATCGTGTTGAAGAGCTTGGCCTGTCCCATGCGGGCGCACTCGGCCGTCGCGTCGATGGTATAGACGGAGATGTCGGTGCGCGTGGGGTGGTGCGTGATGCCGTTGGTGTCGTAAATCAGCACGCCGCCGGGCTTGACCATGGGCTCGAACTTGTCCATGGACTGCTGGTTGAGGATGATGGCCGTATCGAACTCGTGGGCGATGGGCGACGAAATGCGCTTGTCGCTCAAAATCACCGTCACGTTAGCCGTACCGCCGCGCATCTCGGGGCCGTAGGAGGGCATCCACGTCACCTCGAAATCCTGCATCACGCCGGAGTAGGCCAGAATCTTACCCATCGACAGGACACCCTGTCCGCCGAAGCCGGCAATAATCAAAGTCTCTTTCATGGTATTGGTCCTCCTTACTTTTTGCATTCGTTCTTGATATCGCCCAGCGAATAGAAGGGCAGCATGTTCTCCTCCAGCCACTTGTTCGCGGCCACGGGCGACATCTTCCAGCCGCTGTTGCAGGTCGAAACCACCTCCACGAGCGAGAAGCCGTTGCCGGCCATCGCATTCTCGAAGGCCTGGCGGATGGCCCGCTTGCACTTGCGCACGTTGGCGGGCGTGTGGACGCTCTGGCGGGTGATGTAGGTGGCGCCGTCCAAATGGGCCATCATCTCGGCGATTTTGTAGGGATAGCCGTTCAGGTGCGCATCACGACCATAGGGCGTGGTGGCGGTCTTCATGCCCAGCAGGGTAGTGGGGGCCATCTGGCCGCCCGTCATGCCGTAAATCGCGTTGTTGATGTAGATGGCCACGACATTCTCGCCGCGGGCTGCGGCGTGGATGGACTCGGCCGTGCCGATAGCCGAGAGGTCGCCGTCGCCCTGGTAGGTGAAGACCATGTTCTCGGGGTGGAGGCGCTTCACAGCCGAAGCGATAGCCAAAGCGCGGCCATGTGCGGCCTCAATCCAGTCGATGTCTATGTAGTTGTAGGCGAATACGGCGCAGCCCACGGGCGACACGCCCACGGTACGCTCGGCGAGCCCCATTTCGTCGATTACCTCGGCAATCAGATTGTGCACCGTGCCGTGGCTGCAGCCCGGGCAATAGTGCATCACGTTATCGGTCAGCAGTCTCGGTCTGCCATAGACCAGATTTTCCTTCTTGATTTCAACTTCTGCCATAACCTTTACTTTTTAATCAGTTTCTCTTTCAGTGCACGCAATACCTCATCCGGGGCGAAGAGCATGCCGCCCTGACGGCCATAGTGCTCCACGGGAGCCTTGCCGCCGACGGCTAACCGCACGTCCTCCACCATCTGTCCGGCATTGAGCTCGACGCTCAGGAAGCCCTTCACGCCGCGGTCGGCCAACGTCCGCACGGCCGCAGAGGGGAAGGGGTAGAGGGTGATGGGGCGCAGCAAGCCCAACTTGATGCCCTCGGCGCGGGCCATCTCGACCGTCGCCGAGCAGATGCGGGCCGATGAACCGAAGGCCACAATCACGTAGTCGGCATCGTCGCATTCGATTTCCTCGAAGCGGGCCTCGTTCTCCTCCATAGCCTTGTACTTGGCCTGCAGACGGAGATTGATTTTCTCCATGGCCTCCGACTTCAGCTCCAGCGAAGTCACGATGTTGCGCTCGCGGTCGGCGGGTTTGCCATAGGTGGCCCACTCGCGGCACTCGGCGGCGATTTCCTCGTTGGTCTTGCGCGGGCGCTGGGGAGCCAGCACGACCTTCTCCATCATCTGGCCGATGGCGCCGTCGGCCAGAATCATGGCCGGGTTGCGGTACTTGAAAGCCAAATCGAAGCCTAAGGCCACGTGGTCGTGCATCTCCTGCACCGAGTTGGGCGCCAGGACGATGAGGTGGTAGTCGCCGTGACCGCCGCCCTTGCAGGCCTGGAAGTAGTCGCCCTGCGACGGCTGGATGGTGCCCAGACCCGGGCCGCCGCGCTGGCAGTTGACAATCAGGCAGGGAAGCTCGGCTCCGGCCAGGTAGCTCAACCCCTCGGCCATGAGCGAGATGCCGGGGCTGGACGATGAGGTCATCACCCGCTTGCCGGTGGAAGCTCCGCCGTACACCATATTTATAGAGGACACCTCGCTCTCGGCCTGCAGGACGACCATGCCGGTCGTCTCCCAGGGTTTGAGCTCCATGAGGGTCTCCATCACCTCGGACTGCGGCGTAATGGGGTAGCCGAAGTATCCGTCGCAACCGTAGCGAATAGCCGCATGGGCTATCACCTCGTTGCCTTTCATCAGTTTTACCTCTTTTTCTGCCATATCTATTCGAATTTTTGTCGGTAAACCGTAATGCAGCTGTCGGGACATGAAATGCCGCACGACGTACATCCCGTACAAGCGTCGGGGTGGGCCATCTGCGCCACGGGATAGCCCTTGCTGTTGACCTGCGACGACAACTCAAGCACGTCGCACGGGCACGAAGCCACACACACTCCGCACCCCTTGCAGCGTTCCTTGTCGACCACAATCGTTCCTTTGATTTTTGCCATAATCGACCTCTTTTTTTAATTTGTAAGTGCTTGTCGCCGCTTCCCTTGCAGACCCCTGTCGGGCATCTTCGGCATTCAGGCCGGCAACTCCTTACAAATATACGAAATTTTCGCGAAAAAGGTAAGCATCCGTCAGATTTTTTATACAATTTTTCTTCCGCCCGCGGCGGCAGCGGCTCCGCAGCTCCCTACCGCCCGGTTCGGTACGCCCTTTGCACGGGAACCGGGAAAAGCATTACCGCCATGAAACATCCCGATTGCAAGCCGTCCTCCGCGCCGAGGCCGCAGGACGAAGGCCGGGAGCCCGTGTCCCACACGGAGTCCCTGCGCACCCCGACCGTCACCCAGAACGTCCCCTGCGACGACATCCGCATCACCCCCTCCGGCAGAGGCGAGGAGCCCTCGCGCCAGCAGTTGGAGCAGGATGTGCTGGCCACCAACCCCTCCGAGGAGAGCATGGCGAGCCGCGGATAGGGGGGGGGCATAACGAACAAGGCGGACCGCAGGGTCCGCCTTGTGCTTGGAAAGGCCGTTCGTTTTGCGATTACTCGGCGAAGGAGTGGATAACCACGCCCGAGCGGAGCTTCGGCTCGAACCAGGTAGTCTTCGGCGGCATGATGTTGCCCGTGTCGGCGATGTTGATGAGCTGCTGCATGGAGACGGGGTAGAGGGCGAAGGCCACCTTCATCTCACCGCTGTCCACGCGGCGCTTCAGCTCGCCCAGACCGCGGATGCCGCCCACGAAGTCGATTCGCTTCGAGGTGCGCAGGTCCTTGATGCCGAGCAGCTTGTCGAGCACGAGGTTCGAGAGCACCGTCACGTCCAGCACGCCGATAGGGTCGTTGTCGTCGTAGGTTCCCGGACGGGCCGTCAGGGAGTACCACTCGCCCTCCAGGTACATGGCGAAGTTGTGCAGGGCGGAGGGGTGGTAAATCTCCCGGCCCTCCTTCTTCACCTCGAAGTCCCGCTTCAGGGCCTCGACCAGCTCGGCGGGCGTCAGGCCGTTCAGGTCCTTGACTACGCGGTTGTAGTCGATGATGCGCAGCTGGCTGGCGGGGAAGGTGACGGCCAGGAAGTAGCAGTACTCCTCCTCGCCCGTATGGTTGGGGTTCTTGTCGCGGCACTCCTGGCCCACGCGGGCGGCGGCAGCCGTGCGGTGGTGGCCGTCAGCCACGTAGAGGGCCGGTATGCCGGCGAAGATTTCAGTCAGCCTGTCGTTCAGGGCCTTGTCGCGGATAACCCACATGTGGTGGCCGAAGCCGTCGGCGGCCGTGAAGTCGTAGTCGGCGGGGTTGTTCTTCACCACGCTCTCCACAATGGCGTCCACCTCCTGATTGTCGGGGTAGGCGAAGAACACCGGTTCGATGTTGGCCTGCTGGTTGCGCACGTGAATCATGCGGTCCTCCTCCTTGTCGGGGCGGGTGAGCTCATGTTTCTTGATGGCGCCCGAGAGGTAGTCCTCGAAGTGGCAGCACATAGCCAGGCCGTACTGCGTGCGGCCCTCCATGGTCTGGGCGTAGACGTAGTAGTGCTCCTCCTCGTCCTGCACGAGCCAGCCGCGCTCACGCCAGAGGCGGAAGTTCTCCATCGCCTTCTCGTACACCTCCGGCGAGTGTTCGTCGGCAATGGGGTCGAAGTCGATTTCGGGTTTGATGATATGAAGCAGCGAGCGCTCCGTAGCCTCGGCTTTCGCCTCCGCGGAGTTCAACACGTCGTAGGGGCGGGATGCCACCTCCGAGGCGTACTGCTTCGGAGGACGAATGCCGCGAAAAGGTTTGATGCGTACCATAAGTGAATGATTGGAGTTTTAAGGTTTTCTACATTGTAAAAAAGGGGAGGGGGCGCCGGTCCCCGACAGTCTCTGACGGTCCCTGCCCCCCCCCGGAAGTGCTATTTGTTGACCTGGAAGCGGGTGATGCCCTCCTTCAGATAGCCGACCACCTGACGGGCCGCAGCCAATCCGGCGTTGATGTTGGCCTCGGCCGTCTCGGCGCCCATCTTCTTGGGCGTAGCGAACACGCGGCTGCCGAACTTCTCGTTCAGCTCGGCCTGGGTCTCGGCGGCAATGTCGGTGATATACTTCAGGTCCTCACGCTCGGTCAGCGCCTGGGCCAGTCCGGCCTCGTCGATAACCTCCTTGCGGGCGGTGTTCACCAGCACGGCGCCCTTGCGCATCGAAGTCAGCAGCTTGTAGCCGATGGACTTCTTCGTCTCGGCCGTAGCGGGGATGTGCAGCGACAGGAAGTCGGACTGCGCATAGAGCTCCTCAACGCTGCCCACAGCCTTCACGCCATCGGCCTCGAACACGGCCGGGTCGGTGATGAAGGGGTCGTAGGCGATTACGTTCATGCCCAGCGCCTTGCCCTTGCGGCCCACCAGCTTGCCCACGTTTCCGTAGGCCTGGATGCCGAGGGTCTTGCCCTGAAGCTCGCGGCCCGTGCCGGGCGTGAAGCGGTTGCGCGACATGTAAATCATGAACGACAGCGCCAGCTCGGCCACAGCGTTCGAGTTCTGCCCCGGGGTGTTCATCACCACCACGCCGTGCTGCGTCGCTGCGGCGAGGTCCACGTTGTCATAGCCGGCGCCGGCGCGCACCACGATTTTCAGCTCCTTCGCGGCGTCCAGCACCTCGGCGGTCACCTTGTCGCTGCGGATGATGAGGGCCTCGACGTCGGCCACGGCCTCCAGCAGCTGGGCCTTGTCGGTATATTTCTCGAGCAGACGGAGCTCATAGCCCGCAGCCTCGATGATTTCACGAATGCCGTCCACAGCCTTCTTGGCGAACGGTTTCTCGGTTGCTACCAATACTTTCATAACTTATTCAATGCGATTTGTTCAACAATTTCGGTCAGTCCCCGCTTTGCGGCCTTCCTGCAAAGGAGGCCGCCGGAAGCGGGAACGGAGACGCGCCCCATGCGGGGGCTACTTCACGTGAGCCTTCTCGAACTCCTGCATGCAGGCGATGAGGGCCTCGACGCTCTCCTTTTCGAGGGCGTTGTAGCACGATGCGCGGAAGCCGCCCACCAAGCGGTGACCCTTGATGCCGACCATGCCTCTCGACTTGGCGAACTCCAGGAATTCGGGAGCCAGCTCCTCGTAGCCGTCGTTCATCACGAAGCAGATGTTCATGCGCGAGCGGTCCTCCTTGGCGGTCGTGCCCTTGAACAGGGGGTTGCGGTCGATTTCGGCATAGAGCAGCTCGGCCTTCTCCACGTTGCGGCGATAGAGCTCCTTCACGCCGCCGATTTTCTTGGCCCACTTCAGGGTCTCGGACAGCACATAGATAGGGAATACGGGAGGGGTGTTGAACATCGAGTTGTTCTCGGTGTGGGTGCGGTAGTTGACCATCGTCGGCAGGTCGCGCACGATTTTGTCGAGCATGTCGTCGCGGATGATGGCGAAGGTGACGCCCGCGGGGGCGAGGTTCTTCTGCGCACCGCCGTAAATCATGGCATACTTCTTCACGTCCACCGGGCGCGAGAGGATGTCGGAGCTCATGTCGGCAATCAGGGGCACGGGCGAGTCGATGTCCTCGTGGTACTCCGTACCGTATATGGTGTTATTGGTAGTAATGTGCAGATAGTCCAGGTCGGCGGGAATAGCGAAGCCCTTGGGGATGTAGGTGAAGTTTTTGTCCTCGGAGCTGGCCACGACAGTCACCTCGCCGTAACGCTTGGCCTCCTTGATGGCCTTCTTGGACCATACGCCCGTATTGACGTATCCGGCCTTCTTGCCTAAAAAGTTGGCCGCCACCTCGAAGAACTGGGTGCTGGCGCCGCCGCCGAGGAAGATGATTTTGTAGTTTTCGGGTATGCCGAGCAGTTCGCGGAACAGCGATACGGCCGTATCCATCACCGCGTCGAAGTCCTTGGTGCGGTGGGAGATGGAGAGAATCGAGAGACCCGAACCGTTGAAATCGAGAACGGCCTTGGCGGCATTCTCAATCACTTCCTGCGGCAGGATGGAAGGTCCCGCATTGAAATTGTGTTTTTTCATAGTTTTAAAGCTGCTTTAAATTAGGTGGTTTTGGTTCTGTTATTTTTATAACACAAATATATGTAAAATATTTCGACTTTCCTACCATCTGCCCAAATAAATTTCACCTCGGGTCGAAAAGAGGCCCTGCGGCTCGGCTTTTTGAATTGTTTTTATTATTTTTGCCAAAATTTAACTGTGAAGAACCATGATTAAGTCGATGACCGGCTTCGGCAAGGGCGAAGCCGTTGTTGAACATAGAAAATTCACCGTCGAGCTGCGTTCGCTGAACTCCAAGCAGCTCGACCTCAACCTCAAGTTCCCGGCCCTCTACCGCGCCGCCGAGAATGAGGTGCGCGCCATCATCACCCGCCGCCTCGTGCGCGGCAAGGTGGACTGCTATCTGAACGTCGAGAGCACCTCGGCGCAGACCTCGGCCCACATCAGCGAGACCGCCTTCGCCGCCTATGCCGGGCAGCTGACACAGGCCGCCCGCAACTGCGGCCTGAAGGTCGAGGGTCCCGCCTGGGAAGCCTCCCTGCTGCAGGCCGTCCTGCGCATGCCCGACGTCGTATCGACCGAGGAGCAGCAGGTCGACGAGCGGGAGACGGCCGCCATAGCCGCCGCCGCAGAGGAGGCGGCCGAGCGGCTGAACGCCTTCCGCGAGCAGGAGGGGCGGACCCTTATCGCCGACCTGTTGCACCGCGTGGATGCTATCGAGCGCTACCGGAACGAGGTGGAGCCCTATGAGGCCGCCCGCGTGGAGAACATCAAGGCCCGGCTGCGCGAAAACCTCCAGAAGACAGCCGTCGACGTGAACGAGAACCGGCTGGAGCAGGAGATGATTTTCTACCTCGAGAAGTTGGACATCACCGAGGAGAAGGTGCGCCTGAAGAACCACTGCGACTACTTCCGCCGCGTGGCTGCGGAGGAGGAGGCCCCGGGCCGCAAGTTGGGCTTCATCGCCCAGGAGATGGGGCGCGAAATCAACACCCTCGGCTCGAAATCCAACCAGGCCGACATGCAAATCCTGGTCGTGAAGATGAAGGACGAGTTGGAGAAAATCAAGGAACAGGTACTCAACTTACTCTAAACCTGCTTAAAACCGACACCATGGGAAAAATCGTTATCTTCTCCGCCCCCAGCGGCTCGGGCAAGACCACCATCGTCCGGGAGCTGCTCAAGCGCTTCCCGCAATTCGAGTTCTCCGTCTCGGCCACCAGCCGCCAGCCGCGCGGCCAGGAGCGCGACGGAGTGGACTACTACTTCCTCACGGACGAGGCCTTCATGCGCAAGGTCCGTGAGGGGGCCTTCGTGGAGTGGGAGGAGGTCTACAACGGCACCCGCTACGGCACCCTGCGCAGCGAAATCGAGCGTATATGGGCCAAGGGGCACGTCATTCTGTTCGACGTAGACGTGATGGGAGGCATCAACCTCAAGCGCATCTTCGGCCGCGACGCCTGCTCCATATTCATCATGCCCCCCTCCATCGAGGAGCTGCGCCGCCGCCTGGAGGGTCGCGGCACCGACTCGCCGGAGGCCATCGAACGGCGCATAGGCAAGGCGGAGTTCGAACTCGGCAAGGCTTCGGAGTTCGACCACACGGTCGTCAACGACCGCCTGGACGAGGCCGTAGCCCAGACCGCAGCACTCATCGAAACATTCCTCGCACTTTAAAAAGCTCCCGGAAGTGAAAAACGTATTCCTCTATTTCGGTTCGTTCGACCCCATCCACAACGGCCACATCGCCCTGGCGGAGTATGCCGTTGAAAAGGGGCTCTGCGACCAGGTCGTCCTCGTCGTTTCGCCCCAGAACCCCCTGAAGGCCGGCCGCGAACAGGCCCCCGAGATGGCCCGCTTCGAGATGGCCGAGCTGGCCTGCAAGGCCTCGAAGCACCCCGCGCGCATCTGTCCCTCGGTGGTGGAGTTCCTGCTCGACAAGCCCTCCTACACCATCCATACGCTCCGCTACCTGAAGCAGAACCACGGCAGCGGGATGCGCTTCTCTATCCTCATGGGCGCCGACTTGGTCGACAGCCTCGACCGCTGGATGGAGTATGAGGAGATACTGAACGACTATCCGATTTTCGTCTATCCCCGGCGCGGCTGCCGCCCCGCGAAGTTCCTCGACCGCATCACCTTCTTGGAGGATGCCCCCCTGTGCGACTGCTCCTCGACGGAGGTGAGGACCGCCGTGGAGCGGGGCGAAGACCCTTCGCGCATGCTCTGCCCCGACGTGGTGCGCTACATCCGCGAAAAGGGCCTCTACTCCGTGGCGGCCCGCATTGCGGCCCTCACGGCGCAAATCGGGTCGATGCCCGAGGGTCCGGAGCAGCTGCCGCTGCTCTATGAGCGCGGCATGTGCCGCTACCGCAGCAGCGAGTGGGGCGAGGCGCTCAACGACTTCAACCGCATGCTCCGCATCGACCCCGCACACCGCGAGGCGAAGCAGCTTACGGAGATGGTCCAGGAGATACTGGCCTATCGCTACAAAGACATCTACAACCCCTGACAAATCATACCTCAATATTTATACGAATCCATGAACGAAAAACTGCATATCGCCCTTCTGGCCGGAGGCAACTCGTCGGAGCGCGGCATTGCCCTGCAAAGCGCCGCACAAATCGCCGAGGCCCTCGACCGCGAAAAATACGACGTCACGGTTATCGACCTTCACCACCGCGACTGGCACTGCACCACCCCCGACGGGCGGGAGTGGCAGGTCGACAAGAACGACTTCTCGCTGACGGTCGACGGCCGCAAGACCGTGTTCGACTACGCCCTCATCATCATCCACGGCACGCCCGGCGAGGACGGCATGCTGCAAGGCTATTTGGAGATGATGGGCATTCCCTTCTCCTCCTGCTCCATGACCTCGTCGGTTATCACCTTCGACAAGATTTCCACCAAGCGCGCCGTGCGCGACTGCGGCATTCCCTTGGCCCGCGAAATTTTCGTCCGCCGGGGCGACCGGGTGGAGCCCGAGAGGGTAGCGGCCGAGCTGGGCCTTCCGCTCTTCGTGAAGCCCAATGCCAGCGGCTCGTCGTTCGGTGTGACGCGCGTGGAGCGGGCCGAGGACATTCCGACGGCCGTGGAGAAGGCCTTCACCGAGAGCCGCGAGGTGCTCATCGAGGAGTGCATCGTCGGGCGCGAATTGGGCTGCGGCGTATTGGTCGCCGGCGGCAGGGAGTATCTGCTGCCCATCACGGAGATTGTCCCCAAGAACACCTTCTTCGACTTCGAGGCCAAGTACACGGCCGGCCGTTCGGAGGAAATCACCCCCGCCGACCTGACACCCGGGGAGGTGGAGGAGCTGCACCGCATGACCCTGAAGGCCTACTATGCCTGCCGCTGCAGCGGCGTGGTACGCGTGGACTTCATCCTTACGCCCGAGGGTCGGCCCTACCTGATTGAAATCAACACCATCCCCGGCATGAGCAGCGGAAGCATCGTACCCAAACAGGTGCGGGCCGCCGGCATGACCCTGGGGCAGCTGTACGACCTCATCATCGAGGACACCTATTATAATAAGGCCCCGCAGCGATGATAGAAATCGACGACAAAATCGTATCGACCGACCTGCTGCGCGAGTGTTTTGCCTGCGACCTGAACCGGTGCAAGGGCATCTGCTGCGTGGAGGGCAATGCCGGGGCACCCTTGGAGATGGACGAGGTGGACACCTTGGAGGAGGAGTGGGAGAGCTACCGCCCCTACATGACCGAGGCGGGCATCGAGGCCGTCGAGCGCCAGGGCTTCATGGTCGTCGACCCCGAGGGCGACTACACCACGCCGTTAGTCGGCGACGCCGAGTGCGCCTACTCCTATGAGGAGGACGGCATCACCTACTGCGCCATCGAGCGGGCCTGGAAGGAGGGGAAGTGCACCTTCCGCAAACCCGTGTCGTGCCACCTCTATCCCATCCGCGTAGCCCGCTTCTCCAACGGCACCGTGGGGCTGAACTACCACCGCTGGAGCGTGTGCCAGCCGGCCCGCGAGTGCGGCCGGCGTCTCGGCATTCCGGTCTACAAGGCCCTGCGCGAGCCCATCGTCCGCGCCTTCGGCCAACCGTTCTACGACCAGCTCGACGCTGCGGCCGACCTGCTGCGCGCGAGCGAACAGACAAAGAAAAACAATGAATAGCATGATGAACATACGCAAAATCGCCGCCGCGGCCCTGCTGCTCGCGGCAGCCACGACAACCGCCCAAGGCCAGGAGCTGAGCCGCGTGAAGGAGCTCATCGCGGAGATGCAGGCCGAGGTGCAGCGGCTCGAAGCGCAGCAGCGCGACGGCCGGACCGACAGCACGACTCCGGGCAGCGGCACCGCCGCACAGGGGGAGATTAACGGAGAGGTTAAGGGGGAGGGCAGCAGCGACATCTTCCCCTCGGAAGTAACCGAAGCCTCGGCCATCAGCCAGATGAGCGCCCAGAAACCCACGCCCGTCACCTCGGGCTGCGAGGTGCACGAACTGGAGCCCATAGACACGCTCCCCTCGGCCAACGAGGCGGTGAAAATCATCCTCTACAACGACAACACCTGGCGCTACGTGCGCGACAAGGAGGCGGTGAAGGACTCGGAAATCTACACCCGCTACTGGGACACCACGGCCGTCTTGCCCTACCGCGAGATTCCCCTGTCGGCATTCCCCGCCTCGATGGCCATCGAGGTCGTCGACTCGCTGCACGCCTACCACTATCCCTACAAGGGCTCCATCCATCCGCGCGGCAAGTTCGGCCCGCGCCGCCGCCGTCCGCACCGCGGCGTCGACCTGCCCCTCAAGACGGGCGACCCCATCTACGCCACCTTCAACGGCCGCGTCCGCATCTCGCAGTACAACCACGGCGGGTACGGCAACTTGGTCGTCATCCGTCACGACAACGGATTGGAGACCTACTACGGCCACCTCTCCGAGCGCATGGTCACGCCGGGGCAGTGGGTCGAGGCGGGCCAAATCATCGGCAAAGGAGGCTCTACGGGCCGTTCGACAGGTCCGCACCTCCACTTCGAGACCCGCTACTACGGCCAGACCTTCGACCCCGAGCGGCTCATCGACTTCCAGACGGGCAATCTGCGGCGCGAGACCATCGTGCTGAAGCGCAGCTACTTCGACATCCACTCCAACGCCGCGCAGGACTTCGAGGAGGAGATAGCCGCCGAGGACGACGCCAAGAAGGAGGCCGCCAAGCCGGCTGCCGTCTACCACCGCGTCAAGTCGGGCGACACGCTGGGGGCCATTGCCCGCCGCTACCACACCACGGTCAGCAAGCTCTGCCAGCTCAACCGCATCCGGTCGACCTCGACCCTGCGCATCGGCCAGCAGATACGCATCCGCTAACCGGTCGGCCCACCGCAAAGGCCAAAGGCCCGGGACTGAACATTCAGTCCCGGGCCTTTGGATTTCAAAGCGGCCGCATCGCCTTACAAAAATATTACTGTCCGGTAAAAATTCCGTGCAGGTAAAAAATTAGAGCTGAATC
>X127_Alpine_Marmot__coassemble_207_pt1 | contig 12391 bp, 10 predicted proteins | sample X127_Alpine_Marmot__metabat2_high_PE_013 | metagenome-assembled genome bin X127_Alpine_Marmot | reverse complement strand
TTCCTCGTAGCTTTCCTCGGTTGCTCCCCTCGGTTGCTCCCCTCGGTTGCTCCCCTCGGTTGCTCCCCTCGGTTGCCCCCCTCGGTCGCCCCCCCCCGGGCTGCCCCCCGTTATTTGCGGCTTTTGGGGGCCAGTATCATGTTCATCTTCTTGCCGTCGAGCTTGGGCATCATCTCCACCTTGGCGAACTCCTCCAGGTCGGTGGCGAAGCGCAGCAGCAGAATTTCGCCCTGCTCCTTGAAGACGATGGAGCGGCCGCGGAAGAAGACATAGGCCTTCACCTTGGCGCCCTCCTTCAGGAAGTTCTCGGCATGCTTGAGTTTGAAGTTATAGTCGTGGTCGTCGGTTTGCGGACCGAAGCGAATCTCCTTCACCACCACCTTTGCCTGGTTGGCCTTCAGCTCCTTGGCCTTGCGTTTCTGCTGGTAGAGGAACTTCTGGTAGTCGGCAATGCGGCACACGGGGGGCACGGCCTTGGGCGATATTTCGATAAGGTCGAGCTCCATTTCGTCGGCCAGACGGAGGGCATCGCGGATGGGCATCACCTTGGGCTGGTCGACATTGTCGCCCACCACGCGCACCTCGGGTGCGGTGATTTCGTTGTTGATGCGGTTGGGATTTTCCTTCTCCGGCTTGCGGGGGCCACGGGGAGCCTGTGTCCCCGGTTTCGGCTGATTGTTGTTCCCCGAGAAATGCGGTCTCGGCGGGAACGGTTTTGGTGCTGCGATAGTTGTAATTGTTTTAAGTTAATATTGGTCGGATTTCCCGGGGGCGGTCCGCATGCCGGAGCATGCGGACCCCGCGGCGGGAAAAACCTGTTTATTTCGCTTCCATCTTGTTGGCCTCGGTCTCCTGGCGGACTAACCCGGCGATGTAGTCGCGGAACTCCTCGAGCTTCATCTGGCCCTTGTCGCCCTCGCCCTGGCAGCGCACGGAAACCAGGCGGTCGGCCTCCTCCTTCTCGCCGACGATGAGCAGATAGGGAATGCGCTTGAGCTCGTTGTCGCGAATCTTGCGGCCGATTTTCTCGTTGCGGTCATCCACCTGGGCGCGCACGTCATAGCGGTTCAGGAAGTCGGAGACCTCGTGGGCATAGTCGTTGAACTTCTCCGAGATGGGCAGTACGACCACCTGGTCGGGAGCCAGCCACAGGGGGAACTTGCCTCCCGTGTGCTCCAGCAGCACAGCCACGAAGCGCTCCATGGAGCCGAAGGGGGCGCGGTGAATCATGATGGGGCGGTGCATCTTGTCGTCGGCGCCCTTGTAGGTCAGGTCGAAGCGCTCGGGCAGGTTGTAGTCTACCTGAATGGTGCCCAGCTGCCACTTGCGGCCGATGGCGTCCTTGACCATGAAGTCGAGCTTCGGGCCGTAGAAGGCGGCCTCGCCGTACTCGACCACCGTGTTCAGACCCTTGTCCTTGGCGGCCTTCATGATGGCGCTCTCGGCCTTCTCCCAGTTTTCGTCCGAGCCGATGTACTTCTCGCGGTTGTTGGGGTCGCGCAGCGAAATCTGTGCCGTGTAGCTGTCGAACTTCAGGGTCTTGAAGATGTAGAGCACGATGTCGATAACCTTCTCGAACTCCTCGAGCAGCTGGTCGGGGCGGACGAACATGTGGGCGTCGTCCTGCGTGAAGCCGCGGACGCGGGTCAGGCCGTGGAGCTCACCCGACTGCTCGTAGCGGTATACCGTGCCGAACTCGGCCAGACGCACGGGCAGCTCCTTGTAGGAGCGGGGCTTCGAGCGGTAAATCTCGCAGTGGTGGGGGCAGTTCATCGGCTTGAGCAGATACTCCTCGCCCTCGATGGGGGTGTGAATGGGCTGGAAGGAGTCCTTGCCGTACTTGGCATAGTGGCCCGAGGTGACGTAGAGCTCCTTGTTGCCGATGTGGGGGGTGATGACCTGCTGGTAGCCGTACTCCTTCTGCACGGCGCGCAGGAACTGCTCCAGACGGTCGCGCAGCGCGGCGCCCTTGGGCAGCCACAGGGGCAGACCCTGGCCCACGCGCGCCGAGAAGGTGAAGAGCTCCAGCTCCTTGCCCAACTTGCGGTGGTCGCGCTTCTTGGCCTCCTCCATCAGAACGAGGTATTCGTCGAGCATCGACTTCTTGGGGAAGGTGATGCCGTAGATGCGGGTCAGCATCTTGTTCTTCTCATTGCCGCGCCAGTAGGCACCCGCCACGGAGGTCAGCTTGATGGCCTTGATGTAGCCCGTGTTGGGGATGTGGGGTCCGCGGCAGAGGTCGGTGAACGCGCCGTTGGTATAGAACGATATGGTGCCGTCCTCGAGGTCCGAAATCAACTCCACCTTGTAGGGGTCGTTCTTCTCGGTGAAGGTCTTCAGCGCGTCGGCCTTCGAGACCTCCGTGCGGACGAGGACCTCCTTGTTCCGGGACAGCTCCATCATCTTGTTTTCAATGGTCGGGAGGTCGGCCTCGGTGATGGGCACCGGCGAGTCGACGTCGTAGTAGAAGCCGTTCTCGATGGCCGGGCCGATGCCGAACTTGATGCCCGGGTAGAGGGCTTCGAGCGCTTCGGCCAGCAGGTGCGACGAGGTGTGCCAGAAGGCGTGCTTGCCCTCGGCATCGTCCCACTTGTAGAATTTCACGGAGGCATCCTCCTCAATGGCACGCATCATGTCTACGGTTGTGCCGTTTACCGAAGCGGCCAGCGAATCAGCAGCTAAACGAGGGCTGATGCTCGCGGCGACCTGGTAAGCCGTAGTCCCTCGGGCGAACTCCTTCACGCTGCCGTCGGGAAAGGTGATTTTAATCATTTCGTTATACGTTTTTTTTATGTTCCGGAGCCCTTGCTACTTCCACAATTACGAGACGGAATATGGCGCCGGCCCTCATTTTCGGTTAATGGTCCTTCTCGGTCTGGGGCAAATCCTTTACCGAGATGTCCCGGCCGCCCCGCTCGCGCTCCACATGCTGCAGGGGGTTGGCCGTCCACTCCTGCCAGGCGCGGCGGCGGGCTACGATGTCTATGGCGGCATAGAGTGCCGAGCGCATCGACTGCGGGTCGGCCTTGTCCCGGCCGGCGATGTCGTAGGCCACGCCGTGGTCGGGCGAGGTGCGCACGCGGTCTATGCAGGCCGTGAAGTTCACGCCGTCGGGCGAGAGGGTCTTGAAGGGGGCCAGCCCCTGGTCGTGATACATGGCCAGCACGGCGTCGTAGCGGACGTAGTTGCCGCTGGCGAAGATGCCGTCGGCGGCAAAGGGTCCGTAGGCCAATACCCCCTCCTCCGCAGCCCGGCGAATGGCGGGGATGATGACCTCCTGCTCCTCGCGGCCCAGCAGCCCGCCGTCTCCGGCATGGGGGTTGAGGGCCAGTACGGCAATGCGGGGCTCCACGATGCCGAAGTCCTGCTTCAGCGTGCTGCGCAGCTGCCGGAGCCGCTCCACGACCTTCTCCTCGGTGATGGCGGCGCTCACCTCCGCCACGGGCAGATGAATGGTCACCAGACCCACCCGCAGCCGCTCGCCGCACATGACCATCAGGGGTTCGCCGCCCAACTCGGCAGCTAAGAACTCCGTGTGTCCCGTGTAGCGGAAGTCGTCGCTCTGCGCCGACTCCTTGTCGATGGGGGCCGTCACCAGGGCGTCGAGCTCTCCCTCCCTGAGGTCGCGGACCGCGGCGCGCAGAGCATCCACAGCCGCCTTTCCGGCCGCCGCGGAGGGTGTGCCGGGTTCGATTTTTATCTCGCCGTCCCCGATGGGGATGAGGTTGACCTTCCCGCGCCGGGCGTCGGCCGGCGACGAGATGGTGTTGAAGGGGATGTTCTCCACCTCGGCGAGGGTGTTGCGGTAGAAGCCGGCCGCTTTGGGCGAGCCGTAAATGATTGGCGTGCAGAGCTCCGCCATGCGGCTGTCGGCGAAGGTCTTCAGAATGACCTCCCACCCTATGCCGTTGGTGTCTCCCTGCGTGATGCCTATTTTCAGTTTCTGTTCAGACATAATGGAATCTTTCAACTTACAAAGATACGCAAAAAACGTGAAACCCGCGCATCGTTGACGGAAAAGTTTCTCATTTAAGCCCACTTCCGCACCTTTCAACCTTCCACGGGGCGGAAACGACCCTCCTCGACGCCCGCCGAGGGGGTAAGCAGGACGCCCGGAGGGGGAGCGCAAGGGTGACACGGGGAGGAACGGGAGAGGGAAAGGATGGAGGGGCGCAAGGGTGACGTACAGAGGGCGAGGGGGCGCACAGCCAATGGAATCCGGATAAGGCCCGGGGCCTGTCCTAAAACCGGTGTCTTACGCCGGACAGCGGAAATGAGATGCTCACGGTCGCCCTGCGGGCTCCCTCAGCATGACGTACAGAGGAATCGACCGGCGTAGCGCGGACTTGGGCCGAGAGCGGACCGGCCATCCGTCGCAGCCCTCCCCGAGGGAGGGTTGGGTGGGGTAGGCATTTCAGTCACGGGCGCAAGCCCGAACAACGGCCGTCGGAAGCCTACCGACCGGCAACAAACGCTATTCCGTATGGTTTGCACCAAGGAAAATAGACCCTCACGTCGGGCCCAAGGGCCCTCCTCAGGGTGACGCGGGGAGGAACGGGAGAGAGAAAGGACGGATAGGCGCAAGGGTGACGTACAGAGGGTGAGGGGGCGCACAGCCGGCGGAATCCGGATAAGGCCCGGGGCCCGCCCTAAAACCGGTCTTTTAGACCGGCGTACTAAAACGGGCGTCTACGCCCGCGGCGGCGGAATTCTGCGCAGACGATGCCTGTGGCCATGGCGACGTTCAGCGACTCGGTCGTGCGCCGGTCGGCGGGGTAGGGCGGGATGAGGAGCTTGCGGCTGACATGGGCGGCACAGGCGTCGCTCACGCCGCGCCCCTCGTTGCCCATCAGGAGGATGCCCGCCTCGGTGAGCGGAGTCTCGTAGAGGTCCTCTCCCTCGAGGAAGGTGCCGTAGACGGGTATTGCGGCATTGCGGGCCTCCGCGAGGAAGGCCGCCAGGTCGACGTAGTGCACCCGGACCCGCAGAATGGCCCCCATGGTGGCCTGTACGACCTTCGGGTTGAAGCAGTCGGCTGTCGAGGGCGAGCAGACCACGTCGCGGATGCCGAACCAGTCGGCCAGCCGGATGATGGTGCCCAAGTTGCCGGGGTTCTGCACCTCGTCGAGGGCCAGCGTGAGCTGCCGGGCGAGTTCGCCCGTATCGAGCCGGTAGCGGGGAATCTCCACGACGGCCAGCGAGTTGCCCGGGTTCTTGAGCAGCGAGAGACGCTCCATCTCCTTCTCGCTCACGATGGTCGTCTCCGGCCCCGCGAAGAGCCCCTCGCGGGCGTAGAGACGCCTAATGCGCAGATGCGAGGTGCACAGTTCGCCGATGAGCTTCTCCCCCTCGGCGATGAAGAGCCCCTCCTTGTCGCGGGCCCGTTTGTCCGCCAGCGAGCGGACGAGCTGTATTTCGGCTTTCGTAATCATGGGCGGTACCGTTTTTCGGGTATGTCGAATGTGCGCCCCTCCTCGGCCAGCTCCGTGGCCGGAAAGAGCGTGCGGGTCTCCTCGAGCAGCACCTCCAAATCCCGGTAGCGCGAGGAGTAGTGGCCGATGATGAGCCTCCCGGCCCCGGCTTGCAGGGCCGCCTTCGCCGCATCGGCCGTGGTGGAGTGGCCCCGCTCCTTCGCCGTCTTCTGCTCCGCGGCGGCGTAGGTCGCCTCGTGGTAGAGCAGGTCGACCCCCGCGACCAGACGGGCTGCGCGGGCCGAGAAGTTGGTGTCGGAGAGGTAGGCATAGCTGCGGGCGGGGTAGGGGCGGTAGGTGAGCTCCCCGTTGGGCAGGAGCTCGCCGCTCTCCAGAATCACCTCCTCGCCCCGCTTGGCGGCGGTGATTTGGGCGATGGAGAGGCCGTACTTCCCGATTTTGAACTTGTCGACATTCAGCGGTGGCTCCTTCTCGCGGAAGAGGTAGCCGGCCGTGGGCACGCGGTGCCGCAGGGGCACCGACCAGACCTCCAGGGTGCGGTTCTCGTAGAGGAGCCGGTGGGCCGTGGTGTCCACCTCCACCCACTCGGCTTCGTACCCCAGGTCGGGGTCGAAGTAGCGGCGGTGACAGTCCAGAATCTCGCCGAAGGGCGCCGGTGCGAAAATCTTCAGCGGCGTCTTGCGGCCGTAGAGCGCGAGGGTCGAGAGCAGCGGAAAGAGGCCGAAGACGTGGTCGCCGTGCAGGTGGGAGATGAAGACCGCGCGCAGCTTCAGCGGGTTGATGCCGCAGCGGAAGAGCTGCTGCTGCGTCCCCTCGCCCGCATCGACCAGAAAGTACTGCTCGTTGAGGTTCACCGCCTGTCCCGAGGGGTGGCGGCCCGCCGTCGGCTTGGCCGAGGCACTGCCCAATATGGTGACTGTGAAGCTCATCCCGCTCTCCGTCTCTTTACTTTTTTTGCACTCCTGCGCTCCTGCTCTCTTTCCGTCTCCTCGCTTGGCCCTTGCTCCTTGCTGTTCTCTCGCTCCTTGCTGTTCCCTTGTTCCCTTGTTCCCTTGTTGTTCCCTCGTTCCTCGCTCTCTCCTTGCTCTCTCCTTGCTCTCTCCTTGCTCTCTCCTTGCTTGCCCCCCCCTGATTATTTGCGGCTTAACAGAAACCGCTCGCAGTCCAATGCGGCGATGCAGCCCGACCCGGCGGCGGTGATGGCCTGCCGGTAGTGGGGGTCCTTCACGTCGCCGGCGGCGAAGACGCCCTCGACCGAGGTCTTCGAGGTGCCCGGCACGACCTGGATATACCCCTCGGCATCCAGCTCCAGCTGCCCGGCGAAGAGCTCCGTGTTGGGATGGTGGCCGATAGCCAGGAAGAAGCCGTCCACGGCGATTTCCCGCTCCTCGCCCGTTGCGCTGTGACGCAGCCGCACGCCCGTCACGCCCTCCTCGTCGCCTAATACCTCGGCGGTGTTCTGCTCGAAGAGCACCTCGATATTGGGGGTGTTGAAGACGCGCTCCTGCATGGCCTTCGAGGCGCGCAGGAAGGGCTTGCGGACAACCATGTAGACCTGCTTGCAGAGCGAGGCTAAGTAGGTGGCCTCCTCACAGGCCGTGTCGCCGCCGCCCACCACGGCCACATTCTTGCGGCGGTAGAAGAAGCCGTCGCAGGTGGCACAGGCGCTCACGCCCTGACCGCGGTACTTGGTCTCGGAGGGCAGCCCCAGATACTTGGCCGAGGCTCCTGTGGCGATGATGAGGGTCTCGGCCTCGATTTCGTGCGCACCGTCGGCCGTGACGCGGAAGGGGCGCGACGAGAGGTCGACCTTCGTGATGTGGCCCGGGCGGATTTCGGCGCCGAAGCGCTGCGCCTGTTTCTTTAAGTCGGCCATCATGGCCGTACCGTCGATGCCCTCGGGGTAGCCCGGGAAGTTCTCGATTTCGGTGGTCGTGGTCAGCTGCCCGCCCGGCTCGATGCCCTCGTAGAGGACGGGCGAGAGGTTGGCGCGCGAGGTATAGATGGCGGCCGTAAATCCGGCCGGGCCGCTGCCGATGATGAGTGTTCTTACCTTTTCCATAAGTCTTTCGGTTTTTTATCGTATTCGTTCAGGTTGTTTTTGCAAGATTCGCGCCCTCGCCTCCTCCTCCATGCCGGGACCCGTGAGCCGCCGGCCGCTGTAGTCGAACAGCGACCACTGCCCCTGCTCCCTGACGCAGGAGACGCCGTCGTTCTCGTCGAAGAAGACCTCCTCGAAGCGGGGTTCGATGACCCACTTCCCCTCCTTGTCGATGAGCCCCATGCCCGTCTCGGTCTCCACCTCGGCGCGTCCCTCGCGGAAGTCCTCGGCGTAGAGGAAGCGGGGCTCGATGACTGTGCGGTCGCAGCTGTCCGCGAAGCCGTAGCCCGAGGCCTCGCGGATGCGTATCAGGCCGTCGGAGAGCGGTCCCGCCCAGCGTGCCGGAGGGTTCGCGGCGAGCTCCTCCGCTGTGGTCCCCGCCGGCTGCCATCCGCACTCGCGGATGAGCCGCTCCAGGGCCTCGAACGAGGCGGCGTCCGCATCTTCGGCGCACTCCGTGCGGGCACGGTGGCAGCGGACGGCGACGAAGCGGCTGCCGGTCCAGTAGAGGTTCCCGGGCTTCAGGTTGTTGTGTGCGAAGCGCATCCGCCGGAAGTCGTCCCTCATGGCGCCGAGTGCCTCGGCGAGCTGCTGCGGGTCGAAGCAGCCCTCCTCCAGCAGCTCGCTCAAGGGCCGTCCCTCGGGCAGCGGCTCCAGCAGACAATCCTCGGTGTGCGCCCGGCCCATCGGGTCGGTGTACTCCAAGGCCTCGGGCAGCAGCCGGCAGACCGAGAGATGGGGACTGCGCAGCCGGGCCATGCGCGCCGCCTGACGGGCCGCAGCGTCGCGCGCGGCGGCCGAGAGGGGCACGGAGAGCAGCCAGGAGCGTCCGCCGGCGGTGACGACCGCCTCGGCTACGGTGCTCAACCGGCATACGCGCGGCGTCCCGTCCGCATTCCGGAAGGCTAAATCTCCCCCCCCCAACGCGTTGCGAAGCACGCGGGAGGGATAGGCGAGGGCTTCGATGAAGTTCTGGATGGTGGGTGACGGCATGGCGAAAGGCGGTTAGTGGAGGGGAATGCTGACCGAGCCGATGTTCAGTAGCGAGGTCAGCTCATGAATCGAACAGTTGTAGCTCATGCCACGGAAGGGGCCCGGCTCGGCGGTGCCCTTCAGGTCGCGGATGGCCGGTTCGAAGCAGGCGGGCATGGTGCTCGAGCAGTCGTAGAGCAGCCGGGCATAGCGGTTCTCGCCCAGCTCCCCGGCACTCGCGGGGAAGAGGAAGGCGGGGAGGGTGGCATTGCTCGCCAGGTGGTTGTTCAGGAGGAGGACCTCGCCGTCGGCGGTGCGGTGCGAGCGGATGCGGCGGCAGATGTCGATGAGGCTCTCCTCATCGCAGTCCGAGGCCTCGCCGTCGGTCAGGTGAAAGAGGACGGGCGGGAAGCTCTCGGCATGGCGCGGGTCGCCGCACCACCCCTTCAGCAGGTCGTCGACGAGGGCGAACATCTCATACATGGGTGTACGGCCGCCCGTGGTGGGGGTGAACCAGCAGGGGTATTGCACCCGGTGCAGCCCCCTCCGTCCGTCGGGCATGGTGCGCTCGACGGTGCGGGTGACGGTCCGCCGCTCCATGGCGGCCAGCCGGTCGACGGGGAGCCACCACTCGTCGCCCAACAGCGACCCGATGCCCCGCCCGGAGTATCCGATGACCCCCACGTCGTAGTAGTCGTGGATGCCGTCGCTGCGGCGGGCCCGCTCGACGAGCTCGGAGAGCATCGTGTTGCCCATCTCACAGGCCGCGTCGGCCTTGGTGCGCTCCTCCGAGCCGCACCGTATCGTCTCGCTCATCGACTCCGAACAGTCGATGAGCAGCAGAAAGAGCGTGCGTCGTGCACGGGTGACGGATTGTCGGTACTTCATGGCGCTATGCGTTTTGGTTCAGACCTCTCACATTGCGGAAGTCGGCCTCCGCCTCCTCGGGCGTGTCGCAGTCCAGGCCGTAGCTGACGGCCATATCCAGCGAGCAGTCGCGGGCGCAGTCGGCGTCGGTCGTGCGGCGCATGGCGGCGTGGGCGTTGCGGCCGGCCGCAACGGCCTCATCGACCTCCGCAGCCGAGGGGGCGTGGCCCAGCAAATCGGCATAGGCGCCCAGCGCCCAGCTGCGGGCATAGTCGTCGTAGCGGGCATGGAAGGTGCGGAAGCGGGCGTTCATGGCCTCGAGGCTCTCCACCGTTCCGGCGTCCACCTCGTCCAGCAGCCCGTCCACGGCCCGCTTGGTGATGTACTGCCCGGCCACGTCGAGCCACCGCCCGCGGCCGTCGCACTCCTCCGAAGCGGAGCCCTTGGCGAGCATGGCGCCGAGCGAGGCGACGATGGCCTTGTTGTAGAGCTTCAGTCCGCGGCCCAGCAGGGTGGGGCGGATGAAGACCTTCTTATAGGTGTAGACCTCGGCATCGGGGTCGGCCTCCTGCAGGGTGTTCAGCGTGTTGACGGCCGTAATCATCGACTGGCAGATGTAGGGGTTGTACTCCTCGAAGTCGATGACGTCGCGCTGCGCCTTGCGCCTGTCGCGCCGGGGCCACTTCTCCACGTCGCGCACGGCTCCGTAGCTCACCAAGTTGGCGCCCGGCATCAGCATCGAGCGTCCGTCCTTCTCGATGAGGTAGGAGTAGGGGAAGGCGGTGGTGTCGTGGTGGAAGGAGTGGTGGCCCAGAATCATGGTGAAGGCCCCCTCGATGGCGGGCGACATGATATAGGCGCCGCTGGCGAACTTGCAGCCGCGCAGATGCACCGACTGGTGGACGGCGCCGCTCTTGAAGAGGTGGTTGCTCTGGTTGGTGCCGCTGCCGGCGTTGAAGAAGGAGAACATGCCGGCAATCAGCAGCGACGACTTGTGGTGCGACACCGTGTAGGACCCGGCGAAGATGGAGGCCGCCTCGCCGTTCTCGCAGTGGGAGTTGGCGAAGAAGAGCGACTCGCTGGCCGAGAAGCCCTTGTCCAAGGTGACGCATTCGCCCGCGAAGCAGCGCTCCAGGATGACGCCATTCGAGACCCGGGCCCCCTCGGCCATGATGAAGTCGCGGGCCTTGACGTCCGCGCCGACCTGCACCTCGTCGCAGAGCGTGCCGTTCTCCAATACCGAGGCTCCCTCCACGACCGCGCGGTCGCCGATGCGGACCTCGCGGATGAACCGGGCGCCCGTGATGCGGCAGTCGCACCCCACCTCACCCATCGTGTCGGTGCGGGCGGCGGCGTAGGCGCCGATGAGGGCCTCTATCCGCCCGATGGTGCGGGGACGGTGGCGGTAGATGGCCAGAATGTAGGCCGTCTGGGCCGTCAGCCGGTCGTAAATGGCCACCTTGCGGCCCTCGCACTCGTTCATCGTGGCGACCGCCACCCCGTTGCCGAATGCACTCGCGGCGCGGCACTCCAGGCGGGTGACGCTCTCGATGCGGCTGCGCGGGCCGATGCGGTAGTTCCTTACCGCGGAGTTGATGAGGACGGCCCGGGAGCCTATCTGCACCCGTCCCTCCAGGCGGCAGCCGCAGAGCTGGGCGGGGGTGAAATCATCCGATACTTCTATGTCCGACCACTTCTCCGCGCTGTTGCCCCGCAGTTCGAGACCGGCGATTTCGGAGGCGGTGAGGGTTCTGTATGCCTTCATTGTCGAGACGTTATTTTCGCAAAGATAGTCTGCGAAATGCAAAATTCAAAATTTCGGCGCCCGGAATATGGTTCCCTCGGGGGAGGGAGAGGGGGCCGGGGAGAAAAGCCGGGAGAGGCCTCCCCGGTCTCTCCCGGCTTCTCCCGGTGCAGGACGTGATGGAGACCTGCGTACACAACCCGGTCTCCCCCGGCTTCCTTCTCATGGCCCCCCCCGGGCCTCCTCCGCTCCGCGCTTCGGAGCGGCTTATTTGTAGCTTACGACCAGGATTTTGGACAGCGACCAGAAGGCCTCCTCGTCGATGATGACCAACGACTCGACCACGTTCTTCTCGCTCTCGCTGCTGACCAACCAGTAGGAGCCCTCGGGGTGGGACGTGACTACCGTTACGTTCTTCTTCCCTATGGGCAGCGTCTTCAGCATCCGCGTATCGGCCGAGGTGAAGAGCGCGAGGTTCGGCTTCTCGTTCACCACGAGCGTCCGGCCGACAAGACCCCTCTTGACCACCACCTGGTCGCGCAGCAAATCCTTCTGGGACGCAATCAGATAGTAGCCCGTGTGCAGCTCGGCGGTGCGGGTCTGCACTTCGGCCGTGAGGCTCTCATTCTCACTGCTCAGGGTTTGCACCTCCTCGCTCTTGCGCTCCACCTGGACGGTGAGCTCCTTCATCTCGGCGCTCATGCTGGCAATCTTCGACTTGAGGCGGCCTATCTCCTCGTTCTTCTGCTCGATTTCTTCGGTCAGCCCCCCGATGAGCTTCTCCAATCCGCTGATGCGGACATTGGCCTGGCGCAGCTGCTCGGCCTTGCCCTCCAATTCGGCAATGCGGGAGCGGTTCTCCTGCAGCAGCTGGTCGATGGCGGCAATATCGTCGCTCATGCGGCCGAGGGCCGACCGGTCGGTCACCTCCTCGGTCTGCAGGGAGATGATGCCTTCGCGGCTCTTGATTTGTCCGAGATTCTCCGTGATGGCGCTGATGGAGGCGAATACCTCGTCGAAGAGCGCCTCCTTGGCATTGACGGCCTGCTGGAGCGAGTCGATTTGCTGCTCCATGCGGTTGGCGTCGCCGCGGCTCACACACGAGGCGCACAGGGCGCACAGGATGATGAAAAGAGTTTTCTTCATGATGTTCGTATTTAAATTCTTATCGCGCTGCAAAGATAGTGTTTTCGTCTTTAGATTGTCCCTTTTTTTTAGCTGGAGCGGACGAAAAATGCACTGCTGCGTCTTTTTTTTCGGCCGGCTCCCGATATG